>ERZ1649853.5-NODE-5-length-113809-cov-16.775155_pt1 | contig 113809 bp, 106 predicted proteins | sample MGYA00575353_ERZ1649853 | MGnify/ENA primary metagenome ERZ1649853 (study PRJEB40853, sample SAMN11349654) | freshwater sediment metagenome | isolation source: river sediment | host: Sediment | place: India: Okhla Barrage, New Delhi | collected 2017-02-21 ...
GACCCCCTGGTCCCGAACCAGGTGCGCTACCAGGCTGCGCTACGCCCCGACCTTCGAGTCCCGCGAATGGTAGCAAGGCCCGCACCCCGGTGCAACGGCCGCCGCTCGATCCCCGCGCTCAGCCGGTCCACCCGAAGCGACCCACCAGCGGGACGAAACGGCACCGCCCGTGCTCCTCGCGCCGCACGCCCGGGCCCTCTCGAATCACGCGCACGAGCGTCTGATCGTCCCCATCGCCGCTCGGGCCGGAGCCTCCCCCGCCGACCGGGATCACGAGCCGCCCCCCGTCGTCGAGCTGCTCGACGAGAGGCGGGGGGACCTCCGGCGCGGACGCCGCCACGACGATCCCCCCGTACGGCGCGAACTCGCTCCAGCCGTACGAGCCGTCGAAGATCTTGAAGTGCACGTTCTCGATCCCGAGGGCCCGGATCGTCTCCCGCGCCCTCCGGGAGAGGGAAGGGAAGCGCTCCACCGAGTAGACCTGCTCGAACAGGTGGGAGAGCACCGCGGCCTGATACCCCGATCCCGTCCCGATCTCGAGTGCGCGTCCGCTCCCGTCCGGGTCCAGAAGCTCCGCCATCCGCGCGACGATCCAGGGCTGAGAGATCGTCTGCCGCTCCCCGATCGGGAGCGCGGCGTCCGAATACGCCTTCGCGCGGAGCGCCTCGTCCACGAAAGCCTCGCGGGGCACCTGGCCGATCGCGTCGAGCACGCGGCGGCTCCCGATCCCCTTCTCCTCGAGCGCTTGAAGCATCCGCCGCCTTCCATGCGTCTCTGCCATGGCGACCGTCACAGCAGCTCGCGAGCCCAGCGCGCGATGCCATCGAGCGAGGGGGCGTGCGTGAGATTCGCATGGAGCGGAGTGACCGAAATTCTCCGGTCCCGGACGGCGGCGTGGTCCCCGTCCGGCTCGCCCGCGGGCGTCGTCTCCGCCCCCGCGATCCAGAAGTACGGCCGCCCCGAGGGATCGAGGCGCTCGACGATCGCGGCGCGATAGGATCGGGTTCCCTGGCGGGTGACCCGCACTCCCCGCGGCCGGCCCGAGGGAACGTTGGCGTTCAGGAAGACCCCGGCCGGCAGCCCCCGGGCGAGCACCGCCTCCGCGAGCCGCCGCGCGAAGGTCGCCGCGTGCTCGAAGCGCGCGCGCCCTTCCTCGTCGGTCGCCACCGACACCGCGATCGAGGGAACGTGGAGGAGCGTCCCCTCGAGCGCCCCCGCGACCGTCCCCGAGTAGGTGACGTCGTCCCCGAGGTTCAGCCCCCGGTTGATTCCCGAGGCCACGAGATCCGGCGCCCGTCCCCCTGTCAGGTGGAAGACTCCCAGGTGCACGCAGTCCGTCGGCGTCCCGTCGACCCGGTAACGGTCCTCCCCCGTCTGCCGCACGCGAAGCGGCCGCCCGAGCGTCAGCGCGTGCCCGGCCCCGCTCTGTTCCCGGTCGGGGGCCACGACGACGACGCGCCCGAGCGCGCCCATCGCCTCGACGAGCGCGGCCAACCCCGGCGCGTCGTACCCGTCGTCGTTGGTGACGAGGATGCACCGGCGCGCGGTCCCGCGCCGCACCCGGGAGCGCGGCCCGCGTTTGGTCGGGGCGACTGGATTTGAACCAGCGACCACTTGCACCCCAAGCAAGTGCGCTACCAGGCTGCGCCACGCCCCGACGGCCGACCGGACCGCCGGGCCCGCCGGGATACCGGCCGGCCCGTCCCCCCGCGGGAACGTCGCGATCTACCGCCGTTTCCGGCCGGAGGATCCGCCGCGGGAGGCCTGCAGATGCTAGGAGAACCGCGCGGGATCGTCAAGGCGGCGACGTCCCGTCCCCGTCGAGGTCCGCGAGGAGCCTCTCGAGCCGCTCGGCGACGTGGAGCGCCCGCTCCCGTCGCCTCCGCCCCGCCGACCTTGCGGCCTCCACCTCCTCCTCGAGCAGCGCCTGCCGCTCCTCGAGCTCCCGGACGCGGTGGAGCAGGTCCTCGCGGTCCTCGCCCGCCGTCCCGGCGAGCTCCGCGGTCCCGCCTCGCCCATGCCCTCCCTCGGCGCCCGTCCCCGCCTCCCCGCGGCGCGGGGCCGGGGACGCCGCCGCCCTCGAGGGAACGGCCTCCCCGTTCGGCAGGAGCCCCTCGATCGCCGATCCCCTCGACGCCGCCTCCTCCATCTCCAGCTGCTTGCGCGCCCCCGCGATCGTGAACTCCTTCTCGTACAGGAGCTTCTTGATCTTGAGGACCAGCTCGATGTCGCGGCGCGTGTACATCCGTTGCCCGCTGCGGCTCTTGCCCGGCGCCAGCTGCGGGAACTCGCTCTCCCAGAATCGGAGCACGTACGGCTGCGTGTCCGTGTACTGGCAGACCTCGCCGATCTTGTAGTGCGGCTTGTCGGGAATCCGGCTCACCCCGTCCTCCCCTCTGGCCCGTCGCCGACCCCGGCGCGCCCGTAATCGTCCTCGAGGCGGACCACGTCTTCCAGCTCGGGGGTCGAGACCTCGAACAGCAGGCAGTCGGTCACCGCCCGGAACCGGTGCACCGTTCCTGGTGGGATGTGCCAGCTGAGCCCCTTCGCGAGGCGCACGACGCGCCCCTCCGCGCCCAGCCCCAGGACGAGGTCGAGGGTTCCCTCGTGGACCAGGAGCGCCTCGTCCTTCCGATCGTGGCGCTGGAGACTCAGCTGCGCCCCCGCCCGGATGTACAGGACCTTCCCCGCGTAGCGGTCGGTGCGGGCGAAGCGGAGCTCCCATCCCCAGGGCTTCTCGACGCGCGTCGGCTCCACGGGTCTTCCCCCTCACTCCCGCGGCGCACCGCCGCGAATCACGCGCTCCACCTCCTCGGCGGTGGATGCCTCCAGGACGCGAGCGGCGAGGCTCTCCGAAGAGGCCCCGTCGAGACGGCGCACCGTCTCCCGCACCGCGGCGACCGCCCGAGGGGTCACCGAGAACTCGCGGATCCCGAGCCCCACCAGCAGCCCCGTCAGCGAGAGGTCCGCCGCGATCTCGCCGCACAGCGAGACGGGGACCCCCCCCTCGGCTCCCGCCCGGACGATGAACCGCAGCATCCGGAGCACCGCCGGGTGGAGCGGCTGGTAGAGATAGGACACGGACTCGTTGCTCCGGTCCACCGCAAGGGCGTACTGGATGAGGTCGTTCGTGCCGATGCTCAGGAACGCCGCCTCGCGCGCGAGCAGGTCGGCCGTCGTCGCCGCCGCCGGGACCTCGATCATGACGCCGAGGGGAAGGTCTTCCCGGAACGGCACCGGCCGCTCCCGGAGGGCCCTCGCCTCCTCGGCCAAGATCGCGCGGACGAGCCGGATCTCCTCCGACGTCGTGACGAGCGGGAGCATCGCCCGCACCTCGGCGTGCGCCGCCGCGCGAAGGAGCGCGCGGAGCTGCGGCCGGAAGATGTCCGGACGGGTCAGGCAGAAGCGAACCGCCCGCAGCCCGAGAACCGGGTTCGACTCGTCCCGGTCGAGGACCTCGTGGAAATACTTCTCGCCTCCGAGGTCGAGCGTGCGAATGACCGCGGGGTGCGGCGCGACCTTCTCTGCCAGCTCGCGGTAGGTCCGGTAGTGCTCCTCCTCGGAGGGGAAATCCGGGGCCCGGCTCAGGAAGAGGAACTCCGAGCGATAGAGGCCGATCCCGCGCGCGCCGAATCGGAGGGCCGCCGAGACCTCCTGGGGAAGCTCGATGTTCGCCCGGAGCTTCACCTCGATGCCGTCCCTGGTGACCGGCGGAAGGTCCCGTCCCTCCGCCATCGCGCTCTCCCGCGCCGTCCACGCATCCCGCCGCGCGACGGCCCGGGCGAGATCCTCGCGATCGGGCAGGAGGTCCACCTCGCCCGAGTCCCCGTCCACCGCGATCGTGTCCCCCGTGCGCACCTCGGAGCTCAGATCGTGGAGGCCGACGACGGCCGGGAGGGACAGCGCCTGCGCCAGGATCGCGATGTGCGACGTCCGGCCCCCGACGTCCGTCGCGATCCCCGCCACCCCCTCCCGGGCGAGGATCATCGTGTCGGAGGGCCCGAGCGCATGCGCGACCACGATCAGCGGACCCTCGGGAAGAGGCGCTCTCCCGCCCTGCCCCCCCCGAAGGAGCCTCTGGAGGCGGCGATGGACGTCCGCGAGGTCGCCGCCCCTCTCCCGGAGGTACCCGTCGTCCAGCGACTCGAAGCGGCGCATGAACGCCTGGACGGTCTCCCTGAGCGCCCACCCCGCCGCCACGCGCCCCATGCGGATGCGCTCCACGGTCTGGGACACCAGCGCCGGGTCGTCGAGGATGAGGAGCTGCGCCTCGAGGATTCCCGCGTACGCCTCTCCGAGCACGCGCAGCATGCGGCTCTTGAGGTCGCGAAGCTCGCCCCTCGCCCGCTCGCGCGCCTCGTGGAATCGCCCGATCTCCTCGTCGAGGCGCTCGGGAGGGACCGGCGACGGCACGACGGGGGACCACTCGCGCGCCACCAGGAACGCGCGCCCCACCGCAGTGCCGGGCGACACCGGGATCCCCCCGAAGCGCCTTCCCATCAGTCGTCCTCTCCGAACCGGTCCTGGACGAGGGCGGTGAGCCTCTCCGCCGCCTCCCGCTCGTCCGCGCCGTCGATCGCGAGCCGGAGACGCGTCCCCTTCGCCGCCGCCAGCGTGAGCAGGCCGAGGATGCTCTTCCCGTCCACACGGGTCCCGTCCTTCAGGACGGTGACGCGCGACGAGAAGGTGTTCGCCAGGTGCACGAACCTCGCCGCCGCCCTCGCGTGGAGGCCGAGGCGGTTCAAGATCTGCACTTCGCTCTCGATCACGTCTCCCCTCCCGCCCCTGTCTCCTCCTGCCCCTCGAGCAGCTCCGACGCCACGTGAATCGCGCGCCTCCCCTGCTCCGCGATCCGCCGCGCGACGTCGGAGAAGGCGATCTCGTCGCGCAAGTTCGTGAACTTGATCAGCATCGGCAGGTTCACTCCCGTGACGACCTCGACCTTGCCGGGATCGAGCAGCGACAGTGCGATGTTCGTCGGCGTGCCCCCGAACATGTCGGTCAGGATCAGGACATTCCCGTCCTTCCCGACCCTCCGCACCGCCTCCTGGATGCGCGCCCGCGCGGCGGCGACGTCGTCGTTCCAGCCGATCGACACCGCCTCGAGCTCCTCGAGGGGCCCCACGATCGTCTTCGTCGCCTTCACGAGCTCCTCGGCGACGTGGCCATGGGTCACGACCAGAAGTCCCGCCATCCGCCGCTCCCTCCCTCGGACGGCTTCCGCCGTCCCATCACTCGCGCCCCAGGTCCCGGTGCGAGACCGCCGCGCGCACCCCGCGTCCGCTCAGGTGGTCGCCCAGCTCCGCCGCGAGCGCGACGGAGCGATGCTTCCCCCCGGTGCAGCCGATCGCGACCGTCAGGTAGCTCTTCCCCTCCGCGGCGTAGAGCGGGACCAGGAAGTCGAGGAAGCCCCGCAGCCGCTCCATGAAGGCGACCTTCTCCTCGCGGGCGTCCAGGAACTCCCGCACCTCGGGCGCGGTTCCGTCGAGCCTCCGGAGGGTCTCGTGGAAGAAAGGGTTCGGCAGGAAGCGCACGTCGAAGACGAGATCCGCCTCCACGGGGATCCCGTACTTGAACCCGAAGGACACGACGTGCACGTTGGGCCCGTGCCCGTCCTCGCCCGCCCCGAACGCGTTCCGCACGAAGCCTCGGATCTCGTGCGCGGTGAAACGCGAGGTGTCCACGATCCGGTCGGCCGATTCTCGGAGCGCGTGGAGCGCCTCCCGCTCCCGCCGGATCGCGTCCTCGATGCCGACTCCGTCGCCCATCATCGGATGCGGCCGCCGGGTCTCGCTGAAGCGCCGCTTGAGAACCTCGTCGGAGCAGTCGAGGAAGAGGACGTGCAGGGGGGCGCCGGCCTCCCGGATCTCCGCGAGGATCGCGGGCGCCTGGTCGAGGAACGCACGGTCCCGGACGTCGATGACCATCGCCGCGCGGCGGATGCGGTCCCCGCCGCGCCGGATCAGCTCGTGGAACTGAGGGATCAGCAGCACCGGCAGGTTGTCCACGCAGTAGTAGCCGAGATCCTCGAAGCAGTTCGCGGCCAGGGACTTCCCGGAGCCGGACAGGCCGGTGACGACCACGAGGCGCTCCATGTCAGGCCTCCCCGTCCCCCGGCTCCCGGCCGGTCTCCCCCCCGCGCGAGCCCTCCGCCTCGGCGTCTCTCGATCCCGGCTGGAGACGCTCCCCGAGCCTCCGGGCCAGCTGCCGCGCCGGATGGTATCCCTTGAGCTTCAGGAGATGGTTCCGCGCCGCCACCTCGATGAGGACCGACAGGTTGCGTCCCGGCCCGACCGGCATCTCGACGTAGGGGAGCGCGATGCCCAGGATCTCGTACCCGCGATCGTCGAGGCCGAGACGGTCGTACCGCTTCCCGGGCTTCCAAGCGTCGAGCTTGATCACCAGCTCCACGAACTTCGACAGGCGCACCGAGGCGACGCCGAAGAGGTCCTTCACGTTGATGATTCCGACCCCCCGGAGCTCCATGTGATACCTCGTGAGCTCGGGCCCCGTGCCCACCAGCACCTCTCCGCGGCGGCGGATCTCGACGACGTCGTCCGAGACCAGGCGGTGTCCTCGGACGATGAGGTCCAGCGCGCTCTCGCTCTTGCCCACCCCGCTGTCGCCCAGCAGCAGCACGCCGAGGCCGTACATGTCCAGCAGGACGCCGTGGAGCACGGCGCGGGGCGCCAGACGGTCCTCGAGGAACCGCGTCAGCCGGTCGATGACCACCGCGGACGGAAGCCGCGTGCCGAGCAGCGGCACCCGGTTCCGCTCCGACTCCTCCAGGAGCTCGGGAGGGGGCTCGAGCCCCGTCGTCAGCAGGAAGCAGCTGGCCCCCTGCCGGCAGAACTGCGAAAGGATCCTCGACCGCTCCGCGGGGGCGCGATCCAGCAGGTAGTCGATCTCGGAGCGGCCCAGGATCTGGATCCTCCCCGGGTGCACGTGCTCCACGAACCCGGCGAGCGCGAGGCCGGGCTTCTGCACCCTGGGGCGGTTGACGACGTTGTCGAGCCCGTCGGAGCCCGCGAGCAGCGTCACCTCGAGCCCCTGCGCGGCGTCGTCGGTCAGCAGCTCGCGCACCGCCATCGCCGGGATCGTGCAACTCTCGTGGCCGCCCACCGGATCGCTCCAAGTGATTGAACGGATTGACGATCTCGGATTCTAGAGCGTCCCGCGCGCCGATGTCAAGCCGCGTTGACACCGCTTGCGCGAGCGTGAGATAGTAGCGGCCACGCTGGGAAGCGTCGCGGCGTCGAACCGTCGCGGGCAGGAGAAACGATCATGGCGCGCAGCGCGACCGTTCACGTGGTGGGAACCGGCACGATCGGAGAACCCCTCATCGGCCTTCTCACGGAGATGCGAGGGCCCCTCGGGTTCGACGAGGTCGTCTTTCACAAGCGGACGCCGCTGCTGACGGATCGCTCCAAGGTGACCAGCCTGATCAAGAGGGGCGCCAAGCTCGTCGTGGACGAGAGCGCCGTGAAGGGGTTCCGGGACCTGGGGATGGAGCCGGCGTACGAGACACGCGAGGCCCTCGAGCGCGCAGCGGTGGTCATCGACTGCACCCCGTCCGGGGTCGGCACCCAGAACAAGACGGAATTCTACGAGAAGTACACCGGGAACACCCTCGGTTTCATCGCCCAGGGGAGCGAATTCGGCTTCGGGAAGCCGTACGCGAGGGGAATCAACGACCGGGCCCTCGTCCGCGGCCAGGACCAGTTCCTCCAGGTCGTCTCGTGCAACACACACAACCTTTCGATCCTGATCGAGACCCTCGCCCTCCAGGACGGAGGCCCCGACAACCTGATCGAGGGACGTTTCGTTTGCATGCGCCGCGCCAACGACATCTCGCAGGACGGGAGCTTCGTCCCCTCCCCGGTCGTGGGGAAGCACAAGGACGCCCGGTTCGGGACGCATCACGCCAGGGACGCGTGGCACCTGTTCAACACGCTGGGGTACGACCTCAACCTCTTCTCGACCGCGCTCAAGATCAACACGCAGTACATGCACACGATCTACTTCGACATCCGCGTGAAGAAGCCGACGACGGTCGCCAGAATCCGGGAGCTGATCGCCGCCAACGACCGGATGGCGATCACGTACAAGGACTCGGCGAACTCGGTCTTCTCGTTCGGACGGGACCACGGGCACTACGGGCGGATCCTGAACGTCACCGTCGTGGCGGCGCCCACGCTCGCGGTGCGGAATCAGACCGAGATCGTCGGGTACTGCTTCACGCCGCAGGACGGGAACTCGCTGCTCTCCTCGGTCGCGGCGGCGACGTGGTTCCTCCATCCCGACGACTACGAGACGAGGATCCAGTGCCTGAAGTCCTACTTCTACGACGAGGTGTGACCCGGGCCCCGGTCAGGAGCTCTTGAGCCGCCGGACCTCTTCCGTCAGTCTCGGGAGCACCTCGAAGAGATCGCCGACGACCCCGTAGTCCGCCGCCTTGAAGATCGGCGCCTCTGGGTCCTTGTTCACCGCGACGATCACCTTCGAGGACGACATCCCCGCCAGGTGCTGGATCGCGCCCGAGATCCCGCACGCCACGTAGAGATTGGGGGAGACGACCTTCCCCGTCTGCCCGACCTGATGAGAATGCGGGATCCAACCGGCGTCCACGGCGGCGCGGGACGCCCCGACGGCGCCCCCGAGCGCCCGGGCAAGGTCGCGAACGAGGGAGAAGCTCTCGGGGCCCTTCAGCCCTCGTCCCCCCGAGACGATGATCGATGCCTCGGCGACGTCGATCTCCTGCTCGCCCCCCCGCTCGACGGCGGTGGTCCGGACGCGGATCCGCTCCGGCGCGAGCGCAGGGGGGACGGCGACGGCGTCGGCGCCCGCCCCCGGCCGCGCGACCGTCGCCGGGAAGACGTTCGGCCGCAGGATCGCGACGGCGACCGGCCCGCGGCTCGCGACACGCGCGTACGCCTTGCCGGAGTACACCGGGCGCCTCCCGCGCACCGTTCCGTCGCCTGCCGTCTCGATCTCGACGAGATCGCTCAGGCACCCCGCGCCGAGCCGGGCCGCCGCCCGCGGCGCCACGTCCCGCCCCATCTGCGTTCCCGCCACCAGAACGATCCCGGCTCCCTCCGCCCGCGCGGCCTCCGCGATCTGCGCGGCGTACGCCTCCGGCGCGTAGAGCGCCAGATGCTCCGCCTCGCACGCCACGACCCGGTCCGCGCCGTGCGCGCCGAGCGCCGCGGCCGCCTCGGCCGCCCCCGGCCCGACCACCAGGACCGACAGCGTCCCTCCGCCCGCGTCCGCGAGCCTCCTGCCCACGCTGACCGCCTCGAGGGACGGTTTCTTCAGGTCGCCGTCCCGCCTCTCCCCGAAGACCAGGACGTTCCTCATCGTCAGATCACCTTCGCTTCCTCGCGCAGCAGGCGCGCGAGATCCCGTGCCGCGTCGGCGGCCTCCCCCTTCAGCACCTTCCCCGCACCCCTCGGCGGCGGGCTCTCCAGCGCCTCCCAGACCACCCGGGATCCCTCCCGCAGATCCTTCGGATCGAGGCCGAGGTCCTCCGGCTTCCGGACGTCGAGCGGCTTCTTCTTGGCCGCCATGATCCCCTTGAGAGAGGCGTAGCGCGGCTCGTTGAGCCCCTTCTCGCAGGTGACGACCGCGGGGAGCGATCCCTCGAGCACCTCCGTCGCCCCCTCGATCTCGCGGCGGGCCTTGAAGGTCCCCTCGCCGAGCGCGAGGCTCGTGACCGCCGCCGCGTGGGGGAGGTCGAGCAGCTCGCCCAGCATCGGCCCGGTCTGCCCCTCGTCCGCCCCGACGCCGTACTTCCCGAGGAGGATCAGCTCCGGCGACTCCGCCTTCGCCACCGCGGCGAGGGCTCGAGCGCGAGCCAGACCGTCCGCCCTGTCGTACGCCTCTTCCTCCACCAGCACCGCCCGGTCGGCCCCCATCGCCAACCCCTGTCGGAGCGACGCCTGCGCCTCGGGGCGCCCCGCGGCGACCACGACCACCTCGCCCCCGCGAGCCTCCCGGATCCGGAGCGCCTCCTCGAGGGCGTACTCGTCGAACGGAGAGACGATCCATTTGATTCCGGTCTCGTCCACGCGGAGCCCGTCCGACGCCACCTTGATCCTCGCCTCCGTGTCCGGAACGTGCTTGATTCCGACCAAGATCTTCATGCCGCCTCCCCGACGGGCACCGGCCTCACCCTTCGTGCTTCCTGAGCACGAGCGTGGCGTTGGTGCCGCCGAAGCCGAACGAGTTGTTCATCGCCGCCCGCACCGGCATCGACCGCGCCGCGTTCGGCACGCAGTCGAGATCGCACTCCGGGTCGGGGGCCGTCTGGTTGATGGTCGGCGGCACGCGGTCCTCCCGCACGCAGAGCGCGACCACGGCCGTCTCGAGGCCCCCCGCGGCCCCGAGGAGGTGCCCCGTCATCGATTTCGTGGAGGAGATCGCGAGCTTCCGAGCGTGCTCTCCGAAGACGGCCTTGACCGCCGCGATCTCCACCCGGTCTCCCGTCGGCGTCCCGGTCCCGTGCGCGTTGATGTAATCGATCTCCGAGGGGCCGAGCCCCGCGTCCTCGAGGGCGTGGCGCATGCTCCGCACCGCTCCGTCCCCGTCCGGCGACGGAGCCGAGATGTGGTAGGCGTCGCCGCTGAGCCCGTACCCCACGACCTCGCACACGGGCACGGCGCCGCGGGCGATCGCCCGCTCCCGCTCCTCCAGGACGACGATCCCCGCCCCCTCTCCCATCACGAAGCCGTCGCGCTCGGCGTCGAACGGCCGGCTCGCCTTCTCCGGCTCGTCGTTCCGCGTGGAAACCGCCTTCATGGCGCAGAACCCGCCGACGGCGAGAGGAGTGATCACGGCCTCCGCGCCGCCCGTGATCATCGCGTCGGCGTACCCCTCGCGGATGAGCCGGAACGACTCGCCGATCGCGTGGGAGCCGGTCGCGCACGCCGTCACGACCGCGAGATTCGGCCCCTTCGCCCCGGTCAGGATCGACACCTGCCCGCTGGCGAGGTTTCCGATCATCCCCGGGATGAAGAACGGGGAGATCTTCCGGGGCCCCCGCTCCATGAGATCCCGGTGCGTTCTCTCGAGGAGCGGCAGCCCTCCGATCCCCGACCCGATGAACACTCCCACCCGGTCCGCGTTCGAGGCGTCGATGACGACGCCGGAGCCCTCGAGCGCTTCCCGGCTCGCAGCGATCGCGTAATGGATGAACGCATCCATCTTGCGGGCTTCTTTGCGGTCTATGTACCGCTCGATGTCGAAGCCCCGGACCTCTCCCGCGATTCGACACGGGTACTCGGTGGCGTCGAACCTCGTGATCGGGCCGATCCCGCTCTTCCCCGCGAGCAGGGCCGCCCAGGTGGCGGGGGCATCGAGCCCGACCGGAGTGATCAGGCCGATCCCCGTGACAACGACGCGTCGTCTCATGAAGCCGACCTCGAGCATGCGCGGGGCTGGCACGGGGTCGGGAACGATCCGTCCGCGCGCCCCGGAAGCCTCCGGCTCGCTTCCGCCGCAGGCACGATCCACCCGAAGGTCAGGGCTTGGCGTGGCCCTCGATGTATTCGATCGCCTGCTTCACGGTGCCGATCTTCTCCGCGTCCTCGTCGTTGATCTCGAGGCCGAACTCCTCCTCGAGCGCCATCACGAGCTCGACGACGTCGAGCGAGTCGGCGCCGAGATCGTCCACGAAGGACGCCTCGGGCTTTACCTCGTCCTCGTCCACTCCGAGCTGGTCCACGATGATCCGCTTGACCTTTTCCTCGACAGAAGCCATCGATGCAACCTCCTGGCGCTCTGGACCCGGGGGCCTCGGCTCCGGGTCCCGGGCTACATGTACATACCGCCGTTGACGTTGAGGACGTGACCCGTCACGTAGGAAGCCTCTTCTCCGAGCAGGAACAGGACGGCGCTTGCGACGTCGGCGGGGCTCCCGAGCCTTCCGAGAGGGACGAGGTCGAGAAGTCTTGCTCTCGCCTCCTCCGACAGCGCCCGGGTCATCGCGGTGTCGATGAATCCGGGAGCGACGGCGTTCACGGTGATGTTCCGCGATGCCAACTCTCGCGCCAGCGTGCGCGTCAGCCCCTCCACCCCCGCCTTGGACGCCGCGTAATTCGCCTGGCCGGGGTTGCCGAGCCCGGCAACCACCGACGACACGTTGACGATTCTCCCGTACCGGGCCCGCACCATGGCGGGAACCACCGCCCTGCACATGCGGTACGTGCCGGTCAGGTTCACGGAGATCACGGTGCTCCACTCCTCCTTCTTCATGCGCATCAGGAGGCTGTCCCTCGTGATCCCCGCGTTGTTCACGAGAAGCGAGATCTTACCATACGACTCCAGGATCCCCGCGACCCCGGTCTCGACCGAGACGCCGTCCGACACGTCCAGGACGGCGCGCTCGATCCTCCCCTCCTCGCCGCCCGGCTGCGTCTCGGGCGGGTCGTCGAAACGGACGTCGGCCGCCACCACGAGCGCGCCCGTCGCCGCGAGGCGCCGGGCGATCTCCCGGCCGATCCCCCGCGCCGCCCCCGTCACGACGGCGACCTGCCCCTCGAACCCTCCCCTCATGCCGCCTCCTCCACCCTCCCGACAGCCGAGAGGATCTCCTCGGAGCCGCAGGCGGGCAGGACCTCCGCCTCCCTCGCGATCCGGCGCACGAGCCCCGCGAGGACCCGTCCGGGGCCCACCTCGAGGAAGAGGCGCATTCCGCCCTCCGCCATCCTGCGCACCGTTTCCTCCCACCGCACGGGGGAAACGACCTGGCGCACCAGCGCGTCCCGCGCGGCCGCCGCGGTCGTCACCGGAGCCGCGTCGGCGTTCGCGAACACCGGCACCCGGGGATCGCGGAACTCCATTTCCTCGAGCACGGGGCGCAGCCGCTCGCGCGCCGGCTCCATCAGGGCGCAGTGGAACGGGGCGCTCACGGCCAGAGGGACCGCCCGCCGCGCGCCCGCCTGCAGCGCCCGCGCGGAGGCGCGCGCGACGGCCGCCGCGTGCCCCGCGATCACGATCTGGCCCCCGCCGTTGACGTTGGCGGCGGAGACGACCTCCCCCTCGGCGCACTCCTCGCAGATGCTCCGCACCTGCTCCGCGTCGAGCCCGAGAATGGCGGCCATCGAGCCCGCCCCCAGGGGCACCGCCTCCTGCATGAATCGGCCGCGCAGGCGAACCGCCCGCACCGCGTCCTCGAACGAGATCGTTCCGGCGGCCACGTGCGCGGAGTACTCCCCCAAGCTGTGCCCCGCCGCGGCGAGAGGCCGCACCCCACGGGATTCGAGAGCGCGCTGCGCCGCCACCGACACGGTGAGGATCGCGGGCTGCGTGATCTCCGTTCGGGCAAGCTCGTCCGCCGCTCCCTCGAAGCACATGCGGGACAGGTGGAAGCCGAGGGCCTCGTCGGCCCGCTCGAACACCTCCCGCGATTCCGGAAAGGCCCGGTGGATCTCCCGCCCCATCCCCGGCTGCTGCGAGCCCTGCCCCGGAAAGAGGAACGCGACCCGGCTCACCACCGCACCACCGATGCGGCCCAGGTCAGACCGGCGCCGAACGCCGCCATCAGGACGACGTCGCCCGCGCGGACCCGCCCGGACCGAACCGCCTCGTCGAGGGCGATCGGGATCGAGGCCGCCGACGTGTTTCCGTACCGGTCGACGTTCACGCAGCACCGCTCCTCCGGGATCGCGAGCCGCTTGGCGACGGCGTCGATGATCCTCAGGTTCGCCTGGTGCGGAATGAACCAGTCGACGCGCTCGGCGGGGATCCCGGCCTGGTCGAGGGCCTCCCTCGCGACGTCCTCGAGCATCCGGACCGCGATCTTGAAGGTCTCGTTCCCGCGCATCCGGATGAAATGCATCCCCCGGCGAAGCGTCTCCTCGCTCGGCGGGTGGAGGGTTCCCCCCGCCTCCAGGGTGATGAAGTCCCCCATGTTGCCGTCGGTGTGCATCACGGAGGCCAGGACCCCTCGCGGCGCTTCCCCCGCGCTCATCAGGGTCGCCCCCGCCCCGTCCGCGAAGAGCACGCAGGTGGTGCGATCGCTCCAGTCGACGAATTTGGTCAGGAGCTCCGCTCCGATGACGAGGATGTGACTGCACCGCGACGTCAGCAGGAACTGTTTCGCCACCGACTGCGCGTAGATGAACCCCGAGCACCCCGCCTGCATGTCGAACGCCGCCGCCTTGCCGCACCCGAGCTGCTGCTGGATCGAGCAAGAAGTTGCGGGAATCGGCATGTCGGGAGTCACCGTCGCGCAGACGACCAGGTCCACGTCCTTCGCGTCGACCGCGGCCGCCTCGAGAGCTCTGCGGCTCGCTTCCACCGCGAACTTCGACATGCACTCGTCCTCGCGGGCGACGTGCCGCTCTCGAATCCCCGTGCGGGTGCGGATCCACTCGTCGCTGGTGTCGACCAGCTTCTCGAGGTCGGCATTGGTGACGACACGCTCCGGCACGCTCATGCCGGTCCCGGAGATCACCGCGCTTCGAGACGCCATCACGCCTCCCAGGCCGCCGAAGCGGCTCTCGCCGCGATCGGCCCCGGAACCTCGCCGGCCGTGCTCCCCCGGAGGCCGCCCGGAGCCCGCCGGATCATACCCCAACCCCGCCCCGCCCACCGTCCGCGCGCCGAGAGGAAGCAGGCCCCCGCGGCCTTGCCGCCTCGCAGGTTCGGCGCTCTTTCGTGCGTGGAAGGGCCGGGCGGGACGATCGCCCGAGCGCTAGGCCTCCGGCGGCTCGACGACCTCCCGACCTTTGTAGTGACCGCAGTGCGGGCACACCCGGTGCGGGAGCTTGCGCTCGTGACAGTTCGGGCACACGGACATTCCGGTCTGCGGCAGCGCGTCGTGTGCCCTCCGCTTGTCGCGTCGGGCCTTGGAATGGCGTCGTTTCGGATTCGGCATCGTCGTTTCCCGTCGGCGACCGGCCGTGACGGCCGGCGCGCCGCTCCCGCAAGATCGCTACTGCGGTTTCCTGAACCGGAGCAGGGGCGCCAGCCGCGGATCCGCGCACTCTTCGCCGCAGCCGCACTCCGTCCGGTTGCGATTCGCCCCGCACCGGGGGCACAGCCCCTTGCAGCCGCTCGAGCAGACCGGCTTGAGGGGAAGGTTGAGATAGATCTGCTCGGAGCAGATGTCCACGAGATCCGCGCGGCCGTCGGGCGCGTGATACAGCGCCGCGTCCTCTTCCTCCGCGCCCTGGGCCCCGGAGCCCGGCCGCTCCTCTCCCGCGACCAGAACCAAGAAGAACTCCACGGAAAGACCGATCTCGAAGCTCTCGTTGCACCGGCTGCAGGGCATCCGCACCGTCGCCCGGAGGCTCCCCTCGAGGTCCGCTCCCCGCTCTCCCCTTCGCGCCGTCCCCCGGACGCGCGCTCGCTCCACGAGGATCGTCTCGTCGGCGATCCCGAGGAGCGGGGGCACCCGGAGCGGCTCGTCGAACACGAGCCCCTCTCCACGTATCTCGTTAACATCAATGAACATGGCGCGTCCGCGACCGGCGGATTATAGCATCGGGCGGGGGGGTGTCAAGACGGAGGCATCGCGGCCCGGCGCGCCGGGCGGGATCAGGAGATCTCTTTCATCTCTTCCGCCGCGCCGCCGTGGTTCGGCACGATCTTGAGAGCCTCCTCGAAATGCCTCTTGGCGCGGAGAGAGAGCCCTTGCTTCTTGTAGAAGCGGCCCAGGGTCACGTGATACTCGGCGTTCCAGGGGTCGCACTCGATGGCCTTCAGGTAGCTCTGCTCCGCCATCCTTTGCCAGCGGGCCTCCGGGTTCCTGATCTGGCAATCCCCCAGCAAGAAGTACAGGCGCGAGTCCTCCGGACTGTAGGAGATGGCGAGCTTCGCGTACTGGATGGCGTTGTGGTAATCCCCTCCTCGCGCGTACTGCTTGGCCTTCGCGTAATAGGAGTCCGACAGCTTCTGGTTCTCCTCGATCGCCTTCTTGGTGCGGGACTTGTCGAGCTCGACGCGGACGAGCAGGTCGTCGACCCCTATGTTCTCCTTCCCCGCGCCCGCGTCCTCGTCCTCCGCCCGAGCGATCGGGTCGGCGGAGCGCGCCTGGCAGAGCGTCAGATAGGCCTCGACCAGCCGGCTGTCGACGACCGCCAGCTCGCTGCGGTACCGATCCCGGATCCTCGGGGCGATCCGGTCCCGGGCGAATCGCTCCTTGGCCTCGCGGTAGGCGTACTCGATCTCCTCCCGTCCCGCCGAGGCGGCGACGCCGAGGGTCTCGTAGGGATTCTGGCTCTTCAAGCTCTCGTACGCCTGGAGGATCTGCTTCTCCTGGAGCGTCTCGAGCGCCAGCTGATCCGCGTGGTCGCGCAGGATCGTGGCCACCTGGAACGGCCCCTCTCCGATCGGAGGATCGTGGAAGACGACCCCCATCACGAGGAGCCCGTACAGGAAGCGGCACGCGGGCTCCTCCTCGCCCGGCGGGAGCGTCCGGAGGATGTCGGCCAGGCGGCTCGCGCCGTCCACCCGGGAGAGGATGAAACCGTGGGACGGGGAGAGAGCCAGGCGCTCGATCGGGACCGGCATCGGCACGCGGATGCGAAGCGTGTTGTCGAGTCCCTTGAGCGCCTCCTTGATCGGCTCGAACCCGACCATTCCGGAGATCGCCTTCAGGATCACCTCGAGCGTCGTCAGGATGTCGGCCTCGAAGATCTCCTGCAGGAGCGACCCCTCCGAGAAGCGAGCGGTTCCACCTTCCCACCGGAAGACGCTCTCCACGACCCGCTCGACGAGGAAGCGGACCGTGTGAGACAGGGTCTCCTTCGCGATCAGCCCCCGGTTGACGAGCGCCTGCGCCAGGTCCTTCGGCTCGCTGATGGCGCGGCGCGCTTCCACCAGCGCCCCCGCCGAGATCTTGCCCTCGCTGACGAGCCGGCGTCCGAGGTCCTCGTCCTCGGAGCTCGACTCCGCGAAGAGGATCATCCCCCGGTCGAAGTAGATCCTCTTTTCGATCCCCGCCCGCTCCAGGTGCAGAACGCCGGAGCGCTCCCCCAAGTACAAGTCCCGGAAGACCTCCGCCAAGCTGTGGCTGCTGAACTGGATCGCCATCCCCTGCCAGCACCTTCCGCGCAGACCGCCCCTCGCGGGATCCGGGGCGCCCGCGGGTACAATATATGCGTCTTTGGAGGAAATGAAAACGTCGATCGGAGCGATTCTCGGCCTGCTCGCCGTCCTCTCGACGGCCGGGGTTTCGTCCGCCCCCGCTCCCGCCTGGCGCGCGGACGCCATCCGCATGGTGCACGATGCCCGCTTCCTCGAGGCCGAGGACCTCGCGGCGCGCGCGGGAGATCGAGAGCACGGGCCCGCGCCGGCGTTCTTCCGGGCGCTCGCGGCCTACTGGCGCCTCCTCTACGATCCGGACGACCCCGGCCTGCAGGCGGACTTCGACGCCCGTCTTCGCCGCGCGATCCGCGACGCCGAGGAGCGCCTCGAGGCGGCACCGGGCGACGCCGAGGCCTGGATGTTCGCCGGAACCTCTCGCCTCTTCCTCGCGGAGCTCCGCGCGCGCCAGCGCCACCCGCTGACCGCCGCTCGCGAGTTGCGGCGGGCGCGGCATGCCCTCGAGTCCGCGATCTCGCTCGACCCCGCCCAGGCCGACGCCCGCTTCGGACTGGGCACGCTCGACGTCGTGGCGGGACGGGCCCCCTCGCTGGCCCGCGGATTCGCCTCCCTTCTCGGGGTCGCCGGGAACCCCGATCGCGGTCTCGAGAGCCTCGCGGTCGCCTCGCGCGACGGAGAGATCCTCGCCCTCGAGTCGTCGATCTCCCTCCTGACCGTGCACTCGAACCGCCGGGCCCCGGATTACGCGGAGGCGGAGCGGACGGCACGCGAGCTCGCGGCGCGCTCGCAGAGCGTCGGGGCGCTCGACGCCGCGGCTCGCGTCCTCCTGTCGCTCGGGGACGCGGATCGCGCGGCGGGCCTCCTCGACGCCGCCCTCGAGCGGCTTCGTGCCGCGCCGCGGTCGGATCCGGGCGTCGCCGCCGCGCTTCGGTGCGCGCGTGCGCGCGTGCGCCTCGCGCAGCTCCGCCCCGACCTCGCCCTCGAGGACCTCCGCTGGGTGGCGAGCCTCCCGGCCACGCTCCCGCGAGGCGTGCGCGAGGACTCCGCCGAGCTCCTCCGCGACGCCGCCGCTGGCGGGGCGCGTCCCTCATGGCTCCGGGATGTGGCGGCGAGGCTCGGCGCCGCGCTCCCGGACGATCGCGCGACCCTCGAGGCGGCCGCCTCGTTCGCCAGGGCCCTTCCCGACCTGGAGAGCTCGGGCGCCGACTCCCCTGCCGAGCTTGCCGGCCGTCTCGCCGGGCTGGCGGCCTCGGCGCCCGACGATGCCGTGCTCGCGGCCCTGGCGGGCAGGGCCTCGCTCGAGGCGGGCCGCGTGGAGGACGCCCGACGCTGGCTCGATCGCGCGTCGTCGAGCGACCGGCTTCCCCGGCCGTGGACCGGGCCCTGCCTGCTGCTCGCGGGGATGGCCGCCGATCTCGATGGCGACCGCGCATCGGCCCTGGCCCTCTACCGCCGCGCGGCAGAGGCTCCCGCCTTCTCTTCGCGCGCCGCCGCGGCCGCCCTCCAGGAGCGGCCTCACCGGACGGTCCCGTGAGAAGGGCGGCCGTCGGTCCCCTTGCGGTCGCCGCGCTGGTAGCTCTCGGAGTGCTGGCCGCCGCGGGAGCCTCTCGCCTCGGGACCTGGCTCGATCTCCGGAAGGACCCCGCACGCCTGGTTCCCGCCTCGGGCCTTCTCCTTTCCGTCGCCGCCGACGATCTGCGAGGGCGCATCGAGGATCTCCGCGCGATCCCCGTGTACCGCTCCCTCGTCGGGAGGAACCGGAGGCGCCTCCTCGCTCGATGGCTGGACTGGGACGACGCCGTGCCGGATCCGCTCGACGCGATCCCGCCCGACGGCCCGAGCGCGGTCGGCCTCTACGCCGCGGGATGGGCCCTCGTGCGCCCCGCCGCGGAGCCGGGGACGCCGGATCTCCCGCAGCGACGAGACGGCTCGTTCCTGGTCGTCGCGTCTTCCGCTCGAATCCTGGGCTCCGAGGGATCGCGCACCTCGGGGCCGATCCGTGCGCCGGACGACGCGGTCGTCGTGCGCCTCGATCTCGCCCCCTCCCTCGCCTCCTCGCCCCGTGGCCGCCTCGCGTGGGCCCGGTTGCTTCCGGACGAGGCGGCCGGGAGCGTTCGAGCGTCCGGCGGACGCCTGCGCGAGATCTGGAGGCTGCGCTGCGCCTCCAATTGCTGCCTCGACCTCCTGGATCCCGAGCCCCGAGAGGGATGCGAGGCGCAAGGGTGGGCCGCGATCCCGCCGCACGCGCTCGCGATCGAGTGGCTGCGACTCTCCCCCGAGCGCCTCGGCTCCTGGGCGGCGACGGCCGAGGCGGAGGACCCCGAGGGGGCCCTCGGCCGGATCCGCCGCATCGAGCGCTTTCTCGGGGTCCCCTTTCTGGCCGAGATCGGCGCCGCGCTCGCCGGCCCGTGCGTCGTCGCGGCGGTTCCGGCCGCCTCTTCCGGCACCGAGCCCCTGTTCGTCTTCGACCTCCGCTCCCCCGATCGCGCGCGGGCCGTTCTCGACCGCGTCGTCGCGCTGGCCGTGCTGAGCGGATCCGTCGTCGAGGAGCCGTATCGCGGAGTGCCGATCGCCACCTGGCGGGGCGGGAGCGCCCGCGACGGCATCGAGCCCTCGGCAGCCGTGGACGGGAACCTCCTCCTCCTCGGGCTCCGCCGCCTCGCCCTGCGCGATGCCATCGATCGGAGACGCTCCGCCCCCGGGCTCCGATCAGGAGCGCCTCTCCGTCGGGAGATGGACGCGCTCGGCCCGGGCTCCTGGAAGGCGGTGAGCCGCTCGCCGCAGCTCCTCGAATCGTGGGGAATCGCACTCGGTCTCGGCGCGGGGTCGCCTGCAGGGTCCGTCGAGTCCCGAGGCGTGCTCGCCCGCGAGGGCGACGGCTGGGTCCTCCGCGGCGACGGAACCGCCCCCGCGTGGCTCGCCGATCAGGTTCTCCCCTGCCTTCGCCGCCTCGCGCGCTCGCTGCGACTCTCCGGGCCGACCAGCGCCTCAAGAAGGTGAGCGCCGCAGGTCATGGGGCCGCGACGAGATCCTCCGCGCGGCCGAGCACCCGCACGACGTAGTCCAGGGTCTCGCGATACGGCGGGATCCCTCCGTGGCGATCCACCGCCGCTTCTCCCGCGTTGTAACCGGCGAGAGCCAGATCGGTCTTCCCCTGGAAGCGGTCGAGCAGCCACCGCAGGTACCTCGCGCCCCCCTCGAGATTCTGCTCCGCGTCGAAGACGTCCCTGGTGCCGAACCGCCGGGCCGTCCCGGGCATCAGCTGCGCGAGGCCGCAGGCCCCTCTCGAGGAAACCGCGAACGGGTCGAAATTCGATTCGACCTTGACGATCGCCGTCAGGAGCTCCGGATCCACCCGGTTGCGCGAGGCGGCCGCCGCGATCCGATCGGCGTACGACCCCGCCACCTCCCGCCAGCGCGCCTCCGGCCGCAACGCTTCCGCGAGGAGTCCCGCCGCCGCCGCGAGGTCCCCCTGGGGAGCCGCGTCCGGCCGGACCTCCTGCCCCGCGATCCTCGCGGCGGGAACGACGAGGTTCCCTCCCTCCGCGAGCTCCAGATAGGCCTGCCCGTCCCGGATCTCCACGCTTCGGACGGCTAGGGCGCGCCCGTCGTCGAAGACGACCAGGGGGCCTCCCACCGCCGCCCCCCCGGCGCACACCGCCATCGCGAGGAAAAGGACCGCGCCGCGCATGCCATTCTTTATACGGAAGCTCCCCGGAACCGTCAACTCAGCGCCTCCGGAAGGCCCGCTCGATCTCGTCGAACGAAAGACGAAAGAGCACCGGCCTCCCGTGCGGGCACGTCGTGGGGCTCGAGGTCGAGAAGAGGCTCTCGAGCAGGGCGGCCATCTCCCCGCGGGACAGCGGATCGCTCGCCTTGACCGCGGCCCGGCAGGCCGCCGTCGTCACGAGCCGCCGTCTCAGGCTCCCCACCGACGAGGCGGCGGACCGGCTCCGACCGGCCTCCCCCACGAGCTCCCGGAACAGCGCCGCGGCGTCGACGCCGGCCGCCAGGGACGGCACGGCGTCGAGCCGGACCGTGTTCCCTCCGAACGCTTCCAGACGGAACCCGAGGCGACGGAACTCCTCGATCTCCTCCTCGACGACCGCGAGCTCGTGGGGCAGGAGCTCGACCGCGAGCGGGAACAGGAGCGCCTGCGTCTCCGCGGCGCCCTCCTCCACCTGCCGCAGGAACCGCTCGAACAGGATCCGCTCGTGCGCGGCATGCTGGTCCACGACGACCACCGCTTCCCCGTCGTCCGCGAGGATGTACGCGCCCCGGAACTGCGCCAGGGGAACCGGGGCCGCTCGCTCGTCGCGCCGGAACGAAAGCCCACCGGCCTCGCCCTCTCGCCCATCGCCGAGGTCGATCGCGCGGATCTCCGGCTCGACCCCGGGTGCCGACCACGCCGCGGCGGGGGGAGCCGGAGGCGTCTCGCCCCGATCCCGGCTCGCCGGAGCGCCCTCTGCCACGCGCTCCGACCCGGAAGGGCGCAGGTCCTCCAGCCGCGGAACCGCGCGGCGTCCCGAGAGCGTCGAGGCCAAGGAGTCCCGCACCAGATCGTGCACCCACGACGACCGGGAGAAGCGCACCTCCAGCTTCTGCGGGTGCACGTTGACGTCGACTCCCCCCGGATCGATCTCCAGGAACAGGACGACCGTCGGGAATCGGCCTCCCGCGACGGTGTTCGCGTACGCTTCGGCGACGGCGTGGGAGAGCACCCGGTCCTGCACCACCCGCCCGTTCACGAACAGGTGCTGCGCGCCTCGACGGGGCTGGGCGTCGGCGGGGCGCCCCGCCAAGCCGTGCACCCGGGCCCCCTCGCGCTCGAGCGAGAACGGGACGAGCCGCCGCGCCGCGTCGGGGCCGAAGAGTCGCGCGGCGCGCCCTTCGAGGCTCGCGGTCCCCGGAAGATCGAGAAGGTGGGACTCGCCATGCCGCAACGAGAACCGCACACCCGGCCACGCCAGGGCGTATCGCGTCGCCCACCGCAGAACGTGGGAGATCTCCGTGGCTTCCGAGCGCAGGAACTTGCGCCGCGCGGGAACGTTGAAGAACAGCGACTGGACGTCGATCGAGGTGCCTCGCGGCAGCCCCGCCTCGCGCACCGAGACGATCCTCCCCGCCCGCACCTCGATCTCGCTCCCCTGCCCGTCTCGGACGGCCGAGCGCAGGAGGAGCCGGGAGACCGCCGAGATGCTCGGGAGCGCCTCGCCGCGAAACCCCAGCGTCGAGATCGCCTCGAGGTCTCCTGCTTCGGAGAGCTTGCTCGTCGCGTGGCGCTCGAGCGCGAGAAGCGCGTCGTCCCGGTCCATCCCGCAGCCGTCGTCCCGCACGCGAATCCGGCGCTTCCCCCCGGACTCCACGACGATCTCCACGGACGAGGAGCCGGCGTCGAGGCTGTTCTCGACCAGCTCCTTGACGACCGACGCGGGGCGCTCCACCACCTCTCCCGCCGCGATCCGGTTGACGATCTGGTCGCTGAGGACCCGGATCCTCCCCATCGCTCCTCCACCGGCCCCGCCGCCGCTTCAGGACGCCCCGCGTCATTTTTGCACACGACCGGCATCGTGGTGTCAGCGCGACGCGCCCGGACGGGCCGAGGCGGATTTCCTAGTATGCCAGTCGGGATGGTAGGCGGAAAATGGGACCGCCAACGTCGTTTTGCGGCCCAAATTTCCGCCCGGCGGCGCCCACGTCCGCCCTCCCAGGTCGGCACGATCGTTGCTCAGCGTTTCGCCGAGGGGTAAGGAGCCGACGATGCTGATCCCGATGTTGCAACGAGAGCTCTCGATCGACGATTACGTCGATCACGAGGAAGAGTGCAGGCTCGGAACACTCATCGCCGACCCGAACAGCGACAGCCAGGAGCAGAGGCTGTACGCCAAGGAGGTCACGCTGCTCGTCGACCGCGCCCTGGGGAACCTCGACGAGCGGGAGCTCCACATCATCCGGAATCGCTTCGGCCTCCACGGCGGGAGCGAGATGACCCTCGAGGAGATCGGCAGGGGCCTCAACTTGAGCCGGGAACGAGTGCGGCAGCTCGAGAGGGAAGCCAAGGACAAGCTGCGCGCGACCCTCGGACGCCACCGCGGGAACCTGCGCTTCTCCTTGGCCTGAGAGCCGCGCGAACGCTTCACGGCCCGCCGGCGCACGTTGTTTGCCCCCCGCGGCGCCGGCGGGCCATCTTTCTTCTCGGGAGAGCCGACCGCGCGAGCTTCCTCGCGCCCGGGTCAGAACAGAATTCCGATCGCGAAGTAGAACTGACCCGGCGTCTCGTCCGGACGCCGGTCGAGCTTCCAGGCGTACTCCGCCCGCACCGGCCCGATCGGCGTCAGGATCCTGAGACCGACCCCGGCATCCTCTCGAAGCCCCTCCGCGTCGATGCTCGAGAGGTCCTCCCACACGCTCCCCGCGTCCGCGAAGAGCACCCCCCGAACCGGACCCCGCACCGGGAAGAGCCACTCCACGTTGACGATTCCGAGCGCCTCCCCTCCCGAGGGAATCCCCTCGACCGACGGGCCCACGGCGTCGCGCGCGAAGCCGCGGAGCGTCGACTCCCCCCCGGCGAAGTACCGCTCGGACAGCGGAACGCGATCCGTCGAGCCGAGGGGCAGCGCGAGGCCCAGCCGCGCCGCCCCCGAGACCGACACGTCGTTCCGGTACGTCTTCGTGAACGCCCCCCGAAGGAACAGCTTCGCGAACGTCTCCTCGGAGAGGAGCAGCGGCCCGAACACCGACAGCTCGGCGCTCGCGATCCCACCCCGAGTCGGGGAGAACACGTCGTCCCTCGTGTTCCGCACGACCGCGAAGGAGAGGTTCCCGAGCTGCACGTCCTCCAGCTTGTCCTCGAGGGCCGCGAGGGCGTCCTCCACGTTCGACAGCGTGACGTCCTGGTAGCTGTAGCGCAGGTGCCCGACCCACCCCGGCTTCGGACGCCGCTCGACACGGAAGCCGAGCGAGCGGGTGAACACGTCGTAGCCCGTCTCCTCGCGGCGCTCCCGGAAGATCGTGAACAGCGTGTCGAGCCTTCGGCCGAACAACCGCGGCTCCCGCGCGACCACCTGCATCCGGTTCTCCACGCCGCTGTACTTCCCCTGCAGCGCCACGCTTCGCCCATACCCCCCGACGTTGTCGTGCCCCAAGGAGTACGTGGCCTGCGCCCCTCCCTCCGTGTCGTATCCCAGTCCCGCGGACACGTGGTAGGGGGCCGCCTCCTCGACCGAGATCCGGACGTCCTGCCCGCCCCCTCCGGCGCCGCCGCCCGGCGGGAAGTCGACTCGGACGCTCCGGAAGATCCCGAGCTGGTACAGGCGCCGCTGGGTCTCGAGGAGCCGCGCCCTCGACGCGGGATCCCCCGGAGCGAAGCCAACCTCGCGGAGCACCGTCGCGTCGCGCGTCCGCTCGTTCCCCTCGATCCGTACCGAGGCGACCGTCTTGCGCTGGCCCGGGGCGACGTCGAACTCCACGACGACTCCCCCGGAGTCGTCCGCGGATGTGCGGAGCTCGACGCGAACGTCGGGGTACCCCATCTCGTCGAAGCGCGCCCGGAGGGCGTTCTCGGCGCGGAGCCCGCGCGCGGGAGAGAAGACCTCCCCTTTCTCGATCCCGGCCCATGCGCGCATCGTCGCCGGCGGGACGACGAGCCCCTCGGGAACGCGCACCTCCCTCACCGTGAAGCGGCGCCCCTCCTCGATCCGGAACGTGACCGACGCTTCGCGGCCGTCGAGAGACAGGCTCACCTCCGGATCCCCGACCCGGACGCCCAGGAACCCGCGCTCCAGGTAGAGCGCGCGGATCGTGGCCGCGTCCTGTCGTAGCCCCTCCGAGTTCACGTGGCGCCGGCTCCACGCCGTGTCGGGACGTGTCATGAGGTGGCTCCGGATCTCGTCCCGCGAGAGCGACTCCCCTCCTTCGACGGAGACCTCGGCGATCCGAACGCGCCTTCCGCGATCCACCGAGTACCGGACGAGCTTCCGCACGCCGCGGAGGTTCTCCTCGCGGACCACGTCGACGGCGTAGTAGCCGCGGTCGCGGAAATATCGGCGAATCTCCTCCTCTCCGTCCGCCGTGAGGTCCTCGGGCGCCGCCGGCTCGCCCCACAGCCCGACGAGGCGCCGGCGGATGCGCCGGCGATCCCAGATGGGGACGCCTCGAATTTCCAGATCGACCTCCGGTCCCGGCTCCACGCGGTAGGTCACCGCCACCCCGCCCTCGATCTCGACCGCCTCGGGGATCACTCGGGCGAGGAAGCGGTCCCGGGCCGCCTCCGCTCGGCGGATCTCGTCGGCGCTCTCCATCATCCGCGACCGCCGGAACGCGTCGCCCTCGCGGAGCGGAAGCTTTCTCGCGAGGCGCGCCCCCTCCTCGGAACCCGCCCCCGCGAAGGCGACCGACTCGACCGTCATGCCGTCGAGGGAGGCGCCCGCCGAGGCGACCGGCAACGGTTGCGGGGAGAACAGCCCGCGGGGGCGGCCGAGCCGGAACCTCCGCGAGTACCGGATGTCCCCCGCGCTCGATCCGCTCGTGTCGTAGAGACCGGCGATCTGAAAATGCCGCGTCGCCTGCCACTCCACCTTGTAGATGCTCTTCTCCGCATCCCCGAGATCGACCGAGTACACCAGTCGCACGTCCTCCGCCAGCTTCTTCCCGACGGTGACGCGGGTCGACGGATCGGCTTGCCCTTCGACGAGGAACGGGTCGATCCGCAGCTGGTCGAGGCCGAACGACTTCTTGATCGGCTCCCCGAGGACGCCCGCCACCGCGCCGGCCACGTAGGCGCCCGACACGTGGCTCGCGGCGAGCCCCCCGGCCCCGACGCCCGCCGCGACCTCGCTCCAGTCCTCGGCCGTGCTACCGGTCAGGAGCAGCGCCATGACGTCCTGCTGCGAGAGCGGGGGATCGCTCGTCAACTCGTAGTCGAACTTCTCGAGCCTCCCTTCCGCGCGCAACCGCACGTCGTACCGATCCACGCGCGTCTCCGCGCTCACCGCGAGGTAGGGATCGATTCGATCCGGGTCGCTGAAGTCGAGCGTGCCGGAGAGGATCCGGTAATCGACCCCGCGAAACGTCAGCACTCCGCCCTCGAGCGCGGAGATCCGGCCGATCACCTCCGGTCTCTCGAGGTCGCCGCCGAGATCGAGGGACACCGCCGATTCGAGCCTCGCCATGTTGTTCCGAACCCACACGCCGTCCTCGGCCCGCACCCGGACCCCGAGCGCGACTCTCCCGAGGAATCCCTCCTCCGACGTCTCCACGGGCTCGATCCCCCTGGTCCCCAGGAGCGCGGCGACGTCGAAGTCGGTCGCGTACGACCCGCGCAGGATCTTCAGTTCGCCCGACAGGCGGGATCGCCCCTCCCGTCCCGCTAGGACGAGCCTTCCCTCGTAGACGCCCCGGAATCCGGGCGGGTACTCCACCGCGACGCGCGAGACGCCGAACTCGATCTCGTGCTCGCGGATCCCGTCGCCTCCGACGGCTCCTCCCCCCCGGACGAGGATCTCGCCGCCCCCCGACAGGGCGCGCACGTCCTCGAGCTCGAACCTCCTCCCCTCGAACCGCACCCGGCCGTCCAGTCCGTCCAGGCGAAGGGGGAATCCCTCGAGGCGCAACCGTCCCTCCTCGACGCCGGCGGCCCCGCGAATCTCGGGGGCATCGGCCCTCCCCTCGACCTCGAGATCCAGCCGCAACCGGCCCGACGCCTTGAGGCCGGGCACGAGCGAGGAGAGCGCAGAGAGATCGATCGAGCCCCGCGCGCGGCCGGAGAGCCCCTCGTCGGCGAACCGATAGGCGAAGACGCCCTCGACATCGATTCCTCCGCCCGTGATCCGGCAGGGGCCCGCCTCGAACCGTCCTCGCGAGAGCCGGAGCGGCACCGGCGCAGCGATCGAGGCGGAGCGGCCCCCGGAAACCACCTCCGCGTCGGTCAGGCTTCCCGATCCCTCCATCTCCTCGGGGGTCGCCAGGGGACCGTCGACCGCGATCTCGGCGCTCACCCGGAGTCTCGGCCCCGAGCCACCCTCCGCGGAGAGGGGGATCTCCGCCCTTTGCAGCACCGCCGTCGCGCGGATCGGAAGCGAATCCTCCCATCCCACGCTCCCGGCGACCCTCCACCTCGCCTCCTCTCGTCCCTCCACCTCGAAGCCGAGCGCATCGGGGGACACGCGCAGGATTCCGCCGATCTTCCCGAGCCTCCCCTCGCCGATTCGAAACTCCGACCCCGCCAACGAGACCTCGCCCGTCGTCCCGTCGGCGCCGAACCGGACCTGTCCCTGCGCGAGGAGCTCGCCCCCGACGTCGAGCCCCCGGCGCCGAAGGGCCGCGACCTTGGAGACGTCGAGGCGCGCGGATTCCACGCGGACATCCCCCGAGCCCGACTCCATGCCGACGCGAACGGAGAGCCGCCCCTCCAAGGCGAGGCCGGAGACCTCGACGTCTCGCGCCTCCAGGACTCCATCCCTCGCCTCGAGCCTGACGCGTCCCAGCTCCAGCGGCTCCCCGAGGACCCGCCCCTCGAGGAGCATGGCCTCTCCTCCCCCCTCGAGCCCGGCCGCGCCCCGCCGGAGGGCCAGGGACCCGCCGATCCTCCCGTCGGCGTCGAGATCGGATCCCAGGCGCCGCAGCACGCGCGCGAGCCTCACGTCCTCCATCTCGAGGTCCACCCGCTCGATCGAGGACGAAGCCGTATCGAGGACGCAGGATGCGCGCAGGCGCTGCGAGGCGTCCTCGAGCGCGAGGCTTCGGAGATCGAGGCGGCCTCCCGCCACCCGGAGGGAGAGCGTCCCGCGGTCGAACGTCTCGCCGCTCCAAGATCCCTCGGCCAGGTCGACGTCCACCTCCACCGCGGGGTCTTCCCCAAGCTCGACGGCGGTGCGGAATCTCCCCTGCCCTGCGATCGGCTCCCTGACGATCGCGGGCAGCTCGATTCCGAGCGATCCCAGGACGCGCAGCACTTCCTCGAGGGTCCGCCCCCCGGACCGCGTCTCGCCCGAGATCGCCGCCCGGCTCATGCCCGCCTCCGGCGCGAGCGCGACATCGACCGCGAGGTCCAGCCTCGTCGCCTCGGTCTCCAACGCAGCGCCCGGGATCACGAAACGCCCCGTCCGGAACTCGAACGGCCCCTCCATGCGGGCGGGGATGCCCAGCGCGGCCGGTCCCGGCTCCGCCGCGATCCTCCCGCCCCCCTCCCAGGTCTCCGGCGCGGCCGGCTCCCCGCGCAGCTCGAGGTCGACGGCCGCCCGCGCACTCACGGGGAGCGGAAGCCGCGCCAGGGCGAGGACCGAGCCGACGTCGACCTCGCTCCCGCTCACGCGCGCATCGAAGCGCACGGGGTCGGAGAGATCGACGTCCACGGACCCGCGGAGGCTCCCGCCGAACGCTCTCGCCTCGAGTCCGCGGACGGCGAGACGTCTCTCGTGGAACTCGACCCGCCCCGAGGCCTCCGTCGCGCGGATCGGCCCCAGCCGGCCCTCCCGGACCCGAACCGGCCCGACGGCGCGGAGGTCCCCCTCGAGGCCGTCGAGCACCAGATCGGCCCGCGCCTCCCCCGCGATTTCCGGGAACGACGGATCGAGCCACTCGCCCAGCGCGCCGAGATCGGCCACCAGCGACACGCGCCCCGTGTACGGAGCCCCCTCGCTCCTCGCGACGTTGGCGCGGAACGTCCCGTCGAGGCCCGGTGCGGTGACCCGGGAGCCGCGCAGCTCGACCCTCGACTCCGTCAGGACGAAGCTCGAGCGGACCCGCAGAGGATACGGCCGGGCGAACGGAGGGCGACGCAACGAGATCGAGAGATCGGCCTCTCCGGCGAGCGCGCCCAGGAAGGAGGACCACGACGCCTCGATCGACACGTCCCGCGCCTCGAGGTCGAGCGGCGCCCGCCGATCGGCCCAGCGAACCAGGCCGTGCGCCACGTGCAGGCGATCGACCCGGATGTGCAGGCCCTTCCCCCGGGGCTCCCTTCGGGCGTACTCCGCCAGGAACTCCGGCGTGAGGGCGATCTGCGCCGCCTCCGTCTCGACCTCGGCGAGACGAACCCGCCCCAGTCCCAGCGAGACGAGCCCCTGCCAGGCGAGCTTGACGCGAAGGCGGGCGGCCGAGGCCTCGAGGGGCTCCGCCCCCTCGGCGGGCACCGATGCCGAGACGTCGCGCGCCTCCGCCTCGAGCCGCAGAGGGTGGACGCAAAGCGATCCGATCCGCAGCGAGCCCCCCGTGGCGGCCGCAAAGGCGCTCTCGATCCGAGCCCTCGCCTTTCCCTCCAGATCGGCCCGGGACAGCGCCAGCGCGCCCGCGCCCAGGCCCGCGGCGAGGACCGCGAGAGCGCCCGCCGCGAGCGCTCGGCGGCTCCGGCGCCGCGCAAGGGGCGCGGGACTCACGGTACCGCCAGGACGAAGCACTTGAGGTAATGGCTCTCCGGAAATCCGAGCCGGATCGGGTGGTCCCTCCCCTGCGTCCGCTTCTCGACCACACGGAGGACCCGGCCCGCATCCGCCGCCGCCTCGGCGAGCACGTCGAGGAAATCCGACTCGCGGAGGTTGTACGAGCACGACGAGGTCACGAGGATCCCGCCGGCCCCGAGGAGCCTCATGGCGCGGAGGTTGACCTCCTTGTAGCCTCGGCGCGCCTCCGCCGCCTCCCCGCGGCTCTTGGCGAACGCCGGGGGATCGAGGATCACCTGATCGAAGCGCTCCCCGCGCCGCTCCCGTGCGCGCAGGTCCTCGAAGACGTTCGCGACCGAGAAGCGGACCGATGAGGCGAGCCCCGCCGCCGCCGCCGCCGCCGCGCCGCGCGCCACCGCCTCGGCCGAGGAATCGACGGCCTCGACCTCGGCCCCGCGGAGAGCGGCCGCGAGACCGAATCCGCCCTGGTAGCAGAAGGCGTCGAGGACGCGTCCCCGGCTCCACTCCGCCGCGGCGATCCGGTTCTCGACCTGGTCCAGGAAAGCCCCAGTCTTCTGGCCCCGACGGCAGTCGATCCGCTGCACGATCCGCCCTTCCCGGACCTCGATCTCGTCGGGTGTCCGCCCGCGCAGCTGCCGCACCTCCCTGGGCAGCCCCTCGAGCGCGCGCACCGCCGGGTCGTTCCGGGCGAGCACCGACTCCGTCTCCACCCGCTCCACGAGCAGGTCCACGAGGAGATCCAGGAGGCGTTCCGTAGCGGCGGTCAGAGACTGGACGACCAGGTGGCTCCCGTAGCGGTCCGCGACCAGGCCCGGGATCCCGTCGCTCTCGCCGAAGACGAGCCGCATGGCCTCGGAAGCGGGCCGCACTCGCGATCGCCACTCGAGCGCTCGCTCGATCCTCCCCTCCCAGAACGCGCGGTCGGGCTCCTCGGCCGAGAGCGTCACGAACCGCAGCGCGATCTTCGAGGTCGCGGAGTAGAAGGCCCAGCCGAGCCGCTCCCCCCGCTCGGTCTCCGCCGGGATCAGGTCGCCGTGCGCGGCGCCGCGAGGATCCGGCACGTCGTCCCGGAAGACCCAGGGGTGGCCCGCACGCACCCGCCTCGCACCTCGGCGGCTGACTCGTACGGGGACCCTAGTTCCCGACATCGGAGCTGCCTCCCGGTGCGGGCTTTGCAGCGGGGGGGCCGGGCGGAACGCGCTCCCGGGAGCCGGGCGCTAGTCCTCTTCGGCCTCCTCGGAATCGTCGTCCTCGACGCCGAGGGGCTCCTCCTCCAGATCCTCCGCCCCCTCCGGAGCAATCTCGGTGTCGTACTCCTGCGACGGCGACTCCTCGGCCTCGTCTTCCTCTGCCTCGTCGGCATCGAGACGGCTCGGATACTCGGGCAGGAGCCCCTGCTCCTCCAGGCCTTGGCACCGGATGCAGTAGCGGGCCCAAGGCGCCACCTCGAGCCGCTTGCGCGCGATCTCCTCGCCGCACTGGAGGCAGGATCCGTAGTCCCCGTGCCCGATGCGGGCCAGGGCCTCCTCGACCAGCACGAGCATCTTCCGGTCCATCTCGCTCAGCGACAGCCCGAACTCCTTCGTGTAAGAGTTCACCGCGTAGTCGATGTAGTCCTCGGTCCCGCTGTCCGGGTGCGTCCGGCTGTCTCCGGTCGACAGGCTGTACGCCCGGACCAACTCCCGGTGCCGCTCCAGCAGGAGCCGCCGGAACTCCTCGGCCTCCTTCCGACGCATTCTCCGCTTCGGCGCGACCCGCCTCTTCGGCTCGGCCACGCGCGTCTCCACGCCGGCCTTCGTCCGCCCCGTCGGCGCGGGCACCGGCGCCGGCCCCTTCGGCGGCGCGCTCGTGCGCGGGACCGCCTTCCGCGCCGCCGGCCTCCGCGGCCGAGGCTCGCTCTTCCTGTCGCGCGCCTTCGGCGCCGCCTTCGGCTTCGCCTTGATCTTCGGGGCTCGCGCGGCAACCCGCTTTGCGCCCTTCGACGCTCCGCTCCCCTTCCGCTTGCCGGCTCTCGTCGTCATGGCCCCCTCCCGCCGCCCGTGCCGCGGGCTCCCGCTCCCCCGGCCCCCGAAAAAAGCGTGTAAATATAGCCTCGGCGCCCGGCACGGTCAAGGATTTCCGGCAGAAGTCCAGCCCCCGATCAGGCCGTTCCCGACCCTCCCCCTCCCTGCTCCGCGAGCGCCGCCTGGGCGGCCGCCAGCCTCGCCACGGGAACGCGGTACGGGGAGCAGGACGCGTAGTCGAGCCCCACGCGGTGGAAGAAGGCAACCGATTCGGGGTCGCCCCCGTGCTCGCCGCACACCCCGACCTTCAGTCCGGCTCGTCCCCTGCGGCCCTCCTCCACGCCCATCCGCACGAGGCGTCCGACCCCTTCCTCGTCGATGCCCTGGAACGGGTCGCGCCGCAGGATGCGGCGCTCGAGGTAGGCGCCCAAGAACTTCCCGACGTCGTCCCGGCTGTAGCCGTACGTCATCTGGGTCAAGTCGTTGGTGCCGAAGGAGAAGAACTCCGCCTCCCTCCCGACCGCCTCGGCGATCAGGCAGGCGCGAGGGATCTCGATCATCGTCCCGACCAGGTACGGAACCGCGATCCGCGTCCTGCGATGCACCTCCTCGGCGATCGCCCGCGTCCTCGCGGCGATGTCGGTGAACTCCCGAACGGTTCCTACCAGCGGGATCATCACCTCCGGAAGGACGCGGATCCCCTTCTTGACGCACTGGGCGGCCGCCTCGAAGATCGCGCGCGCCTGCATGTCGTAGATCTCAGGAAACGTCACTCCGAGCCGGCATCCGCGGTGGCCGAGCATCGGATTCGCCTCGTGCAGCTGCGCCGCCTTCTCCTCGAGCGTCCGCGCCGGCACGCGCATCTCTCGCGCGAGCTTCCGGAACTGCTCGGGCTGCGTCGGGAGAAACTCGTGCAGCGGGGGGTCCAGGAGCCGGATCGTCACCGGGAGCCCGTCCATCGCCTTGAAGATCCCGGCGAAGTCGCGGCGCTGCATCGGAAGCAGCTTCGAGAGCGCACGGCGGCGCTGCGAGACGTCCTCGGAGAGGATCATCTCCCGCACGGCCGCGATCCTGTCCTCGGCGAAGAACATGTGCTCGGTCCGGCACAGACCGATCCCCTCGGCGCCGAAGGCTCTCGCCACCGCCGCATCGTGCGGGGTGTCGGCGTTCGTGCGGATCTTGAGCCTCCTCGTCGCATCGGCCCACTCCATGAGGGCGGCGTACCTCCGGTACAGCGGGGACCGCTCCGCCTTGAGCGCGCGGCGAACCAGGACCTGCTGGACCTCGGAAGGGTGGGTGTCGAGGGCTCCCAGGATCACCTCGCCGGTGGAGCCGTCGATCGACAGCGCGTCGCCTTCCTTGAGCACCTTCCCCGCGGCGCGGAGCCGGCCGGCGTCGGGGTCCACGAGGAGCGCCTCCGCTCCGACCACGCACGGCTTCCCCATCCCTCGCGCCACGACGGCGGCGTGCGAGGTCATCCCTCCCCGGCTCGTCAAGATGCCCACCGCCGCCACCATGCCTGCCAGGTCCTCGGGACTGGTCTCCGCCCGAACCAGGAGCACCCTCGCGCCCTTTCCGGCCATCTCCACCGCCCGCTTCGCGGAGAACGCCACGACGCCCGAGGCCGCGCCGGGCCCCGCGGGGAGTCCCTTCGCCAGGACCCGTCCCTCGCGGCGCGCGCGCTCCTTGTCCCGCGTGTCGAAAATCGGGGCGAGGAGCTGCACGAGCATGTCGGGCTCGACCCGCTGCAGAACCGCCTTGCGGTCGATGACGCCGGCCTCGTGGAGGTCGAAGGCGATGTGCAGCGCCGCCAGTCCCGTCCGCTTGCCCGTACGGGTCTGCAGCATGTAGAGGCGCCCGCGCTCGATCGTGAACTCGATGTCCTGCATGTCCTTGTAATGCGCCTCGAGCCGTCCCCGGATCTCGAGGAGCTGCGCGAAGCACCGCGGCATCGTCTCCTCGAGCGAGCCGCCCGCGTCCCCGCCGGCCTGTGCGCGGGAGATCGGCCGCGGCGTGCGGATCCCCGCGACGACGTCCTCCCCCTGCGCGTTCGGGAGGTACTCGCCGTAGAACACGTTCTCGCCCGTGGCGGGATTCCTCGTGAACGCCACGCCGGTGGCGCAGTCCTCGCCGAGGTTCCCGAACACCATGCACTGGACGTTGACGGCCGTCCCGAGATCGTCGGGGATCGCGTACTGCCTCCGGTAGATGCGCGCCCTCTCGTTCATCCAGCTCCGGAACACCGCGGCGATCGCCCCCCAGAGCTGCTCCCGCGGATCCTCCGGAAACGGACGCCCCGCGGCCTTGCGGACCTTCTCCTTGTAGCGGCGCACCAGCGCCTCGAGGTCCCCGGCCGAGAGGTCCGTGTCGTGCCTGGCGTGACGGGCTCTCTTCATCGCGACCAGCAGGTGCTCGAACTCCTGCTTCTTCACTCCCAGGACGACGTCCGCGTACATCTGGATGAACCGGCGGTACGAGTCGAACGCGAAGCGCCGGTCGCCCCCCGCTCGGGCCAGCCCCTCCACCGCCCGGTCGTTCAGGCCAAGATTCAGGATCGTGTCCATCATCCCCGGCATCGAGAACTTCGCCCCCGAGCGCACGGACACCAGCAGCGGGTCCGATTCGTCCCCGAAGCGCTTTCCCTGCGCCTTCTCGAGCCCGGCGAGCGCGCGCTTCACCTGCTCCTCGAGTCCCTCGGGCATCTTCCCGTCCGCCTCGAAATAGCGCACGCACGCCCGCGTCGAGATCGTGAAGCCGGGGGGAACGGGAATCCCGAGGTTCGTCATCTCGGCGAGGTTCGCTCCTTTCCCCCCCAGCACGTCCTTCATGCCGGCGTTTCCCTCGGCGGCACCGTTCGCGAAGAAGTACACGAGCTTGTCCATTAGGGTCTCCTGTCGGCGTCACCGGGAAGCTCCCGGATGTCGAAGTAGCGGGTCAGAAGGGAACCCAGCCTCGCCAGCAGCTCGTGCCGTTGATAGGTCCCCTGCGGGTCCTCCGGATCCACGACGAGCACCTCGTCGAAGAAAGCGGCAACGGGCTCTGCGAAGTCCGCGAGATGGTCCAGCACCTCGGCGTACGCCCGCCGGTCCGCGGCGGTCCGGATCGCGGGCTCCTCGCGGCCGATCGTCTCCTCGAGCCGGCGGGCCGCCCCGGCCGCCGCGATCGCCGCGCCCGGCGCCCATCCCGCGTCCGCGCTCCGCTCGATCAGCGCCGCCGTCTGTCTCAGGATGTTCGAGGCGCGCTTCGTGAGCTCCACGAGCTTCCGGAAATCCGCCCTCTCCCGCACCGCGCGCACCGCCTCGAGCCTCGCCAGGACGTCGCCCAAGGGGAGGGCGGCCGCCGCGGTCCCGCCGCCGGCCTGAAGGACGGCGTCGATCTCGTGGAGCGTGAATCCCCGCTCGCGGAGGAAGTCGCCGAGGCGCTGCTCGAGATACGCGAAGATCTCGCTCCGCTGCTCTCCACCGGTCGCCAGCGCGCTCAGCTCCCACAGCGCCCCGATCGAGACGCCCCAGGAGCGCTCGCACGCGATCCGGAAGATTCCCGCCGTCGCCCGTCGCAGGCCGAAGGGATCGCGAGAGCCCGTCGGCCGCTCCCCCACCGCCAGGAGCGACGCCACGGCGTCGAGCTTGTCCGCCACCGACAGCACGGCCCCGAGCTCCGTGGCCGGCGGGTCGTCGTCGGGCCCTCGAGGCCGGTAGTGCTCGTACACCGCCGCCGCGACCCTCTCGTCCACCCCCTCGCGGCGGAGCAGGAGTCCACCGACGACCCCTTGCAGCTCCGGGAACTCGGCGACCAGGCCGGTGAGGAGATCCGCCTTGCAGAGGAGCGACGCCCGCTCCGCCGCGCCCTTCTCCTCCTCCGGGAGCCCGAGCTGCCGTGCCAGCGCCCCGGCCAGCCCGGCGACCCGCTCCGCCTTCTCCCGGTACGTTCCGAGCTTCTCGTGGTAGACGATCCCGTCGAGCCGCGCGACGCGCGACGCCAGCTCCGTCTTCCCGTCCTCGCCCCAGAAGAACCTCGCGTCCTCGAGGCGGCCGCCCACGACCCACTCGTTCCCCCGGCGGACGTGTCCCGCGGGATCCCGATCGGTGTTCGCCACGGCGAGAAAGACCGGCAGGAGGCGACCGTCGCGCTGCACCGAGAAGGCCTTCTGATGGTGGCGAAGGGTGGCCACGAGGACTTCCCTGGGCAGGTCGAGATACTCCGCCGCGAAGCGGCCCGTCACGACTCCCGGCCACTCGACGAGGTCCGCCACCTCCTCGAGGAGCCGCTCGTCCTCCACGATCTCGCCGCTCTCGGCCGCGGCGGCCTCGGCGAGCTGACGCGCCAAGGTGCCGCGGCGCGCCGCCGGATCCGCGAGGACGAACGCCCGCTCCAGCTCGGCGGCGTAGACTCCCGCGTCCGCGATCCGCACGGCGCCGGGCGCCAGGAACCGATGGCCCCGAGAGTGCCGGTCCGCCTCGATCCCGAACAGGACCAGCGGCAGCACCTCGCCGCCGTGCAGGGCGACGATCCAGTGCACGGGGCGGACCCAGCGGTGCGCGCCCTCGCCCCAGCGCATCGTCTTGGGGAACGACATGCCACCCACCGCCTGCTCCAGCCCCGCGCCGAGGACCTCTCCCACCGACCGTCCGCGGACCGTCCTGCGGAACGCCGAGTACTCCCCCTTGTCCGTCCGCACGGCCACGAGGCAGGCAGGCGGGATCCCGTGCTTCCGCGCGAACCCGACCGCGGCGGCGGTCGGCGATCCGTCCCCCGCGAACGCGGCCCGGGCCGGCGGCCCGAGCACGGTCTCCTCCCGGTCGGCCTGCCTCTCCTCCACCCCCTCCACGCGGACGGCGAGCCTCCTCGATCCGCCCCACGCCGAGGCGTCCCCGTGGGCGAGCCCCGCCTGATCCAGGATCGCGACGATCCGGCGGCCGAGGCTCTCCGCCGCTCCCGCGATCCCTCCCGCCGGGATCTCCTCGCAGCCGATCTCGATGAGGAGAGGGGCGCTCACGACCTGCTCCCGGCGTCCGATCCCGAGAGGAGCGGGAAACCGGCCTCCTCCCGCTGCCGGAGGTACGCCTCGGCGCACCGGCACGCGAGGCGGCGGATCCTCTGGATGGAGGCCGCGCGCTCCGTCACGCTGAGGGCCCCCCTCGCGTCGAGAACGTTGAAGAGGTGCGAGCACTTGAGAGCGGCCTCGTACGCGGGAACGACGAGGGGCGCGGCGCGCTCTTCCCCCTCCGCCCGCACGGTCCGGGACAGCAGCCGCTTCGCCTCCGCCTCCCACCGCTCGAACTGTCCGCGAAAGAGAGCCACGTCGGCCTCGCGGAAGCTGTAGGCCGAATGCTCCACCTCCTCGCGTCGCCTGACCTCGCCGTAGGTCACCGAGTCGCTCCACGGGATCTCGAAGATGCTCCGGATGTCGTTCAGGAACATGCAGATCCGCTCGAGACCGTAGGTCAGCTCCACCGAGATCGGCGACAGCTCGAAGCCGCCCGCCTGCTGGAAGTACGTGAACTGCGAGATCTCCATCCCGTCCATCAGGACCTGCCAGCCGACGCCGGCGGCCCCGAGGGTCGGCGACTCCCAGTTGTCTTCCTCGAAGCGGATGTCGTGCTCGAGCGGGTCGACTCCGAACGCCCGGAGCGAGTCGAGGTAGAGATCCTGCACGTCGAGGGGGGCCGGCTTCAGGATCACCTGGAACTGGTAGTGCTTGTACACGCGCATCGGGTTCTCGCCGTAGCGCCCGTCGCACGGACGGCGCGAAGGCTGGCAGAAGGCGACGCGCCACGGCTCCGGGCCGAGCACCCGGAAGAAGGTGTCTGGGTGCATCGTTCCCGCTCCCACCTCGAGATCGTAGGGCTGCTGGAGGACGCACCCCTTGCCGGCCCAGTGGGCCTGGATGGAGAGGAGCAGCTGTTGGAACGTCATGAGGGATCCCGATCCGCCGCCCTCGTCGCGCGCTCCAGGTGACGGTACGCGCGGAAGGAGCGCTCCGTGAACGCCTCGATCGCCCCCCGGAGGAGAGCCTCGAGCGCCCCGCCCGGGCGGCTCGCCTCCCGGTGCGTTGCCATCTCCGAGGGGCCCCGGGCGGCGGCCTCGCGGAGGAACTCGAGATCCTCGCGCGAGAGCGTCCCCCTCCGCCCCCCGGCCGCCCGCTCGCACGCCGCGCACAGCGCGAACCCGCGCGCCTCCACGGGAATCCCCGCGGCCCCGCGCAGCTCTGCGCCGCAGGCCCCGCACGAGGACACGTCCGGCAGGAGACCGTGCAGCCTCAGGGTCCAGTACTCGAAGTAGCGCACCGCCACCCATGGATCGAGCCCGCCCTCGAGCGCGTCCAGGACGGCGCCGAGGAGACGGAACCCCTTCGGATCCGGTTCCTCCTCGCTCGCCAACGCCCCGGCGATCTCCGCCAGCACCGCGCAGGCGGCCTGCGTTGCCGGCTCCGACTGCATCGAGGAAAAGGACCGCGCCGGCTCGAGCGACTCGATGCGGTGCAGCTCGCGACCCTCCCGCTCGGACCATGCCGCCCGGACGCGCGTCATCGGATCCAGGGCCCCCCCGAACCGCCGCCGGCTGCGCTTGGCGGAAGCCGCCACGCCCCGGAGCCGGCCCGCGTGCTCGGCCAGAAGCGTCACGATCAGGTCCGCCTCTCCCAGCGCCTGGGTCCGCAGGACGTACGCCTCGTCGCTCCGCCGGGCCAAGACGCACCCCTCTCTTGCCGCTCCGTTTCCAGGAGCGGCACGAAATTCTAGCAGACCGCGTCGTCCGCGCCCCTACTCGATCCCGAGCTCCCGCAGCACGCTCGGGTCGTCCCGCCAGTCGCTCCTCGCCCGGACGCGGAGCCCCAGGTAGACGCGCGCCCCCAGCATCCGCTCGATCTCCCGCCGCGCCTCCGTCCCCGCCTGCTTGAGCAGCGCGCCCCCCTTCCCCACGACGATCGCCTTCTGCGACTCGCGCTCCACCAGGATCGTCGCCTCGATCTCGACGAGGCCGTCCGGACGGGATCGCCAGCTCTCCACGAGGACGGCCACGACGTGCGGGATCTCCTGCCGCGTTCGCAGGAGGATCTTCTCGCGGATCCACTCCGCCGCGAGGTCCCGCTCCCGCTGGTCGGTCAGGTAGTCCTCGGAGAGCCAGGGCTCCGCCTCCGGGAGCGACGAGAACACCCGATCGAGCAGCTCGGGGCAGCCCTCGCCGGTGGCCGCGGAGACCGGGAACGTCTCTCCGAGCCCCCAGTCCTCGCACAGCGTCCGCATCATCGGGAGGAGGCGGGACTTCGGCCGCACGAGGTCGACCTTGTTCAGCACCCCGAGCGCCGGCGTCCCCGCCCCTCGCACGAGGGCGGCCACGCTCTCGTCCCCCTCCCCCGGGCCGCGCGCCGCGTCCACGACGAGCAGCACGAGGTCCACGTCGCGGATGCTGCGCCGCGCGTTCTCGACCATCACGCGATTCATGCGCCGCTCCGGGACGTGGAAGCCCGGCGTGTCCACGAACAACGCCTGCCCGCGCCCGGCGACGCGGAGCGCTCCGACGATTCTGCGACGCGTCGTCTGCGCGACCGGCGAGACGGCGGCGATCTTCTCCCCGACGAGCCGGTTCAGCAGCGTGGACTTCCCGACGTTCGTCCACCCCGCGATGGACACGAACCCGCTGCGCTCCCGCGGCGGCCCGGCGTCCTCGCTCAACCTCCGCTCCCCCGGCCTCCCCCGGACGCCTCTCTCGCCCCTCGCACCAGCTCGCGGGCGAGACGGCGCTCGAGCCGCCGCATCGCGCCGCCGTCCGTCTCGTGGTCGTGGCCGAGAAGGTGCAGGTAGCCGTGCAGGAGGAGGATCCGCACCTCGACGGCCGGCGGGTGCCCTCGCCGCTCGGCCTGCCGGGCCGCCGTTGCCCACGACACCGCCAGGTCCCCGAGGTGCACGCCCCCCTCGGGAAGACGCTCTCCCGAGGGGAACGCCAGCACGTCCGTCGCGGCGTCCTTGCCGCGATACCTGCGATTCATCCCTCGGATCGCGCGGTCCCCCACGAGGGCCACGTCCACGGTGCGCCTCCCGGCGCCCGGCGGGGGAAGGCGGGAGGCGACGCGGCGCAGGAACCTCTCGAGGCCCGCTGCGGGCGGCGCCCCCCGCACCCCGGCCGTCCTCACCGTCACGACGAGCCGCGAGCGCCGACCTCCCGCCGCCGTGCGCCTCACCGGGCGGGGCCTCTCGCCCCCCGCCGTTCCGGCGGCTCCGAGGTGCCGCGGCCGTTCCCCCGCGGGCCCCTCCCGAAGTCGAAGCCCGGGTAGTCGACGCGATGGTGGTACATGCTGGCCAGCGCCCGCAGGAACGCCGCCTCGATCTTCTCCAGGTCCGCAAACGTCAGATCGCACTCGTCGAGCTGGCGGTCGAGAACGATCGCCCGGGTCACCTTGTGGACGACTTCTCCGAGGCGTCCGGGAGTGGGATCGTCCACCGTGCGCGCGGCGGCCTCCACCGCGTCGGACAGCATGAAGATGGCCGCCTCCCGTGTCTGCGGCTTCGGTCCCGGATACCGGAAGTCGGCCTCCGACACGGGGCCGAGCGACGGATCGGCCGATCGCCGGGCCTTGTCGTAGAAGTACCCCATCACGCGCGTCCCGTGGTGCTGCGGCACGATGTCGACGATCTGCTCCGGGAGCCCGGCTTCCTGCGCGAGACGGATCCCGTCCTTCACGTGCGCGGAGATGATCAGCGCGGACATGTACGGGGACAGCCGGTCGTGCGGGTTCTGACCCCTCTGGTTCTCGACGTAGTACTCCGGCTTCCGGATCTTGCCGATGTCGTGGTAGAAGGCGGCCACGCGGCAGAACAGCGAGTTCGCCCCGATGCTCTTCGCCGCTTCCTCGGCGAGCGTTCCCACGATGAGGCTGTGGTTGTACGAGCCGGGAGCCTTGACCGCGAACTGCGACAGCAGCGGATTGTTGATGTTCGAGAGCTCGAGCAGCCGGACGTCCGTCAGGACCCGGAAGAGGCCCTCGAAGAGCGGGAGCGCGAAGGAGACCAGGAGGCCGGTGCCCAACGCGCCCCCCGCGAACGCCAGCGTCGCGCCGTACAGGGCCGCCGCCAAGGAGCCGAGCCCCCCCCGCAACCCCTCGACCGCCAGCGCCGCCGCCGCGCCGGCGAGCCCCGCGAGCAGCCCCGCCCGGAGGAGCGCGGACCGCTCGCGGTAGGTTGTGATCGCGTACACGCCCGCCCACTGGACCAGGAGGGCCCAGATCAGCGCGTACGCGTCGAACCCCCGCATCGCGCCGAACAGCAGCGCGGTGAACGCCGAGAAGACCATCGAGATCCGCCCGTTCGCGAGGAGAGCGACCAAGATCGCGCCCCCCGCCATCGGGACGACGTAGGCGTAGCTCCGGGGATCGTCGAACGGCGGCCCGAGATCGCTCACGGCCCCGTGGACGATCCAGAAGACCGCCCGGGCGAGGAGGAGCATCGAGAGGATCGCGATCACGAGCAGCGCGTGGAGATTGCGGACCTTCCGGAAGTGCCTCTGGTGGTACCTCGTGTAGCGGAACAGGAAGAACGCGAGCATCCCCACCAGGATCAGGAGCCCCGCGAGCTCCGGCGCCCGCGCGGCGCGCGAGGGCCGCGCCGACCGGGCCACCTCGAGACGCGCCAGCGTCTCGGCGGTGACGGTCTCGCCCGCGCGCACGAGCATGGTTCCGGCCGGGACGGCCTCGAGCACCGGCGCGACCTCGCGCTGCGCGGCCCTGCGGCGCTCCTCCGTGGCCCGGGGATCGAACGAGAGGTTCGCCTGCACGAACGCCGCTGCGATGTCGCCGAGCGCCTGCCGGCTCGCCGCCGGGATCGACGCCCTCGCGACGACCGCCTCGCGGGCGATCCGTCGCGCCTCGTCGAGATCGAGGATCGCGGAGAAGTCGGAGATCCGCTCCTCGCCGCGCCCCGGCTCGCGAACCACGAGGATCGCAGCGGCGCCGGCGAGCGCCGCGCGCCCCCCGACGATCGGTCGCGCCATGGTATCCGCGACGATGGCGCGCAGGTCCCTCTCCACGCTCGCGGAGAAGCCGGTCTCGACGAGGCTCCTCAGCGCGGGGACGGCCCTCTCCTCCCCGACCGCGACCCGGAGGGAGGCGCCTCCCTCCGGCGTCCTCCCGCTCTCGAGATCGAGGCGCCCCCGCCGGAAGACGTCGCCCAAGGCCTCGGACGCGCGCGCCCCTCCCTCGGCGTCGAGAAAGAAGACGGGCGGCACCCCGGCCGCCGCCTCCCGGCGGCGATCCGCGGTCCGCTCCAGATCCACGAGCCGGATCGGCTCGCGGGCGACGACGTCCCGCCGGAGCGTCTGCCCCTCGACGAGGAGATCCAGAGGCCTCGTCCTTCCGGGGGGCAATCCGAGGACCGCGACCGCGACGACGAAGAAGAGGAGGCTGAAGAACCAGTCGGAGCCGAGGAGACGATCCGCACTCCGCCAAAGCCCCTCGCGCACGCGCGTCGGGAAGCTCAGCCCCCGGGGGGCCCTCCGCACCTCGTGGCCGCGCTCCTTCCGGGAAAGCTCGTCCACCGTCATCGGGTGTCCCCCTCGACTCCCCCTCTCTCGCGGGGCGCCCTGCCTTCCTTTCGAGACGCGTCGCGACGGTCGTACGCGAGGATGATCCGCTGCACCAGCGGGTGCCGCACGACGTCCGTCTCGTCGAAGTTCGCGAGCGCGATCCCCGGAATCCCCGCCAGGAGCTCCCGGCACTCGACGAGCCCCGAGAGCCGCTCCGCCGGGAGATCGATCTGCGTCACGTCCCCGGTGACCACCGCCTTCGAATCGAAGCCGATGCGGGTCAGGAACATTTTCATCTGCTCCGAGGTCGCGTTCTGCCCCTCGTCAAGGATCACGAACGAGTCGTTCAACGTCCGCCCCCTCATGAAGGCGAGCGGGGCGATCTCGATGATCCCGCGGTCGAGGAGGCTCTCGATCCGGTCGGGCTCCAGCATGTCGTAGAGCGCGTCGTACAGCGGCCGGAGGTACGGGTCCACCTTCGCCGCGATGTCGCCGGGCAGGAAGCCGAGCCTCTCGCCGGCCTCGACCGCCGGCCGCGCCAGGATGATCCGCTGGACGCGCTTCTCGTGGAGGAGGGTGATCGCCATCGCGACGGCGAGGTACGTCTTCCCCGTTCCGGCCGGTCCGACCGCGATGACGAGGTCGTTGTCCCGCATCGCCTCGAGGTATTCCCGCTGGTGGGCGGACTTGGGGACCACCGTCTTCCTCGCCGACGGACGCAGTCGCGACTCGACGAAGTGGGCGACGAGGTCGGACGACGGGTCCCTGGCCAGGAGGCCGACCGCCGTCCGGAAGTCCTCGCGCTGCAGGGCGACTCCCCGGGCGTGGAGGGCCGCGAGCTGCGACAGCAATCGCTCGACGAGCGCCTCGCGATCCTCGGCCTCCGGCCCCTCCCCTTCGACGAACGCGCGGTCCCCCCGCGCCGTGATGCGGACCCGGAACCGCTCCTCGACGAGGCGCAACGTCGCGTCGAGGCTCCCCGCGAGGACCTCGAGGACCCGGCCTTCGAGGTGGATCGTCCTCATCGAGGCCCTCTCTCAATCCGCCTCTTCGAGACGGAGCCCGAGGTCGGCGAGCTGCCGCCCGTCCACCGGGGCCGGGGAACCGGTCAAGAGACACGAGGCGCTCGTCGTCTTCGGGAACGCGATGACATCCCGGATGGAGTCCGCGCCGACCAGCATGGCGCAGATCCGGTCGAAGCCGAGGGCGATCCCTCCGTGGGGCGGGGCGCCGGCGTCGAGCGCGCGGAGCAGGAAGCCGAATTTGGCCTCCGCTTCCTCCGCCCCGATCCCGAGCGCCCGGAAGACGCGCTCCTGAACGTCCCGGCGGTGGATCCGGATGCTCCCTCCCCCGATCTCGGCTCCGTTGAGCACCAGGTCGTACGCCTGCGCCAGAACCGACGACGGCTCGCCCTCGAGCCGGTCGAGATCCTCCCAGCGCGGCGCCGTGAACGGATGGTGGCAGGCGACCCAGCGCTCCTCCGCCGCGTCCCACTGCAGCAGCGGGAATCGCTCGACCCACAGGAGGTCCCACCGGTCCTTCGGGGCGAGCCCCATCTCAGCGGCGATCCGGAGGCGGAGGGCGCCAAGCGCCCGCGCCGCCACCTCGACGGGTCCCGCCACGAGAAGCGCGGCGTCGCCGCGCTCCGCCCCCACCGCTGCGGCCGCCGCGCGCGCCCCGTCCTCGCCCAGCGCCTTGAGGGCCGGCGAGGATACGGCGCCCCCTTCCTCCGTCCGGATCCAGACGAGCCCGTTCGCCCCGGCCTCCCGAGCCCACGCGCTCCACGCGTCGAGCATCTTGCGCGAGGCCGACCCCCCGCCCGGAACCGCGATCCCGCGCACGACGCCGCCCTCCGCGAGGGCCGCGTCGAAGACGGCGAATCCCCTCCCCGCGACCGCGGGCGCGGCGTCGCGGATCTCGAGGCCGAACCGGGTGTCCGGCCGGTCGGTTCCGAACCGATCCATCGCCTCGGCGTAGGACATCCTCGGGAGCGGCGTCTCGATCTCGACGCCCACCTCCCGCAGCATCGCCGCCACGAGCGGCTCCGCCACGCCGTAGACCTCCGACGGGGTCGCGAACGCCATCTCGAGGTCGATCTGCGTGAACTCCGGCTGCCGGTCCGCCCGCAGGTCCTCGTCCCGGAAGCATCGCGCGAACTGGTAGTAGCGGTCGAACCCCGCCACCATCAGGAGCTGCTTGAAGAGCTGGGGCGACTGCGGCAGCGCGTAGAACCGCCCCGGATGCACGCGGCTGGGCACCAGGTAGTCCCGAGCCCCCTCCGGCGTCGACCGCGTCAGAATCGGCGTCTCGATCTCGAGGAACCCCAGATCGTCGAGAACCCGCCGCGCGGCGCGCGCGAGCGCGTGCCGGGTGCGCAGGGCGCGCTGCAGCCGGGGCCGCCTGAGGTCCACGTAGCGGTGGGCCAGCCTCGCCTCCTCGTTCGACTCGCTCTCGTCGTCCACGGGAAACGGAACCGCCCTCGCGCGGTTGTGGATCGCGATCTCCGCCGCGCGGATCTCGACCCGCCCGGTCGGATGGGAGGGATTCACCGCCTCGCGCGGGACCACCGTCCCGCGAACCCCGATCACGTCCTCCGCGTGGACGTGCTGCGCCGATTCGTGGGCGTCGGGAGCGCTCGACGGATCGAGCACGACCTGGACCCGCCCCGAGCCGTCCCGCACCTCGAGGAAGATCAGGTTCCCGAGGTCGCGACGGCGATGCACCCATCCCGTGATCACGACTTCCCGGCGCCCGGCCGCGTCGAACTCGCCGACGAGACCGCACCCGATCGTTCGGCGGAGCAGAGACGGGGCTTCACTCGCCATGCCTGCCTCCCAGCCTCGCGACGAGATCCTTCTCCTGCACGCTGCTCTGCTCCCCCGTGGCCAGATCCTTGAGGCCGTAGCGCCCGCTCGCGATCTCGCTCTCCCCCACGAACAGGGCAAAGCGAGCCCGCACGCGGTCCGCGCGCTTGAGCTGCGCCCCCATCGGCCGCGAGGACATCGGCATCGCGACGCGCACCCCCGCGGCGCGCAACCGCCGGGCGAGCGCGATCGAGGCCCGCCACGCCGGCTCGCCGAGCGAGACCACGAAGACGTCCGTCCCCGCCGGAAGTCCTCGATCCCCGGGCATCAGGGACACGAGACGCTCCAGGCCGATCGCGAAGCCGAATCCGGGCACGGCGGGCCCGCCCAGGTCCTCCACCAGGCCGTCGTATCTTCCGCCCCCAAGGATGGCGCTCTGGGCGCCGAGGTCCCTCGACAGCACCTCGAAGACGGTTCGCTCGTAGTAGTCGAGCCCTCGGACGATCCGCGAATCCGCGCGGTACGGGATGCCGTACGCGTCGAGCGTCCGGCACACCTCCTCGAAGTGCTCCCGGCACCCTCCGCACAGCAGGTCGAGGATCGTCGGAGCCCCCAGGAGCAGCTCCCGATCCGCCTCCACCTTGCAATCGAACACGCGGAGCGGGTTCTCCCGCGCGCGTCTCCGGCAATCCTCGCACAGCCGGTCGAGCCGAGGCTCGAGCCACCGGACCAGAGCCTCGCGGAAGCCCGGCCTGCACCGCGCGTCGCCGACCGAGTTCACGACCAGCTCCCGGTCCTCGATGCCGATCGCGTCGAGGAACGACCAGAGCATCTCGATCGTCTCCGCGTCGGCCAGCGGCTCCTTCGCCCCCAGGATCTCCGCTCCTATCTGATGGAACTGGCGCTGGCGCCCCTTCTGCGGGCGCTCGTAGCGGAACATCGGCCCGATGTAGTAGACGCGCTCCGGGAAGCCGGCCGCGATGGTCCGGTGAAGGGAGTGCTCCACGAAGGCCCGGGCGACCGAAGCGGTCGCCTCCGGCCGCAGCGTGACCGACTCGCTCCCGGCCGAGAACGAGTACATCTCCTTCCGAACGATGTCGGTCGCCTCTCCGACGGAGCGGGTGAACAGCTCCGTCGGCTCGATCAGCGGCGTCCGGATCTCGCGGAAGCCGTAGCGCTCGAACACGGAGCGGGCCGCTCCCTCCACGTACTGCCAGCGAGCCGCCTCGTCCGGCAGGACGTCGCGCGTCCCTCGCACCGCCTGACACCGTGGCTTCACGACGAGCGCACCTCGGACCGCCCGGGCGCCCTTGTAGCACATAACCTCAAGCCGGGCAAATGGTTGCACGCATACGGCGTGGTAAGATCGGTCCGAGCGGCCCGTCGGCGGGAAACCCGGCCGAGGCGCCGGCTCGGAGCTCGAGCGGATGTGGTCCCCGGTCCAGGCCCGCCTCGCGGTCTTCCTCGGTGCGATCCTCTTCCTCCTCACTCAGGCGCCGATCGCGCAGACTCCCACGACGACCCGGGACTCGCCCAACCTCTATCCGGCGGCCCTCCCCCCGAGAAAGGGCCCTCTCCCGACGCGCTTCGCGTTCCGCGCCGAGGCCGACATTCCGATCCCGGCTCCGCGGCCCGGCTCCCGCCTGCAGTGGACCGGAGAGCGGGTGCGGTTCGAGACCGACTCCGGCCCCATGGAGATCGAGCCGGCGCCGGGGGCCGACCCCGCTCCGAGCGTCCCCGCGATCGAGGAGCCGCCGTGGGTGACGGCGGCGGGGGAGCGGTTCCGCGTCCGCACGCTTCCCGAGGGACGGGTCGAGGCCCAGAAGAGGTCGAGGCTGACCAAGAGCGGCTGGCGGCGGGCGTGGAGCCTCCACGTAGCGGGACGCACTCCTTCTCCCCCCGTCCTCCTCGGTCGCAGGGTCTTCTTCGGCTCGGTCGACGGGCAGGTCTACTGCGTCCGCCTCGACAACGGCCACCGCAACTGGGCCGTGGACCTCGGCGATCGCGTGTCCATGGCGCTCGCCGCGGGAACATTCGCGCCCCCGGGGGCGGCCCAATCCCGCCCCACGCTCGAGTTCGTCCTCGCGGTCCCGGACGACGGAGCCTCCGTCGTGGCGCTCGATGCCTACGACGGGAGCCGCGTGGCCGTCCACCCGGCGGCCGACCGGGACATGCTCGTGACGCCTCCCCTTCTCCTCCCCGACGGCAGGGTCGCCGTCGGCCAAGTCGGGTACGTCGGATCGGGCGCGGAGCTGCTCGTGCTCCGGATGGAGCCGCTCCCCGAGGAGTCTGCGCCGGCGGCCCGCTGAACTATCATTCGCGAAGCGGAAGCGCGAGGCGCGGGAGCGCGATGAGGCATCTGCCGAACCCGAGGGCGCGAAGGGAGGGTCCTCTCCGCGCCCCGATCCTCGACCGGGACGGCTTCGAGCGGGCGCGCTCCATCCTCGCCGCGTGGCCCGGGTACGCGAGGACGCCGCTCCGAGATCTCCGGGGACTCGCGGCGAGGCTCGGCATCGGCCGCCTCTTTTACAAGGACGAGGGAAGTCGCTTCGGGATCGGGAGCTTCAAGGCGCTCGGCGGCGCGTACGCGGTGTTCCGGCACCTCGAGGAGGTCCTGGCGGGCGGCGCACCGGCGCGCCGCCCGTCGCTCCACGATCTCCTCGCGGGCCGCCGCCGCGAGGCCGCTTCCGCGATCACGGTGACCGCCGCAACCGACGGGAACCACGGCAGGTCGGTAGCGTGGGGGGCCTTCCTTCTCGGCTGCCGCGCAGTGATCTACGTCCCCGAGAGCGTGAGCCGGGCGCGGCGGGAGGCGATCGCGGGCCACGGCGCGAGCGTCGTCGTCGTCCCGGGCGACTACGACGACGCCGTTCGTGCCTGCGCACGCGACGCCACGCTCCACGGCCGCCGCGTCGTCACCGACACGTCCTACGAGGGGGAGAACGTCCTCCCCCTCGAGGTCATGCAGGGGTACCGGGTGATGGTCGAGGAGGTCCTCGATCAGCTCCCCCCGGGCGTCGCCCTCACCCACGCGTTCGTGCAGGGCGGCGTCGGCGCCCTTCCCGCGGCGGTGGTCGAGCACCTCGAGCAGGCGCTCGGCCCCGGCCGTCCTCGCGTCGTCGTCGTCGAGCCGGAGTCCGCCGACTGCCTCTACCGCTCCGCCGAGACCGGCGCCCCCGCGAGGGCCTCGGGGGACCTCCGCACCGTCATGGGCGGCCTCGCCTGCGGCGAGCCGTCCCGCGTCGCGTGGGAGATCCTCTCCGATCTCGCCGACGATTTCCTCGCCCTGGGAGACGACCCCGCCCTCGAGGCCGTCCGGACGCTCGCGCGGGGCGAGGGAGGCGATCCCCCGATCGAGGCCGGCGAGTCCGGCGCGGCGGGGATCGCCGCTCTCCTCGAGGCGGCGCGCCTCCGCGGCCTCGCGGGGAGGCTGGGCCTCGACGCAGCGAGCCTGGTCCTGACGTTCGGAACGGAGGGTGCCGTCGATCCGGAGGCCTTTGAGCGGGTCGTCGGCCGGCCTCCCCGGAGGAAGCCATGAAGGTCATCGCCGATCTCTGCGTCGTGCCCCTCGGGGTCGGGCTCTCCGCGTCCCCCTACGTCGCCGCCTGCCAGAAGGTGTTCGCCGAGGCCGGTCTCGAGAGCCGGCTGCACGGGTACGGGACCAATCTCGAGGGAGAGTGGGACGACGTCTTCGCGGCGATCCGGAGATGTCACGAGGTCGTGCACGCCATGGGAGCGCCGCGCATCTCCTCGACCCTCCGGTTCGGCACCCGCACCGACCGCGAGCAGACGATCGAGGAGAAGATCGAGAGCGTGGAGCGGAAGCTTCGCTGAGGCGCGACGCGCCTTGCCTCGCTCAGCGGATCGCTTCGAGATCGTCCGGCCAGGTCCCTCCGCAGCCCTGGAACGATCTTCCCCGGCCGCCCCCTTTTGCTCCGAGGGCCCCCCGAAGCCTGGCCGCCAGCTCCGCGACGTCCGAAGGTCCCGAGGCTCCCGACTGCACGAGGAAGCAGGTCTCGGGAGGCTCCCCCGCCCGGCCGACGAGCGCGACGACGGCCTCCGGCCGCGCCTTCAGCACCGCCGAGGCGATCGCGCGCAGCCTCTCGGGTCCCGCCCCGTCGATCCTCCGCGCGAGCAGAGGCCCCGCCTCCGCCGCCATCGAGAGCGCCTCCCGCTCCGCGATCTCGCCTTCCAGACGGCGCAAGCCCCGCTCGAGCAGCCGGTGCCCCTCCTCCCGCACGTCGAGCACCGAGGCGAACTCCTCCCTGCGGGTGCCGAGCCTCGCCTTGAGGCCCTCCTCGATCTCCGCGCCTCGCCGGAGCTCCCGCAGGACCCTCTCTCCCGCCAGGAAGCGGATTCTCGCCCCTCCCCGGGCCGGAGCGGCGTCCAGCAGGCGCACCATCTGGATCTCGGCGAGGCGGCGCACGTGCGTCCCGCCGCACGTGTTGAGGTCGAGCCCCTCGATCTCGACGAGACGGATGTCGCCGCGGTGCCCCTCGGGCAGCCCCCTCGATCGCACGGGAAGGGACTCGTACTCCTCCCTCGTCACCCAGCGGGCGCCGACCCTCCGGTCCAGCCGGATCTCCGCGTTGACCTCGTCCTCGAACCCCGCGAGGCGCTCCCGCCCCGGCACCTCCCCCGCAATCTCGATCGCCGCGTACTCCTCGCCGAGATGGAACGCGGTCGTCGGGAGTCCGTGCCGGGAGAGGAGAATGGCGGTCAGGAGGTGCTGCGCGGTGTGCTGCTGGCTCCGCTCGAAGCGGAGCGGCGCGTCGATCCTCGCGACGGCGGGCCCCTCCGGGAGGGGGCGCTCGAGGACGTGCAGGATCTCCTCGCCGCGGGACAGGACGTCGAGGACCGGCACGTCCGAAATGGTGCCCCGGTCCGCCGCCTGCCCCCCGCCTCCGGGGTAGAACACCGTCGCCTCGAGCCGGACCCATGGCTTCCCGCCCGTGGCGCCCGTCGCGACGATCTGCGTCTCGACGAGATCGAGCTGCGGGTCCTCGTGGAACAGCTTTCGGTCCGGCAAGGCAGCCTCGCGCGAAGCCGGCGCCGCGCCTCAGCGCACGACGACGAGCACCTGGCCCGCCCGGACCTCCGCCGCGTCCGCGCACCGGACCTCGACGACCGTCGCGCGATCGGGGAACCCGGGCCCGCCGTACAGGATCTGGTTGAACGTCTTCATGACCTCCACGAGGCCGACCGGATCGCCCGAGGCCACCACGGCCCCCACCTCGACGAACGGCGGCGCTCCGGGGCTCGGGCTCCGGTAGAAGACGCCGTCGGTCGGCGAGAGAATCGCCCGGGTCCCCACGGCGAGACCGGCTCCGGCGGGATGCCCGACGACGGCCGCGTCCCCCTCGAGCGCGGCCGCGGTCTCGCCCCCGACCGGAGACATCTCGAACAGGCACTGCCCGAACTCCACGGCCACCGATCGGAGAGCGGGGAGCCGGCCCGTCACCCGGCCGGCGGCTCCGTCCGGGAGCACGAGGAGGACCTTGCGGTTCAGGTGGCGCACGACTCCCGCGCGACTCCCGGGTCCCAGGAAGGCCCCGGCGTGCGGCTGCTCCGACCAGGTTCCCACGATCGGCGAGAGCACGCGGGCCGCGCCGCTCTCCCCCGTCTCGACCTTCGCGACGAGAATGTCCCCGTCCATCGTCTCACCCCGCCAGCGCGGCGATGTCGTGCAGCGACCAGATCCGCGGATTCTTGACCCGCCGGTACCCGATCGACTGGTAGGCCATCGCGATCGCCGACTCGATCCAGAGGCGCAGCTCGCCGGGACAGACGATCTCGTCGACGTCCATCCGCGAGGCCGCGAGCACGGGGTCCATCTCCCGCTGGATCCGGGCCTCGACCGTCTCCATGCCTCGCCGGATCTCGGCCGCCTCCTCGGGCGTGGCGGCGACGACGTGGAAGTTGTCGTCGAGCCTGGCGTTGAACGCTCCGATCGCGAGCGTCTTCCCCTCCATCACCGCGAGCCGCGTGAGCGGCGTCGCGAGCTGCAGCACCGGAAGGTACGGAAGGCCCGCCAGCGCGTAGTAGCCGGCGCCCGACGCCTTCCGGAGGAGGACGGTGAACATCGGCACATCGTTCGTCGAGTTCGTGTAGATCAGGCTCGATCCGTATCCGAGCAGCCCCTGGCGCTCCGCCTCAGGCCCGATGTCGAAGCCGGAGATGTCCTGCAGCCACACGATCGGGATGCCGTCGTCGTTGCACGCCCGCGAAAACTGCGAGACCTTCGCGATCCCCTCCCGGTAGAGGATCCCGCCCGGCCGCTTCGCTCCCCGGTGGACGGGATCGTCGGTCAGGAGGGGGTGGTTGGCGACGAACCCCGCGTACAGCCCCCCGACGCGCCCCACCCCGCAGATCATCTCGGGCCCCGCCCCCGGGAGCACCTCCCAGAACAGCGAGTGGTCCACGATCCGCGCGAGCACCTGCCGCATGTCGTACCCCATGCGGTGGTCGGCCGGGAAGAGGCCGTCCAGCTCCTCCGGCGGATACAGAGGGGGCGCCGGCTCGGCGCCGTAGCGGTAGTAGTCCCACGCCGGGCTCGGGAGCTTCGCCACCTCCGCCCGGACCCGGTCCACGAGGACGTCGTCGTCCGGCACGCGATGGTCGGCGCAGCGGCTCCCGTGGACGTGGACGTCCGGTCCCCCGATCGACAGCGACGTGATCTTCTGTGACTTTCCCCCCTTCACCAGCGCCGCGCCCGCGATCACCATGTACGCCTGCTCGGTCATGTAGACGACGTCGCTGATGATCGGCATGTAGCCGCCGCCCGCGATGCAGTCCCCGTGGACCCCGGCGATCTGCGGGACTCCGGCCGCCGACAGGATCGCGTTGCTGCGGAAGATCCCTCCGGCCCCCGTCCTTCCCGGGAAGGTCCGCGACTGCTCGGGAAGGAAGAGCCCCGACGAGTCCACCAGGTACACGACCGGCAGCCGCAGCCGGAGCGCCGCCTCCTGCGCGCGCTGGATCTTCTCGGGGGTCCTCGGCCACCACGATCCCGAGGCCACCGCGTTGTCGTTCGCGATCGCGACGACCCATCGTCCGTGCACGCGGACGAACGCCGTCACGACACCCGCCCCCGGCGACGTCCTCCCCTCCTCGCCGAAGGTCTCCGCGTGGTTGACGAGCGTTCCGATCGGGAGGATCGGAGAATCGGAGTCCCGCAGGCGATCCAGGCGCTCCCAGGTCGGGAGCTTCCCCTTCTCCCGGACGCGGGCCTGGTACTTCGGCCCCCATCCCGCCCGCACGCCCTCCCGCTTCGAGCGCAGCTCGGCGTTCAGCCGCTCGAGCGCCCCGCGCCGCTCCCGCCACTCGTCCTCGCGAAGGAACCGCTCCCGCGGCCCGCCGATCGGCTCCAAGAATACCTTCGCCATGCTCTCCTAGCCCCGAAGAAGCCCGCTCGCCGCGAGGAAGCCGACGTCGTACTCCCCCTGCAGGAAGCGCGGATGGTCGAGCACCGAGCGCAGGAGCGACGCCGTCGTCTTGACCCCCCCGACGTGCAGCGACTCGAGCGCGCGTCGCCCCGCCTCGATCGCCCGAAGGCGATCCGGGGCGTGCACGATCAGCTTGCCGACGAGCGAATCGTAATGAGGAGGGATCCGGTAGCCCGGCTCGACCGCCGAGTCCCAGCGAACCCGGACCGAATCGCCCCCGCCGCCGGGCGCACGGAACTCCCGCACGAGCCCGGGATCGGGACGGAATCCCTCGGCGGGATCCTCGGCGTTGATCCGGAACTCGATGGCGTGCCCGTCCATCCGGACGTCGTCCTGGGCGAAATGGAGCCGCTCGTGGGCCGCGATCCGGATCTGCTCGGCCACGAGGTCCACCCCCGTCACCATCTCCGTCACCGGGTGCTCCACCTGCAGCCGCGTGTTCATCTCCATGAAGTACAGCGCCCCGTCGGGGGCGCGCAGGAACTCCACCGTCCCCGCGTTCCGGTAGCCGAACCCCGCCACCGCCCTCGCCACGCGCGCGCCCATCCCGTCGCGCGTCCCGCCGTCCACCACCGGCGACGGCGACTCCTCGATCAGCTTCTGGTGGTTCCTCTGCACGGAGCACTCGCGCTCCCCCAGGTGCACGCTCGCCCCGAACGCGTCGCAGAGCACCTGGAACTCGACGTGGCGGCCTCCCTCCAGGTACTTCTCCAGGTACAGGCCCGCGTTCCCGAACGCCTTCTCGGCCTCCAGGGACGCCTCGCCGAAGGCGCGCGACAGATCCTCCTCGCGCTCGCAGCGCCTCATCCCCTTCCCGCCTCCCCCGGCGGTCGCCTTGAGGAGCACCGGGTAGCCGATCTCCCTCGCCTCCAGGCAGGCCTGGTCGAGGCCGGAGAGAAGGCCGATCGTTCCCGGAATCGTGGGAACTCCGGCGCTCGCCATCGTCCTCTTCGCCTCGATCTTGTCCCCCATCCTCCGCATCGCGGCGGGGCCCGGCCCGACGAACGCGATTCCCTGCTGCGCCGCCCTCGCCGAGAAGACGGCGTTCTCCGCCAGGAATCCGTAGCCCGGGTGGATCGCCTGGCAGGCGGTCTGCTCCGCCGCCTGGAGGATCGCGCCCGCGTCGAGGTAGGACCGGTCGGCCCTCGCCGGTCCGATGCACACCGCGGCGTCGGCCTCGCGCAGCCAGGGAGCGCCCCGGTCCGCCTCGGAGAAGACGGTCACGCTCTCGATGCCGAGGGAGCGGCACGCGCGGATCACCCGCAGGGCGATCTCCCCCCGGTTCGCCACCAGAATTCTGCGGAACACGCTCGTTCCTCCGCCGCGCGAACCGGGCGAGTCTAATCCCGGCCGCGGACGGCGGCAATCGTCCCCCCGGACCGACCCGCCCGCTGCGCCGCGGCACGCGATCCGGTACACTACACCGGTCGAAGCGAATCGCGGCGTCGGGGCCGGTCGGCCGCGGCGCCGGGGAGACCGACATGGGTTCGAGGCCCGCCCTCTCGCAGCGCGCCAGGCAGATGCCCTCCTCCCCCATCCGGAGGCTCGCTCCGCACGCCGTGGAGGCGAGGAGAGCAGGGAAGACGGTCTACCCGCTGAACATCGGCCAGCCCGACATCCCGACTCCGAAGGAGGTCCTCGACCGCCTCCGCTCGTTCTCGGAGCGGAACGTCGCGTACGGCCCCTCCCAGGGCCTTCCGGAGTTCCTCGAGGCGCTCCGCGACTACTACCGGCGCGCCGGCATCCCCGCGGCCGTCGAGGACATCTTCGTGACGACCGGGGGCAGCGAGGCGATCTTCTTCGTGCTCTCCGCCGTCGGCGATCCCGGCGACGAGGCGATCGTCTTCGAGCCCTTCTACACGAACTACAACGGGTTCGCCGCCCTCGCCGGCGTGCGGCTCGTCCCGGTGACGACGCGCGCCGAGGACGGCTATCACCTGCCGGACCGGCGCGCCGTCGAGGCGAAGATCGGTCCGCGCACGCGTGCGATCCTGGTCTGCTCGCCCAACAACCCGACCGGCACCGTCTACACGGACGCCGAGATGGAGATGCTCGCGTCCATCGCGAGAGACCGCGGCCTCTTCCTCGTCTGCGACGAGGTGTACCGCGAGTTCGCCTACGACGGCCGCCGCCAGCGCTCTGTGCTCACGCTCGAGGGGATCGAGGACCGGGCCGTGATGGTGGACAGCCTCTCGAAGCGGATCTCGGTGTGCGGGATCCGCATCGGGAACATCGTCTGCAGGAACCGGGACCTCATGGCCGCCGTCCTCAAGTTCGGCCAGGCGCGCCTCTGCCCCCCCACGCTCGGACAGTACGCGGCCTGCGCCCTCGGCGACGTCCCTCCGTCCTACATCGAGGGGGTGATCCGCGAGTACCAGCGCCGCCGCGACGTCGTCTTCGAGGCCCTCTCGGGCGCGCCCGGCGTCCTGGTCCGCAAGCCGGAGGGGGCCTTCTATCTCTGCGCCCGCCTCCCGATCGACGACGCGGAGCGCTTCTCGATCTTCCTCCTCCGGGATTTCTCCGCGGGCGGTGAGACCGTGATGCTGGCGCCGGCCGACGGCTTCTACGCGACGCCCGGCCTCGGGAAGGACGAGGTCCGGATCGCGTACGTGCTGGAGGAGAAGAAGCTCGCGAGGGCGATGGAAATTCTCGGCGCCGCGCTCCTCGCCTACCCCGGGCGCGCCGTCGGCGCGCTTCCGGCGCGATGAGCGCCTCCCGCATCGAGGGACCATCCATGCATCCCGTCGTCTCGAACACGAAGCTGTCGCCGAATGTCGTCCGGCTGGTCGTCGAGGCCCGGCGCGTCGCGGAGATCCGCCGGCCCGGGCAGTTCGTCATCGTCCGGATGGCGCCGGGCGCGGAGCGGATCCCCCTCACGATCGCGGACGCCGACCGGGAGGCCGGCACGATCGCCCTCGTGATCCAGGCGGTGGGGAGGAGCACGACCGAGCTCTGCGCCCTCCGGCCGGGCGATTCCGTCCGGGACATCGCGGGCCCGCTCGGCCGCCCGACCGAGCTCATCGCCTCGGGCCGGGCGGTCTGCGTCGGAGGCGGGGTCGGCACCGCGGTCGTCCATCCGATCGCGCAAGCCCTGCACCGGGCCGGCGTCGAGGTCACGAGCATCATCGGAGGCCGGTCCCGCGAGTGGGTGATCTACGAGCGCGAGCTCGCGGAGCACGGCGAGGTGATCGTCTGCACGGACGACGGAAGCTACGGGCGTCCGGGGTTCGTCACCGAGGCCCTTCGGGACGTCCTCGCGGCCGGGACGATCGACGCCGTGTACGCCGTGGGACCGGTGCCGATGATGCAGGCGGTCGTCGCGATGACCCGTCCCCTCGGCGTCCACACCATCGTCTCGCTCAACCCGATCATGGTGGACGGCACCGGGATGTGCGGGGGATGCCGGGTCACCGTCGGCGGAGAGCCCCGCTACGCGTGCGTGGACGGCCCGGAGTTCGACGGGCACCTCGTCGATTTCGACGAGCTCCGGGATCGCCTCACGACCTACCGGGACTTCGAGCGGGCCGCGCTCGAGCGACTCGACCACGACTGCAAGCTCGGATCCTGAGCGCCGCCGAGGTACGACCATGTCCGAACCCCGTCCGCTGACCCCGAAGGAGCGCATGGCGATCGAGCGCCAGCGCATGCCCGAGCAGGACCCGAGCGCCCGGCGAGCCAACTTCGAGGAGGTCAATCTCGGATACCCCGAGCGGCTGGCTATGCTCGAGGCCGAGCGCTGTCTTCGCTGCAAGACCGCCAAATGCGTGGAGGGGTGCCCCGTGGCCGTGGACATCCCTCTCTTCGTGCGCCACCTGGCGGAAGGGAACCTGCCCGCGGCGGCCTCGGTTCTCCTGCGGGACAACGCCCTTCCCGCCGTCACCGGTCGCGTCTGCCCCCAGGAGACCCAGTGCGAGGCGGTCTGCATCCGCGCCAACCGGGGCACGCCGGTCGCCATCGGCTACCTCGAGCGCTACGTGGCCGACTGGGCCCGCACGCACGAGGAGGGGGTGACCTACGAGCCCGCGCCCCCGTCCGGCAAGAGGGTGGCCGTGATCGGGTCGGGGCCGGGCGGCCTGACGGCAGCCGGGGAGCTGAGCCAGCTGGGCCACGACGTCACGATCTACGAGGCGTTCCACGCCCCCGGCGGCGTGCTCGTCTACGGGATTCCGGAGTTCCGCCTCCCCAAGGAGATCGTCCACCAGGAGGTCGAGCGACTCGTCCGGCGCGGAGTTCGGATCGAGTACAACGCCGTGATCGGGAAGAGCTACACGCTCGTGGAGCTCCGCCGGATGTACGACGCGGTCTTCGTCGCCGTGGGCGCCGGCCTCCCCGTCTTCATGAGCGTGCCCGGCGAGAACCTCAAGGGGGTCTACTCCGCCAACGAGTACCTGACCCGCGTCAACCTGATGGGAGCATGGGCCGAGTCCTCGCGGACACCCGTGCTGCGCGCGAGGCGCGTCGCGGTCGTCGGCGGCGGAAACGTCGCCATGGATTCCGTGCGCACCGCCAAGCGGCTCGGCGCCGAGGACGCGGTGATCGTCTACCGCCGGAGCCTCAAGGAGATGCCCGCCCGAGTCGAGGAGGTGCACCACGCCGAGGAGGAGGGCATCCGCTTCGAGTTCCTCGTCGCGCCCGTGGAGGTCGTCGGGGACGAGCGGGGGTGGGTCTCCGGCCTGCGCTGCGTGCGCATGGAGCTGGGCGAGCCGGACGCCTCCGGCCGGCGTCGCCCGGTCGCGATCGAGGGGTCCGAGTTCCTCATCCCGTGCGAGGCCGTCGTGGTCGCGATCGGGACGAAGGCCAACCCGCTGCTGACGTCCACCAGCCCCGATCTGCGGCTGAACCGCTGGGGCTACATCGAGGTGGACTCGAACGGGATGACGAGCATGCCCGGCGTGTTCGCCGGGGGGGACATCGTGCGCGGAGCGGCCACCGTGATCCTCGCGATGGGCGACGGGAAGGCGGCCGCCAGGGCGATCGACGCCTACCTCGCCGGCAAGCCGTCCCTCCCGGTCGTTCCCTGACCGCCGGACGCCGCGCGAGCCTCGAGCGCCTCGTCGAGTGCGGAGAGAACCTCCTCCGCACCGATCTCCCGCATGCAGCGGAAGTGCCCCAGCGGGCATCGATCGGGGCCGTGCCGATCGCACGGGCGGCACGGGAGCCCGGGGCGCTCGACGACCCGGTTTCCGTCCCCGAAGGGGGCGTATCCGAACGCCGGGACGGTGGGACCGAACACCGTCACGACCGGAGTCCCGACCGCGGAGGCCACATGGCCGGATCCGCTGTCGTTCGAGACCAGCGCCTCCGAGGCCCCAAGGACCGCCGCGAGATCCGGAATCGTCATCCGCCCTGCGAGCACCGCCGCGCCCACGCCCGCGGCCTCCGCGATCTCCCGGCACAGCGGCCGCTCTTCTCCCGAGCCGACGAGAACTGCCGCGAGCCCTCTCTCCGCCGAGCCCCGGAGCACCGCCGCGAACCCCGAGGGAAGCCAGCGCTTGGTTCCCCACACCGACCCGGGGGCGACCGCCAGCAGGCGCGCCCCCTCGGGAACCCCGCACTCCCGGAGCCGCTCCGCGATCCTCTCCCCCGCGCCCGCGAGAACCTCCAGCCGGGGACGGGGATCCGCCCCTTCGGGGCTTCCCCCGAGCGGCCGGGCCAGATCCAGGTACCGCGAAACCGCATGCCCCTCGGCCCTCCACGGAACCGCTTCCGTGTAGGCGAAGGCGCCCGGCGCTCCCCGGAAGCCGATCCTGTGGGGGGCTCCCGACAACCGGACGAGGAGCCCCGTCCGCGCCGATCGTTGAGCGGCCACCGCGGCGTCCGCGCCTTGCAGGCGCCCCGCGAGCGCGACCATCGCGAGCGGTCCCCTTCCCCGACCTCTCTTGTCGAATCTCTCGACGTCGTCGAGGAAAGGCTGGCCCTCGAGCGCCTCGGCCCCGACCGGCGTGGCGACGACGGAGATCCGCGCCTCGGGATGCGCGCGACGCAACTCCGCGAGCAGGGGCGTCGTGAGAACGACGTCGCCCAGGAACGCCGTCTGGACGACGACGATCCGCCTCATCGTTTCGCGGCGGCGCGGCGGCCCCGCTCGATCGCGACGGCGGCGGCGAGCAGCGGGACCTGGATCTCGTGATGGCCGACCAGGGCGAACGACCGCCCCCTTCCGAGGACCGGCCGCCGGAGGACGTTCTCCTCCGTCCGGTAATGCCGGACCATGTCCAGATTCGCGGTGACGAACGCAGGGAGCCGCCCCCCGAGGTTCTCGGCGACCGAGAGCGCCTTCAGGAACACCTCCGGGAGCTGGACTGCGGAACCGCAGTTGATCCAGACCCCCCCCGCAAGCCCCCTCACGACCGATACGAGACGCCGGAAGTCGGTGTGCGTCGCCGCGCCGATCGCGGCGCCGTCCGCCGAGGGATGCTGATGCACGATGTCGCTTCCGATCGCCACGTGCACCGTCGCCGGGATCCCCAGATCCCACGCGCGAGCGAGGATGCTCGATCCGGCGTGCGGCCGACCGGACTCCACGATCCGCCGTCCGAGAGCCTCGCCCAGCCCCTCCTCCCCTGCGGCGGCTTCGGCCGCAGCCTCGCTCATCTCCCGGCCCGTCTCCTCGGCCATGCCGAAGCGCCCGAGGGACAGCGACGCGGCGACGTCCTCGGAGGTCGCGCCGATCGCCGCGATCTCCCAGTCGTGGATCGCCCCGGCGCCGTTCAGCGCCAGCGCTCCGATCTCTCCCCTCTCCATCATTCCGATCAGCACCGGCGAGAGGCCGACCTTGATCACGTGGGCCCCGATCGCCCAGACGATCGTCCTCGCCCCGTCCGCGGCCTCGGCCACGGCCGCCGCGAGGTCCCGGAGAGTCCCCGCCGCCAGCGAGGCGGGGAGCCCGTCGAGGAACGCTGCGAGGCTGGCTTGCGGGTCCACGGGACGGGCGAAATCCGCCACCGTCACCTTGTTCCGCCTCTCCGCCAAAGGATAGGTCCGCACCTTGGAGAGATCGGCCGGGGGAACGCGCTCGCGCATCGTGACCTCCTGCGCGAAGGATACCGCGCCCCGGCGCCCCTCCCAAGCTCCCGCGCCCCGCGGCAGCCGCCCCTCACCGCCGGCGCGCGGCGTCCTCCCTGCGCGACGGCATGAGGCGATGGAGGAGGCCCGCCGCCGCCACGGCCAGACCGGCGCCGACGGCGTCCGCCAGAAGATCCCCGCCGCTCGCGAATCTCCCCGGGACGAACGCCTGGTGGAGCTCCTCGAAGGCCCCGTACGCGACCGCGCCCAGAGCGCCGGCCGCGGCAAGCGCGGGCCGGAACCGGCCGAGCCCGCCGTGCAGCGCCCGGATGACGAGGAGCGCGAGACCCGCGTACGCTCCCGCGTGCAGCGCCTTGTCCCACACGCCGGCGAGCACGCCGGGGAGCGAGGCGCTACCGGAGAAATGGAACAGCACGGCGGCGTACACCGCCACCGGGCCCCAGCGCCAGAACGCTCGCACGGCTCTCAACGCGGGAACGCGTACATCAGGTAAGCGAGGACCAGGGTCCCGCCCACCATCGTCGCCCAGATCATGGAACCCAGGCGGAACCGATCCCTCGCGCCGCGCCTCGCGAGCACCCCGAAGAAGGTGGAGACCACCGTCGAGTACAGCAGGAGGTGCAGGAGATGGCTTCGCACGTCAGGCCTTCCTGCCTCGGCCGATGTCCCACACGTCGAAGAGGAGCAGGAGGTTCATCAGGCCGGCGGTCCACAGGTACGCGGTCCCGTACATCGACAGCGCGGACCTCGTCCGATCCCGAAAGATCACGAGGCGACGCGACGACGGGTCCTGCGGCATCGAGTACGCGATCTCTCCGTAGACCGCCCACCGGGCCGCCGGGTCCGCGGGCCCGACGCCCGCGTTGGCCACGATCTGAAGCGTCGTCAGCACGCTCTGCCGCGGGTCGCGAAGCGCCAGGCGGCCGTCGTGGGCGAGCCCCAGGGCGAACGACCCGGCGATCAGCACGAAGAAGAGGATCCCGCGCCGCACCCGCCCGAGGACCACGTGCCCCAGGCCGGGCACGGCCCAGGCCAGCGCGACCGCGAGCAGCGTCTTCCCGCGGGAGAAGGCCCCCGCGGCGTCCGCGCCGGCATCCCGCGGCCCGCCGCCGGCCACGCGCCTACTCCTTCTCCGCGACGACCCGGAGAGGCAGCCTCGCCGTGACCTGCCGGTGCACCTTGATCGGAATCTCGAACGTGCCCAGCGTCCGGATCGGCTCGTCGAGGTGCAGCTTCCGCCGGTCCACCTCGAATCCGCGGGCGGCGAGGAGCTCCGCGATCTCGGAGCTCGTGACCGACCCGTACAGCGTCTCGTTCTCCCCCGCCTTCTTCGCCACCACGATGTCCAGGGCCTCGATGCGCTCCGCGAGCGCCCTGGCCTCCGCGATCTCCCTTCCCTCGCGCGCGATCCACACCTTCTTCTGCAGCTCGAACGTGCGCAGGTTCCCCGGCGTGGCCTCGAGCGCCAGTCCCTTCGGGAGCAGGTAGTTGCGGGCGAAACCGGGAGCGACGTTGACGATCTGACCCCGCTCTCCGAGGTGCTCGACGTCCTGGCGCAGCACGACCTTCACGGTGTGTCCTCCCTCCGCCTAGTCGCTCGTGAAGGGCAGCAGCGCGATGTTCCGGGCCCGCTTGATCGCCCGCATCAGCTGCCGCTGATGGGTCGCGCAGGTCCCCGAGATCCTGCGCGGAAGCACCTTCGCCCGCTCCGGCACGTAGTTCTGGAGCGTGCGCAGGTCCTTGTAGTCGATCCACCGCGCCTTGTCCTCGCAGAACTTGCAGTACTTCCGCCTGCGGAACAGGAACCGCCGCCGCCCGCTTCCCCGACCCGGCCTCGACCTCGGCCCGGCGTCGCCCCCGCCGCCCCTTCCGTCTCTCGTGTCGTTCATCTTCGCGATCCTCCCGGCCCGCTCCCGCGGGGACCCGGTCAGGCCCTGTCGTCGCCCTCCGGCGGAGCCGCCTCGGCCTCCGCCGCCTCGGCCCCCTCCGCATCGGAGGCGCCCGGCGCCTCGCTCCGCCCCTCGGGAGCGCCCTCCGGGCCCTCGATGCCGGCGGCCAGCGCCTCCGCACGGGCCGCTTCCGCCTCGGCGCGAGCCTGTGCGTCCTTCACCGCCTGCTCCTTCGCGGCAACCGCCCAGTCGTCCTCGAGCCGCACCGTCATGTGGCGCAGAACGCGATCCGAGATCCGGAGGCGGCGCTCGAGCTCCCGCGGCAGCGAGGGATCGCTGTCGTAGAGGAACCGCGTGTAGATTCCGTCCTCGTTCTTCTTGATGGGGTAGGCGAGACGCCGCCGTCCCATGCGGTCGTTCGCGACCAGGACTCCGCGCTCGGCGACCAGCTGGCTCAGCGGCCCGACGGTCCCGCTCTCTTCCTCGTCGCTCAGGTTCGGAAGGGTGATGAAGATGGTCTCGTACGTCGGCAACGCGCACCTCCTCACGGCGTTCCGCCCCCGGTCCTTTCGCCGGGAGCAAGGGGTGCCGGATTCCTCCCCGCCGGCTCGCGCCGGCGCGGGAAAGCCTGAACGATAGCACCGGTCCGTCGGGGCCGCCAACCCCGGCCTCCGCGGTCTCAGGCGCCGGCTCCCGCCCGCAGGCCGTGAAAACGGCCCCTCGCGCTCTCGACCCCCTCGGCGAGGACGGCCTCGACGGCCTCGGCTCCGAGGACCACGAGCCGCTCGACGACCGGCCGCTCCTCCGGATCGAAGTCCGCCAGGACGTAGTCGGCGAGCTCGGCCGACTCGCGCCCCACCCCCCGGACACCGAGACGGATCCTCGCAAACTCCCTCGTCCCAAGCGCGTCGATCAGCGAGCGAACGCCGTTGTGCCCCCCGGCCCCCCCCTCCGGCAGGATCCGGATCCGCCCGAGGTCGAGGTCCGCCTCGTCGTGGACGACCAGGAGTTCTCCCGGCCCCGCCCCGCAGGCGCCGAGCAGCGCCAGGGCGGCCCGGCCGGAGCGGTTCATGTACGTCCTCGGCTTCGCGAGGATGGAGTCCTGCTCTCCCGCCCGGAACCGCGCCGTCTCGCACACGCCCCCGAGCCCCGGCTCGCGCACGAACCTCGCCCCCGCGCGGGACGCGAGGAGATCCGCGACGCGAAACCCGATGTTGTGGCGATTCCCCGCGTAGCGGGCCCCGGGATTGCCCAGGGCGAGGACGACCTTCAACGGCTCCTCCGCGGCACGGGAGAGCGTCCCGCCCCATGGGCGGGGACGGCCGTCCCGGCCGCTCACTTCTCCTTGGGGGATTTCTCCCTCGGGGACTTCTCCTTCGCAGGAGGCTCCTCGCTCTCGCCGGCCTCCTTCCCCTTCTTGATCACCTCGGGCTCCGCGGCCTCGGCCTCGGCGCCCTCGGCAGGGGCCGGCGTTTCCTCCGCGCGAGGCGGAGCGACGACCACGACGACGCCCTCCAGGTCGCCGAGGATCTTCACGCCCTCCTTGAGCCGCAGGTCCTTCACCGGGATCCCCTGGTTCACGTGGAGCCCCGAGACGTCCACGTCGATGTGCTCTGGGATCTCCCTCGGCAGGCACTCGACCTCGATCTCCCGGATCACGAACTCCAGGACGCCGCCCTCGTTCTTCACCCCCTCGGCCAGGCCGAGGAGACGCACGGGCACCTTCACGTGCACCGCCCGGTCCAGCCGGACGCGCACGAGGTCCACGTGGCGGTAGTCGTCGGTCACCGGATCGCGGTCGAGCGCCTTGATCATCACGGCACCCGCCTCGCTCTTTCCCGAGACGCTCAGCGAGAAGATCGTGTTGCGGCCCGCCTCGAGCTTCAGGATCTCGTCCACCCTGTGCGGGTCCACCAGCACGGAGACCGCCGGCTGCCCGGCGCCGTAGATCACGGCGGGGACCTTCCCGGCCCGCCGGTACCTCCGGCTCGCGTTCTTTCCCAGATCGGTCCGAGGCACGACGTCGACGACGATGTCTGTGATCATGGCATCCGCTCTCTCTCTCGCCCCGCACCGTCCGCGCCCGGCGGGGACGGACGGGGCGTCTCGCCCGTGGGATCCTTGCCGGCCTCCTTCGCGAGGCCCGCGGCCGCAACGGGCGGATCCTTGTCCCCCGCGGCCGAACTGCAGCCGTCGTCACACGAACAGCGAGCTGACCGACGAGTTCCCGTGGATCCTCGCCATCGCCTCGCCGAGAAGGTTCGCGAGCGACAGGACGGTGATCTTCCCGCTCGCCGCCTTCTCCGGCGCCAGGGGGATCGTGTCGGTCACGACCACCCGATCGAGGTCCGACGCGGCCAGCCGCTCCATCGCCGGGCCCGAGAGGACCGCGTGGGTGAAGCAGGCCGACACGGAACCGGCGCCGTTCTTCTTCAGGGCTCCCACGGACCCCACCAGGGTCCCCGCGGTGTCCACGATGTCGTCGACGATCACGCAGGTCCGGCCGCGGACGTCGCCGATTACGTTCATGGTCTCCGCGACATTCGCCTCGATCCTCCGCTTGTCGATGATCGCGAGCGAGGCCCCGAGCCTGCGGGCGAAGAACCGCGCCCGCTCGACCCCGCCCGCGTCGGGACTGACGATCGTCAGGCTCTCGAACCGCTCCTGCGCGATCCACTCGAGGAGAACCGGCGCCGCGAGCAGGTGGTCCACCGGGACGTCGAAGAACCCCTGGATCGCGGGGGCGTGGAGATCCACGGCGAGCACGCGCTGCACGCCGGCCGCCTGCAGAAGATCCGCCACGAGCTTGGCGGAGATCGGGACCCTGGGCTTGTCCTTCCGGTCCTGTCTCGCGTACCCGTAGTACGGGACGACGGCGGTGATCCGCGCCGCCGACGAGCGCTTGAGCGCGTCCACGATGAGCAGCAGCTCGACCAGGTTGTCGTTCACCGGCTGACACGTCGGCTGGATGACGAAGACGTCGGTCCCGCGGACGTTCTCGAGCACCTGGCAGTAGGTCTCTCCGTCGCTGAAGCGGCTCAGCTTCAGCTGCCCGAGCGGGAGACGCAGGTAGTCGCAGATCGCCTGCGCGAGCCGCGGGTTTCCGTTCCCGGAGAACACCTTCATTTCGCTCTTCATGGCCGCAGCGCCCGTCTCCCCGCTCCTAGATGGCTGGGGCGGGAGGATTCGAACCTCCGAATGCGGGTTCCAAAGACCCGTGTCTTACCACTTGACGACGCCCCAGCAAACGCCCCGCCCCCGGCTCACGCCCAGGGGGAGCCGTCTTCCTCCCGCGGAGCGAGGGGCTCCGCCCCGTCCGCCCCGTTCTCCGACGCCTCGCGGATCGCCCGGAGGTCCCCCGGCGGCGTCTCGCCGGACTCCGCCAGGACCTCGCGGTACTTCGCGACGATCCGGTCCTCGATCTTCTTCCTGGTCTCGCTGTTCAAGGGGTGGGCGATGTCGCGGAACATCCCGTTCTTCCGCTTCTTGCTCGGCATGGAGACGAAGAGCCCCTCGGCCCCCTGGATGATCTTGATGTCGCTCACCACGAAGCACTCGTCGATGACGATCGAGGCGAACGCCTTCAGCTTGTCCTCGTGGACGGGAAAGACTTTCACCTGGGTGATCTCCACGTTCGAGACTCCCTCTTCAGGCCTCAGTCGGCCCCGTCGTTCCCGCCGAAGCGGACGCCGCACGCCACCGTTCGCGACCCGAAGACCCGCCACCGCGCGAACCGCGATCCGAGGCACGCCACCGCCTCGCGCAGCGCGCGCGAGTCGTCGAACACGCCGAAGACCGTCGAGCCGCTTCCCGAGAGGAGCGCCGCCGCCGCCCCGGACCGCCCGAGTTCCTCTCGAAACTCCAAGAGCTCGGGCCTGCGGGCGACGACCCCGGCTTCCAGATCGTTGGGGCCGACCCGGAAGTCGTTCTCCTCAGGCGGGTTACCGCTTCGCGAACGCGGAAAGCTACCATCGTCGGAAGAGCGTGTCAAATCGCGGTCGAACGCGTCGTACGCCTCGCGGGTCGACACGCCGAAGGGGGGCACCCCGAGGAGGAGAAGCCGGTCCCCCGGATAGGGAAGATCCGTGAGCCGCTCGCCCCTTCCCTCTCCGAGCGCGACGCCCCCGTGGAGGAAGAAGGGCACGTCCGATCCGATCTCCGCGGCCAGCGATTCGAGATCTGCCCCGACGAGGCCGAGGCCCCACAGCCGGTTGAGGAGGACGAGCGCTCCTGCCGCATCCGAGCTCCCCCCGCCCATCCCCCCCGCCACCGGGATCCTCTTCCGCAGCCGCAGCGCCGCCCCCCCCGCCGCCCTCCCCGCCGCGCGCCGCAGCGCCTCCGCGGCGCGAAGCACGAGGTTCTCCGGCCCCGACGGAACTCCGGGATCGTCGCACACCAGCGTGAGTCTCTCCGACGGACGGGCGCGCAACGAGTCCCAGAGATCGACCGCTTGGAAGACCGTTCGGATCTCGTGGTAGCCGTCGGGCCTTCGGGTGCCGACCCGGAGCGAGAGATTCACCTTCGCCGGGCAGCGGACCTCGAGACCGGAGGCGCTCACCGCGTCCCCCCCTGCGCAGTCTCGGGAAGCCCGGGCAGATCGTCCGGACCCAGGCTCTCGATCGGGAGCACCGCGAGCCCCGCGGGGGGCGCTCCGGTCCCTGTTCCCTCGCCGAGCGCCGCCGTCCGCACGCCGCGACGCACCAGACGGAGCCCCCGGCCCCCGGCTCGGATGACCATCCGCTCCGGGAGGCCGCCGCCCGCCGCCGGGATCCGCTCGATCTCGACTCCCGGAGCGGCGCGGACCTCCCCGCCGAGGATCGCGCGCGTCAAATCCTCGATCGAGAGGGGAGCTCCCAGGAGCCGCTCCACGATCGCCGCGCTCCCCTCCCCGACGTACGCGCGCCCCCGACGAGGAACCGACACCGAGAGTCGGCCGCCGCCGGCGTCCAGGACCACCTCGGGCCACCCCGAAGGGGACAGCGCCTCCGCGTGCAGCCTCCCCGGCTCGCCGACCCAGAGGAGCAGCCGGAACCTCCGGCCCTCTCCGCTCCCGGTCTCGATCGACGCGCGGTACGACGCGACCCGCGCGGTCCGCTCCGGTCCCCCGGTGCGGCGGCCCACGCACGCCGAGGCGGCGAGCGCCGCGATCGCCGCAAGGAGAACCGCCCGGCGGATCACCGGCCGGCAGGCGGCGGCGCGCCGCGACCGTCGCCGTTCCCCCGGAGAACGCCCCCCTCCGCGGGCAGCCCGCTCGCGAGCTTCTCGCGGATCGCATCCGCGTTCTCGGAGCCGGCCTCGAGGGAGCGCCGCCACATCGCGCGGGCCTTCTCCGGCTCGCCGAGCCGGCGGTAGACGTCGCCGAGGTGCTCGAGGACCGTGGGATCGAACGGATAGTCCCGGGATGCGCGCTCGATCGGAACCCGCGCCTCCTCGAACCTGCCGAGCCGGTAGAGAGCCCATCCGAGCGAGTCGAGATAGGCCGCGTTCCAGGGCTCGCTCGCCACCGCGCGCCGAATGAGCCCCAGCGCCTCCTCCACCGCGACGCCGCGATCGGCGAGGCTGTACCCGAGGTAGTTCAGGACGTTCGCGTTGCCGGGCTCGATCCGGAGCGCTGCGCGCAGCTCCGCTTCCGCCTCCGTGTAGCGCCGCTCCTGATCGAGAAGGGCGCCCAGCCGGAACCTCACCCTCGCGCTCTGCGGCTCCCGCAGCGCCCACGCGCGGAGCACCCGCTCCGCCTCGTCCGGGCGGCCGGCCGAAGCCCACGACACCGCGGCCTCTTCCCGAACCCCCGGCCCCAGGAGGGACTCCGCCTCTCCGAAGCGCACGCGAGCCCGGTCGGCCCGGCCCTCCAGGACCCAGCTCTCCGCCTCGAGAAGCGCAGCGATCCCGTCGCCGCCCCGATCGCGGAGCTTCCTGGCGATCTCCCGGGTTCGCGCGCCGTCCTGCGAGGCGAGCGCGATCCTCCCGAGGAGCTCCAGCGACTCGGCCGCTTCGGGGGCCTCGAGCTCCCTGGCCACCCGCTCCGCTTCCGCCACTCGCGAGCGCTCCAGCAGCAGCGACGCCATGCGGCGCCGAACCCCGTCCCGTCGCTCGCCGCCCTCCGGCTCCCCCTCGCGAATCGCCGCGATCGCGGACCGGAACGCCGCCCCCGCCCCTTCCAGGTCCCCCTGCCGGCCGAGCATCTCTCCGAGGAACGACTGGATCCCGGAGTGGCCGGGGAGCTCCGCGGCGAGCCTTCGAGCGATCTCCACGGCATCGGCCAGCCGTCCGACCTCGCCGTACGCGGTCGCGAGCTGGAACATCGCCAGCCGGTTGTCCGGGACCAGATCGCGCAGGGACTCGAAGTCCGAGACGGCCTCGACCTCCCGCCCGAGACGAAGCAGCGCCTCGCCCCTGAGAGCCCGGGGCGCCGGCCGGTTGGGCTCCGCGTCCAGCACCCGCGAGCAGGCCGCCACGACCGGGTCCCAGCGCCCCGTCTCCCGCGCGAGATCTCCGATGGTCGTGAGGATCTCCTCCGCGTCGGGGTTCGTGGCATAGAACGCCACGAGGACTTCCAGGGCCTCGTCCTTCCGGCCGTCTCGCTCGAGGTACTGCGCCAGGAGCCTGGCGGCCGCGGAATCCCCCGGGCGGCGGTCGGCGAAGCTCCTCGCCGCGGCGACCGCGCCCTCCGGATCCGACGCCAGGGCTCGAAGCCGCGCCAGGACCGGAAAGATCTCGTCGTCGGCGTCCTTCCGGCGGGAGATCTCCCCGTACAGGGCGATCGCACGATCGCGGGCCTCGGGATCGCCCTCGGGGCTCAAGGCCCGATGCGCATCGAGGTCCGCGGCGACCCGGAGCGCGGAAGACTCGCTCGGGTCGATCGCGAGGGCGAGCTTCGCCTCCTCCTCCGCCTCAGACTCCTTCCCGAGATGGAGGAGCAGCGCGGCCGACTCGCCGCGAAGCTCGGCGGATTCGGGTGCGGTCTCGATCGCCTCTCGCATCTCCGCGAGGGCCTCCGAGAGCCGGCCCTGCCCTGCCGCCAGCCGCGATCGGATCAGATGGAAGTAGGCGTCGCCTCTCCGCGCGGTCGAGTCCACGGCGGGGTCGGGCACGGGGCCCCCGGCGGTCCCCGCGATACCGTGCGCGCTCACCGGCAGGAGAGCCGCCAGGAGGACGACCAGGGCGGGGCGCTTCGGCAAGCCGGTCCTCCCGCTCGCGACGCGCTCAGGCGGCTTTCTCGGCCTCGAGCGCCGCGAAGTCCTCGATCGCCTTCCGGAGGACGTCTTCGTCCACCTCTTCCCGCTTCGCGGTCGACCGGATGGGTCGGTTCGGGACGATGCCTTCCTCGTTCCACGTCGACCCTTCCGCCGTCTCCCAGACCGTCGCCGAGAGAAGCAGCGCCGATCCGTCCGGGAGATCGAAGAGCCGCGGCTCCGCCCCGAGCCCGTAGGTCGGCTCGCCGTACACGATCGCCCCGCGGCGCGTCTGCAGGATCTTGGCCAGGGCCTCCGCCCCCGAGGCGCTTCCCGCATTCGCGAGCACGGCGATCGGGCCGGGCCATGCGTTTCCCGGACCGGGCGCTCGGATCGTCTCGACCTCTCTCCGGGAGGGATCCCGGAGCGTCAGCAGATCGCCGGTCGTGAACAGGCCCGCGAGCCCGGCTGCGTCCCGGGGGCTCCCGTCCGCCACGCTCCGCACGTCCACGAGCAGCTTCCCGGTCCCCGAGCCCGCCACCCGCTCCAGGTCCGCCGCCACGGCGTCGGCGGAGATCCGCGCGAGATCGCGAACGTGGAGCACCGTCACGCCGTCCCTCACCTCGACCTCGTGAGGCGGGGACGTCCTCAGGGCCCGCGCCAGCCTCACCTCCGCCCTCTGGAAACCGTCTCGAATCTTGAGGACGTCCAGCTTCACCTCGGTTCCGGGCCTCCCGCGGAGGAGGCGAACCGCCTGTGCCAGGGAGAGATCCCGCAACGGCCGGTCATCGATCCGGCGGATCTGGTCCCCCGGTGCCAGCCCCTCCGAGGCGGCCGGCGATCCGGCGCAAACGGCGACGATCACCAGCGCCCCGTACCCCTTGACGACCGACACGCCGGGATCGGCCGGACCGGCCTCCGGGGCCTCCCGGTACCGGGCGGCCTCCTCGGGCGAGAGATAGGCCCCCTGGGCGTCGAGGCCCGACATCATTCCCCGGAGGGCCCCCTCCAGGAGTCCCTCCGGATCCACCGGGTCCACGTAGTTGTCCACCACCAGGGAGAAGACCTCGGAGAAGAGGAGCGCCTGCCGGAACGACCCCTCGCGGGGCCCCATCTTGGCCGCGACGCTGCCGCCGAGCAGCGCCAGGACCAGGCATCCCGAGAGGACGAGGAGCGTGATCCGGTTCGCCTTCATGCGTCGATGGCCCTCGCCCGGCCGGCCGGGCGCCTTCGCGCACAAGCTACACTCCCGCCGGGGGCTTGGCAACCGATCTCAGCTCCGGGAGAGCCATTCCGCCGGATCGACGGGACGCCCGGATTCCCGGATCTCGAAGTAGAGGTACGGCCCGCGGAGCGAGCCCGAATCCCCGACGTAGCCGAGCACGTCGCCGGCCAGCACCTCTTGCCCGGGCTCGGCCGTCAGCGCGGAGGCGTGCGCGTAGACCGACATGACGTCGCCCCCGTGATCGACGATCACCGTGAGGCCGTACCCGTGGAGCCACGAGGCGAAGGCGACCCGTCCCTCGAACACGCTGCGGAAAGGCGTTCCCGCCTCCGCTTCGAAATCGAAGCCGGGATGCGGGACGACGGTCTTGAAACGCGGGTGCACGATCTCCCCGAACCCCTCCGACACCGCGCCGGCGACCGGCCGGTGGAGGAGACCGCGGAACCTCCGGACGTCGAGACGCCGGACCGCCCCCGAGCCGGAGAGACCGGAGACGAGATCCCCCAGCTCGTGGGCGGCCCCCGCCAGCTCGGCCAGCGCCGCCTCGTGCTTCCCCCGGTCGAGCCGGATTCCGTCCAGGAGCTTCGCCCGCTCCGCGCGGCTGCGCGCCGCAGCCTCCGTGGCGAGCCGCGCCTCCTCCCTCGATCGCTCCAGCCGGGAACGCTCGGCGAGCAGCGCCTCCCGCTCCGCGCGCGCCCGCGCCGCGTCCTCGCGGAACTCGCGGAGAAGCCGCGCGTCCCGCTCGCCGAGGTACGCCGCGTAGCGGAAGCCCTGCAGCAGCGAGTCGGCGCTCTCCTCGGTCAGGACCCGGCGCAGCTCGGCCGAGGAGCCCGCCTCGTAGGTCTCCCGGAGGCGATACGCCAGGTAGCGCGACCGCTCGGCCTGCTGGCGCTCCAGCCGCTCGAGATCCGCCGTCCGCGACTCGACGGCCGAGGTCACCGTCTCTAGGACGAGCGCCGCGGCGCGCTCCTCCTCCTCCCGGAGATGCAGCTCCGCGCCGAGCCTCGCCACATCTCCGAGCAGCCCCGCCTCCCGGCGTCCCAGCCCCTCGAGCTCCGTCTCGAGCCGGGAGATCTCGGCGCGCATCGCCCGCAATCGCGCGTCGCGGCCCTGGTCGGGGCCGGCGTCCCCGGCACCGCCGGGCGAGCCGACGGGAAAGGTCGCGGCGATCGCCGCAACCACAGCCGCCGCCACCCGCGACCTCGCCCTTCCCGAGCCGAGCATCCCGCGCTCCCCGGGCCGCTCCCGCGTGGCCCCGCGAAGCCTACCATCTCCGGGGACACCCGGCCCGCCTCCCCGCGTTGTGCTACCATCCGCGCGCCGGCGGGACGGGCTCGCGGCACCCCGATGACATGGCGCCGAACCTAGGGACCGATTCCCTTCCCCACTCCGAGGACGCGGAGCGCTCCGTGCTCGGCGCCGTCCTCCTCGACAACCATCTGGTGCACAGGGTCCAGGAGATCCTGCGGCCCGACGCCTTCCACTCCACCCGCCATCGCAAGATCTATGGGGCGGTCGTCACGCTCTCCGAATCCGGAGCGCCCCTCGACCTCGTCACGGTGCGGTCCGAGCTCGAGCGCACCGGGGAGCTCGAGGCCGCCGGCGGCGTCGCCTACCTCGCGACCCTCCTCGACGCCGTCCCTCGGTCGGCGAACGTCGAGCACTACGCGAGGATCGTCAAGGAAGCCTCGGTGCGCCGGGAGCTCATCCGCTCCGCGCAGCAGATCCTCGAGTCCGCCCTGAGGCCGGGAGGCCAGGCGGACGAGCTCCTCGACGAGGCGGAGAAGGAGATCTTCCGGGTCGCCGAGGACCGCCTTCGGGGAGGATTCCAGCCGATCAAGCTCCTCGCGGAGCGCAGCTTCGCGGTGATCGACGAGCTGACCAAGAAGCGCGAGCTGATCACCGGCATCCCGACGGGATACCAGTACCTCGACGAGCTGACGGCGGGGCTGCAGCCGTCCGACCTGATCATCCTCGCCGCCCGCCCCGCCATGGGAAAGACCGCGCTCGCCCTCAACATCGCGGCGCACGCCGCGCTCCGCGAGGGGCGCAGTGTCGGGGTCTTCTCGCTCGAGATGTCGCAGCAGCAGCTCTTCTTCCGCCTCCTGAGCGCCGAGGCGAGGATCGACGCGCATCGTCTCCGGACCGGGCGCCTGGATCCGGAAGCCTGGAAGCGCATCACCCTTTCGTTCGGCGAGATCTCGGAATCGCGCATCTTCATCGACGACACCGCAGGCCTGGGGGTCATGGAGGCGAGGGCCAAGGCGAGGCGCCTGAAGCTGGAGCACGGCCTCGACCTCCTCATCGTCGACTACCTCCAGCTGATGAGCGGCCGCGGCCAATACGAGAGCCGGCAGCAGGAGATCTCGGACATCTCCCGGTCGCTCAAGGAGCTGGCGAAGGAGCTCCGGATTCCGGTTCTCGCGCTCTCCCAGCTCTCGCGAGCCCCCGAGCAGCGCAGCGGGGACCGCAGGCCGCAGCTGTCGGACCTCCGCGAGTCCGGCGCGATCGAGCAGGACGCCGACGTCGTGCTCTTCCTCTACCGGGAGGAGGTCTACAAGAAGCTCGACCCGGACCTGCGCGGCAAGGCGGAGCTGATCATCGGAAAGCAGCGGAACGGCCCGACCGATACCGTGGATCTCGTATTCCTGCGGGAGTTCACCCGCTTCGAGAACGCCGCCTGGATGGAATCGTGAGCCCTCGCGGGACCCGCAGGGCCGCCCGCGTATAATCGCCTCGGGGCGTGGGATCGCGCCCCGCGGGAGGAAACCATGAGTCGGTGGCTGGCTCGCGGCGCGCTGGTGGCAATGTGCCTCCTGCTCGCGCTCGCCCTGCGCCCCGCCGCGGCCTTCGGCGACACGTGGGCGGGACCCTTCGGGAGCCTCCTCGCCGGCCTCGCCTTCGCCCTCGCGGCGCTCGCCGCCGAGCAGGTACTGCGCACCCGGGACATCTGGACCGTCGCGGGGGCGGCCCTCGGAGTCCTCGTCGGAGGGCTGGTCGGGGTGGTCGTGGTCCGGATCCTCCCCGAGGGGAGCGGGGGGCTGGCGACGGCTCCTCTGAGACCGTTCGTCTACCTGATCGCGCTCTACGCAGGGGGGTTCGCCGGAGCCCGCCTTGCTGCGGCGCTCCGGGGAGAAGACGTCGCGTCCGTCCTCGGCCGGGACGGCGCGCACACCCCCAGCGTCAAGATCCTCGACACCTCGGTCATCATCGACGGCCGGATCGCCGACGTCTGCGAGAGCGGGTTCCTCGAGGGCCGGATGGTCATCCCCTCCTTCGTCCTGCGCGAGCTCCAGTACATCGCGGACTCCCAGGATCCGCTGCGCCGTGCCCGAGGGCGGAAGGGCCTCGAGGTTCTCCAGCGCCTCAAGAAGGCGGCGTCGGCGAGCGTCGTCTTCTCCGAGGAGGAGATCCCGGAGGTCCGGGAGGTCGACCTGAAGCTCATCGAGCTGGCCCGGCGCACGCACGCCAAGCTCGTCACCAACGACCTGAACCTGAACCGCGTCGCGTCGCTCCGCGGGATCGAGGTGCTCAACCTGAACGAGCTCGCGAACGCGATCAAGCCGGTGGTCCTGCCCGGCGAGTCGATGAAGGTGAGCATCCTGCGCGAGGGAAAGGAGCCCAACCAGGGCGTCGCCTACCTCGACGACGGCACGATGGTGGTCGTCGACAACGCCCGCAGCCTCATCGGGCGGAGCGTCGAGATCACCGTCACGAGCGTCATCCAGACGACGGCGGGCAAGATGTTCTTCGGCCGCCTGTCGGGAACCGATGCCCAGTCCCTCCGGGCCGCCGCCGCGGCGCCCCCCCAGCCCGCTCCGGAGGCGGAGAAGTCCGCCTAGATCGTGTAACCGTCGTCGCGCCGGTCCAGCATCCGGACCTGCCTCTCCCACTGGTACTTGAGGATGAGCAGCATCCGGAACGTCAGGTCCGCCTCCTTGCGCGCGGGGCTCCGCCAGTCCTTCTCGATTCGCATCATGTCGGTCCAGCGGCTGCTCTCGTTGAGCAGCTTCCCGGGAAGGTTCCAGCGCCCCTCGCGGCTCTGCTGCGCGTGGATCCACTCGAGATGGGCCATCAGCATTGGGTACCGGTTGATCAGTCCGAGCCTCGCCAGGAGCTCGAGGTGGTGGAGCAGCTCGTCGAGCCCCCCGTGCTTCTGATAGAAATCGACCGGACGGATCCGGAGCCCGCCCCCCTTGACGATCGCGCCCTTGGCCGTCCGCACGAGGCCCAGATCGGGAGCCAGCCTCTGATAGGTGTCGGACATCACGTAGTCGTAGATCTTCTTGAGCTTCATCTTCGCGAGCTCGCCGTCCAGCAGCCACGGCGAGTACGCGAACACCCGCGTCAGGTACAGGTCCGGCAGGAACGGGTAGTCCCGCCTCCAGGCCGCAGCGCGGATCAGCGGGTGGCTCGCTCCGATCTCCTCGACGGGATTCCGCGACACCGGGTCGTCCACGAACCCGGCGCACAGGTCGAGCAGCTCCATCACCGACATGCGGTGGCGGTCGTCCTCGTATCCCCCCCGGATGAGCAGGCCGAGGCTCAGGATGCGCAGGAACCAGCGGTAGTACCGCTCGCGACGGTCGTCCGCCTTCACGACCCTCGCGAACTCGTACAGCTTGAGGTCCCTCTTGGAGCCGAGGAACGAGCGGAGCACGGCGGCGCCCTGCCGCACCGGCTTCGACTCCCTCCCCCAGCCGTACTCGAAGAGGGAGCACAGCCCGTGCTCGAGGCTCGGCTGCACCTTGCGGGCGTCGCCCGAATGCACCGCGCCCCCCCACGTGCCGTCCTTCCTCTGAAGCCTCTGGAGCCGGAGCGCCGGCGGGTAGCTCGCCGCCTCGTGACGGGCCTTCTGCACGTCGGGATCGTCGCGGCCCCGGTCCAGGATGTCCGTGAGCACGCGCCGACGGATCGGGGCGCACGCGGTCTCGAGCAGCCACGGCGTCGGATCCGCCCTGAGCGACGATTTCCAATCGGTCATGGAAAGACCTCCCGCGGGAGCGTCCCGGGGTCGACCGAGCCCTTTCGTTCCGCGGCGCGCGCGGAGGCCTCGCCCGCCGCCAGGTCTCCGAGCGGCTGCGCGCCGAGCCTTCCCTCCGCCACGCGGAGGGTCGCCACCGGCGTCTCGACGTCGTGCTGGAACACGAGGATCCAACCGTCCCGCGCCGCCTCGGGCAAGATCCGCTTCCGGCTCTCGATCGTCCGCAGCGGCTCGACGTCGTACCCCATGACGTAGGGGTACGGGAGGTGGCTCGTGGTGGGCACCAGGTCGGCCAGGAACGCGACCTTCCCCTCGCCGGTCGCGATCACCGGAACCTGCATGTGCGGCGTGTGGCCCGGCGCGACCCGCAGCGCGAGGCCCCCTCCGAGGTCCGCGTCGCCGTCCAGCAGCTGCAGCATCCCGGCGGACGCCAGCGGCTCGAAATCGTCCGGGCGATAGGAAGCGCGCGTCCGCTCGTTGCCCGACCGGGCGAAGGCCAGCTCGCCGCGCTGGACGACGTGCCTCGCATTCGGGAAGGCGGGCTCCAGGCCGCCGCCCGCCGCCCGGCCGACGCTGCCGCCCGCGTGGTCGAAGTGCAGGTGGGTGTGGACGACGACGTCGATCTGGTCCGGTCGGAGGCCCGCGTCCGCCAGGCACGCCGCCGGGTCGCGAGGCTCCAGCCGGTACCGATCCCGCTCCTTCGCGTCCCAGCGCACTCCCGCTCCCGCGTCCACCAGGACCCGTCGCCGCCCGTCCTCCAGCAGCAAGACGTGCATTCCCAGCAGGATCCGGTTGCGGTCATCGGGTCGCCGCTCCTTCTCCCAGAGCGTTCGAGGAACAACGCCGAACATCGCCCCCCCGTCGAGCCACAGGGTGCCGGTGTCCAGCACCGTGATCCGGAAGCTACCCCGATGGAATCGGATCAAAAGACCGTCCCCATTCCCGGTCCCGAGCCCGCGATCCCGGGGAACTTCCCCTCGCCGGGCGGGCGGCGGAATGGTATCGAAAGCGGCCACGCGAAGCAACAACATCCTGCCGTTGAGCGCGGAGCGCCGGGCGGCGGAACTCCTTTCGTTGACACGCGTTGCACGCTGTGCTACCTTCGCGCTTCGCCTCGCCGTCGCGTGTCGGGTGGGGCGGAACAGCATCGGCAGGCGCGTAGCTCAGGGGGAGAGCGCTACCTTGACACGGTAGAAGTCCGCGGTTCAAATCCGCGCGCGCCTACCATCCCCGTTTCACGGCTTCCGCCCGGAAGGAGGTCTTCCGGGAGGGTGCGGCCGGGGGCGCGGGACGCGAGGGTGGTCGCCATGGCCCAGGGCCCCGACAGGATCTCGCTCACGGCGCCCGACGGGTCCGTCCGGGACGTGCCCGCCGGAACCACCCCGCTCGCCCTCGCGAAGGAGATGGGGGGCAAGGCCGCCGGGAGCGCGATCGCCGCGCGGGTGAACGGGACCCTAGTCGATTTGTCGCGGCCGATCCTAGCCGACGGCACCGTCGAGCTCGTGCTTCCCGGCGATCGGGAAGCCCTCGAGATCCTGCGGCACACGACCGCCCACGCCACGGCGCAGGCGGTTCAGGAGCTGTTCCCGGGGACCAGGATCGCGCAAGGGCCCGTCATCGAGGACGGCTTCTACTACGATTTCGACCGCGAGCAGCCGTTCAGCGACGCGGACCTCTCGGCGATCGAGGATCGCGTGCGGGACATCGTCCGGCGGGACCTCCCGATCGAGCGCCTGGAGATGACGCGGGACGAGGCGGTCGCCCTCTTCGAGAGGGAGCAGGAGCCCTACAAGGTCCACTTCGCAGCGACCAAGGGGGGCGAGACGGTTTCCGTGTACCGTCAGGGATCCTGGACGGATTTCTGCCGGGGGCCGCACCTCCCATCCACGGGGCGGATCGGGGCGTTCAAGCTCCTCTCGGTCGCCGGGGCCTACTGGCTGGGCGACGAGCGGAACAAGATGCTCCAGAGGCTCTACGGGACCGCGTTCTTCTCCGCCGACGAGATGAAGGAGCACCTCGCGCTCCTCGAGGAAGCCCGGCGACGCGACCACCGGAAGCTCGGGAAGGAGCTCGACCTCTTCTCCTTCCACCCCGAGGCCCCCGCGAGCCCCTTCTTCCATCCGAAGGGGACGACGATCTACAACCTGCTGGTCGGCCACGTTCGCGACCTGTACGTCCGCTACGGCTACTCGGAGATCATCACGCCGCAGGTCTTCGACGCCTCGCTCTGGAAGCGCTCGGGGCATTACGAGCACTACCGCGACAACATGTTCTTCACGGAGCTCGACGGCCGGTCCTACGCCTTGAAGCCCATGAACTGCCCCGGGCACTGCCTCCTGTTCGCGGAAGGCCGCCACTCCTACCGCGAGCTCCCCCTCCGCTTCGCCGACTTCGGGCGGCTGCACCGCTACGAGCTGTCGGGCGTGACGGCGGGACTCACCCGAGTCCGGACGTTCTGCCAGGACGACGGGCACATCTTCTGCACCCGGGAGCAGGTCCGCGAGGAGGTCGAGTCCCTCGTCCGGATGTACCTCGAGACGTACTCCCTCTTCGGTCTCCCGGAGGTCCGGATCTTCCTCGCCACGAGGCCCGAGAAGCGAGCCGGGGACGACGCGCTCTGGGACGAGGCCGAGGCTGCGCTCCGCTCGGCCCTCGAGGCGACGGGGGAGCCGTTCCGCGTCAACGCGGGCGACGGAGCGTTCTACGGGCCGAAGGTCGACTTCATCGTGCTCGACGCCCTGCGGAGGGAGCACCAGCTCGGCACGGTGCAGCTCGACTACGTCCTGCCCGAGCGGTTCGACCTGCACTACGTCGACGCGCAGGACCGCGAGCAGCGGCCGGTGATGATCCACCGCGCGATGCTCGGATCGCTCGAGCGTTTCCTCGGAATCCTGATCGAGCACTGCGCGGGCGCCTTCCCGTTCTGGCTCGCTCCCGAGCAGGTGCGCGTGCTGCCGGTCACGGATCGGTCCGTCCCGTACGCGGAGCGCGTGCGGCAGGACTTGCGCTCGGCCCGGCTCCGGGCGGGCGTGGACGCGCGCAACGAGAAGATCGGAGCCAAGATACGGCAGGCGCAGATCGAGAAGATCCCGTTCATGCTGATCGTCGGAGACCGCGAGGCCGAGGCGTGCACCGTGGCCCTCCGCTCCCGTCGCGAGGGGGACCTCGGTGCGGTGAGCCTCGGGGCGTTCCTCGATCGGGCGCGGGAGATGGTCGAGCGGAAGAGCAACGAGCCCTGACGGGTCTCGCGGGGGTCCGGAACATGCCCAAACTGAAGACGCACCGAGGAGCCGCGAAGCGGTTCAAGAAGACCGCGAGTGGTAAGATCAAGCGATCGAAGGCGTTCAAGAGCCACATCCTGACCAAGAAGACCACGAAGAGGAAACGCGGTCTCGACATGCCGGCGCTCGTGTCCGCCGCCGATCGGAAGCGCGTATCGAGGATGCTTCCGAGCTGAGGTCGGACCGGGACGCCCGCACGCCCCTCCGGGGGCGGTCGTGGCCGCCGCATTCCCGCCGCTCGGGCCCGAGGAGGTTCGACGGCCAGGAGGAAGACGATGCCCCGGGTGAAGCGAGGCAACAAGAGGCGTCTCAAGAGGAAGAAGATCCTGCGGAGGGCCAAGGGGTACTATCTCGCCAAGTCGAAGCTGTACCGGATCGCGAAGCAGCAGGTCGAGCGGTCGCTCGCGTTCGCGTTCCGCGATCGCAGGGCTCGCAAGCGCGATTTCCGACGCCTGTGGATCGTCCGGATCAACGCTGCGGCGAGGCTGCACGAGACCTCGTACTCCACCCTCATGCACGGACTGAAGCTCGCCGGGGTCCACCTGGATCGCAAGATCCTCGCGGACCTCGCGGTCCACGACCCCGCGGCGTTCGCCCGCGTCGTCGCCGCCGCGCGGCAGGCCGCGGCCGGCGCCTGACGGGGCCGCGGTGTTCCGCGACCTCGAGAGGATCGAGCGCGAGTTCGAAGCAGGGCTCGCCTCCGCGGCGGGCGATCCCGGCGCGATCGAGGCGGTGCGCGTCCGGTTCCTGGGCCGCAAGGGGGAGATGCAGGCGCTCCTCAGGCGCTTCGCGTCCCTCCCCCCGGCCGAGAAGCCGGCCGCAGGGAAAGCCCTCAACGCGCTGAAGACCAGGATCGAGACCGCCGTCGCCGAGGCCTCGGCGGCGGCGGCGGCGGTCCGCCGCCGCGCCGAGATCGCCGCGGGGGGGCTGGACGTCGGCCTCCCCGCAAGGACCCCCTGGCGCGGCTCCCTCCATCCCGTGACCCGTACCCGGAGAGAGCTCGAGAGGATCTTCCGCGATCTGGGCTACACGGTGGAGAGCGGCCCCGAGGTCGAGGACGACTTCCACAACTTCCAGGCCCTCAACCTCCCCCCGAACCACCCCGCGCGCGACGCCACCGACACGTTCTACGTCGAGGGGGGGCTCCTGCTCCGGACCCACACCTCGCCGGTGCAGATCCGCACGATGCAGGCCAGGAGGCCTCCGATCCGCATGGTCTGCCCCGGGCGGGTGTACCGCCGGGACCTCGACGCGACGCACCTCCCGATGTTTCACCAGCTCGAGGCGCTCGTCGTGGACGAGGGGATCTCCATGGCCGACCTCAAGGGCACGATCGACGCGCTCTGGAAGCGGTTCTTCGGCGACGACGTCCGGATCCGATTCCGCCCCGGGTATTTCCCCTTCGTCGAGCCCGGGTGCGAGTACGACGTGTCCTGCCGAGTCTGCGGCGGGCGCGGCTGTCGCGCGTGCAAGGGGACCGGCTGGCTGGAGCTGGGGGGGGCCGGGATGGTCCACCCCGCGGTGTTCGAGGCCGTGGGCATCGACGCCGAGCGCTACACCGGCTTCGCGTTCGGCCTCGGCATCGATCGTATCGCGATGGTTCGCCACGGAATCGACGATCTGCGTCTCCTGATGGAGAACGACATCCGATTCCTGGCGCGTTTCCCCGCCTGAGGAGGCCGCCCCCCGGCGCCCGGAGGCTCGCCATGTTGGTCTCCTTCGCCTGGCTCGAAGAGCTCGTGGACCTCGACGGCCTCGGCGCGCGGGACGCCGCCGATGCCCTGACGGCTCGCGGGCTGACGGTGGATTCCGTGTCCGGGGCGGCGGGGAGCGAGGTGCTCGATCTCGACGTCCCCGCCAACCGCCCGGACTGCCTCGGCCACCTCGGCGTGGCCCGCGAGCTGTCCGCCGCCTTCTCGCGCCCCCTTCTCCCCCGCCCCACCCCGCCCCCGGCGCCGGGCCCGGCCGCGGCGGGCGCCGCGGACATCGAGATCGAGGCCGAGGACCTCTGCCCCCGGTACACCGCGAGGCTCGTGCGCGGCGTCCGCGTCGGCCCCTCCCCCGCGCGCGTCGTCGCCCGGCTCGAGGCATGCGGCCTCCGCTCCGTCAACAACGTCGTGGACGCGTCGAACCTGGTCCTCCTCGAGACCGGGCATCCGATCCACGCCTTCGACTTCGCCCGCATCGAGGGGGGGGAGATCCGGGTCCGCCGCGCCGGCCCCGGTGAAACCATCGAAACGCTCGACGGAGTCCTCCGGACGCTGGGCCCCGAGGTGCTCGTCATCGCCGACCGCACCCGTCCCGTCGCTGTCGCCGGCGTCCTCGGAGGAGCGGCGACCGAGATCCGGGCCTCCACGAGAGACGTCCTGGTCGAGGCGGCGGTCTTCGACCCGGGCTCCGTCCGGAGCACCGCCCGGCGACTCGGACTCGCGACGGACGCGAGCCACCGCTTCGAGCGGGGCGTGGACCCTGACGGTGTCCTGGCGGCGCAGGATCTCGCGGTCCGCCTCCTGGAAGAGCTCGCGGGCGGCGCCGCGGCGCCGGGCCTCGTCGACGTTCACCCGCGCCCTGCCGCGCCGCGCGCCCTCCACCTCCGCCCCGAGAGGGTTCGCCGCCTCCTCGGGTACGACCCGGGCCTCGACGCGACGCGGGACGCCCTCGCGCGCCTCGGAATCCGGATCCAGGACGCTCCCGGAGGCGCCCTTCTCGCGACGCCGCCCACCTGGCGGGTCGACCTCCTCCGGGAGGCCGACCTCGTCGAGGAGGTCGGGCGCCACCTCGGCTACGACAGGATTCCGGTCGCCGCGGCCTCCGCCCGGCTCTCTCCCCTCCCCGACCGCCTCGTCGAGGCCGAGGAGCGGGCGAGGACGGCCTTGGCGGGCCTCGGATTCCACGAGGCCTTCAACTACGCCATGAACGCCGCCGGGGAGGACGACGCGTTCGTCGGGGCCTCGGCCCCCGGACAGATCGTCCTCACGAACCCGATTGCCGAGCCCCTCGCCCGACTGCGCCGCTCGGTGCTTCCCGGTCTCCTCCGCGCCGCGGATCGCAACCTCCGGCACGGAGCCGAGGACGTTCGGCTGTTCGAGGTCGGCCGCGTCTTCCTCCGCCGCGAGGCCGACACCTTCCCGGACGAGCGCCCGCGCGCGGGGATCGCCTGGGCGGGGGCCGGCGAGCCCCGGCACTTCAGCGCAAGGCCCAGACCGGTCGATTTCTTCGATCTCGCCGGCGCGGTGGAGACGGTCCTCGAGGCGCTGCAGCCCGGGATTGCGTGGGCTCGCCGCCGGTCCGATCTCTCCGGCCTCCACCCGCGGCGCTCGGCCGTCTGGTCCTCCGCCGCCGCGGGCGACGCGGCCTGGGGCGGTGAGCTGCACCCCGACCTCGCCGCGAGCCTCGGCCTCGAGACGCCCGTCCTCGTCGCGGAGATCGATCTCGCGACGCTGCTCTCCGCCGAGGCCGAGGAGCGCGCCCACGCGCCGCTGCCCCGCCTCCCCGCCGTCACCCGCGACCTCTCGTTCGTGCTCTCCGCGGGACAGGAATACGCGGCGCTCACCGCAGCCCTCCGGGGTGTCGCGGCCCCGGCGCCGGTGAGGTTCGAGGCGGTCGATCGCTATGAGGGAAGTCCGCTGGCCGAGGGAGAATCGTCGCTCACGGTGCGTGTTATCCTTCAGCCGTCCGAGGCGACGCTGACCGACCCCGAAGTGGAGAGGTACCGGTCGGGGCTGATCGCGGCCGCCGAGCGGGAGGCCGGGGCCAGGATTCGAGGGGGAACGGAGCCCCCGATGGGCGAATGAACGAGGAGACCGTCAAGACGCTCGAGAGCCGGGTCCTCGATGCGGTGGCACGGATCCGAAGCCTACGGTCCGAGTGCGACCGTCGCGGCGAGGAATGCGCCGCGCTGCGCGCGCGGGTGGGCGATCTCGAGCGGGAAGGCGCGAGCCCCTCGGCGCAGGAGGGGGGAGAGACCTTCGACAAGGTACGAGCCGCCCTGCGCGAGGCGATCCGGGAGCTTCGCGAGGAGGAGGAGCCGCCCGGAGATCCCGGCAAGCTGCCGGGCGAGGGGGCGGAAAGATGAGCGACGCGGGCGAAGGACGTCCGACCCCCGTGACGATCTTCGGTCGGACGTATCACCTCCGGGGAGAAGGCGATGCCGAGTACCTGGAGCGCCTCGCGAAGGAGGTCGATCGCAGGATGAAGGAGGTCGGCGACGGCACGGGGACGGCCGACTCCCTGAAGATCGCGATCCTGGCGGCGCTGAACATCACGGACGACTGGTTCCGGGCCGGAGCGCAGGAGATCCCGGAGGACCGGGAGCTCGAGGGGCGTCTGGCCCGGCTGGTGGCCTCGCTCGACGAGGTTCTCGCCGAGTGAGGCAAGGCCGCGCCGGCGTGCGCGGCGGATCGATCGCTCGAGGAACGTTGGGAGACGCCGGAACGGAGCTCGGAGCACGAGGTGACCCCTGCGGGGCGCGTGATGGGTAGCTTCTCTTGAGCCAACGTCGGATCGTAGGGGGTAGTGGGCAGGCGGCGGTGAGCAAGCCCCTCTCGCAAGGGGAAGCCTGAAGCCGCCCCCACGCCCCCGGCTTGGAGCACGGGTTCATCAGGAACCGCCCACACGGCCCGCGCGGGGGTCCGGATCCCGAGCGGAGTCCCCCATCGCATCCGGCGAGCCCTCCGCCGCGGCGCATGCGCGTCGGACGAGGGCCGTCGCCCCCCCGGGCGGCGGCCCCGAGAGGGAGCGGTGGAGCCGAACACGGACCAGGCGCTGATTCCCCTCGTCGTCGGGATCGTCGCTTCCCTGGCGATGCTCGGTCTCGCCGCCTGGGCCTCCCGCTCGATCCTGCGCAGCGCGAGGGAGACCGCCCGCCGCCTCCTCTCCGAATCGCGGCTGGACGCAGAGAACAAGGCCAAGGAGCTCCTGGTCGCCGCGCAGGAGAAGACCCTCGCCCTCGAGGAGGAGGCCGACCGCAGGGAACGCGAGATCGAGGCCCGAGAGGCGACCGTCGAGACGCGCGTCCGCGAGGTCGAGACGGAGGCGGCCTCGATCGAGCGCCGCAAGCGCGACCTCGACCGACGGCACGTGGCGGTCGCAAGGAACGAGCAGTCCGCCCGCGAGCGCCTGCAGGCCGCGGAGGCCGAGGCGGAGAACGCCCGGAAATCGCTGGAGCGCACCGCAGGCCTGACGCAGGACGAGGCCCGCGCCGAACTCATGGCCGGCATCGAGGAGGAGGCGCGCCGCGAGGCCGCCCGCCTCGCGCGACGCATCGAGGAGGAGGGGCGCGCCCGCGCCGAGCGCGACGCGCTCCGGCTCGTCGTCCAGGCCACCGAGCGCGTCCAGGTGCGGGAGGCCGTGGAGACCACCGTCAGATTCATCGAGCTTCCGAGCGACGAGATGAAGGGGAGGATCATCGGCCGCGAGGGGCGGAACATCCGAGCCCTCGAGATGGCAACGGGCATCGACGTCGTCGTGGACGACACTCCCCGGGCCATCCTCATCTCCTCCTTCGACCCGATCCGCCGCGAGATCGCGCGCGTCGCGATCGAGCGCCTCATCGAGGACGGGCGGATCCACCCGGCGAGGATCGAGGAGGTCGTGGCGAAGGTCCGGGGCGAGATCGACGAGATCGTCGAGTCCTCCGGATCCCAGGCGGCGTTCGCCCTCGGCATCTCCGACCCCCACCCTCGGCTCGCCCGGCTCGTCGGCCGCATGAAGTTCCGCACGCATCACGGCCAGAGCCTCCTCCAGCACTGCACGGAGGTCGCCCTCGTGGCGGGCCACATGGCGGCAGAGGTGGGCGCGCGCGCGGACGTCGCCCGCAGGGCGGGCCTCTTCCACGAGATCGGACGCGTGGACGAGGGCGCCACAGGTCACACGTCGCTGTCCTCCGCGGAGATCGCGGGCCGCTACGGAGAAGGCCCCGAGGTGGTCCAGGCGATCCAGGCCCTGCACCCCGATTCCGAGGCCTCGAGCCTGGAGGCGGAGATTCTCCGGATCGCGAACCGGATCTCCGAGAACCGGCCCGGCGCCCGACGGGACAACCTCGAGGTCTTCCTCGAGCGCCTGCGCCGCCTCGAGGCGATCGCGGCCGGATTTCCCGGCGTGACCCAGGCGTACGCGGTGAGGGCGGGCAAGGAGATCCGCGTCCTGCTCGACGCGAAGACCACCTCCGACGAGGACGCCCACGCCCTCGCGAAGAAGGTCGCCCGGGCCATCGAGAGCGACGTCAGCTATTCAGGCCAGATCAAGGTCACGGTCATCCGCGAGATGCGGGCCGTTCACTACGCGGTGTGACGGTGGGGGGGCGTGCTCCCGCCGCCCTCCCCCCCTCCCGGGCCCCCGGGACCGCGGGGGGAGCCGCGTGAGAATCCTGTTCGTCGCCGACGTGGTGGGCCTTCCCGGCCGCAGGGTGCTCCGCTCCGGCCTCGAGCACCTCCGGGCCGAGGTAAGGCCGGACCTCGTGATCGCGAACGCGGAGAACGCAGCCCGAGGGAACGGCCTCACGCCGGCAATCGCCGACGAGATCTTCCGCGCGGGATGCGACGTCGTGACGACCGGGAACCACGTCTGGGACCGGAAGGAGATCGTCCCCTACCTCGTCGAGCACCCCCGCCTGCTCCGCCCGGCCAATCATCCCGACGGTACCCCCGGGCGCGGCAGCTGCCTCGCCGAGGCGCGCGACGGGACCCCTGTGGGGGTGGCGAACCTGATGGGCCGCGTGTACATGCCGCCGAGCGACGATCCGTTCCGCGCCGCCGATGTCCTCCTGCAGTCGTTCGCCCGGGAGACGCGGGTCGTCGTCCTCGACTTTCACGCGGAGGCGACGAGCGAGAAGGCAGCCTTCGCCTGGTATCTCGACGGGAGGGTCACGGCGATCCTCGGAACGCACACGCACGTGCCGACGGCCGACGAGCGGATCCTCCCCGGCGGGACCGCCTTCGTGACCGACGCGGGGATGACCGGCCCTCACGACTCGGTCATCGGTGTCGAGAAGACGGAAGCGATCGAGCGATTCCTCACGCAGCGTCCCGTCCGGTTCTCGCCCGCCGCGGGAGACCCGCGCCTGCAGGCGGTCCTCCTCGACATCGACGCCGCGACCGGACGCGCCCAGAGCATCCGCCGCGTCGAATACCGCGAGCGGGCCGGCGAGGAGCGGCATTGAACCCGATGGCATGGATCGGGCCGGTCGCCCGGAGCGTCGACGAGGCGCTCGACCGGCTCCTCCCCCCCGACGACGGGCCGGCCGCCACCCTCGCCCGCGCGATGCGGTACGCCGTCTTCGCCGGCGGCAAGCGCCTCCGCCCCGCCCTGGTCGTCGCCGCGTGCGAGGCCTGCGGGGGGCGGACCGAGGACGTCGCCGGCCCCGCGGCGGCCGTCGAGATGATCCACACGTACTCGCTGATCCACGACGATCTCCCGGCCATGGACGACGACGACCTCCGCAGGGGCCGCCCGACCGTCCACCGCGCCTTCGGAGAGGCGGAGGCGATCCTCGCGGGCGACGCCTTGCTCACGCTGGCCTTCGAGGTGCTCGCGACCGAGCCCCCGGGGGCGGGGCTCGCCGGGCGGCGGGCCGCGGCCGTCGCCGCAGCGGCCCGGGGCGCGGGACCCGCCGGGATGGTGGGAGGACAGATGGCGGACGTCGAGGCGGAGCACCGCCTCCCGGACGCGTCGGGCATCGAGTGGATCCACCGAAGGAAGACCGGCGCCCTCCTCGCCTCCGCCGCCCGGATCGGCGCGATCCACGCCGGCGCCCCCCCGGAAGTCGAGGAGGCCCTCGCGCGCTACGGCGACGAGATGGGCCTCGCCTTCCAGATCGCCGACGACGTTCTCGACCGGACCTCCACGGCCGAGGAGATGGGAAAGACCCCGGGCAAGGACCGGCGCGCCGGGAAGGCGACGTACCCGGCCCGGATCGGGCTCGAGGCCTCGCGGATCGAGGCGCAGCGGCACGCGGCCCGCGCGATCGAGGAGCTCGATCGGGCGGGACTCGGCGGCGGACCCCTTCGCGCCCTGGCGCGGTTCGCCGCGGCGCGCGACCGATGACCGCAGCCCCCCGGCAGCGAGTCGACGTTCTGCTCGTCGAGCGCGGGATCGCCCCGACCCGGGAGCGGGCGCAGGCGCTGGTGCTCGCGGGTCTCGTGAGCTCGAACTCGGCAACGATCCAAAAGCCCGGGCAGCGCATTCCCCTCGAGGCCCCTCTCGAGGTGGCGCCGGCGCGGCGTTGGGTGGGCCGCGGGGCCGGGAAGCTCGAGCCCGCGCTCCTCGCCCTCGGAGTGGACCCGGCGGGACGCGACGCCCTCGACGTCGGGGCCTCGACGGGAGGGTTCACGCAGGTGCTCCTGGACCGAGGCGCCCGGCGTGTCCTCGCTCTCGACGTCGGCCGCGGGCAGCTCGACTGGAGCCTTCGAAGCGATCCCAGGGTCGCGGTTCTCGACGGAGTCAACGCCCGGCACCTGAAGCCCGACGACCTCCCCTTCCCTCCCTCGCTGGCCGTCATCGATGTATCCTTCATCTCCCTGGAGCTGGTGCTACCTCCCGTCGCGGCGTGCTGCGCGGGCGCCGACGGGGAGGTCGTGGCGCTCGTCAAGCCCCAGTTCGAGGTCGGCCGGGGAAAGGTGGGGCGCGGAGGGATCGTGCGCGACCCCGCGCTGCACGCCGAGGTCCTCGCCCGGATCGTCGCCTTCGCGGCGTCCCGAGGGCTCGGCGTGAGCGGGGTCGTCGCGTCGGCCCTGCGCGGAGCGGAGGGGAACGTGGAGTTCTTCGTGCACGTGCGGCCGTCGGGAGCGGGGCTCGGCGCGGAGGCCCTGGACCTTCGGATCCGGGAGGCCCTCCGGGCCGTCCACGGAGCCCTCCCGTGAGCGCCGCACGGGCCGTGTCCCCGCGGTCCTCGATCCGCCGCGTCACCCTCGTGGCGAAGATCGGGCCGAAGGAGGGGGTGCGGATCGCCGACGAGATCGGACGATGGCTCGAGGCGCGCGGGGTGCGCGTGCGCTACGACACGGAAACCTCGCGCGCCCTGGGGCGGCGCGACGGCGTCGTCCGCAAGACCCTCTCCGACGGGGCCGATCTCGTCATCGTCGCCGGCGGCGACGGGACCCTGCTCTCGGTCGCCCGCGCCGCCGCGCCGAGGGGGGTCCCGATCCTCGGGATCAACTTCGGGGGGCTCGGCTTCCTGACCGAGCTGCAGCAGGAGGAGATCTATCCGGGGCTCGAGTGCGTCCTCGCGGGCCGCTTCGAGATCGAGGAGCGCTGCGCGCTCCGGGCGCGCCTGCTCGCCCGCGGCCGGAAGCGGGGCGACTACCTCCTGCTGAACGACGCGGTCATCACGAAGGGCGCGCTAGCGAGGATGATCGCCCTCGAGGTCCGCGTGGACGGCGACGAGGTCGCGACCTACACGAGCGACGGCCTGATCCTGTCGACCGCGACGGGCTCGACGGCCTACAACCTGTCCGCGGGAGGGCCGATCCTCGATCCCCGCATGGACGCCTTCGTGATCGCTCCCATCTGTCCCCACACGATGACGTACCGGCCGCTCGTCGTGCCCGGCTCCGTCCGGATCGACGTCCGGTTGCGGAACACGAGCGAGGCCGTCTACCTGACGCTCGACGGCCAGGTAGGCCTCCCCTTCCGGCTGGGAGATTCGCTCCGGGTCGATCGCCATCCTCGTCCCGTCCGGCTGGTGCGAGTCAACCGCCGGGGGTTCTTCGAGGTCCTCCGCACGAAGCTCCACTGGGGGGACCGCTGACGAGCCATCTCCTGCGCGGCTCCTCGCTCCCGTCCCGGCGGGTCGCGGCCTGGTGCCTGTTCGATTTCGCCAACTCCTCCTACGCGACGCTGATCGTCACGGTCGCGTACGCGGTCTACTTCCGGGACGCGGTCGTCGGCGCGGCCGACAACCGGGGCGACCGCCTCTGGGGGCTCGCGAACTTCTTCGCGATGCTCCTCGTGGCTCTCGCCTCGCCGTACGTGGGCGCGCTCGCGGACTACTCCGGACGCCGGAGGGCCCTCCTGACCGGGAGCACCCTCCTCACGGTGTGCGCCACCGCCCTGCTCGCGCTCGTCGGCCCGGGCGACGTGGCGCTCGGCATGTCGCTCTTCGTGGTCGGGACGGTCGGCTTCGAGGCAGGATATGTCTTCTACAACGCGTTCCTCCCCGACGTCTCGACGCCGCGAACCATCGGCCGGATCTCGGGCTGGGGCTGGGCGGTCGGATACGCGGGCGGGCTCCTCTCGCTCGCGGCGTGCCTGCCTCTCCTGCGCCTACCCCTCCGTGACGCCGCCGGAGCGCTCGACCCGTCCGCCGTTGCCGCCAGGCAGGCCTCGTTCCTCGTGGTGGCGGCGTTCTACCTCCTGTTCGCCCTCCCTGCTTTCTTCTGGCTGCCCGGGGCGAGCCCTTCGGGGAGCCTCGGCTCTCCCGCGGACATCGCCGCCGCCGGCTTCCGGCGCGTCCGATGGACCCTGTCCCGCCTCCGACGCCATCGAGAGGTCGTGAAATTCCTCCTCGCCTCGATCTTCTTCACGGACGGGATCACGACGGTCATCAGCTTCAGCGCCATCTACGCGACGGTCACCTTCGGCTTCTCGAGCGCCGAGGTGGTCGTGCTGTTCCTCGTCCTGAACGTCGTCGCGTTCCCCGGCGCCCTCGTCTGCGGGCACCTGGCCGACCGGATCGGGCCACGCCGGACGATCCTTCTGACTCTCCTCCTCTGGATCGCCGTCGTGCTCCTCGGCGCACTCGCCCGCAGCCGCGCCGCCTTCTGGGGAATGGCCTGCGGCGCCGCCGTCGGCATGGGCGGCACCCAGGCCGTCTCCCGCTCCTTCATGGCCCAGATCAGCCCTCGGGACCGGGAATCCGAGTTCTTCGGCTTCTACGTCCTCGCGGGCAAGTTCGCCTCGATGTTCGGGCCGCTCGTGTTCGGTCTCGTGTCGGCGGCGACCGGGAGCCAGAGGGCCGCGGTGCTGTCCCTCCTCCCCTTCTTCCTGGCGGGGCTCGCCCTCACGGCGAGCATCCGCGAGCGCGCCGCCATCGACGGCGGCGCCCCTCCGAGCGCCTGAACGGCCTCGCTTGCCCGGGTCGCCCGCGGTCCCCATATTTCCCGCGCAGGCGCCCGCGCACGGCGAGCGCGGCCGGGGGGGCCGTTCGGGCATGCACGACCTCGACAAGAGCGGCATCGGAGGGCGCATCCGGCAGATCCGGGCCCAGGCCGGGCTCCGGCAGTGGGAGCTCGCCCGCCTTCTCGGCACGACGCAGTCCGCGGTCCACAAGTACGAGCACGGCGTCGTCCCGGAGCCGAGGCGCCTCATGGAGCTCGCTCGGATCGGCAACACCACGATCGAGTGGATCCTGACCGGAAGCCACTGGGAGAACGGCTTGGAGGACCGCGAGCGCCCGACGCCGGAGCTGTTCCGCACCGCGGCGCTCCTGCGGGACCTCGAGCCCGAGGTGCGCCCCTCGGTCGAGGAGGCCCTTCGGATCCTCGGCGAGGCGGTGGCGGCCCTGGCCCCTTCCCGGGGGGGCGAGCGCGTGCCGCTCGATCCTTCCAGGATCGCGGACCTCCTCCGCCATTCCGAGGCGACCGCCCGGGTTCTCGCGACGGCCTGGGAGATCCACAACGCGGTCCTGCGGCGGGTGTCCCGGGACGCCGCCGACCGTCTCTCCGCCTCGCCCCTCGCCGGCGACCCCGGCCGCGGTGCCAAGGCCTCGCAGGATGCCCCCGCCAGGACCCGCGACTGAGCCCCGTCCCGGGGTTACTCCTCCACGATCAGCTTCCCGCGGAGCTTGGCGCACCCGTCGCCGCAGGGCCGACCGCACCGGAACGGGAACGTCCCCGCCCGGTCCGCATCGAACTCGAGCCTCACCTCCTTGTCCTGCGGAAGGAGCTCGTCGATCTTGTAGCCCTTCAGGAGGAACGACCGGGAAGCCCGGAACGATTTCAGCCGCAGCACGACGTGATCGCCCTTCTTGACCCGGATCTCGTCTGGCTGCCAGTACCAGTTGTCGGCGTACACCTGGAACGTCCGAACGGGTCGCTTCACGGAAGGTGCCGCCGCCCGCTCCGGCTCCTGCTGCGCCGCCGCGGGAGGAACTTCCTGCGCCGGGGCGCTCACCTCCGGCACCTTCACCTCCGGCACCTTCACCTCCGGCTCCGCCGGCGGGGGCGTCTCCTGCGCCGCGGCGAGCAACGCTGCCCCCGCGAGCCACACCGCCAGCACGAGCGCGGCCGCTCCCGCCCCTCGAACGCCGAGCCTCGCCGTCTTCCTCATCTCTGGATCCCCCCGGCCGCCTGCCGGAAGCGGCCCGCACAGAACTCCGCACCGAGAAGCGAAACGAAAAAGCCCGCCCGAGGGCCCCTCGACTTGCCCAGGAGGACCAGGTACAGGGCCTCGAACGCCTCGGCGGGCCTCAGGCCCCCCGTCTCCGCGGCGACCTCGTAGATCAACGAGTGCACCTCGTCACCGCCCATCCCCTCCCCGAGCCGACCCGCGAGCGCCCCGAGGAACTTCCGCTGCCCCTCCGACAGCCTCGCCGCCTCCTGCGGTACATCCTCCCGGACCTGGAAGCGCATGTCCTCGGGCGCGTACTCCGCCAGCCACCTGCGAGCGTACTCCATCCGGTCGCGGACCGCATCCGGATCGACTCCCCGGTACCCCGTCCTCTCCAGGATGGCCAGCGTCTGGCCGAGATCGAACCCCGCCGCCTGCGCGACCACGATCAGGTGCTTGAACGGAACGCCGACCGGACGGAACCCCGCGACTCGAGAGAGCGCGACGGCCCTCCGGTCGCGCCCGGACGACTCCGCGTCGTCCACCTCGTCCACGAGCTGCAGCAGCGGCAACCCGGGATCGAACACGATCGTCCTCTGCGGCCGCTCCCTCAGGACCATGTAGCGCAGCACCTCCGGGGGGACCAGCTCGAGCGCGCGGCCGATGGAGAGGACGTTCCCCTTGCTCGACGCCATGTCTCCCGAGCCCTTGAGCCGGATCCACTCGTACGGGATCGGGAGGGGAGCATCGCCCCCGAACACCTCGCGCACGATCCTCACCCCGGTGTCGTACGACCCCCCGCGCGTCGCGTGGTCCTTGCCGAACGGCTCCACCGTCACCTCGAGGACCTTCCAGCGCGCCGGCCAGTCCACCCTCCAGACCAGCTTCCCGCCGCCCGCCATCGGCAGCGTGCCCTCGGACCCGCACGCGCAGGCGTAGTCGACCGTCTCCCGCTCCCGCGAGAACCCCTTCACCCGGCCGGCGGTGATCTTCCCGCACCCGGGACACAGCGGAAGGAACGGGGACCACCCCTCGTCGATCTCCTTTCCGGTCGCGTCCCTCAGGATCTCCGCGATGCGGTCGCGCCCCTCGAGGGCCGCGACGATGCAGGCGTTCATCCGCCCCGACTTGTACATGAGGTCGGCGCGCTCGACCTCCAGATCCACGCGAAGCCGCCTCAGGCTCTCGAGGAACGGCTCCAGGAAATGCTCGGCGTACGACGCGTGGCCTCCGCACGGGCACGGGATCTCCGAGATCGGCTTCCCCACGAGCGGCTCGTACGCGCCGCGATCGAGGAACGGATACACGCGCCGGAGGGGGTCGAAGTTGTCGCAGACGTAGTGGAGCCGGGCCGGCACGCCCAGATCGCCGAGCGCCCGGTACACGGCGTCGGCGGTCAGGACCTCCCGCATGTTGCCCACGTGGATCTCCCCCGACGGGGAGATCCCCGTGGAGAGAACGGGGGGCCGCCCGGAGTCCCGGACCCGCTCCGCCGCCTCGTCCGCCCAGTGCTTCGAAACGCCGCCGTCCACGCCCATCACGCGCCCCTCCGGCCCCGCCGGAAAGCGCGCAGAAGGTACATCGCCGCAACCGCCCCGGCAACTCCGCCGCCGAGGCGCGGGCCGCGCTCGACGGGCTTGTAACGCGCCGAGACGGTGTGATAGAAACGCGGCGCGCCTGGAAGCGGGCGCGAGACGGAGCGCCGGCATGGAACGCATGACGTTGCGGGAGGCTGCGGAGCGGACCGCCTTCTCGGTCACGACGCTTCGCCGGTACATCCGCAGCGGGAGGTTGCGCGCCGAGAAGCGGATGGGCAGGTACGGCCCGGAGTACTTCGTCTCCGAGCAGGCGCTCGCCGAGGCAGGCCTCGACGGGCGCGGGGAGGACCCTCCTCCCGCCCCGGAGCGCCCGCACGCCCTCGCGAGGCCCCACCGGGAATCGCTCCCCCTGAGTCTCTACCAGGAGCTCCAGATGAAGCACGAGCAGCTCCTGGTGCAGTACGGGATGGTCCGAGCAGGCGGCCTGCGGGCGGTGGAGCTGCAGGCGGACCTCGAGGCGCGACGCGGGGAGATCGAGCGGTGCCGCGAGGAGCTCTCGCTTCTCAAGGAGCGTTTGGCCCGGGAAACCGCCGCTCTCCGCCAGCGGATCCGGGAGGCCGACCTGGAGCTCGAGGGCCGCGCGATGGAGATCGCCGCGCTTCGCGAGAAACTCCGCGCCTTCGAGATGCTCGCGAGGAACGCGGTCACCAGCGAGACGATCGAGAGTCAGTTTGCCGCCGTGCGGAAGCAGATGCGGGTCGTCGGCGATCTGTCGGGGGCGGGCCCGCGCGAGCCGCGCTCTCGCGCCTCCCGGCCGGTTCCCCACCGCGGCGGCGATCCGGAGCACTGACGGGCCGGGCCCGCTTCAGCGCCGCCGCATCTCCACCACGCGCCAGAGCCGCAGCAGGTTCACCCCCCGCATCGCGACCAGCTCGAGGCCGGGTGCGGCCGTCACGACCTCCAGGGGCAGATCCATGCGGAAGCCGATCCACCGGCTCATCGGCGTCAGCGCGCGCTCGAAGAAGCCGAGGAGCCGGCTGCGGCTCAGGAAGTGGTTGACCACGACGACCGAGCCGCCGCGTCGGCACACGCGGCACGTCTCCGCCATCACGCGCTCGGGCTCCGGTACGACCGATACGACGTAGGGAGCGAGGACGTGGTCGAAGCTCTCGTCCGGAAACGCGAGCTCCCGGGCGTCCATCTTCCGCAGCTCGACATCGCTCCGCCCCAGCGCCTCCGCGCGCGCCCGGGCCTGCTCGAGCATCGGCTCGGCGATGTCCACTCCCACGATCCGGCATCCCCCGGGATAGAGCGGCAGCGACAGGCCGGTGCCTACGCCGATCTCCAGCACGCTCTCCCCGGCTCGTATCCCGAGCGACTCGACGGCCGCGCGGCGGCCGGGCCCGAGCGCCCAATCGAAGAATGCCTCGTACACCGGGGCCATCGCCGAGTACACGCGCTCCACCCTCCGGCACTCTAGGGCGGCCGCATCCTCCACGGTGTATCGGGACATCCCTCCTCCGAGCCCCCCGCGGCCGGGGGCGTCGTGCGGTTCCCCCGGGAGCGGGCGGATTCTAACACAGGGCCGGCGGGCGCCGACCCTTGCGGAACATTCACCGCAAGCCCTCCGCCCGATCCGCCGCCGACCTTGACTCCCGCGCCGCGTTCAGGGTAGTTTCTCCCACCGATTCGGCTCATGGAGGCGCGAGACGATGCGTAGAAGATTGGGCGGGGCTTTGTTCGCGATTGCGCTGCTCGCAGCCGTTTGCGGGTGCGACACGAACCAGCCGGCCCAGGGGTCGGCGGCGAACGCTCAGGTGTATTTCTCGGGGAACGTCGCCTCGGTCGCGGTGTACGACGTATGGGACGCCAAGCTGGTGACACTCACGTACTACCTGAGCACCCCCACCGCACCGCCCAGCGCGGCTTCCCTGAGTCTCGGGCTGTGGTGCGACGTCCCGGCCACGGTCGCGGAACAGTCGCGCATTCCGGCCGGCTACCCGTTCCGCTACCAGGTGACGATCGAGAAGATCCCCGCGGGAAGCCCCACGCCGATCCTCCTGTCGGACGCCCTGTACGAGGACGAGAGAGCGCTCGCGAGCGTCACCGAGTACGACGCGACCCCCCTCGTTCCCCTCGGGGACCACAACGGCATCCTGGTTTCCGACACCGTGAGCACGACTCTCGGGACGAGGACGGTGGTTCTCGTGGAGCTGACGAACGGGAGGAGGGTGTCGACGGCGAGCCGGGAGTTCCTGATCTACCCGAAGATCGCGCAGACCGCCGTGCCAAGCTACGGGAGCAAATGCCCGATCGGGGGGTTCGGGAACGCCTCCTCCGCCAATGCGTTCCCGCCGGCCGCCGTCGCCGGCAGCTCCCCGTCGTTCGGCGTCGAGCTCGCGACCGGCGACACGATCGTCGTGCGGGCGAAGAAGGACGAGACCCCGATGACGTGGGTGCTGTACAACTCCCAGAACCCGCCGGCCTTCAGCAGCACCCTGGTCGTCGACGGAAGGGACGTCTCCGGTACCGTCCTTGGCCGCACGGCATCCGGTGCGGGGACCGACGAGGCGATCGCCTATTCGTACACGCAACGGTGACATCGTGGCGCGGCGCTGCACGAAGCCGGAAGGTGACTGGATGAGAGCGCATTCTGGATGGTTCATGGTCCTGTGCTTGGCCCTGGCCCCCGTCTTGGCCTCGGCCGCCGAGGAAGCCGAATCCACGCCGGCCGCCCAGGAGGACGAGGACCGCATCGGCTGGGTCGTCGTGGAGGCCTCCGCCTGGCTGCCTCGAGCGATCGGCGCGGGATTCGACGCGGCCCTGCAGACGTCGGTCACCGACTCGTACGACTCGCGCCTGGCGTCGATCGAGCCGGAGTCGAGCGAGAGCGGCCGCTATCGGGCGGGATACTCCCTCTCCCGCAACCTCGGGGACATCATGGTCACCTGGTGGACCCACGAGGTGACCCAGCGCCGCTCCGCGTATACCCCCGGCGTGTTCCAGTTCGGCGAGCTCTTCGTCAACCCCCTCATGGCCGGAGTGTTCGACGACGGCTTGGCGGACGGCTACGACGCGGGTTCGGTCCTGGAGATCCGGGATCTCCGAATCGACTACAGCCGGATCGGCTTCGAGTCCCAGCGCGCGACCCTGCGGTGGATCCTCGGGTGGCGCGGCGTCACGCACAGGCAGATCACGGACGCCACCTATTACTGTGCGTTCCCCGTCTACGACGGCACCCCCATCTTTTTCCCGATCCCGGCCGACAGTGTCCTCGCTCCCGCCCCGGACGTCGCGAGCGGAATCTCCCGCTTCAACGGGAACGGTCCCGAGGTGGGCTTCCAGATCGACTTTCCCCTCCACCCCCGCGTGCGGGTCGAGGCGGGACTCGTCGTCGCCTTCCTCGACGGGACGACCGATACGTCGTACTCGTCGCGAACCTCCGCCTATTACGTCCTCGTCGACCTGAACTCCCCGGCGATCGACTACTTCCCGCTGCCCCCCTTCCCGGAGTTCGAGACGACCAACGAAGAAGGAGAGCCGTACCTCCCGTTGCTGCGGCAGCTCCAGATCCCCATCCAGATCCAAGCCTCCGAGCAGACGACCGTGCAGGTCCTCGACTCGAACCTCACGCTCCGGTGGAAGATCTGGCGCGAGCTGGAGGCCTTCTTCGGCGTGAAGGTCACCCGCTACGACGGCGCCGCGACGGAGATCCGCGCCAAGGCGGCGACGCTCAGCGCGAACGGGGTCTACAACGTCCAGGACGCGACGCGCGTCCGGAAGACGACGAGCTACGAGGGATTCCTCGGCGGCCTCACGTACCGCTTCTGAGCGCGCCGCCCGGCTCGCTCCTCGCCACGGCAGCGCGCCGCGGAGCCGCGGCTCGCAAGGAGGGCCGGGCGGGCTCGGCCGTTAGCGCGCCGGCGGGGTGCGCCCTATACTGGCCGCCTCGGCTCCGGCGTCCGCCGGAGGGGGAGGCACCGTGAGACGGTTCGTCCTCGTCGCGTTCGTCGGAATCCCGCTCCTCCTGGGTCTCGCTCGAGCGTCGGAGACGGACCCCGACCGCGCGGTGGAGCAGGCCAAGGCGGCGGCCGGAGCGATCCCCGAGCAAGCCAACGCGCTGATGCGGCTCGCGTGGCTCGACGGCGCCCCCGACGCGGTTCGCCAGCGCGCCCGGAAGGAGCTCGCCGTATTCGGCGAGCACGGCATGGACGCCCTCTGGAAGGCCGCTGTGGAGGCCCCCCCCGCGTACAAGGCCGAGGTCGTCGAGACGCTCCTCGCGGCCTCCCGCTCGGTCACCGGCGGCATCCCTCCCTCCTACCTCCCCGCGCTCGAGGACGGCGTCTGGTTCGGGACGCGGGATGCGCGACTGCTCGCGATCCCCGAGCTCGGCAGGAGGAGGAGCTTCGCCTCCGTGCTTCCGATCATCGACGCGGCGGTCGAGGATCCCGAGGTCGCGCCCGTCGCGGTCGCAGCGCTCGGGCGGATCGGAGATCCCCGGGCGCGGTTCTACCTGTCGCGCGCCCTGACCGGAGACCCCAGGCTGAGGGACAGGGCCGCCGTCGCCCTCTCGCAGCTCGGCGGGGAAGGCCGCGCGCTCCTGAAATCGGCCATGACGTCCCCCGAGAAGGACGTACGCCTCGCCGCGGTGCGCTCCCTCCTGCCGGTGGCCACCGACGAGGACGTCACCGCGCTGCACGAGTACGCGGCGCTGCACGAGGACGACGACCCGAAGACCTGCGCGGCCGTCCGCGAGGCGGCGCTTCGCCTCGAGCGGCTGATCGAGACGAGGCAGGCGGAGGAGTCGGCCGCCTCGGGACCGCGCTGACCCCGATCGCCCCTCAGACCGAGCGCAGCTCCTCGCCGAGAGCGCGGACGCCCCGCACGATCTGCTCCTCCGTCGCCGCATACGAGACCCGGATCCAGCCCTCGCACGTCTCTCCGAAGGCGGCCCCCGGAATCGTCACGACCTTGCGGCGCTCGAGGACGCGCCGGCAGATCGGGAGAGCGGGCCCGAACCGCGAGACGTCCACGAAGAAGTAGAACGCCCCGTCGGGGAGATCGAACCGCAGTCCCGGGATGCGGGAGAGCTCCTCCGCCATGAGGGCGCGCCGGCGCCGGAACGTCTCGACATAGGCCGCCCGCTCCGCTTCGGCCTCCGGCGACATCGCGGCCAGAGCGGCGGCCTGCGATACGCTCGGGGCGCACGTCACGAGATACTGATGGGCGGCGATGATGCGGGAGACGAGGGCGCGCGCTCCCACCGCCCACCCGATGCGCCATCCGGTCATGCTCAGATCCTTCGATAGCCCGGACACCACGATCCCCCCCTCGGGCGAGAACGCCGAGAGCGACGGGGCCGGACCGTCGTAGGCGAAGGCGGCGTAGATCTCGTCCGAGAGCCAAGCGATCCCCCGCTCCTCGAGCAGAAGCGCGAGCCGCGCCAGGTCCTCCGCGCGGTCCACCGCACCCGTCGGATTCGACGGGGAGCAGACGATCACCAGGCGGGTGCGCTCCGTGAGGAGGCGCTCCACGTCCCGGGGGTCGATCCGGAATCTTCGCTCCCTTCTCAGAGGATAGGCCCGGGGCACCGCACCGAGCAGCCTCGCCACGATCGGATAGGCCGGGTAGCCCGGATCCGGATACAGGACCTCGTCCCCCGGATCGAGGAGCGTCAGCATCGTGGCGAACACGGCCTCCTGGGACCCCACGGTCACGACGACGTCCTCGAGGCCCGAGGCGAACGGGGCGTAGCGGGCCGCGATGGCGGCCCTCAGCGCCGGACTCCCCGCCGTCGACGTGTACGACGTGTGCCCCGTGGCGATCCCGCCCGCGCCCGCGAGCGAGATCCTGGGCGGCGTCGGCAGGTCCGGCTGGCCGAGGCCGAGGTTGATGGCGTCCGGCGGGGCCGAGTCGAAGATCTGCCGGATCAGCGTCCGCTGGATGCCGTCCATGCGGCGGGCGGCGCGAAGGCTCATCGGAGGGCCTCCTCGAGGGCGGAAGCGACGTCGGTGGACGCGTCGCGGTACTTCACGATCACCGGGCACTGCAGCAGGACTCCAAGCGCGCTCGCGGCCCCGCCCGCGACGGGCCGCGCGCCGGGAACCACGACCGCCCGCTCGGGAACCACGAGCCCGCCAGCGCCCTCGGCCCGGTGCACCGACCCGCGGACCACGTCGAACAGCGGCACGGATCGGGTGAGGATCACGCCCGCTGCCACCACGGCATCACGGCGAACCCGCGTTCCCTCGTAGATCCCGCAGCCTCCCCCGAGAAAGACGCGGTCCTCGACGACCACCGGCAGGGCCCCCGCGGGCTCGAGGACGCCGCCGATCTGCGCCGCCGCGGAGACGTGGACGTCCGCGCCCACCTGCGCGCACGAGCCGACGAGGGCGTGGCTGTCCACCATCGTCCGGGGCCCTACCCACGCCCCCACGTTCACGAACGCCGGAGGCATGACGACGACACCCGGGCAAAGGTGCGCGCCCCGGCGGACCGCGGTTCCTCCCGGGACCACCCGGATTCCTTCCGGGACTGCGTCGCCCTCCCTCGGGAGCAGGAGTTCCCGGTCCCGGAAGCGGAACCCCGGCGGACCGTCGAGCGCGCGGTCCCCGCCGAGCCGGAATCCGAGCAGGATGCCGCGCTTCACCCACTCGTGGACCCGCCACCCCTCGCCCTCGGGCTCGGCGGCGCGAACATCCCCTCGCTCCAGCGCATCGAGAAGGGCCTCGACCGCATCTCGCGCCTCCGGTGCCGAAGGCTGGGAAATCGCGGCGAGGCGCTCGATCCGCTCCCGGAGACGCTCCAGGTCGCTCACCGCGCGCCCCGCAGGCCGACGCTCTCGATGGCCGCTCGGACGGCGGCGACGGTGGATTGCTCCGGAGGGCCGAGCGGCGCCCGCACCGCCCCGCTCGCGCGCCCGAGAATCGCCATCGCCGCCTTCACGGGCACCGGGTTCGTCTCGAGGAAGTTCGCCCGCATCAGCGGAAGCAGCCGGAAGTGCGCTTCCCGCGCCCTTGCGAGGTCGCCCGCGATCGCCGCCGCGATCATCGCCGAAGTCTCTTCCGGCGCCTCGTTCGAGACGACCGAGATGAGCCCGTCCGCGCCGAGGGCGACGGTCGGCAGCGCCAGGGCGTCGTCTCCCGAGAGAACCGCGAAGCCGTCCGGCCTTCCCGCGAGGACCGCCGTGATCTGCTCGAGGTTGCCCGAGGCCTCCTTCACTCCCGCTACGCCGGGGAGCTCCGCGAGGCGCAGGATCGTCTCCGCGCCCAGGTTCTGCCCCGTGCGGCCCGGGACGTTGTAGACCACGACCGGCCGGCCGGCCGCCTCGCAGACCGCCCGGTAGTGTGCGAGCATCCCCGAGCGATTGGGCTTGTTGTAGTACGGGGTGACGACGAGAAGGGCGTCGGCCCCGGCGGCGGCCGCCCGCCGGGCGGCCAGGACGGTGCGACGGGTGTCGTTCGTCCCGCACCCCGCCACGATCGGGACCCTCCCCTCGGCGGCCTCGACGACGGTCGCCACGACCCTCTCGTGCTCGCCGTCGCTCAATGTGGCCCCCTCGCCCGTCGTCCCGCACGGCACGAGCCCCGTCACGCCGGAGGCCACCTGCCAGCGCACGAGGTCGCCGAGGCACCGCTCGTCCACCTCGCCGTCGTCTCGGAACGGCGTCACGAGCGCGGTGAGGGTGCCGCGGAGAGCGGGCCCCCGTCGATCCGAGAGACCGGTCACGCCCGCCCTCCTTTCCTCACCAGGGAGCGCATCACCTCGCCGAACTCGTGGACCCCCCCCCGGTTCTTCAGCCATTCCGCAGCGAGCACGGCGCCGGCGGCGAGCCCGCTCCTCCCCCGCGCCCGATGCGTGAGCGTCACCACGTCGTGCGGGCCGTCGAACCCCACCGTGTGAACGCCGGCCTCGTGACCGGCGCGCACGCTCGCCACGTGCACCGCCCCCGGCGCGACGCCGCCGTCCGGCGTCCCCTCCACGACCGGCGCGGGCTTCCGCGAAGCGCCCGCGACGATCGCCGCCAGCCTGCGCCCCGTGCCGCTCGGCGCGTCGAGCTTGGCCCGGTGGTGCGCCTCGAGCACGTACGCGTCGTACCGCCCGGCCGCGACGAAACGCCGGGCGGCTTCCGCGACGACCTCCGCGAACAGGGCCATCCCGATCGAGAAGTTCGGCGCGATCACGACCCCGCGGCCGGACCTTCGCGCGGCGCGTGCGACGCGCCCCGCGCCGGCGTCCCACCCCGTCGTGCCGCAGACGACGGCCACTCCCCCCTCGAGGAGCGCGACGACGTTCTCCTCCGCCGCGGACGGCTCAGTGAACTCGAACGCGACCTCGGCGTCCCTCAGGGCGCGCCGGGACACCGCCGACGCGGAGCGGGGGAATCCTCCCTCGGGGTCGATCACCGAGACGAGGCGATGGCCGCGCGCGACCGCGACCGACTCGATCTCTCGTCCCATCTTCCCGTAGCCGACGAGAGCGAACCTCACGCCTTCCCCTCCCCCGTCGCGCCGTCCTCGACGAACCTCCGATGGAGCTCGCGGACCGCTCCACCCAGGCGGTCCTCCGGGATCACGGCGGCGGCGCTGCTCCCCGATCCGCCCATCGACACCAGCTCCGGCGCGAGCGCCGCCAGGGCGGCCAGGGCACGGCGGCGCGCCGACTCCTCCCTGGCCAAGCCCGACCCGACGAGGCAGACGATCGCGCGGCCGCTCCGGATCTCGATCCGGGCGCGCTCCCGAAGATCCTTCTCCACCTCGGCGACGACCGCGGTGTCCGGCACCGCCACCGTCACCGAAACCTCCGAGGAGACCATGAGCTCGGGGACCGATCCTCGGCGATCGAGGGACTCCAGCACGGCGGAGAACAGCCCCGGCTCGACGCGCATCCGGGAGGAGGTGACGCGAATCGTCGCCAGGCCTCCCCGGCTCGCCACGGAGGCGACCGAGGCGCCGTCGCCGCCCGTCTCTTCGACGATCTCCGTCCCGCGCCCCTCCGGCCGGAACGAGTTGAGCACGCGCACGGGAATCGCCCTCCGCACCGCCGGCGCGATCGAGGCCGGGTGGAGCACCTTGGCGCCGTAGTGCGCCAGCTCCGCCGCTTCCGCGAACGACACGCGGTCGAGGGTGCGGGCCGCCGCCACGAGCTTCGGGTCCGCGCTCATGAGACCGTCCACGTCGGTCCAGATCTGGATCTCCTCCGCTCCCAGCGCCGAGCCGAGCACCGCGGCGGTCGTGTCCGAGCCCCCCCGGCCCAGCGTCGTCGTGCGCCCCTCGCGCGTCGCGCCGACGAACCCGCCGAGCACCGGCGTCTCGCCCCGCCCGAGCGCCGGGACCAGCCTCCCGGAGGCCCGCGCGGCGACCTCGGAGAGATCCGGCTCCGCCGCTCCGTGCCGCTCGTCCGTGACGAGCACGTCCCGCGGATCGAACAGCTTCGCCCGGACCCCTCTCTCCTCCAGCGAGGCCCGCAGAATCCGGCTCGACAGCGCCTCCCCGAAGGCGAGGAGGGCGTCCGACGACCGCGGGGTCCCCTCTCCCAGGATCCGCACGGCGCGGAGCAGCTGACGGAGATCCTCGAACAGCGCGTCCATCTCCAGCGAGAGATCGTGGCGGCGTCCCGGATCCTCGATCGATCCCGCGAGCGCCCACCGGTGCCTCCGCTCGAGATCCGCCAGGACCGGATCGAGCGCCTCGCGATCGCCGCGCCTCGCCGCGTCCACGGCCGCGACGAGGAGATCCGTCACCCCGGCGAGGGCCGACACGACGACCACCGGCGCCCGCTCCAGGTGCGCGCGGACGATTTCCGCGACCGCGAGGATCCGCCCGGCGTCCGCCACCGACGTCCCGCCGAACTTCATGATGATCACGCGCCGCGACCCCCTCCGACGAGCCCGCGGGCGACGAGGAGCTCGGCGTTGAGCAGGGTTCCTCCCGCGGCTCCTCGCACCGCGTTGTGGGCCAGGAGCTCGAGTCGCAGCCCGAGCACCGGGCAGGGCCGGATGCGCCCCACGACGACCGACATGCCGCCTCCGGCGAGCCGGTCCCTCCTCGGCTGCGGCCGGTCCGGTCCCTCGATCACGACGACCGGCCGCTCGGGAGCGGAGGGCAAGCCCAGCCCCTCCGACTCCCCCCGGAAGGCGCGGAGCGCCTCGGCGGCCTCCGCGGGCGCGGGCCCGGACTCGAGCTCCACGGAAAGGGCGGCAAGGTGGCCGTCGATCGTCCCGACGCGGTGGCAGTGCGCCGAGATCTCCAGCCGGGCCCCCCGAACGGCGCCGCCCGCGACGGTCCCGAGGATCTTCCCCGTCTCCGCCTCGATCTTCTCCTCCTCACCGGGGATGAACGGGATCACGTTGTCCACGATCTCGAGGCCTCGCGGTCCCTCGAGGCCGGCGCCCGACAGCGCCTGCAGCGTCACGACCACCGCGCGCCGCGCCACGAAGGCCCGGTGGAGCGGAGCGAGCGCGAGAACGAGCCCCGTCACGGAGCAGTTCGGATTCGTGACCAGGAACCCCCTCCCCGTCCGCCGGCGCTGCGCCTCGATCAGGTCGAGATGGGAAGCGTTGACCTCCGGGACCACGACCGGCACGTCGGGGAGCGAACGGTGGGCCGAGCAGTTGCTGACGACCGCGTGGCCGGCTTCCACGAAGCGAGGCTCGATCCGCCGCCCCGACTCGGCGTCGAGCCCCGACAGCACGAGATCGCACCCCTCGAAGGCTCGCGGCTCGCAGGCGTGGACCGGAAGCCCGGCCGGATCCGGCGGAGGCTCCCCGTCGAGCGCCCACCGCACCGCCTCGCCGTACGGCCTCCCGGCGGAGCGCTCCGACGCGCCGAGCGCGGCGGTCTCGAACCACGGATGGCCTTCCAGCCGCTCGAGAAGGCGCTGCCCGACCAGCCCCGTGGCCCCCAGGATTCCGACGCGGTACCGCCGCACCACGCTCTCCGAACCGCGGCCTCTGCCCCCCGGGGCCCAGGGCGCCCCTCGCGATCGATTCCGCGGGAAACCGCATGCTATACTGATCGGCTGCCCTTGACCATCCGACGGCCCGAGAGCGGGACGAGGCTTCGATGAGCGATCGGAACCAGGGCTCCGTTCCGATGATGGCGAGCCGGATGCGATGCGCGAACCGGGGCCCCGCCGACGATTTCTTCTGCCTCCGCTTCCAGGTCTGGTACCCCTCGCCCGACTGCGCCATCCGGACCAAGTTCAAGACGTCCGCCGCCTGCCTCGACTGCGAGCAGGGGCGATTCAACCTCAAGCGCCACGCCGCCGCGCTCCGGGACGCCCGTTTCCGCTTCCCCGACGAGGACTGAAGTCACGATGGACCCGGAGATCGCGGGGTCGAGGGGAAAGGTGCGCGGCGTCGTCTTCGACCTCGACGGGACGCTCGTGGACTCGTACGGCGCCATCGCGGCGAGCGTCAATCACGCCCGCTCCGCGTTCGCCCTGCCGCCGCTCTCCACCGAGGACGTCCGCCGCAGGGTCGGCCGCGGCCTCGAATCCCTGATGGCGGACCTCTTGGGCGACGACCGGGTGGAAGAGGGAGTGCGGCTGTTCCGCGAGCGCTACGCCGAGATCTTCGCCGACTCGACGACCGCCCTCCCGGGCGCCCGGGAGACTCTCCGCGAGCTCCACCGGCGAGGCTTCCGGCTCTCCGTCGCCAGCAACAAACCGGCGCGGTTCGGCGAGCCGATTCTCGAGCGGCTCGACATGCTCCGCTACCTCCGCGGCGTCGCGGGTCCGGACACGGTCGGGACGACGAAGCCGGATCCCCGGATGCTCGACTGGTGCCTTCGCGCGATGGGCACCGAGCGCCGCGAGAGCCTGTACGTGGGGGACATGGTGCTCGACGCGGAGACCGGCGCACGCGCCGGACTCGACGTCCTGCTGGTCGCCGGCGGCTCGTCCCTCCCCGACGAGCTGCGCCGGACCGGGAAGCCGGTGCTCGACCGGATCGGCTTGCTCCTCGATCTCCTCCCGGCCGACGCGCCCCGCTGAGCGCCTCCCCCGGCGAAGCCTCCCGCCGGCAGGACACGGCCACCGAAACCGCTCCCAAAAACACTTGCCAAGCGGGGCGCGTCGGGCGTATAAATCGCCGAAGGGTCCTGGAGGGGGCTGGACCCTCGGAGGAATGTGTCATGAGGCGAACCGTTCAGGGGATTCTGATCGGGGTCGCGATCCTCGCCCTGGCCGCGCCCGCGATCGCAGACCAGCGGGAGTTCGAGATCAACAACGACGACCTCACCGGAGGGCATGCCATCTTCCTTGATCGGGCGGGGAAGATGTGCCGAGGTCAGATCGAGATTCCGCAGCCCCCGCCCGTACCGTTGTTCAGCGATCTGCCGGGGAGCTCCGGGAAGCTGGGCGTCGCGGTCCAGGCCGTCAGCCTGGGCACTCGGAGCGGCGGGATGACCCGCACCGAGAAGGCCGAGGTCGGGATCCGCGCGCTGATTCGAAAGCTCGGCTGATCGATACCTACTCGACCCCGGTCGGCGATCCGCCGACCGGGGTCAGCCCCACGCTTCCGAGCATCCTCTCCCACACGTCGGCGTCCACCTCGGCGTCGGGCTCGGGCTCCAGCAGGAAGCCGTGCCCCTCCGGCGCGACAAAGACCGCCGTCCCGCCCTTCTTGACGTACGCCGCCGCGGCCCTCTGGGAGCCGGCGCGCTTCCTCGGAGCCCAGCCCTCCTCCTCGGAAGGGGTCAGGAGCGGATCCCCCGCCTCGAGCCGCACGATACGGGCGACGGTTTTTCCCGACTCCGTCACGATCAGGATCGGGTAGCCGTTCTCGGATCGCAGCGTCGCATTCGGCGTCCAGCCCTTGGGAACCTCGAGGCGGAACCCCGGGCCGCTCAGGAACCCGGAGGTCCAGGGACGGCTCTTCTGATCCAGCTTGCCGAGGTGCTCGAACCGGATTCCGAAGCGGGTCGCCGGGTCGATCGGAGGGGGCGCGGGAGGGCGCCCCGGCCCCCTCCAGGTGAGAGGAACCCAGAACAGCGACGGGGACTGCCGTCCCTCCAGGACCGGCAGCCCGATCTCGACGCCGAAGTCCGCGAACCCGAGGCGAAACACGATCCAGCTCCCCGCGAAGCCGGGCTCCGACCACCGCTCGGCCCGGGCCGACCGCGCCTCCGTCCAGCCCGCGGCGTCCAGGAACGGCACGCCCGCGGTCATCGTCGCCGACGGGGCTCCCCGCGGCGGGATCTTCCCCTCGGCCCACCCCGCATCCGCCGGACGGACCTCCACGACGTAGCCTGCGCGCCGCCCGTCTCCGATGACGACCCATCCGCCGTCCCGGTCGCGAAAGCGCCCCCGGAGCCACAGGAGCGCCCCGGGAACGGGGCGCGGAGCCTCGATGCCGCGATCCAGGCGCCTCGCGCGGATTCCCGGAGGCAACCCGAGCGTGAACCCGGGGCCGTCGACCACCTGCCAGGGCTGCCTCTTCTCGTCCCCGTCCCCCGGAACGACCGCCCCTTCCGGCGGAACGATCTCCGATCCCGCGGGCAGGAGCGGCGCAACGCGCCACGCCTCCTCCCGAACCTCCAGATTGTCCACGACTAGCGCGGCTTCCTCGGCGAGATCGGAGATCGCCGGCTCGCCCAGCCCGGCGTCGCCCGCCAGCACGAGCGCGCCGATTCGCCCCGGCGCTCCTTGCTCGCCCCGCTCGAGCCACAGGGCGGGCCGGGCCCCCGCCTCCGTCTCCAGCCTGCCTTCCCATCGCCATCGCCCGGCCGCGCCGTCCGGCCGCACCAGGAGGCCGCCCCCTTTCAGCCGGACCGAAACCCCGTCGGCCGGAGGACCCTCGCCGGCCAGCGCGTAGACGGCGACCACCGTGTCCCCCGGCCAGCGGCGCAGCTCCAGAACCGCGCACCCCTCCCCCTCGGCGGGCGCCGTCGCGAACCAGCGGACGTCCGTCACGACCTGCACGAGGCCGGCGTCGAACCAGTACGTCCGTGCGGCGTCGAGAATCCGCTCCAGCAGCGCGCGACCTTCCGAGGGGAGCGCCGTCCCCGCGGCGGAATCGAGGAGCGCCTGCTCCGCCTCCGGCGTCAGGTCGGCGAGGAAGCTCCTCTCGCGCGGCGCCTCGGCCCGGGCCCAGGAGAGCACGAGAAAGGACGCGCAGCACGCGACGCGAGCGGCGCGGCTCACTGCGCTTCCCTTAAGATCCGGAGCTCCCGCCGGAGCTCCTCGAGCCTCCCCTCGATCGCGGCCACCTCTTCCTCGAGGGCTCTCACGCGCGCCTCCCTGGCAACCGCGTCGTGCTCCCCCTCCGGCGGCGAGAGCACGATCTCGACCGGCGACCGGGTCCGCACCAGCCGGAGCTTCACGCTCCCCGTGTCCGGCCAGCCGAGGAGAGCCTCGTCGAAATCCGTTCCCGATCCGAGGCCCCGCTCGCCCGCCCGGACCACGATGTCGCCCACCCGCAGCCCCGCGGCAGCGGCCGCCGACCCGGGGACGACCGCCGTCACGAGCAAGCCGGAATCGTCCGGAGCTCCGTAGAACCTCCGGAGCTGCGCCGGGATCGAGACGATCTCGAGCCCCACGCGCCCGGCGATCGCGTCCCCGGGAGGCGCACCGGCGATGCGGCGCGCGGGAACCCGGATCTCCGGCGGAGCCGCCACGATCTCCCGCCGCTCCACCTTCCCGTCCCGGAGGACCTCGACGACAAGCCGCTCGCCGACCTTGAGGGGCCCGACGAGACGCCGGACCCCGAGCCGGCCGGTCACCGGCATCCCGTTGACGTTGAGCAGCAGGTCTCCGTCCTCGAGGCCGGCGCGCGCGGCGGGCCCCTCGCGGATGACCCCCGCGATCCGCGCGCCCCCGTCCGGCTCGTCCTCGAGGAACAGCCCGAGCCACGCCTCCGAGGCCCCCGACTCGAGGGACCTCTGCGCTCCGGGGGCGCCGGGCTCCTCGGCCGCGGGCGCCCCGGCGAGCGCCGGGCACGCCGCCCACGCCGCCGCCAGGAACGCGACCGTCATCCGGGTCGTCATCGCGTCCGCGCCCCTTCCCCTCCCGCCGAATGATACGCGAAGCGGGATTCGAAAGACGTTCGCGACTTCCCCCTCCCGCCGACCGGGAGATCGTGCGCGCCGTGGAGCATAATACCCCGGTTCGCCGGGACCCCGGGTGCGCGGGAGCGCCGCTCCGCCGGGGGTTCCGGGAGCCGCGGCGCCGCCGCGAAGGAGTTCGAGCGATGCGATCTCGGAGCCTGCGCTTGCCCCTCTCGATCGTTCTCGTCCTCGCGGCCTGGGGGTCCGCCGCCGCGTTGCCGCTTCGCCCCGAGGCGGAAGGAGCGTCGGCCCCGACCGAGGCGAGGCTCCTTCGCTACCCCGACATTCACGGCGACTTCGTCGTGTTCGTCTACGCCGGCGACCTCTGGAGGGCCCCCGTAGCCGGCGGACCCGCGCTCCGTCTGACGGCGCACCAAGGCCTCGAGCTCTTCCCGAAGATCTCGCCCGACGGCCGCTGGATCGCGTTCTCGGCGGAGTACACCGGGTCCCGGCAGGTCTGGGTGATGCCGTCCTGGGGCGGCCCCCCGCGGCAGCTCACGTTCTACGCGGACGTCGGCCCGATGCCTCCGCGAGGCGGCTACGACGACTGGATCCTGGGCTGGAGCCCGGACGGCCGCGTCCTCGTGCGCATGAACCGGACGCCGTGGGGCGAGAGGATGGGGCGCTACTTCCTGGTCGATCCCGCCGGAGGGCTGGAGACTCCCCTCGAGATCCCCGAGGGGGGCGGCGCTTCGTTCTCGCCCGACGGGAAGCGGCTCGCCTACTGCCCCGTCGACCGGGAGTTCCGCACCTGGAAGCGCACGCGGGGCGGACGGGCCCAGGACATCTGGATCTTCGATCTCGACGCCCGGAAGTCCCGGCGGATCACGGACGACCCGGGCACCGACAACTTCCCGATGTGGGCGGGGGGGACGATCTACTTCACGTCCGACCGCAGGGGAACGCTGAATCTCTACGCCTACGACCTGGCGTCGGGCGCGACGCGCCAGCTCACGAGCTTCGGCGAGTACGACGTCCTGTGGCCGAGTCTCGGGCCCGACGCCATCGTCTTCATGAACGGGGGCTACCTCTACCGGATGGATCTCTCGGGAGGGGAGCCCGTGCGCATCCCGATCACGCTCGGCGCCGATCTCGCCGCGACGGTTCCGAGATTCCAGGACCTCAGCGACTTCGTCGCCGGCGGGGACCTCTCGCCGAGCGGGGCCCGGGCCGTGCTCGACGCCCGGGGCGATCTCTTCACCGTGCCGGCCAAGGACGGCGCGACGCGCAACCTGACGGACACGCAGGGCGTGAGGGAGAGGAACGCCGCCTGGTCGCCGGACGGCAAGTGGATCGCCTACGTCTCGGACGCCACGGGCGAGTACGAGATCTACGTTCGATCCCAGGACGGGCGAGGAGAGCCCCGCCGGCTGACCCGGAACGGAGACGTCTGGCTCTTCGCTCCGGCCTGGAGCCCCGACTCTCGCAAGCTCGCCTTCGGGGACCGGCGCCACCGTCTCCGGGTCGTCGACGTCGAGAACGGCGAGATCGTGGACGTCGATCGCGGCGTCCGCGAGGACCTCGACGTGTACCGCTGGTCCCCCGACGGCGCGTGGATCGCGTACGAGAAGAGCCACGAGACCCGCCTGCCGGGGATCGCCGTCTTTTCTCTCGCCTCGAGACGCTCGTTCCCGCTCGGGGACGGCCAGACCGCCGACTGGGACCCCGTCTGGAGCGCCGACGGCAAGCACCTGTTCTTCCTCAGCAACCGCGACTACCAACCCGTCTTCAGCGCCTACGAGTTCGACTACCTCTATCCGCGCGCCACCCGGGTGTACGCCGCCGCGCTCGACCCCGCGGCGCCCCCGCTGTTCCCGCCCCGGAGCGACGAGGAGAAACCCGGGCCGGCCGCCAAGGACGACGGCAAGCCGGGCCAGGCGGAGCCCGGCGGGGGGAAGGGCGCGCCGAAGAGCCCGCTCGTCGTCGAGCCGCTCGGCTTCACCGCGCGGACGATCGCCCTGCCCGGCCCGAAGGCCGGCACGTACCAGGACCTCGCGTGCTCTTCCCAGGCGGTGTTCTACGTGCGCACCGACGACGCCGGGGAGCGGGCGCTCTGGAGATTCGACCTCGACGAGAGGAAGGAGGAGAAGGTCCTCGACGGCGTCCAGCGCTTCACGCTCTCGGCGGACGGGAAGAAGCTCCTGTACAAGGCCGGCAAGGACTGGGGGATCGCGGACGCCAAGGCCGGCCTCAAGGCCGGCGACGGCCGCCTGGATCTCTCGGGACTCGCGATGAAGCTCGACCCGCGCGCCGAATGGAGCCAGATGTTCTCCGACGGCTGGCGGATCGTCCGCGACTGGTTCTACGACCCGAAGCTCCACGGCGTGGACTGGCAGGGGATGCGCGAGCGCTACGGCGCCCTCCTCCCCTTCGTGGCCCATCGCGCCGACCTCGATTTCCTGTTCGGAGAGATGGTGGGCGAGCTCGAGGCCGGCCACACGTACGTCGCCTCGGGAGACGAGCCGCGGGTCCCGCGCGTTCCGGGCGGGATGCTCGGGTGCGAGCTCGCCGCGGACGCGACGGGACGGTACCGCATCGCGAAGATCTACGCCGGAGAGAACTGGGACGCGAACTGGCGATCTCCCCTGACGGAGCCGGGAGTCGACGTCCGCGAGGGCGAGTACCTCCTGGCCGTCGACGGCCGCGATCTCACGACGGCGGACAATCCGTACCGCCTCCTCGAGAACAAGGCGGACAAGCCGGTCGTCCTCACGGTCGCCGCGGCGCCCGATCCGCGGAGCGGCAGGGACGTGACCGTGCGGCCCGTCGCGAGCGAGCTGAACCTCCGGTACCTCGACTGGGTCCGGGGCCGCATGGCGCTCGTCGAGAAGCTGTCGGGCGGCCGGGTCGGATACATCCACCTGCCGGACACCTCGACCCCAGGCAACCGGATGCTCCAGAAGCTCTTCTACCCCCAGGCGTCGAAGCCGGCCCTGATCGTGGACGACCGCTACAACGGGGGGGGGTTCATCCCGGACCGCATGATGGAGTACTTCACACGGAGGACGCTCGCGTGGTGGGCCCGCCGGGGGCTCGAGAGCATGCGCTCCCCCGGTTTCGCCCACGACGGCCCGAAGGCGATGCTGACCAACGCCTACTCGTCCTCGGGAGGCGACGCCCTCCCCTACTTCTTCCGGAAGCAAGGCCTCGGCCCGCTGATCGGGACCCGCACCTGGGGAGGCCTGATCGGCCTGTCCGGGAACCCGGACCTCGTGGACGGGGGAAGCCTCCAGGTCCCGACGTTCCGTCTCTACGACGACCGGGGGCGCTGGACGGTGGAGAACGAAGGGGTCGCCCCGGACATCGAGGTGATCGACCTCCCGGAGGCGCGGATCGCGGGTGGGGACCCGAGCCTCGAGAAGGCGGTGGAGGTGCTCCTCGAGGAGCTCGATCGGAGGCCGTTCGTCGAGCCCCCGGTCCCCGTCCCCCCGGACATGACGAGGTAGATGATATCGTTCGCCCCGCTGAGGGAGGGACGCCGATGAGATCGATGCGATGGGGAACCTTGGTCTTCGCGCTCCTGCTCTGCGGAGCGGCTTCCGCCGGCGAGATGGTCGGGGTGAGCCTGCCGGACAGGATGACGGCGGAGGGGAAGAGCCTCGTCCTCAACGGGATGGGGCTCCGCAAGGCGTACGCGGTCGCGAAGGTTTACGTCGCCGGGCTCTATCTCGAGAAAAAGTCCGCGAGCCCCGACGAGATCCTCGGATCGACGTCCGTCCGCAAGATCGTGCTCCACTTCGTGCGCGACGTCTCCCGAGAGCAGATCACGGGCGCCTGGACCGAGGGATTCGAGAAGAACGCCGGGGCGGCGCTCCCCGTCCTCCGCCGGCGAATCGACGCCTTGAACGCCGTCATGCCGGACCTCGCCGCCGGCGACGTGCTCTCCTTCACGACAGTTCCGGGGAAGGGGGTCCTGGTCGAGGTCCGCGGGAAGACCGCGGCCACGATCGAGGGGGACGACTTCGCGAAGGCGCTGCTCTCGATCTGGCTCGGCGCTGCCCCCCCGAACGCGGCCCTCAAGGACGGCCTGCTCGGCCTCTGATCAGCGGTCGGGGCGCCTGGACGCCACGACGATCGAGAGATCGTCCCGGAGACGCCCCGCGCCGACGTGGGTTTCCACCTCGCGGAGCAGCCTCGGCCCTGCCTCCCCCGCAGCGAGCCCGTGCAGCGAGGCGGCGGCCCTCGCGAGGCGCGCCTCTCCGAACTCGACCCCCTCGGCGTCCGTCGCCTCGGTCAACCCGTCCGAGTACGCGACCAGGAGGTCTCCCGGCCCGAGATCCACCGCCCCCTCCCCGTAGCTCGCCTCGCCGAACATGCCGAGCGGCGGCGCCGATGCGCCGAGCGCCTCGTGCGCCGCGCCCCGAACGACGATCGCCGGGTTGTGCCCCGCGTTGAGGAAGCGCACGCCGCCGGAGCCGGCCGAGATCTCCGCGAGGAAGAGCGTCGCGTAGCGGTTCTCGATCCCGTCGCGATGGAGCACCGCGTTCAGCCTCCTGCCCAGCTCGGCGAGCGACGGGTTCTCCGCGGCGATCGCCCGGACGGTCGCCTGGAGCTTTGCGGCGAGGAGAGCGGCCCCGAGCCCCTTCCCCGCGACGTCCCCCAGGACCAGGGCCATCCCTCCCGGGACCTCCACGTAATCCACGAGGTCGCCCCCGACGTCGTTGGCCGGGCGCGTCACGCTCCAGACCGACCAGCCGGCGACCCGGGGATGCTCGTGCGGGAGCAGCGCGAGCTGCACCTGCCGCGCCACCGCGATCTCGTCCCGCGCCAGGAGCTTGTCCTTGAGCTCCAGCATGAGCACGACCAGGACGATCAGGAACCCCCAGAACCCGAAGTCGACGGAGAACCCGAAATCGCCCGCGTAGCGGAACTGCACGGCGCCGAGCAGCGTCGCCGCGAGGGCGAGCACCAGGGCAAGCCTCCGCCCCGGCGAGAGCCGCTGGAGGAGGCTTCGCATCAGGTGCCACCCCGCGACGGCCCACCTGCGGAGCCGGCCCATCCGAGCGAGCCGCTCCCGCAGCTCCTCCGGCAGGTAGAAGCGGTAGAGCTCGCGGAGGTCCTCCCCGAGCCCCTCGCCGAGCCGCCCCTCGCGAGGATCCTTCTTCGCCGCGCCTCCGAGGGCTCTCCCGGCTCCCGATCCCCGCGCCGGCCCTCGCTTCTCCCCCCTCCTCACCTCTCCCCCTCCCGGCCCCTCAGCGCCGCGCTCTCCACTGCCGCACGAACTCGACGACCGCCGGCATCACGGAGAGCGCGATGATGGCGAGGATGACGAGCGTGAAGTGCCGCCGGACCACCGGGATGTTCCCGAAGAAGTAGCCGCCGAGAACGAAGAGGAAGATCCAGAGGAGTCCGCCGAGGACGTTGTACGCCAGGAATTTCCCGTACGACATCTTCCCGATGCCGGCCACGAAGGGCGCGAACGTCCGGACGATCGGCACGAACCGCGCCAGGATGATCGTCGCGGCGCCGTACTTCTCGTAGAACTCGTGCGTCCTCTCGAGGTGCCGCCGGTTCAGGAACCGGGAGGTCTCGCCGTGAAAGACTCGCGGGCCCACCTTCGCGCCGATCCAGTAGTTCGCGGTGTCGCCCAGGACCGCCGCGGCCGCGAGCACGAGAAGGCTCGTGGCCAGATCGATGGAGCCCCGCGCCGCGAACGTTCCGACCGCGAACAGGAGCGAGTCCCCCGGCAGAATCGGCGTCACGACCAGCCCGGTCTCGCAGAAGACGATCGCGAAGAGGATCGCGTGCGTCCAGCTCCCGTACGCGCGGATCAGCTCGTCGAGGTGGACGTCGATGTGCAGGACGAAGTCCCAGATCCATGCGAGTAAGTCCACGAATCTCCCCGGGGCCTAGGAGCCCAGCCTCGCGGCCTCCCTCACGAGACGGGCGCCGATGACGTTTCTCTGGATCTGGTTCGTTCCCTCGTAGATCTGCGTGATCTTCGCGTCCCTCATCATCTTCTCGAGGGGATACTCCGTCATGTAGCCGTAGCCCCCCAGGAGCTGGACCGCGTCCGTCGTCACCCGCATCGCGACGTCCGAAGCGAACACCTTCGCCATCGCGGAGAGGTGCGCGACGTCCTTCGCGTGGCCGCGATCGATCATGTCCGCCACCTCGAAGACGAGCGCCCGCGCCGCCTCGATCCCGGTGGCCATGTTCGCCAGCATCCACTGGATTCCCTGGAAGGACAGGATGCTCTGTCCGAACTGCCGCCGCTGGTGAGCGTAGCGCAGGGTCTCCTCGAGCGCCCCCTCCGCGATGCCGAGCGCCTGGGCCGCGACCCCCGGCCGTGACACGTCGAAGGTCTTCATCGCGACCATGAACCCGGCTCCCTCCTTGCCGAGCAGGTTCTCGACCGGCACGCGGGCGTTGTCGAAGACCAGCTCGCGCGTCATGCTCGCGCGGATACCCATCTTCGACTCCTTCTTGCCGAAGCCGAACCCGGGGGTCCCCTTCTCGACGATCAGCGCGGACGCGCCCCGCGCGCCCTTGGACGGGTTCGTGACCACGACGACCGTGTAGACGTCGGCCTCCCCGCCGTTCGTGATGAAAATCTTGTTGCCGTTGACGACAAAGTGGTCTCCGTCGCGGACCGCGGTGGTCCGGATGGCGCCCGCGTCGGAGCCGGCGTTCGGCTCGGTGAGACCGAAGGCCGCGAGGCTCTTGCCCGAGGCGATCCGGGGCAGATACTTCTTCTTCTGCTCCTCCGTGCCGAACAGCAGGATCGGGAAGGCGCCGAGGCCGGTGCCGGCGAACGCGAGCGCGATCCCCGAGCACGCCTTGGAGAGCTCCTCGGTCACGATGCACATGTTCGTGATCCCCTGACCGCTCTCCACCAGGCCGTCGTACTCCGCGGGAATGAAGACGCGGAAGAGATCTACCTTCGCGAGCTCCTCGACGATGTCCCACGGAAACGTCCCTTCCTCGTCGTACTTCTGGCGGACCGGCTTCACCTTTTCGTTGGCGATCGTTCGCGCGAGCTCCTGGATCTGCCGCTGCTCCTCGGTGAAATGGTGCATCTCTCCCTCGCTCCTTCCCGAATCGGGCTCGTTCCGCACCGTCCTGGCACGGGTTCGGCACGTTGTAGCAGAAGGCAGCCGATCCGCAAAGCGCTCATGGTGGTGCGGAGCCTGTGGAAGGGGTTTTGGGTTGGGATACGGGGAGGTCTT
>ERZ1649853.8-NODE-8-length-109245-cov-18.287948_pt1 | contig 109245 bp, 100 predicted proteins | sample MGYA00575353_ERZ1649853 | MGnify/ENA primary metagenome ERZ1649853 (study PRJEB40853, sample SAMN11349654) | freshwater sediment metagenome | isolation source: river sediment | host: Sediment | place: India: Okhla Barrage, New Delhi | collected 2017-02-21 ...
TCGCGATCCGGCTCGACAGCCCGGGGCCGATCCTGTACCGGCAGAGCAGGCTCGGGCTCCGGGGAAGAAAGTTCTTCCTTCTCAAGTTCCGCTCCATGGTCCAGGACGCCGAGAGCAAGAGCGGACCGGTTTGGGCGCGGGAGGGCGATCCCCGGGTGACTCGCGTCGGACGGCTCCTCCGGGTCACGCGCATCGACGAGCTGCCGCAGATCTTCAACGTCTTGCGGGGCCAGATGAGCTTCGTGGGACCGCGTCCGGAACGCCGGCACTTCGTCGAGCAGCTCGAGAAGACCATCCCCTTCTACCGGCTCCGGATCGCGGTGCGCCCCGGCGTCACGGGCTGGGCGCAAGTGATGTACCGATACGGAGCGTCGGAGGAGGACTCGGTCGAGAAGCTCAAGTACGACCTCTACTACGTCAAGCACCTCAATCCGCTGTTCGACCTCTGGATCGTCCTCAAGACGGTCAAGGTGGTGCTGTCGGGCGAGGGGGCCCGCTGACGCCGCCTCCGCCTGCCCGCCTTCTGTCCGCACCTCGTGTCGGGTAAGCTCTGGCCGCGATGGGCTCCTCTTCGAATGGAACGGTCGAGTTCGGATGGTTCGGGGACTTGGTGCGCGTCCGGTCGGACGACAGCGAGGCGACCGCCTTGCTCCAGAGACTCTGGGGCGGCTCGCCGGGGCCGGCATCGCCCAGGGCGGTCCGCGAGTTCCGGGTCTTCCTCCGCTCGGGGGGCCCTCCGTCGATCCGAGGCCCTCGAGGGACTCGCGCTCTCGACGCGCGGTTCGCCCTCTGGCAGGTGTACGACTACGTCCTGCAGGAGCTCGCGGGAGCGATCGGAGACCGGTTCCTGCTCCACGCCGCGTCCGTGGAAAAAGGCGGCCGGGCGATCGCGATCGCGGGCCCCCCCGGCTTCGGAAAGACCACGCTCTCGCTCCATCTGGCCTTCCGCGGTGCGACGATCCTCTCGGACGACGTGACGGCCCTCACCCGGGGCGTTGCCGAGGTCGAGGCGCCGCCGAGGGCCGTGCACGTGAGGGGCGGCTCGCGCGCGACGCTGACTCCCCCGCAGATCGAGCGGCTGTCCCGTGGGGCCGTCCATCGAGACGAGGACGGCTGGACGGTCGCCGCGCGCGACCTTCGGGGAGACGCAGCCGGCCCGATCCCCCTCGCGGCGATGGTGCTCCTCCGATCCGGAAGGAGCCAGGAGACGGAACCCGGGTCCCGTTGCTTCGACCTGTGGCTCGCGTCCGGCCACGATCCGGATCTCGTGACCGAGCTCGGGAGCCTTCCCGGTGTGTCGGAGGTCGGCCCGTCGCCGTTCGGGGAGGGCGCCTGGCGCGTGCGCACGGGCGCCGCCGGGCCGCTGGCGACCTGGATCCGGGAACGAGACCCGGCGATCGTCGCGGCGGTGGAATCGGATCTCGACCGGCCCGATTTCGAGGCCTCCCCGTCGCTCCGGCGGATCGGGCCCTTCGAAACCGCCGTGGAGCTCTGCCGCGGCTTGCTGAACCGCCGCCCGGGAAGCGCCCTCGATCGGGAGTTCCGGGGACGCGAGGGATTCCTCGTGGCCGAGGTCGCCGCTTCCCTGCGCGGGGTTGCGCTGGCGCAGATGACCCCGGGGCGGATCGAGGAGACGGTGGCGCTGCTCGACCGGCTGGTCGAGACGGGAGATGTCTTCGGAGAGGCTTGAAGAAAGGAGGCTGCGGCATGCCGTCGGGCCCGGAGCGGCCGAGACCCTCGGGACGGTTCCTGGAAAAGGACCTGGGCGACGAGTATCTCTTCCTGCGAGCCGACGGGAACCGCTTCCACGTCCTCAACGGGAGCGCCCGGGAGATCTACCTCCTCTGCGACGGCAGCCGCACGGTCGAAGAGATCGTCGCGGCGATGCTGGCTCGGTATCGCGTGGACGAGCGGACCGCCACCCTGGACGTCGAGGAAACGCTTCGCGGGCTCGCCGAGATCGGGCTCGTCGATCGCGGCTGATCCAGGCTCGCCCCGTCAGGCGGTCGCGCTCTCGCGACCGACCTCGTTCAGGAGACGCAGCACCTCGAGCCGGAAGTGCTCGAGCTGCAGCGGCTTGATGAGGCAGAGGTCGGCGCCGGCGTCGTACATCCTCCGGATGATGTCCTGCTCGGGGAACGCGGTGATCGCGATGACCTTGATGGCGCGCGTCGCGGCGTTCTGCCGGATGGACCGGCACAGGGAGAGCCCGTCCACCCGAGGCATGCGCACGTCCATCACGACGAGGTCGGGCCGCTGCGCGCCGATCTTGATCCCGGCCTCGTACCCGTCCGCGGCCTCCTCGATGCGCAGGGCGGGATCCACCTCCGCGAGCACTCGGCGCACGATCTCGCGGATGTCGGCCTCGTCGTCCACGACGAGCACCGATCGGGACCTCTCGGCGCCGTGGAAGAACGCCTCGTCGATCGGGATCTCGAACCTCTCGAGGAAGGCCCGGAAGTCCTCGAGGGCAACGCGGTAGTGCCCGCCCGGCGTCGAGAAGGCCCGCAGCTTTCCCGACTTGATCCACTTGAGCACGCCGTCGTTCGTCACGGCGCAGTAGTTGGCGACCTCCGACGTGGTGAAGAACCGCCGGCCGCTCTCGTTCTCGAAGGCCATGGGGCGACTCCTATCTAGGGACTTTGCTGTTTTTCGGTGCTTTCGTGGGCGGAATATAGGTTTCGCGAAACGGATGTGCAACCGATCGGATGCAGAAACGTAATCGCGGCGCGCCGCGACCGCCGTCGGATTGACGGGTCTTGGGGTGGATGGTAGTATCCGCGGTTGCTCCGAAGGGCGGATTTTCACGCGATTCCGGGCTGGAACGGACCGTAGCTCAGCTGGATAGAGCAACTGGCTACGAACCAGTAGGTCGGGGGTTCGAATCCCTCCGGTCCGACCATCGTCGCGTGGAGGCGGGCCGGGGGCCGGATGGACGAGCGGTTCATGCAACTCGCCCTGGACGAGGCCCAGCGGGCTCGGGCCGCGGGGGAGGTCCCGGTCGGGGCGATCGTCGTCGCCGACGGGAGGGTCGTCGGCAGGGGATGTAACGCCGTCGTGGCGAGGACGGATCCGGCGGCTCACGCGGAGGTCCTCGCCATGCGCGACGCGGCGTCTCGGCTGGGCAATTACCGGCTGGTCGGAGCGAGCCTGTACTGCACCGTCGAGCCGTGTCTCATGTGCCTCGGGACCGCCATGCACGCGCGCATTTCTCGCGTCGTGTACGGGGCCCCGGACCTCAAGGTCGGGGCGATCGGGCGGCTCGAGGCGCTCCGCGCCTCGGGGGCCGACTTCAACCACCGGTTCGAGGTGGTGGGAGGCGTGCTCGCGGAGGAGGCCGCGGAGCTGCTGCTGGATTTCTTCCGGGAGAGGCGGGCGGCGGCGAGGGCCGCGGCTCCCGGGGACCTCGAAGGGGAATGCGGAGAGGTACCGAAGTGGTCGTAACGGGGCCGCCTCGAAAGCGGTTTGTCTCCGTGAGGAGGCACGTGGGTTCGAATCCCACCCTCTCCGCCAACTGACGGGTCGAGCGCCGGGCGGATCCCGGACGAAGAGTTTCGGAGAGATGACCGAGTGGCTGAAGGTGCACGCTTGGAAAGCGTGTGTACGGGTAACCGTACCGTGGGTTCGAATCCCACTCTCTCCGCCACGGAGGAGTTGGGGGGCCCGAGCCCTGTGCACTGCGGCTCCGTGAACCCCGCCAGGCCCGGAAGGGAGCAACGGTAAGCGGGCCGCCGCAGGTGCCGCAGGACCACTTGGGCCCCGTCAGAATCCCGAGCCCCGGCGACGCGCGGCGCCGCCGGGGCGAGGGGGCGCGAATGTACCAGGTGCTGGCGCGGAAGTGGCGTCCCCAGAGTCTCGACGATCTCGTCGGGCAGCAGCACGTCACGCGCACGCTCCGGAACGCAGTCGAGGCGGGCCGTCTCGCCCACGCCTTCGTCTTCGCCGGGATCCGAGGCACGGGGAAGACCACGGTGGCGCGCATCCTCGCGAAGTGCCTCAACTGCGAGCGCGGCCCCACGGCTTCCCCCTGCAACGAGTGCGCGTCCTGCAGGGAGATCACGGGAGGACGGTCCATCGACGTCCTCGAGCTCGACGCGGCCTCGCGCACCGGGGTGAACGACATCCGGGAACTCCAGGAGGTGGTCTCCTTCGCCCCCGTCCGGGACCGGTACAAGGTCCTGATCCTGGACGAGGCCCACATGCTCTCGAAGTCGGCGGTGAACGCCCTCCTCAAGACGATCGAGGAGCCCCCGCCGCGCGTCGTGTTCATCCTCGCGACCACGGAGATCCACAGGATCCTCCCGACGATCCTCTCGCGATGCCAGGTCTTCGAGTTCCGCAGGATCTCCCCTCGCGAGGTATCGGGGCTCCTCCGGAAGGTCTGCGATGCCGAGGGGATCCGCGTGTCCGACGCGACGGTCGAGCGCATCGCCCGCGCCGGGGAAGGATCGGTCCGGGACTCGCTCTCGATTCTGGAGCGGGTGCTCGCCTTCTGCGGCGACGAGATCGGCGACGAGGACGCCAGGCTCGTGCTCGGCGGCGTGAGAACCGAGGCGCTGGCGGATCTCACCCGCTCGATGGCGGATCGAGACGCGGCGGGGATGCTGCGGGTGCTCGACGGCGTCGTGGAGGAAGGACACGACCTCGTCCACTTCTGGAACGAGACGGTCTCGGTCCTGCGCGACCTCCTGCTGGCGCGGGTCCTGCCGGGGCGCGAGGATCTCCTGACGCGGTCCGCGGAGGAGACGGCGTCCCTCGAACAGGCGTCCCGCGGGCTCTCGCGAGAGGACCTGACGAGGGCGTTTCACATCGTGGCCGACCTCGAGCCCGCCCTCCGGTCGTCGAGCCAGCCCCGGTTTCTCTTCGAGGCGGCGCTCGTCCGGCTCGCGAGCCTCGGCGCGGTCCGGCCGATCGAGGAGATGCTGGCGGATCTCGAGGCCGGCGGGACTCGCGATCCGGAGCCGACGCGGAGCTCCCCGACGCCGGCGGCCGCCTCCGAAAAAAAAAAGGCTGACCCTCTCTCCGCTCCCGGCCCGGCCGGAAGCGACGCGTCCCGCTTCCTCGAAGCGGTGAGGCGCGACCGCCCGATGCTGGGCGCCGCGCTCGACCAGGCGGCGGCCGTCGAGGTGGCCTCGGGCTCGATCCGGATCTCGTTCCCGGCGGCCCGGGAAGTCATGCGCCGCGTGACCGAGCGCGAGGAGAACCTCTCGTTCCTGCGGAGCTGCGCCGAGGCGGTCCTCGGCGCCGGGTTCGACGTGCGCGTCGGATCGTCGGACGCCGCGGGAGCGGAGGGCCGCGGCGCCCCGGCGCCGCCCCGCCCTTCCGCGCCGTCCACGCCCAGCGGCGACGAATCTCCGCCCTCGCCGTCCCGGCCGCCGGCCGGCGCGGACCGGCAGGATCTGCTCGATCGCGCGCGCTCCGAGCCGGGCGTTCGGAAGCTGCTGTCGGAGTTCGGGGCCCGGGTCGTCGAGATCCGACCGCTCGAGGAGACCCCTTCCACCCTGGTCCCTCCGGATTCCGTCGCGACGGAGGATCCCGCATGAATCTCGGCAAGATGATGAAGGATCTGCAGAAGATGCAGGAGCGATTGCAGGCCGAGGTCGAGACGCTCGAGGTGGAGGCGTCCGCCGGCGGCGGCGCGGTCACGGCCCGCATGAACGGGCGAAAGCATCTCGTATCGCTGCGGCTCTCCCCGGAAGCGATCACGCCGGACGACCCGGGAATGATGGAGGACCTCATCCTCGCGGCGGTCAACGACGCCGTCCGCCGCGTCGACGCGGAGGTCGAGCGGCTCACCCAGGGGATGGCGATGGGAGTCAAGATCCCCGGGATGCGGTGAGCGGTCGATGTCCGGACTCGCCCCGGCCGTCGAGCGCGTCGTCGGAGAGCTGTGCAAGCTCCCCGGGATCGGGAGGAAGACCGCGCAGCGCCTCGTGTTCCACCTCCTGCGGGCTCCCGCTTCGGAGGTCGCCGCCCTCGCGGCGGCCCTCGCCGAACTGCCGGAAAAGGTTCGCGCCTGCCCGACCTGCTTCCACCTGTCCGAGGGAGGGCTTTGCCCGGTCTGCTCCGACCCTCGCAGGGATCCGTCCGTCGTGTGCGTCGTCGAGGAGCCCGCGAACGTGCTCGCCGTGGAGAGGACCGGCGCGTTCCACGGCCTGTACCACGTGCTGGGCGGCGTCCTGTCTCCGCTCAAGGACGTCGGGCCCGAGGATCTGCGGGTGAACGAGCTCGTGGAGCGCGTCCGCTCCGGGAAGGTGGCCGAGGTCGTGCTCGCCCTCGGCTCGAACGTCGAGGGGGAGGCGACGGCGGTCTACCTGTCGCGGCTGCTGAAGCCCCTCGTGCCGGCCGTGACGCGGCTCGCGCAGGGGCTCCCCGCTGGGGCCGACCTCGAGTTCACGGACGACCTCACGCTCGCGCGGGCCTTCGAGAACCGGAGGAACTATTGACCCGCGCGGCGGCGTGCCGTCGGCTTGCCTCGGCAGGCGGCCGAGCGTTAGATTAGCGGCGGCGCCCGGCGCGACCGCTCGGGCGGAGAGAGGGTTGCCTCGTCGCATGGCCGCCTCCGATCTCGTCCTCCTGGAGAAGGACCACGCGCGGCTGACCGTCGTGCTGGAGCGGCTGCGGCTGGACGCGAACGCGAAGCTCGTCTTCCTCCTGGACAAGAACGGCCAGCAGATCGCCCTCGCGGGGGATCTGGGCGCCGTCGATCCGACGTCGCTCGCCTCGCTCACCGCCGGGAACGTGGCCGCGACGGACGGCCTCGCCAAGCTCGTGGGCGAGAAGGAGTTCTCGATCCTCTTTCACGAAGGGGAGCACGATCACCTCCACATCAACACGGTGGCGGCGCGCGCGATCCTTCTCGTGATGTTCGATCTGCGTTCCTCGCTGGGCCTGGTCCGCCTCCGGGTGAAGAAGGCCACCGCGGAGCTCGTCACGATCATCGAGGAGATCGTCGCGCGGTCGGAGGCGGGAGGCGCATCGGAGTCCCGAGCCCTGACGCCGTTCGCGGAGATCACGGACGAGGACATCGACGCTCTGTTCGGTTGAGGCGGCGCGGCGCCCCCTTGACTCGCGGCTCCCGACCTCCGACGATATCGCGCGATGACGTTCATCAACTACGCGGCTCGCGAGATCAACTGCAAGATCGTCTATTACGGCCCCGGCCTGGGGGGGAAGACGACCAACATCCAGTACGTGTACGACCGCACGGGCTCCGCGACCAAGGGCAAGCTCATCTCTCTGGCCACCGAATCCGACCGCACCCTCTTCTTCGACTTCCTCCCGATCGAGTTCGGCGCGATCCGGGGCTTCAGGACCCGCTTCCACCTCTACACGGTTCCCGGTCAGGTGTTCTACGACGCGTCGCGCAAGCTCATCCTCAAGGGGATGGACGGGGTCGTGTTCGTCGCGGACTCGCAGGAGGTCCGCATGGACGCGAACCTCGAGTCCATCCGCAATCTCGAGGAGAACCTGAAGGAGCACGGCTACGACCTCAAGCGGGTTCCGTACGTCCTTCAGCTGAACAAGCGCGATCTCCCGACCGCGGTGCCCGTCCCGGAGATGATCGCCGCCCTGCGCGTCAAGAACGAGCCGGTCTTCGAGGCCATCGCCACCCGAGGCGTCGGGGTCTTCGACACCCTCAAGTCGATCGTCAAGGGGGTGCTGCTCGACCTCCGGAGCCGCTGAGGCCCGAGGGCGCCCGCCGGGCGAAAACCTCGCCGCCGCGCAGGCCGCGGGGGCGCGCAGCTTGACACTTTCCGCTCGTTGCTCTAGAGTTACGCGTTTGTCGGCCGGGAGGAACGGAACCATGTACGCTGTGATCGAGTCGGGCGGCAAGCAGCACCGCGTTCGCGTCGGCGACGTCGTCCGCGTGGAGTCGCTGCCCGCGCAGGCCGGCGACCCGGTCGCCTTCGACCGCGTCCTGATGGTGGGAACGGGAGACGGCAGCCGGATCGGCACGCCGACCGTGGCCGGCGCGAAGGTGACCGGAACGGTCGTCGAGCTCGGCCGAGGCTCCAAGGTGATCGGCTACCTGTTCAAGCACCGCAAGAACTCGAACCGGAAGCGGTGGGGCCATCGTCAGGCTTACACGGCGGTCAAGATCGAAGCCATCGAGGCGTGAGCCGGGGAGAACGCGATGGCACACAAGAAAGCAGGCGGCAGTTCGAGGAACGGACGCGATTCGAACGCCCAGCGCCTCGGAGTCAAGCGCTTCGCCGGCCAGACCGTGCTCGGCGGGACGATCCTCGTCCGCCAGCGAGGCACGCCGCTGAAGCCGGGCCGCAACGTCGGCCGCGGGAAGGACGACACGCTGTTCGCGCTCGTCGACGGAACGGTTCGATTCGAGAACCGGGGCCGCCTGGGCCGCTTCGTCAGCGTGGTTCCCGCCGGATCGTAGGCGCCGTTCCCGTCGGGCCTCGGCCCGACCCGGCTCCGCTCCGGTCGGTTCCCCCCCTACGCTCCTCTCCCGAGAGGCGTGTCGCCGGGCGCCGGCGGCCTGTACACTACGCCCGATGTTCGTGGACGAGGCGAACCTGGAGGTCGCGGGCGGCGACGGGGGGAACGGCTGTCTCTCCTTCCGGAGGGAGAAGTTCGTCCCGAAGGGCGGGCCCGACGGAGGCGACGGAGGCGACGGAGGGTCGGTCGTCCTGGTGGCGGACGCGGACATCCGCACGCTCCTGCCGTTCCGATACCGATCCATCTTCCGCGCCGAGCGGGGCCGTCACGGGCAAGGGGCCTGCAAGGCGGGCCGATCCGGACGAGACGTCGTGGTCCGGGTCCCACCGGGAACCGTCGTCACCGACGCGGAGAACGGCACGGCGCTCGCCGACCTGGCGAGAGCGGGGGACCGGTTCGTCGCCGCGCGCGGCGGAAGGGGCGGACGAGGCAACGCCCGCTTCGCCACGCCCACCAACCGGGCGCCGCGGCGTCACGAGCCGGGGGGGACCGGAGAAGCGAGGCGCCTCCGGCTGGAGCTCAAGCTCCTCGCCGACGTCGGCCTCGTAGGCATGCCGAATGCGGGGAAGTCGACGCTGATCTCCAGGATCTCGGCGGCCCGGCCCAAGATCGCCGATTACCCGTTCACGACACTCGCCCCCCACCTCGGCGTCGTCGACCGCGGGGACTTCCGGTCGTTCGTGGTCGCGGACATCCCGGGGCTCATCGAGGGCGCGCATCGAGGGGTCGGCCTGGGGCACCGATTCCTCCGGCACGTCGAGCGCTGCCGGCTCCTCCTCCACCTCGTCGATCCGACGGCGCCGGGCCGCGACCCGGTCGCGGACATCCGCGTCGTCGAGGCGGAGCTGAGGCGGTACCGCCCGGAGCTCGGCCGGAAGCCCCGCATCCTCGTCCTGACCAAGAACGACGCCGTCCAGGACGAGGAGCCGGTGAGGAAGGCGCTCGCCTTCGCGGCGCGGAGGCGCATGCGCTGCCATCGGATCTCGGCGGCGGCGGGGACCGGACTCGAGGCGCTGCTCGACGACGTCGTCGCGGCGCTCGACCGCTCGCCGGGAGGCGGCCCGTGACGCCGCCGCCTCCCGCCGTCGAGACCGTCGGTGTGCTGGGAGGGACCTTCGATCCGGTCCACGTCGGGCACCTCCACGTCGCGTCGAGCGCTCGCGGGTCGTTCGGGCTGGGGCGCGTGCTGCTCGTGCCGTGCGCGCGCCCGCCGCACAAGCCGAGGGCCGACGTCACCGACGCGTCCCACCGTCTCGCGATGCTCGCGCTCGCCGTTGCGGGCCGGGAGGGGCTCGAGATCGCGACGCTCGAGATCGATCGGGAGGGCCCCTCCTACACGATCGATACGCTGCGGGCCCTGCGGGACGGCTCGCCTCCCCTCCGGCCCCTGCTCGTCGTCGGCTGGGACGCGTTCCTCGACCTTCCCACCTGGCACCGGAACGCCGAGCTGCTCGAGGAGTTCGACCTCGTGGCGGTGCGCCGTCCCGAGGAGTCTCCTCTCGCCAAGGAGCGAAGCCCGGACGCCGACCTGGCGGCCCGCATCCTCGACGTCCCGCCGGGGGACGGCTCGGGGGCCCGCCTGCTCGAGGCGCGCGCCGCGAGGGGCGGACGCGTGTACCGTCTCTCCGTCCCGCCCGTTCCCGTCTCGTCCCGCCGGATCCGGGCGCTCGCGGAGGCGGGGGAGCCGCTCTCCGGCCTTGTGCCCGAGGAGGTCGCCCGCTATATTCAGGCCCACCGCCTCTACGGGCGGAAGGAGGAGCCGCGCTGACACGGGAACTCGCCGCCTGCATCGAGGCCGCCCGGGAGAAGAAGGCCGAGAATCTGGTCGTCCTCGACCTCCGGCCCCTCAAGGCCTTCACGGACTTTTTCGTTGTGTGTCACGGCACGTCGGGCCGCCACGCGCTGACGATCGCGGAGGGCGTGGAGGAGAAGCTCGCCCGGACGCTCGGACGGAAGCCCGGCCACGTCGAGGGGCGCCGCGCCGCGGAGTGGATCCTCCTCGACTACATCGACTTCATCGTGCACGTCTTCACGGCCGACCGGCGAGCGTTCTACGGCCTCGAGCGCCTCTGGGGAGACGCACCCCGGCTCGAGCTGCCGGACGAGGTGCCGAAGGGCCTCGCGCGGCGGCGCCGCGCGAGGTCCCCGGCCTGAGCGGGGGCGCCGGTGCTGGAATTCGCGACGCGCGACGCCGGGTTCCGCCGCCTCCTCGATCTCGCCGATCGCGCCGCCCGGTCCCGGGCGAACGTCCTGATCACGGGGGAATCGGGAACCGGCAAGAACCGGCTCGCGAGGTTCCTCCACGAGCGCAGCAGCCGGAGCGCGGGCCCCTTCGTCGAGGTCGCGTGCGCCAACCTGCCCAAGGAGCTGATCGAATCGGAGCTCTTCGGCCACGAGCGCGGAGCCTTCACGGACGCGCGAGAGGAGCGGGGCGGGCGGTTCGAGCAGGCGTCGACGGGCACGCTGTTCCTCGACGAGGTCCAGGAGATCGACCCGGCGCTCCAGGCGAAGATCCTCCGCGCGATCGAGGAAAAGCGCTTCGAGCGGCTGGGCGGCACGCGCACGCTTGAGGTGGACATCCGGATCCTCGCGTCCACCCGCGAGGACCCGGCTTCCCTCGTCGCCCGGGGCCGGCTCCGCGAGGATCTCCTGTATCGCCTCGACGTCGTGCGCCTGCACATCCCTCCCCTGCGGGAGCGCCCCGGCGACGTTCCGTTGCTGGCGCGCGCGTTCCTGGACGAGGCCGTCGCCCGGCACGACCTGACGCCTCGCAGGCTCTCCCCCGCCGCGATCGCGGCCCTCGCCCGTCACTCGTGGCCCGGGAACGTCCGCGAGCTCCGCCACGCGATCGAATCCGCCGCCGTTCTCGCCGGCGGCGAGATCCTCGAGGCCGCGGACCTCCCCGCGGGCCTCTCCGTGGCGAGCCCGGCGAACCTGCGCGCGGCCGCGTCGGAAGGGATGACGCTCGACCGTCTGCAGGAGGCGTACGTCGACGAGGTCCTCCGCCGTACCCGAGGGAACAAGTCCGCAGCGGCGAGGATCCTGGGCATCCATCGAAAGACGCTCCACGAGCACCTTCGCGCGCGATCCGGCCGGGCGGCCTCGGGGGAGCCGGGCGGGGAAGGCTCTTGAAGATCCTGCTTCTCTCGGTCGGGAAGCCTCGCGACCGGGAGATCTGCGGCCTCCACGAGCGCTACGCGGAGCGGATCCGGAATCTCGGCGTCGAGTACGAAGCCGGCTGGGTACCCGAGGTCAAGTCCGGAGGCCGGTACTCGGACGATCACGTCCGCGAGCGTGAGGGGCGCTCGCTCCTCGCCGCCCTCCGGCGAGCGGGGCGGAAGGTCGCGCTCGACCGGACGGGCGAGGCGATGTCCAGCGAGGAGTTCGCCCGGCGCCTCGAGTCCTGGGTGTCCCCCGGCGTCGCGTTCGTCGTCGGGGGCCATCTCGGCCTGCACGCCGACGTGCTCCGCTCGGCGGACAGGATCTGGTCCCTCTCTACCCTGACCTTCCCTCACGAGCTGACGCGCGTGCTCGCTGCGGAGCAGATCTACCGGGCCCTGACGCTCCTTCGCGGGATCCCCTATCACCGGTGAGGTCGGCCGGAGCCTCGCCGGGCCCGAGCGGCGCCGGCGGCTCATCTTGACGCTCCACGGCGCCTGAACTAATCTTGCCTCGGCCCCTCCGCGAAGATCCGTTCGGGAGCCTTGGGGCCGTCCCGGAACCCTGGCCATGAGAGTCCGCACCTTCCTCTTCATCCTCTTGGCGGTAGGAGTCGTCTACGCGTCCGCCTCCCTGTTCATCTCGAACCGCGAGGTGCTCGAGCGCCCGTTCCGGTTCTGGGGCGGCGTGGATCTCCCGGTCGGCCTCACGCTCCTCATGTTCCTGCTGGTCGGCGTCGGCATCACGGTGCTGGCCGGACTCACGCGGGAGGTGGGGATCCTCGTCGATCGGTCCCGGCGGCGCCGGGCGACGCGCAGGGCGGAGGAGATCGAGGAGGAGTACACGCGCGGGCTCACCGCCGTGCTCGAGGGGAGATCCGAGGACGCGCTGCGGCACTTCCGCGCGGTCCTCGAGCGCGACAGCCGCCACTTCAACACGCTCCTGAAGCTCGGCGAGGTCCTGCGTGCCGAGGAGAGGTACGGCGACGCGATCGAGTACCACCGCAAGGCCCACCATCTGAAAGAGGACGACCCGAGGCCGCTGTACGGTCTCGTCGAGGACTACGAGGCCAAGGGAGACCTCGACAGGGCACGAGCGGTGCTCGGCAAGATCCTCGCACTGAGCAAGCAGTCGGTCCCCGCCTGGCGCAAGCTGCGCGCGCTGCACATCAAGGAGCGAGGCTGGGCCAAGGCGCTCGAGGCGCACGAGCGCGTCGAGAAGTACGCGAACCCGGACGATCCGCGGGATGCGGCCGACCGGCAGGTCGGCCGCGGCATCCGCCACGAGATCGCGCTCGAGGACCTCCGCGCGGGGCGCACCAAGGAGGCGATCGCCGCCTTCCGGCGTCTCGCGAAGGGGTCCCCTCCGTTCGTGCCCGCGCACGTCCGCCTCGGCGAGTCGCTCCGGCAGGAAGGCCGGGACGCGGAAGCGGTCGAGGTGTGGGAGCACGCCTTCGAGACCACGAACTCGCCGGTCTTCCTCGAGCTCCTCGAGGAGCACTTCCTGGAGCGCGAGCAGCCGATGCAGGCGATCGAGGCGCTCAAGCGGTGCGCGGGGCGCGCGCGCCGCGACACGCTCGCGCGCTTCCACCTCGGGAAGCTCTATTTCCGGCTCGAGATGCTCGACGACTCGCTCTCCGTGCTCACGGCGCTCGAGGGACGGACCTCGTACGCGCCCACGCTTCACTACCTCGTCGGGCAGATCCACGAGCGCAGGAAGAACTTCCGGGAGGCCGCAGGCGAGTACCGCAGGGTCATCAAGGAAACCGAGCTCGCGCAGCTCGAGTACCGGTGCCGCTCGTGCGGGACCCGTGCCCCCGAATGGACGGATCGCTGCGGCGCCTGCGGCGAGTGGGGCTCGGTGGAGATCGATTTCCGCGAGGAGATGTCGATCGAGGAGATGGGCATCCCTCCGGCCCCCGTGTACACGAGCCGGACCTGACGTCCTTCGTCCCGAGTCCCCGAAGCCTCCCAGGAGCCCGCCGCCGGTGGCGATGCGCAGGGTGCTCGCGCTCTCGCGGCGCCGGGTCCTCCCCCTCCTGGCGGACGCCATCCTTCCGGCGGACTGCCTGGCGTGCGGCCGGCCTCTTCGCGTCGAGCACCGGCTCGGGGCCTGTCTGGAATGCTGGGCCCGCCTGCGCCCGCTCCTGCCCCCCCTCTGCCTCTCGTGCGGCCTGCCCGCTCCGAGGGACTCCGACCTGCTCGGGCCGGCGGGGGGCAGGTGCGCCGCGTGCGTCCTCGATCCTCCGCCGCACGGCGGAGCGAGAGCGGCCGTGGCGTACGACGACGACGCCCGCCGCTTCCTCCTCGCGGCGAAGCTCTCGGGCCGGCGGCGCCTCCTGGAGCCGCTCGGGGAGCAGCTGGCCGCGGCGGTCCGGGCCTCGGGGCTCGCGGAGGGGTGCACCCTCGTGGTCCCCGTCCCGGCCCATCCCTGGCGGCGTCTTGCCCGCGGGTACGATCCGGCCGGAGACCTCGCCCGTGTCGCGGCGAGCCGGCTAGGTCTCCCTCTCGGAACTCGATTCCTCGCCCGCAGGATCCTCGCGGCGCCGGCGGCGAAGCGCCTTCCCGCCGTCCGGCGCGCGAAGGCCGCGGCCGCCGCCTTTCGCGCGCTCCGCCCGACCCGCGGAGAGAGGGTCTTGCTCGTCGACGATGTGATGACTACCGGCTCCACCGCGGCGGCGTGCGCGATCGCGCTCGTCCGGGCGGGAGCCGTCGAGGTTCGGGTGGCCGTCTGGGCCCGGACGCTGCCCGGGAGCCCTGCCGGGCCGCGTGGCCGGAGGCCGGACCGGCGCCTATAATACGGTGCGCGGCGCCCGCTCCTGCGGAAACGCGCGTCGCCGAAGGATGCTTTCATGCGCGATCTCGTCGCCGTGGTATCGCTCGCCGCCCTCCTCGCCGCGCCGGCCCTTGCCGCCGGCGACGAGCCCCTCCCCGGCGCCGTCAGGGCCGTCCTCGAGCTCAGCCGGCAGATTTACTACGCGGGCGAGCCCCTTCAGGTCCGGATCAGCGTCGGGAACGAAGGGCCGGCGGACGTTCGGAACCCGGTGAAGACGCCTCTTCCGCGCGGCTTCGAGGTTCGCGCCGCGGAAGGCAAGGCGCTCGACGCCGAGGGGATCGAGAAGCTCGCGGAAGCGTCCCGACCGTCCACGCTTTCCCCCGGCTACTCGTACAGCGTCGTGATCGACCTCGCGGAGCACTACCCGGCGCTGCGCTCCCCCGGCACGTACGAGATCCGATGGGCGGCGGACGGTGTCGCGTCGAAGACGGTCGTCGTGCGGCTCATCCCGCAGTACGACGCCGCGAAGGAGTACCGGGCGCGCATCGAGACCGACGAGGGGACGTTCGTCATCGAGTTCTTCGGGAAGGCCGCGCCGCTCGCGACCAAGGCGTTCGTCGACATGGCGAACACCGGCTTCTACGACGGCCTGATCTTCCACAAGGCGGTGAGCGACCAGTTCATCGAGGGAGGCGATCCCCAGGGCAACGGAGGAGGAGCGCCGCCGTTCCGCTACCCGGCCGATCCGACGACGATCCCGCCGATGGCAGGGACGGTGCTGATGAAGCCGGTGAGCCCGACCCCCCCGACGAACGGGTCGCAGTTCATCGTGCTGGTCAGGCCGGAGCCCACGTGGACCGGTCAGGCCACGGTCTTCGCTCAGGTGGTGGAAGGGCTGGATGTCGTCCAGCGAATCTCCCGGCTGCCCACGACCCAGCAAGCGGCGCAGCCTTACTTCAAGCCCATCAAGGACATCCGAATCCTCCGGGTGACGGTCTTCGAAAAAAACCCCGCGCGGTGACGAAGGGCGCGGTGTTCCCGATCGCGCGGCGCCGGAACGCGCCCGGGCGGGCGACTCGGTGCCCCTCCGGGAGACGAGAAGGCGCGGGCTGGCTAGGAAGCTGGCGAACGCTTGCTTGACCGGCGGGCACCTTCACCGTATAGAGATTGCGGCCCTTTGGGAAGGCACGGGTCTTGGTTATCGAATCTAGAGCGAAAGAGGGTCCGGGGCCCGAGGCGCAACGTTCGGTGAGGGACGATAAACGGCTTGACGATCGAGTGAATGGCCGTATAAGTAGGTTACTTCGCTGTCATTGAGGCTTTTAACTTGGAGGTTCCCGTACCGGGGAGGTCATGTTTATGAAGAGAGTGATTCAGGTTGTTCTGATGGCACTCGTCGCTGTCGCACTCATCGTGCCCGTCGGCGCAGGCGACACCTTGAAGGTGGGTGACTTCCTCACCCAGATCGCCCAGGCGAAGAACCTGCCGGCGACGAACGGTGCCGCCGCGTACGAGTCGTTGAAGTCCGCCGGGATCACGCTGCCCAACCTCGACGTCAACGCGACCCTCACCGAGGGGACGGTGACGCTGATCGCCGCGGCGCTCGGCATCAACGTGACGACCAGCAATCCGACGGCCGTGTTCAGCGAGAGCCAGGCGACCGCGTTCGTCACGACGTTCGCGTCGGAGATCCAGACGGTCGGCGGGGACGGCGTCGACCAGCCCGCCGTCGACATTCCCTACGGTCTCCAGAAGGGCTACACCTGGAGGAAGGGCCAGACGAAGTCTCGCACCGAGCCTCTGTAATCGGGAGAGCACGATCGGGCCCCTGGGTCCGGTCGGACGGCCCGGTCCGGTAGTATCCTGACAGGCCGCCATCGCGTCGAGCGGTGGCGGCCTTTTCCATGTGAAGGGGGCTCGCAACGATGCCGTCGCCTCGAGGTGTTCGTGCCGGCGCTCTCGTTCTCTTCTTCGTGTCGGGCGCGACCAGCCTCGTGTACGAGGTCCTCTGGCTCCGCGAGCTGATCCTCATCCTGGGCTCGACGCTGTTCGCGACCAGCGCCGTCCTGTCGAGCTTCATGGGAGGCCTGGCGGCGGGATCGTACGCGGCCGGGCGCCTCGCGGATCGGCGCGCGATCGTTCCCCTGCGCATCTACGGCCTCCTCGAGCTCGGAATCGGGCTTTGCGCCCTCGTCGTGCCGGCGCTGTTCCGCGGGCTCACCCCGTTCTTCGCCGCCGTGTGGAATGCGGGCGCCTCCGACTCGTTCGTCGGCTTCAGCCTCGCGAAGGTCGTCGGCACGCTCGTCGTCCTTCTCCCGCCCACGTTCCTGATGGGCGCCAGCCTCCCCGTTCTCGCGCGGCAAGTCGCCGACGACCCGGACCGGATCGGCGGAAGCGTCGGCTGGCTGTACGCGGTGAACACGTTCGGCGCCGTCGCCGGAACCTACGTCGCCGGCTTCGTCGCCGTCCCCGTCCTCGGCGTCCGCGTTACGTCGTGGGCGACGGCGGCCGTGAACGTGACGATCGGGATCGTGGCGATCGTGCTCTCCCGAGGCGCGGAGGGCCCGATCCGGGCGGCCGGCTCCCAGGCGCCGCCGCCCGCCGGGACCCGGCGCTCCCGTCTCGCGCTCGCCGTTTTCGCCGCCTCCGGCTTCGTCGCAATGGTGCTCGAGATCGCCTGGACGCGCGGCCTGTCGCTGATCCTCGGCAGCTCCGTCTACGCGTTCTCGCTCATGCTGATCGCGTTCCTGATCGGCCTTGCGGCAGGCAGCGCGGCCGTCTCCGGGTGGATCCGGAGGCGTCCCGGCGTGGATCTCGGAGCGGTCCTGGCCTTCCTGCTGGGCGCCGCGGGCCTGCTGACGTACGCGACCTCGTTCCTGTTCCAGGCGATGCCCCGCCTGTTCGGGGAGATCTACTTCCGCTGGGGTTTCAGTCCGGACGGCTGGTTCGCGGTACAGCTCCTGTTCGGGCTCGCCATCATGTTCCCGGCCACGTTCGCCTCCGGCGGGATCTTCCCGGTGGTGCTCCAGATGGTGGCCCGGGACCTCGATACGGTCGGCGGCGCCGTCGGCAAGGCGTACTCCGCCAACACCGTCGGCACGATCGCGGGCTCGCTCCTGGCCGGCTTCGTCGTCATCCCGCTGCTGGGCGTGCGCGCCACGCTGATCGCGGTCGCGGCCGCCCTGCTCGGTCTCGGGCTCGTCGCCTCGATCGGACTCGCCCGGGGCGGCCGTCTGGGACGCCGGGCGATCGTCGCTCCCCTCGCCGCGGCGCTGCTGCTCGTTCTCCTGGTGCGGCCCGCCTGGAACACGGTCCTGATGAACAGCGGCGTCTACATCAACGTCGTGGACCTCCCGGCGGGGGCGACGTGGGAGGACTTCTTCCGCTTCGCGGTCCAGAACACGAAGCTCGTCTTCTTCCGTGAAGGCCTGACGTCTTCCGTGATGGTGGGCGAGCAGCCCGCCGCGAACCACAACCGCTTCCTCTCGGTCAACGGGAAGGTCGAGGCCTCCACGAGCGGCGACATGGAGACCCAGACCCTCTGCGCCCATCTGCCCTTGCTCCTGCACCCCGACCCGCGGGACGTCCTCATCGTGGGGCTCGCGAGCGGGATCACGGCGGGCTCGGCCGCCAGCCATCCGGTCCGGTCGATCCGCGTCGTCGAGATCGAGGGGGCCATGGTGCCGGCCGCGAAGCATTTCTCCGCCGCGAACGGCAATGTGCTCGAGGATCCCCGGCTCGTCGTCTCGATCAACGACGCCCGCAACGAGCTGACGTACTCCGACCGGTCGTACGACGTGATCGTCTCGGAGCCGTCGAACCCCTGGATGACGGTCGCGTCGAACCTCTTCACCGAGGAGTTCTTCCGGCTGGTCCGGACGCGCCTGCGGCCGGGGGCGATCTTCTGCCAGTGGATCCAGACCTACGGCCTCGCGACGGACGACCTCCGCTCCGTGGTCGCGGCGTTCCGGGCCTCGTTCCCCGAGGCGCTTCTCTTCGAGACGTTCGAGGGGACCGATCTCCTCCTGCTCGGCTCGGACCGGCCGCTGCGGCTCGACCTCGACCGGATCACCGCGAGGATGTCGGAGCTGCGCGTGCACATGGACCTGACGCGCGTCGGAACGAGGAACCCCGCCGATCTCCTCCCGCTCCTCCGCCTGGGAGCGCCCGAGATCCAGCGATTCGTCGCCGGGGCGGAGCGGAACACGGACGACAACGCCCGGGTCGAGTTCTCCGCCCCGCGTACCCTCTACGAGTTCACGTCCGGGGAAACGCTCGCGAAGATCGCCGAGATCGCCGTCGATCCGATCGACTACGTCGATCCGCGTCCTGCGTCGCGGGTCGAGGAGGACAGGCTGCGCCTCCGGCTCGCCAAGGCCTGCCTGGACCGGCGTCAGGCGACCCGGGCCAAGCGGATCGCCACGGAGCTCCTCAAGGGCCCCCTGGACGAGGAGGCATCCAAGTTCTTGAAGGACAACCGCTTGATCTGAGACGGCGGCGCCCCTCGCCGGTCGGCGCCGGCTCCCCCCGCGGCCCGTCTCGGCTCAGGCGAGACCGGCGGAACCCGCGGGCATTGCGCTCCCCGGCTTTCGACGCCCGGATGGAGGCCGGGCCCTTCGAAATGGGGCGGTGGGGGCAGCCTCAGGAACCGCAACAATTACAGAATCGAACCGGGAAACTGCGGGTCGCGCCGGGCATTGGATCCGCGGGCCGGGGCAGACAGTCGGCTCGCGGTTTTCCGGATTGTCGCACCGGCACATTCAGCGTATATGGAACCGGGGGGTCGGGTCGGTTCCGCAGCCCTTGGGGCCGCCAAGCGAGGGGGACGCCGTGGTCGAACGCCGGCGATTCGTCTATGAATGGATCCTCGTAGTCCTCTTGCTGACCAGCGGGAGCGCGGCCCTCGCCCAGCAAACGGTGTACGTGGACGACGCGACCTGCCCCGGAGTGGGGGACGGCTCTTCCGGGAATCCGTACTGCAAGATCCAGGACGCGATCTGCTACCTCAAGAACAACGTCTCGGCAGGGGGCACCGTCCTGGTCCGCCCGGGAACTTACTACGAGGCGGTCCGCTCCTTCGTCAAGATCAGCGTCGTCTCGACCGACGGCCCGGCGGTCACGACGATCGACGCGACGAACAAGCCCTGCATCACCTCCACCTGCACGGTGAGCACGACGACGCCGTGCTCCGCGGTCATGCTGAGCTCGGTCAGCGGCGTCGGCCCGACGACGGCGGACCGGTTCGAGGGCTTTCGCATCGTCGGCGGGAAGGGCTACTACTGGGGCTACGAGCCGTACACGGTCGTCGGGGGGGGCATCTTCGTCTTCGGAAACAGCGCTCCCACGATCACCCGCAACGAGATCGTCGGAAACGCGGCGGTGGACAGTCGGGCGACCTTCTACTACGCCGGCGGGATCTACATCGCGGGCAACCTCCTCGGAGGGATCGGCGTCGCGCGGCCGGTGATCACCCGGAATCTCATCGAGGGGAACACCGTGGACCCGGTCGCCGGCAACAGCCAGAGCAAGATGACGTACGGGATGGGAGCCGGCATCTACGCGGGGGGCGACTCCGCGGCGCGGATCGAATCGAACACGATCCGCGACAACGTGGCCGGGAGCCGTGCGAAGTCCTGGCAGGTCGCCAACGGCGGCGCCATCGCGATGTACAGCCGTTCCGAAGCCGGCACCACGTTCGTGTCGGGGAATCTCATCCTCTCCAATTACGCGGCCGATTACGGCGCCGGGATCCAGGCCGGCTGCTTCATGGACAACGTCTACGAGATCCATCCCGGCACGGGAACCGTGGAGAACAACGTTTTCGCATCGAACGACGCGAGCTTCGGAGGCGGCATCGCCACGACGTCGTCCGAGGTGCTGTTCCGGTCGAACACGTTCGCGCAGAACGTCGCCGCGTACGGCGGAGGCGCATACTTCGACCAGGCCCACGGCGACAATCCCGTAGTCGATGCGACCTTCGTGAACAACGTGGTGGCGTTCAACACGGCGATCTGGGACGTGCTGCATCCGGGCGGCGGGCTGTACGTGTACAACGTGAACCCGGTCGTACGTTACGACGACCTGTTCGGCAACTCGCCGGAGAACGTCGCGGGAACGAAGACGGACGCGGACTACGTCGGCGTGAACGGGACCATCTCCGCCGACCCGCGGTTCGCCAACCGGGCCACGGGCGATTTCCACCCGGTCGCCGGGAGCCCCGTCGTGGACGCCGGGGACAACACCAACGCGCCGAGTCTGGATCTGGACGGCCTGCCGCGGCCTCTGGACGGGAACGGCGACGGGAACCCCGTCGTCGACATGGGAGCCTATGAGTTCGCTCCGGACACCGACGGCGACGGGATCCCGGACGTGCTGGACGACGACGACGACAATGACGGCGTACCCGACGAGTCGGACTGCGCTCCGCTCGTCAAAGGGGTCTCGTCGATCCCCGGCGAGGTGGAAGGCAGCCTCCGTCTCGACAAGACCGGCGGCGGGCGCCTCTCGTGGGCGCGCGGGATCCAGGGGCACACGACGAACGTGTACCGCGGGACGCGTGTGCCCGGTCAGCCGTGGTCGTACGACGAGACATGCCTTGCGAACGAGGTTCCGGGCGTCGAGTACACGACCTCCGAGAATCCGCCGTCGGGCGGGCTCTACTACTACCAGGTGAGCGCAAAGAACACCTGCGGAGAGAGCCCCATGGGACAGGCCTCCTCCGGCGAAGACCGCTACCCGCTCGTATCCTGCGAGGCCGCGAACCGGGACACCGACGGCGACCAGGTGAAGGACCTCGCCGACAACTGTCCGTTGTATTCCAACCCCGCTCAGGAGGACGACGACCGCGACTGGATCGGGAACGCATGCGATCTTTGCCCGCTCGTGCCGGATCCCTCGCAGGGAGACATCGACGCCGACGGGGACGGCGACGCCTGCGACAACTGCGTCACGGTCGCCAACCCCGACCAGGCGGACGGCGACGCCGACGGGTACGGCGACGCCTGCGACAACTGCGTCACGGTCGCCAACCCCGACCAGGCGGACGCGGACGGGGACCTCTTGGGAGACGCTTGCGACTCCTGCACCGACCTCGACGCCGACGGCTTCGGCGACCCGGGCTACCCCGCGAACACCTGCCCGACCGACAACTGCCCCTCCGTCTCCAACCCCGACCAGGCGGATCTCGACGGAGACGGCCTCGGCGACGTCTGCGATCCCGACTTGGACGGGGACGATGTGGCCAACACCGAGGACTGCGCCCCCGCCGATCCGTCCGCCTGGGCCGTGCCGATCGAGGTCCAAGGACTGGCGGCGAACGACGTGCCGCCGATCCGGGTCGAGTGGCTGCCCGATCCCGGCGGAGCGGTCTACGACCTGATCGGAGGCACGCTGGCCGCGCTCCGTGTCGACGGCGGCGTGGCGCAGGCGATATGCCTTGCCAGCGGGCTGACGGAGACGTACTGGGACGACCCGCGGCCGGCGCCGGCTCCGGGCGATGGGGACTACTACCTCGCGCGAGCGCGTAACCTTTGTGGCGAAGGAGGTTATGGCAGCTCGACCTTGGGCCTCAGAATCCCGTTGGCTCCCTGCCCCTGAGTAGCCCGGCTCTCTTCTCCCGGCGCCCGAGCCCAGGTCCGGGCGAGGGCGCGGGTTTCCGTCTCGCGGTTGTATCACCGCGGGACTTCATCTATAGTCTGCGGCTCCGGCCCGGGTGGCGGTATGCTCTGGCACCGACGCTGAAACGACCCGGAGTCACGAGGGGAGCTCGGCCATGAGATCCAGGCGGTATCTCGCAACCATCGCACTCGCTCTTCCTTTCGTCCTCGCGGCCCTCGGCTGCGTCGACAACGAACCGTTGCCCGTCGCGAACGGCTCTCTGACCGTCCACGTGGCGATGGAGCCGGTCGCCGGAGCGCGGGAGGATTCGAACCCGGCGTTCCTGTACGGCCGCGGGATGATCGCGAGCCTCCTCCTCATGCCCCTCGACAGCCGGGCGCTGGAGACCTGGGGAGAGTACGGAGTCGAGTACGTCTCTGCGATCCAGGTGGCGGACATGATCACCGTGTCGGTCAACGACCTCGATTCGGTGGTCATCCCGCACGGCTCGTATCGCCTCGTGAGCGTGACGTTCAACAACTTCGACTGGAACGTCGTGGCGACGGACCCGCTCCTCGACCCCGGGAAAGGAAAGTGCGACACCGCGACGGGCAAGGTCACGTCGGTGTCCATGCCGGTCATGCAGATCGATGGGTCCAGGGCCTTCGCGCCGGACGGCGACTTCTTCGTCACCGTTCCGGAGGACGGACCCGGTTCTCTCACGATGGTGATCGACGGGGCGGCATTGACGGCAGCCGTCGACGAGCGGGTGTCCTGCGTCCTCCTCCCCAGCGGCGTCTGGGATCAAACGGCCGTCTTCACGGGCGAGCTCTATCCGACCGACATCGCGCAGTTCATCTTGTTCCGATAAGCCGACGATCCGCGAGGGTCCGGCTCGAAGCGGGGGCGCGAGGGTTCCTTGGTTCCGGCGGCACGGATTCCGGTCTGGGTTCTCGCGCTCGTCGCCTCCGCGGTCGTCGCGTGCGGGTGCTCCTCCGAGAAAATCCTCTACCCGGCCGCCGGCAGCGTGACGCTCCGGGTGACCGACGGGGCTCTCGGACGTCAGACTTCGGCTCCTCCCTCGTTCCAAACGATGCGCTGGGTCCTCGAGGAGGCGGTCATCGAGATCGAGGGATTCGGCGACTACGACGCTCTCGGCATCGTCCCCTGCCACGCTTCGGCGAACGTGCTCGTCCAGGCCGACCTCGCGAGCCAGTGCGGCGGGTCGCCGCTGTCGCTCGGGGCCGAGGGAACTCGCGGCATGGGCGTCCGCCTCACCGTGTCCTCGATGGAGATGCGCCGGGCGTGGCGGCCGGACCTTCCGGCAGGAGGCGATTACGACGGCGACGGCGTGGAGAACGGCACCGACAACTGCCCGCTCGTCCCGAACCCCGACCAGGAGATCCTGACCGACGCCACGAGCGGAACGGCATGCACCGCGCTCGACTGGTACACGGGCCTCTACACCGACCCGGACGCCGACGCGGACGGCGTGGCCGACGGATACGACAACTGCATCTGGCTCGCGAACACCGACCAGGCGGACTCCAACGGCGACGGGATCGGCGACGCCTGCTCGCGGACCACGAGGGTCGTGCTGGACGCGCAGCCGCTCCGGCTGGAGCTGGCCCCCCTCTCCGTCACAGTCGCGGCTTCGGAGCTCACGAGGATCGTGGTCGACTTCGACAACAGCAAGACGCTGGTCGACTGCGATTCCGGCCTGACGGTCTGCCGCCTGGATCCTTCCCGGGTTTCCCTGACGGTCCCCTGAGCGCCGGCCTCGCGGAGCTCCCGCGCGGGTAGATCAGCCCCGGATCTGGCGGCGCCGCCGAGGACGAGAGGCGGATCCCTGGGCGAGCACCGAATCGACGAAGGCCGTCAGCACCGACGGCTCGACCGGCTTCGCGAAGCATCGCACCGCGCCGCACTGCAGGATCCTGGCCTCGGTCTCGCCGTCGAAGAAGCCGGTGATCGCGACGATGGTCGTCTTCGACGTGTCGGGATCCCCCTTGATCGTCCGGCACACCTGGAATCCGTCGATGCCCGGCATGCGCAGGTCGAGGAGCACGACGTCGGGACGGAACGTCGCGACGAGCCGCCCCGCCTCGAAGCCGTCCGAGGCGGTCATCACCTCGTAGGGCTTCGATCGCGACGACATGTACTCCGCCAGGACTTCCCGAATGCTCGCATCGTCGTCGACGACGAGCACTCGTGGCCTTCCCGAACCCTCGCGCAGCGAGTCCGGCACGGGGATCCCGTTCTCCTGCATGAAGCGAACGAGGTCCTCCCGGCGAATCCTCCGATGCCCCCCCGGCGTGCGGAACGCCGGGAGACGCCCGGCGTTGACCCAGTTGATGATCGAGAGCGGCGACACGTGGCACAGCTTGGCCGCTTCGAACGTCGTGAAGACCGGCTTCTGACTCATGCCGTTACCTGAAATAATTACAACAATTTCAACTTTGCGGGTACAATATGTCGTAGCCTGTATCGCTTGTCAAGCGTCGGGAAGAGGAAACCCGAGCCGCCGTCGATCTCGGCGGGCTCCGTCTTCCCCTGAGGCGGAAGGGACTGCTGGATCCTCGCGCGGGCCGCTCCGGCGCCCGGAGCGTCCCCGCTCAGGACGAGCGCAGCTCTCGCCGTCCGTGTTTCTCGAGGATCTTCCGAAGCGGCTCGTCGGGAATCGCGCCGGGGATCATGCCGATCGCCTCGCCTCCGTCGAAGAAGATCATCGTGGGAACCGAACGGATCCCGAACCGCTCCGACGCGAGCGCGCTCTCGTCCACGTCGACCTTGACGATCTTCACCTTGCCGGCGACCTCCGGGGCGATCCGCTCGAGCGCGGCTCCCAGGGAACGGCAGGGCCCGCACCAGGCAGCCCAGAAGTCCACGACAACGGGGAGCTTCGACTGCAAGACTTCCCGATCGAAGGTCTCATCCGTCGCGTGAACGATCCCGGATACCACATCCATCGCGCTTGCCGTGTCTCCCATCGCGTCCTCCCGCGCCTCTCCGTCTTCGAGTGGAAAGATGCCGCGAGAGGCGTCCGGGATACGGCCCGAGGCTCAGCGATCCGGCCACGTCGGGCTCGAGCTCCGGCCCCTCGCGCGCTGCCGGGCGGCCCGGGGCGCCGTGTCCCCGAGCCGATCGGGATGCGCGGCGCACGCGCGAACCACGTCGAGGAGCTCGTCGATGCGGAAGGGCTTTTGCAGGAGCGCCGCCCCGCACGCTCGGATCCTGCGGAGCGTGCCGTCGTCCAGCCGGTAGCCCGTCATGATCGCCGTCCGGCTCGCCGCGAGGGGATCCAGACGGGCGAGATCCTCGAGCCAGTCGAGAGGCCGCCGGCCCGGCATCGTCAGGTCGAGCAGCATCGCGTCCACGGCCACCGAACGCCGGATCCACTCGGCGTCATCGACGCTGCCCGCGGTGACGCAACCGTGGCCCTCCTGCTCCAGGATCTCCCGGATCATGTCCGCCACCGATACCTCGTCGTCCACGGCCAGGATGAGCATGGCATCCTCCCCCCGCTCCCGGCTGCCTCAGCCGGCAAGCGACCCTCCCGGACGGTTCCCCGATGGCAACCTCTCGCCGTCCAGAAGAGCTCGACAATCATGAGAGTACCGGCATCCGTGGTGCGGGCCGCGCGGGGAGAGATCGTCGTTCCGGCCCGGAGACACCGGCGTTGCGGAATGGCAACCGGGAGCGAGGGTGCCGCCCGGCTCGAACCCGAGAGGGATGGGGTCGCCGAGGACGGCGGAACTTCACTCGTCCGGGCTGGAGTCCGACGTCTCGGCCTGAGCAGTGAGCTTCGCGAGCTTCCGAACGTCGCCGGTGATCTCGATGAGACCGCATTCGCGGCACATGACCGCGCGGGTCATGACGTCGGACGTTTCGAGCGTCAGGAATCGGATCCCTTCCGGCCGGAACGCCGCCCGTGTGAGCCCGTGGAGGGCCCCGACCGCCAGCGCGACGCCGCCGCATCGACTGCATTTCGCGGATGGCACGTTGCCTCCTCCGAGGAACGATCCCGCTCCTCGTCCGGACCGATCCCCCTGCTCTCCCTCCGAAGGCGTTTTCTCCGGGATCCAGGCGGGAGAACATAGGTCCGCCGTGCCCGAAGGGCCAATCCGGCCTGGCCCAGGCGTCGGGATCCGGCCCGGTCACGAGACCCGGACTTCGAATCTCGGCGGACGCTCGAGGTGCTTCTTGACGGCGCACGACTGGGCCGCGCGGACGACGGCTTCCCGGTATCGCTCCGGAAAGTCGTCCGGGAGGCCGATCGTCAGCTCGATCCTTCCGATCAGTCCGGTGGCGGGGTCGACGTGAGCCTCCTGGCGAACCGTCAGGCCGCCGACGGGGAGGTTCCGTTGCCGGCAGAAGCGGTAGACGTAGAAGCCGGCACACGTGCCGATCGAGGCCAGGAAGAGGTCGAACGGAGCCGGTGCCGAGCCGTCCTGGTCGGTGGCGACGGTCACCCCGTCGTACCGGGCGTCCACGCGGTCCCCTCCCGGGAACAGAATCGTCATCTCCTGGGCCATGAGCCCTCCGGAGGCCGCTCGCCGCGGCCGGAAGGATCCAGATGCGATCGGCGGGCGACGGTCACGTTCTGCCCGCTCCGAAGGGCCCCCTCGTGCCGAAGGAGCCAGATCTTGCGCTCGATCCCTCCACCGTAGCCGGTCATCGAGCCGTCGGCGCCGACCACACGGTGGCACGGGACCACGATCGCGACCGGATTCCGGGCGTTGGCGACCCCGACGGCGCGAACGGCATCGGGCCTCCCGACCGCCCCCGCGAGCTGCGCGTAGCTGATCGTCGTGCCCGCCGGAACGAGACGGAGCGTGATCCAGACCCGCTGCTGGAAGTCGGTGCCCCCCGCATCGATCTCGACCGGGTCGAGCGCCCGAAGATCGCCGGAGAAGTACCCGCGGAGCCGCGAGACCACCCCCCCGGGGTCCGGATCCTCCTCGACGATCTCTCCGCCGAAGCGGCGGACGAGCGTCCTCTTGAGCTCGGCGCAGCGGTCCTCGAATCCGAGGCCGCAGACGGACCTCCCGGCCACGTAGATCACCATCGGCCCGATCGGAGTCTCGATTCGAGCGAACCCCAAGGGCATGTCGGTCCTCCCGGACCGCCATCCTCCCCCAGTTCCCGACCCGGGCCAAGCCCCGGGGGGCGCCGTCCCGACTTCCGGCTCTCCGTTCGAATCAGGGAGGGGGGGCGGGCGGCTCTCCCGCCCCGGACGAGCCACCCGCCTCGCGATTTCCCAGGCTCCATTCCCGAATCCGTGCGACCCCCATCCGGGGAACCCACTCGTAGCGGATGTGGAGAACGGTCCCCTTCTCCACGCCCTCGCGGTTCTTCTCGGTCAGCGGGATGCGGGCCCAGCTCCGCTCGATCTCGACGAACGCCTCGGCGACGACCTTCTGCGAGGGCGCGTATCCCGGAGGATCCTCCACGATGCGATCCACGGAGAAGTCTCCCTCCGCTTCGCGCTTGCCCGCCTCCGGGTTGAAGAGGGTCGTCAGCAGAACGGCGAGCATGGCCAGGAGCGCCGCCCCGATCGCCACGGTCCCCGCCCAGTACGCGATCCTGCGGAATACCGACTGCTCCTTCCTGTGCTGGGAGCCCTTCGGGTACTTGACCATCGAGGTCAGCATCCCCGTCGTTCCGCGCCGTCTTGCCTTCTTGGCCATCGTGCCGCCCTCGCCGGTGAGGAGCGAATATACGCCGCTTCGCCCGGAAGGGAACGAGTGCGATGCACCGCGCCCTCGGCCGCGGGGATGCGGGCTCAGTCCAGGCTCTTCCGGAAGCGGAGGGCGGCCAAGGCGAACACGACCGACGCGTAGCCGACCAGGACGAGGCTCTCGGGCCAGAGCACGTCGAGGCCGGACCCTTTGAGAAAGAGCCCCCGGATGACGTGGTTGTAGTAGAGGAGCGGGATTCCCTTGGACAGCCACTGGAACAGGGGGGGCATGTTCTCGACCGGGAAGATCAGGCCGGAGAGGTAGACCATCGGGATCATGAAGCCCAGCGTGGACGTCATCATCGCCTGCTGCTGCGTCCTGACCACGGTCGAGACGAGGAGCCCGAGGCCGAGCATCGTCACGAGGAAGGGGAGCGTCAGGAGGAACAGCAGGGGGTACGAGCCCCGGAACGGGACCCCGAAGAGGAACACGACGAGCGCCGAGACGAGCGCGAGGTCCACGAATCCGACGGCGGCGAACGGAAGGAGCTTGCCGAGGATGATCTGCCAGGGGCGGATGGGAGTGACCGAGAGCTGCTCGAGCGTGCCGATCTCCTTCTCCCGGACCACCGCCATCGAGGGGAGGATCATCGTGGTCAGCATCAGCGTCAGCGCGAGGATCGCGGGCAAGTAGAACCAATGGGTCGTGAGGTCGGGGTTGTACCAGATGCGCGGCACGAGGTCGATCGACGCGGCCGGGGCCGGCGCGGCCCTCTCCGCCGCCTCCGCGCGCGCCGCCGCCATCTCCGCCCCCGCGGCGGCCAGGATGCGCGACGCGTAGCCGAGGCCGACCACCGCCGAGTTCGCGTCCGTGCCGTCCGCGATCACCTGGATCCGGGCGGCGCCCTTCCCCGCCGCCGCCTCGCCGTAGCCGGCTCCCAGAACGAGGGCCACCTGCGCGCGGCCGCGGACGAGCCACGGCTCGATTCGCCCCGTCAAGTCCTCGGTCCCCGCCAGCCGGAAGTATCCGGACCCGAGGAAGCGGTCGAGCATCTCGCGGCTCGCCTGCGTCCGGTCCTGGTCCACGAGCAACAGCGGGATGTCCCGGACGTCCAGGGTCGCCGCGAAGCCCAGCGCGACGAGCTGCACCATCGGACCGATGATCAGCGCCGGGATCATCTGCCGGTCGCGCAGGAGCTGCAAGAACTCCTTCGTCACGACGTGGCGAACGACCGAGAGCGCCCTCATGCCGCCCTCTTCCGGAGCCCCGCGTACGCCAGGCTCACCGTGACGGCCGCGAAGAGCACGAGAAAGAGGAGCTCCGGAGCGTAGGGGCCGAGGCCGGTCCCCTTCAGGACCACGCCCCGCAGGAGCGTCAGGTAGTAGCGCGCGGGCACGATCCAGGTCAGGAGCCGCAGCGGGAGCGGCATGGACCGGATCGGGAAGATGAACCCCGAAAGGAAGATCGCCGGCAGCATCGCCGAGAGGATGCCGACCTGGAACGCCATCGCCTGCGAACGCACGAGGCTGGATACCAGGATCCCGTAACCCAGCGCCCCGAACAGGTAGATCAGGGTCGCGACCAGCAGCGCGAGGTAGGATCCTCGCACCACGACGCCGAACAGCAGCCGCGCGGCGGCGAGGATGACGACCGACGCCGCCAGCGAGATGCCGAGGTACGGAAGCGTCTTCCCCAGGATCAGCTCCGCGGGCCGGAGCGAGGTCACGCGAAGCTGCTCCATCGTTCCGCGCTCCTTCTCCCGAACGACGGAGAGCGCGGTCGACAGGACCGCGGTGATCATCAGGATGAAGCCGACGAGCCCCGGGACGAGGAACTGGGTCGAGCGGAGCTCGGGGTTGTACCACACCCTCGGCTCGTAGAGGATCGCGGGCTCGCCTCGCGCGGCGACGGGCGAGATCCCGGCGGAGACCGACGCGGAGAGGGCCGATGCGTAGGCGAGCGCGTTCGTCGCCGTGTTCGCGTCGCTTCCGTCGAGGATCAGCTGGACGCTCGCCGTGCGGCCGGCCGCGAGGTCCTCCGAGTAGCCTTCCGGCAGGACGAGGATCGCCTTCGCCTCCCGCCGCTCGAAAATCCGCTCGAAGTCCGCTCCCGAAGGGAGATCGGCCGCGAGATCGAAGTACGTGGAGTTGACGAACGAAGCCACGAGGTCGCGGCTCGCGGCGCTCCGGTCCCGGTCCTCCACGGCGAGGCGGACGTGGCGGACGTCGAAGTTGATGGCGTACCCGTAGATCAGGAGCATCATGGACGGCATCCCGAGCAGGAGGAGCAGGCTCAGGGGGTCCCTCGCGGTCTGACGCAGCTCCTTGCGCGCGACCGCCGCGATCTTCCTCATCGCTCCCCTCCGGATGCACCCCGCGCCGACTCCTCGGCCTCGATGTAGTGGATGAAGACGTCCTCGAGGGACGGGACGATCCGCTCCGCCGAGGCGGGAACGTTGCCGTCCCGCTCGAGCGCCGCGAGCACCGCCCCCCTCCCGCCCTCCTCCTCGTCGACGACGACGTGGAGCGCGGCGCCGAACACCGCCGTCTCCAGCACGCCCGGCAGGCCCGCCAGCCGGTCCCCCGCCTCGAGCGGGCGCGGGCAGGAGACCTCGAGAACGGCGCGGCCCGCGAAGACCTCCTTCAGCTCGCGGACGCTCCCGAGCGCCACGAGGCGTCCCGCGTGCATCGTCGCGACGCGGCCGCAGTACTCCGCTTCGTCGAGGTAGTGCGTCGTCACGAGCACGGCGACCCCCTCTCCGGCCATCGCGTCGATGAGGCCGAAGAAGCGCCTGCGCGAGATCGGATCGACCCCGCCCGTGGGCTCGTCGAGGAACAGGACCCGCGGTCCGTGGAGCACGGCGCAGGCGAGGGCGAGCCGCTGCTTCCAGCCGCCCGGCAGGTCGCGGGTCAGGAGATCCCCCTTCCCCTCGAGTCCCGCCATCGACGTCGCCCACCTCTCCCGCTCGAAGAGCTCCTGCCCGGCGAGGCCGTACACCCCCCCGAAGAAGCGGAGGTTCTCCCGCACGGTCAGATCGTCGTACAGGCTGAACCTCTGGGTCATGTAGCCGATCCGCCGCTTGACCTCCTCGGGCTCCTCCCGGACGTCCACGCCGAGCACCGAGGCCGTGCCGGCGGTCGGCGTCAGGAGCCCGCACAGCATCCGGATCGCTGTGGACTTCCCCGCGCCGTTGCTCCCCAGTAGGCCGAACACCTCCCCTTCCTCGACGGAGAAGGAGAGATCGTCCACGGCGGTGAACCTGCCGAACCGCTTCGTGAGCCCCCGCACTTCGAGCGCTCGCGCCACTCTCACCTCCCGGCCGCCCGGTCGAGTCTCGCCTGTGCGGTCCTGAGGCGCGCGAGAGCGTCGGTGCGCTCGAGCCCCGCGCGCAGGAGCCCCGTCTCGGCGTCGAGGAGCTCGGAGGAGAGACCGGCGCCGGCCCGGTAGCGCTCCGCCGACACCCGCCGGTTTTCCTCGGCGGACGCGACGCTCCGGGAGGCGACCCCGACCGCTGCCCTGGCGGTCTCGACGTCGAGTGTCCGGGTCGTGACCTCGAGGCGAATCCCGCGCTCGAGGTCGTCGATCTGCCTCCGGATGGCGACGGCCTCCGACTCCGCGCGCGCGGCCGCCGCGGACGCCCTGCCGCCGTCGAACACGGAGAATGCGAGGCCGATCCCGACACTCCACGTGTCGTTCCAGTCCGGGCGCGGGGGAAGGTAGCGCGAGGAAGGGTTCGCGTACTCCCATCCGGCGCCCACGCTCACCTGCGGCCGGCCGGCCGATCGTTCCACGCGGACGACGGCCTCGGCGGCGGCAAGGCGCGCCGCGAGGGCCGCCCGCTCCGGGCGAAGGGCGACGGCGTCTTCGGCGAGCGATCCCGGCGCCTCGGCGGGACTCTCCGCGGGCTCCAGGGGCTCGACGGGCTCGATCCGGGCGCCGGGCGGGAACCCCAGGAGCCGCGCGAGGCTCGCCTCCGCAGCGGCAGAGCCGTTGGCGGCGGCGAGCCTCGCCAGCTCGGCGCGGTCGCGCTCGACCTCGATGGCGAGCACCTCGTTCCGCGCGGCCATTCCGAGACGCTCGCGGTTGCGCGCGTCGGCGAGGTGCGCCTCGTAGGCGGAGATCCCCTCCCCGAGGACTCGCTCGCTCTCCCGCGCGGTCACTAGCCACCAGTACGCCACGGTCGTCTCGAGCACGAGATCGGCGTCGCCCGTCTCGATCTCCCTCCCGGCGGCGTCGCGGCTGCGAAGGGCCGCGGCGATCCCCCCGTCGATCCGGCCCCCCGCGTAGAGCGGCGCCGTCACGCCCAGCCGGGCTCTCCAGGCGTCCGGGATGTTCAGGAACACGGGCGCCGGGCCGTCCGGCACCTGCGGCGGGTACTCCGGGACGTCGGAGTACCGCGTGTATCCCGCGGAGAGGTCGACGAACGGAGTCCGCAGCGCCCGGGCCTCTCGAACCCCGGCGTCCGCGGCGGACTCGAGCGCGCGAAGTCGCGCGAGCCTCGGGGACTCCGCCCTCGCGCGGTCCACGGCCTCGGCGAGCGTGAGCCGGAGAGCGTCCGGCGCCGGCTCCCGCGCGCAAGCGGCCGCGCAGAACGCCGTGGTTGCGACGATCCCCAGGACGAGGGGCCCGAGCCCCTGACCGTGCTCCCGGCACCCGCCTCTCATCTCGATGCCTCCTCGTCCCGGATCCTGGCGATGAATACGTCCTCGAGCGACGCCGCCACCGGGCGGACCGATTGCACCTCGATTCCCTCGGCGGCGAGCGCCGCCGCGACCCCGCTCGCCGCGGAGGACGGGTCGCCCGCCGCTCCCTCCTGGATCGTCGCGTGGAGCCTCTCGCCGAACACCAGAACGTCCGAGACGCCGGTGCGCGCGGCGAGAATCTCGGCGGCGCGCCGCCGCGGCGTCGCGAGCACCTCGAGCACGGTTCCGCGCGCGGTCCCCCGGATCCGCGCGGGCGTGTCCAAGGTCAGCAGCCTCCCCCGGCTCATCAGGCCGATCCTCCCGCAGCGCTCGGCCTCGTCCAGATACGGCGTCGTGATCAGGAAGGTCATCCCCGCCTGCTGGAGCCCCGAGAGGATCTTCCAGAAGTCGCGGCGGGAAACCGGGTCGACTCCGGTCGTCGGCTCGTCGAGAACGAGCAGCTCGGGGGTGTGAATCAGGTTGCACGCGAGAGAGAGCTTCTGCTTCATCCCGCCCGAGAGCCGGTCGGCGAGGCGTCGCCGGAACGGGGCGAGGCGCAGCGTCTCGAGCAGCTCGTCCCTGCGCCCGCGGAATTCGCGGACGCCATGCAGCTCCGCGAAGAAGGCGACGTTCTCGTCCACCGTGAGGTCGCCGTACAGGGAGAAGCGCTGCGGGAGGTAGCCGACCCTGCGGGACAGCGCGCTCGCCCCTCGGATCGGATCGAGGCCGCAGGTCCTCATCTCGCCCGAGTCGGGCGCGAGAAGGCCGAGGACCATCCGCAGCGTCGTCGTCTTCCCCGCCCCGTCGGGGCCGATGAGCCCGAGCATCTCGCCCGGCGCCGCCTCGAACGACACGGCGTCCACCGCGAGGACCGACCCGAAGCGCCGCGAGACGCGGGCGGCGGAGATCACGGGCTCGCCGCGGCTCACGGCGCCGCTCCCGCGGCCCGGAGGCGCGCCTCCGCCGGCATCCCGGGCTTGAACAGGCCGTCCGCGTTGTCGAGGCCGATCTTGACCCTGTACACGAGCTTGACCCGCTCGTCCCTCGTCTGCACGTTCTTCGGCGTGAATTCCGCCTGCGACGCTACGAACGAGACCTTGCCCGCGCGGCGCTGGCCGTCGTCGGTGACGACGTCCGCGTCCTGCCCCAGGCGTATGCGGCCGAGGTCGGGCTCGGCCACGTAGACCGTCAGCCACGCATCCTCCAGGTCCGTCACGACGCAGAGCCTCGATCCGGGTGCCAGGACCTCTCCGGCTTCCGCCACCTTCTCCGTGACGACGCCCGCGAGCGGGCTCCGCACGACGGCGTCCGCCACCTGTTGCGCCAGCTGCGCGACGCCGGCGTCCGCGGAGGCGAGCCGGGCCCTCGCCTGCGCGATCTCCTCGGGCCGGGACCCCGCTCGCAGCTTCCGCTCCGTCTCCGACGCCGCGTCGAGCCTGGCCTTCGCCGCGTCCCGCCGGGCGAGCGCGTCGTCGCGCGCCCTCTCCGTGCCGGACCCCGCATCGAGCAGCCCCTGGACGCGGGCGAGCTCCTTCGCCGCGCCCCCCAGGTCGGCCTTCGCCTGCGCGACCTGGGCGGCGGCCGCCGCGACATCTTCCTCGCGCGATCCGGCGAGGCGGAGGCGGAGCTCCGCCTCCGCCTGGCCGCGCTCCGCGCGCGCGCGGTCGAGGGCCAGATCGAGGTCCGTCGTGTCGATCCGCGCGATCTCCTGGCCGGGCTCCACCAGGTCCCCCTCGCGGATCGGGAAGGACTCGAGGGTTCCTCCGACCTTCGTCGAGATCCGGACGTCGGTCGCCTCGACGTACCCCGAGGCGAAGATGAGGGACCGATCGCGATCGTTGCCGCAGCTTCCGGCCGCGAGCGCGAGAGCCGCGAGGACGAGAGCATGGAGCGTACGGAGCATGGCGTTCTCCAGGACCCCGTGGGGTCAGGCTGCCGGGGACGCGGGATTCGCGCGAAGCCCGGCGAGCAGCAGGGCATGGAGGTTCCCGACGTAGCTCTCCGCGTCGAGGAACTCGGGAATCGGGATCTTGCCGTCCCTTGTCAGGCGCTCCCGCATCGGCTCGGTTGCCGGGAAGAACAGCAGGCTTCCCATGAGCGCGAGGTGGGTGAGGACCGGATCCACGGGACGGAACTCCCCCTCGGCGATCCCGCGCTCGATGATCCCGCGAACCCGCAGGAATACGCCGACGAAGTGCGGGAGGACCCGGTCCGTCATGTGCCGCCCTCCGGACATCGCCTCCCGCAGCATGATCGCGGGAAAGTGGGGCCGCTCCGCGACGAGCCGCAAGAACGCCCGGGTGAACCGCCCGAGCGTCTCCCCGGCCGGCAACCCCTCGTCCAGGATCGCCTGAACCTCGCCGGCGGCGTGCGCGAAGGTCGTGGCCAGGATCTCCTCGTAGATCCCCGCCTTCCCGCCGAAGTGGTAGCTCACCATCGCCTTGTTCGCTCCGGCCCGGCGAGCGATCTCGTCCACCGTCGTGCCGTCGAAGCCCCGGGCGGCGAAGAGCTCCGCGGCCGCGGACAGGAGCGAGTACCGGGTCGAATCCATGCCTCGGCCTGAGCGAGGCCGGGGTCCCGTTCGGTCGTCCATCATCGAGTTAACCATCCATTTGTTTTAACCAAACATTCGGTTGCAAGATACAGGGGCCAAACCCCGGCGTCAAGGGGGGAGAGCTACCCGGCGGGACCTTCGCTTGGGCCGACCCCTACGATGCGGTCGACACACGGGAGCAGGATCGAGAACTCGTCCGCGGCCCTCCCGCCGAGGGAGGCCGAGTGCACGAGGGCGGCCGCGCCCGGAAGATCGAAGCGCAGCCCGACCTCCCACCAGACACCCCGCCGCCGCACCTCGTCGAACGAGCCGGACCAGTCGGAGCCGGACTCGAAGACGAGGCGCGACCCTTGGGGCCACCCGGCCGCGGCGTAGACGCGAAAACGAAACTCGCGGTCGGCCGCGATCCCGGCCAGGGCGGCCCCCAGGCCTCCGTGGCGGCACAGGAACTCGAAGCGGCCGAACGCGTCGGCCGCAGGGTCCCAGCCGAGGCGGATCGCGACGTAGTCCTCGTGGACACCGACGTTGAGCTGGGGCCCCGCCTGGTATCCGTGGCTCTCGTGTGAGACCGCGAGCCACGTGCAGAACGGCTGATACCCCTGCGGCCAGTCCAGCCGCGGGAGGTGCGCGTGCAGAGGCGCTTCCGTCCGAGGCCCCAGGATCTCGAGGAGGTCCTCGCCGAGCAGGCGGAGACCGGGATGAAAGCCCTCGACGATCGCCCGGCGCCGCGACTCGCGGTCGCGAATCCCGAACGCCCGGAACGCCTCCTGCGGCAGGCCCCGGAACCTCGCGGCGGGCCGGAAGAGCATCGCCATCACTCGCCACCTTCTGGCCTCATTCTCCTTCGAAGCGGAGCCGGAGCCAAGTCCGCGCCGCCGGCGATCGGGCCCACGCGGGTGCTGCGAAGGAGCCCCGCGGTGGCGTACACTTCCGGCCCCGGACGCCGTTCCACTTCGCCGGAGCCGTCCCCGCCGAGGGACCGCGGCTCCGGCTCGAGAGGGTTCGACATGAAGCCACGAAACGTCCTCGGGTTCGCGTGGGTCGTCGTCGCGCTCCTCGCGCTCGCCCCCTCGCCGGCCGCGGCGCAGGACATCGCCTCCTTCGAGAAGAAGCTCACCGAGCATCGGCTCCCCAACGGGCTCACGTTCCTGATCTACGAGCGAGAGGGAGCGCCCGTCGTCTCCTTCTTCACGTACGTCGGAGTCGGCGCGGCGCAAGAGGTCCCGGGGATCACGGGAATCGCGCACATGTTCGAGCACATGGCCTTCAAGGGAACGAGCAGGATCGGCACGAGCGACTGGCCGGCGGAGCAGAAGGCCCTTGCCGCGGTGGACGAGGCCTACCACGCGTACGACGCGGAGCGGCGGAGGCTCGGCTCCGATCCCGCCGGAGTGGAGAAGCTCAGGAAGGCCTGGAAGGACGCTCAGGAGGCTGCCGACGCGTACGTCGTCAAGAACGAGTTCGGGGAGATCATCGACCGCGAGGGGGGGGTCGGGCTGAACGCGGGCACGGCCTCGGACCAGACCGTCTTTTTCTACTCCCTTCCCGCCAACAAGGTCGAGCTCTGGGCCTACCTCGAGTCCGAGCGCTTCCTCGACCCCGTCTTCCGCGAGTTCTACAAGGAGCGCGACGTGGTGATGGAGGAGCGGCGGCTGCGCACCGAGAGCCAGCCGATGGGCCGACTGATCGAGCAGTTCTCCTCGGTGGCCTACCAGGCCCACCCGTACAAGCAGCCGGTCGTCGGATACATGAGCGACCTGATGTCGTTCTCCCGCGAGGACGCCGACCGGTTCCGCCGCACCTACTACGTTCCCAGCAACATGACGATCGCGATCGTCGGGAACGTCAAGGCCAAGGAGATCTTGCCGGTCCTGGACCGGTACTTCGGGCGTCTCCCCTCCGCCCCGCCCCCGCCGCCGCTGCGAACGGTGGAGCCGAAGCAGATCGTCGAGAAGACCGTCGTCATGCCGGACCGGTCGCAGCCGGTCTACGTCGAGGCGTACCACCGGCCGGACGCGAGCGATCCGGACGATGCCGTGTACTCCGCGATCTCCGACATTCTCTCCTTCGGGCGCTCGTCCAGGCTGTACCGCAGCCTCGTGCGCGACAAGAAGATCGCCGCACAGGCGTCGGCCTTCTCCGGGTTCCCCGGCAGCAGGTACGCGAGCTTGATGCTCTTCTTCGCCATGCCGACTCCGGGCCACACGAACGAGGAGGTGCAGGCGGCCATCCGGGAGGAGATCGAGAAGATCCGCACCGAGCCGGTGACCGACGAGGAGCTCGATCGCGCGAAGAGCCGGGCGAAGGCCGACCTCATCCGACGCCTCGACTCGAACTCGGAGATCGCGGGCCAGTTGGCTTCGAACCAGGCGCTCTTCGGGGACTGGCGCGAGATCTTCCGCGCGGTCGAGAAGATCGAGAAAGTCGCGAAGGAGGACATCCTGCGGGTGGCCCAGTCCACCTTCCTGTCCACCAACCGGACCGTCGGGATGATCGCGAACACCGATTCCCCGACCACGAAGAACTAGAGGAGGCAGGACCATGAATCGCACGAACCTCCGACTCGCGATCGCGACGGCCGCCGCAGCGGTCCTCCTCGCGGTTCCCGCGGCCGCCCAGGTCGAGAGCTACAGGGACATCCGGTACCCTCCTCTTCCCGCCTTCCGGATCGACAAGCCGCTCGTGTACGAGCTCAAGAACGGCATGACCGTGTTCCTCATGGAGGACCACGAGATTCCGCTCATCGAGGTCCGCGCCCGGATCCGCACGGGCTCGCTCTGGGAGCCCGCGGAGAAGACAGGCCTCGCCGACCTCGTGGGAACCGTCCAGCGCACGGGCGGCGCCGGCCGCATGACGGGCGACGAGATCGACGATTTCCTGGCGAACCGGGCGGCCGTCCTCGAGACCGCCATCGGCCCCGACGCCGGCACCGCCACGATGAATTGCCTGAAGGAGAGCTTCGACGACGTCTTCCGTGTGTTCGCGGACGTCCTCCGCGCGCCCTCCTTCTCCCAGGACAAGCTCGACCTTGCGAAGATGCAGGCGAGCGCCCGCATCGCGCGCCGCAACGACAGCGTGATGCAGATCCTCGGGCGCGAATTCCCGCGGCTGGTCTACGGGACCGACTCCCCGCTGGGGCGGATCCAGGAGCACGCGACGATCGCCGCGGTGACGCGGGAGGACCTCGTCGAGTGGCAAAGGCGCTTCTACGTCCCGAACAACGTCTACCTCGGGATCGTCGGCGACTTCGACACCGCGGAGATGAAGAAGAAGATCCAGGCCGCCTTCGGGGAGTGGGCCAAGGGCCCGGCGGCGTCCCTCCCCCCGCCGTCCTATCGGAAAGGGCCGAACCCCGGCGTCTGGTTCATCGAGAAGAGCGACGTGAACCAGGCGTACGTCGCGATGGGCCACCTCGGAATCGAGATGAAGAACCCGGACTACTTCGCCGTTGAGGTGATGAACGAGGTGCTCGGAGGTAGCTTCGCGAGCCGGATGTTCAGCAACGTTCGCTCGAAGAAGGGGCTCTCGTACAACGTGTTCGGCTACGTCGGCTCGGGCTTCTACCATCCGGGCGTGCTGCGGGCAGGCCTCCAGACCAAGGCCGGCTCGATGGCCGCGGGCGTCGAGGCGGTCAAGGCCGAGCTGGTCGGCATCGTCGAGAACCCCCCGAACGACGAGGAGATGAAGCGGGCCAAGGATGCGATCCTCAACTCGTTCGTCTTCAACTACGACTCCAAGGCGAAGATCCTGGGACAGCAGATGACGTACGCGTTCTACGGCCTGCCGGCGGACTTCCTGGATCGGTACAGGGCCAACATCGAGAAGGTGACTCGCGAGGACATCGCGCGCGTCGCCGGGAAGTACGTGCGTCCGGGGCAGCTCACGCTGCTCGTGATCGGAAGGGCCGAGGACTTCGACCGGCCGTTGTCCTCCTTCGGCGCGGTGCAGAACGTCGACATCACGATTCCGCCCCCGCCTCCCCGGGGGCCCAAGGTCGCGAAGCCGGCTGCGTAGCCCGAGCTCGAGAGCCGGCGAGGAGGGCCGCCGGGGGGCCCTCTTCCCGCGCGCCCGCGCGCGTCCCCGGCGCGGCGAGATCGGCATGCGGTACCCCTTCGTCCTGCTCGACGCCGGAGATACGCTGATCGGCCCGCGCGAGTCGTGGGGCGCCGTGTACGCGCGCGTGCTCCGCCGGCTCGGGCTCGACCGGACGGCGGAAACGTTCGACCGGTCCGTCCGGCGCGTCTGGCGCGATCTGGAGCGGACGGTTCCCCGAGGGGTCGATCGCTACGCCTTCTTCGACGGCGGGGAGGACGGCTACTGGCTGCGCTTCGTCTCGGGAGCGATCGCGCTCGCGGCGGACGGCGAGGCTCCGGCCGGTCTCGCGGAGGCGGCTCTGCCGGTGCTTCGCGAGGCCTTCCGCGATCGTTCCGCCTGGACGGTCTACCCCGAGGTCCGGGAGGTCCTGGGAACGCTTCGCCTGCTCGGCGCGCGGCTCGCGATCGTCTCCAACTGGGACTCTCGCCTGCCCCACCTTCTGGACATCCTCGACCTCGACGATCTTTTCGACGGCATCGCGGTCTCCCACCTGCTCGGGTTCGAGAAGCCCGATGCCCGCATCTTCGAGGCCGCCCTCGCGATGATCGGGGCGGAGCGGGATCGGACGATCCACGTCGGCGACCGTCCGGAGATCGATCTCGAAGGCGCGCGCGCCGCAGGTCTCGCCGCGGCGCTCGTGGACCGTCGCGGCCGCCTGGATCCCGCCCTGGGCGCTCTCGCGGACCTCCGCGCCCTGCCCGCCGTCGTCCGGGAAGGGCGACGCTGAGCGGGTCAGATCCTCAGGATCTGCTTCCTCTTGGCCTCGAACACCGCGCCGTAGTCCGCCTCGCTCGTGAGAAGGACGGAATCGATCACCCCGTCGGGCCGGATGATGAAGACGGTGGGCGTCGAGGAGATCAGGTACTGTCGCCCGATCTTGAAATCCTGGTCGAGGAACGTCGGAAGCGTGAGCTTCTCCCGCTGGACGTACTCCTCGGTCCGGACCCGTCCCGCCTCGCCGGACACCTGCGCGGCGGTCACGATGTTCACCTCGTCCGGATGCTCGCGGAACCAAGCGTCGATCGCGGGAAGCGACTTCCTGCAATGCGGGCAATCCTGGGCCCAGAAGATGAGGACGTTGACCATGCCGGCCCTGAAAAGGCTCGAGAGCGTGCGCGTGCCCTTCTCCCCGGCCATCGGCGCCTCGAAATCCCGGTATCGCTCTCCCACCATCTCGACCGCCGGATAGTAGTTCGGGAGCATGCCGTACGTACCGAGACGTCCGGTCTCGGCGACGCGGCGGATCGCGTCCGCGAGATCCATCTTGTACTCGAGGGCCTGCTTGAGGCTCCCGCCGTTCGAGAGCCGGAGGCGCCCCTCCTTGTCGAAGATCGAGATGCTCGGGATGCGCAGGATCATGAGCTGGAACGAGATCGTGGGGCCGTCGTCGTAGAGGACGGGAACCCGCAGGTTCAGCTCGCGAACGCGCTCCCGCAGCTTCGCGACGTCCATCGTTCCGCTGAGCGTCGTCACTCCGTACACGGCGATGCGCTCCGTCCCGAGCCGCACCGCGAGATCCTGGACGTCCCGCAGCACGGCGACGGAGCGCGGATCTCCGGCCGAGAAGTAGCAGAGCACGATCGGGGTCTTCCCGACGGCGGCCTGGAGATCGATCCGGTCCGCGCCCCCAGGGCCGGCGTTCAGGTTCGCGTAGGCGCCGAACGGAATCGGCTCGCCGAACGACGCCGTCTTGCGGGAGGGGAGCTTCGGCGACGGCACCGTCTGCGCCGCGACGACGGCGGCGGTCGCGAGCGCGGGGAGGAGGAAGAGCGGAACCCAACGACGACGGCCTTTCGCTCGCATTCGATCCCTCGCAGCGTCGGGCGCCGCACCCCGGGGGCGCCCCGTCGGTACAGGCTCCTCGATTATAGGAGACCGGGCGCTCCGCCGCCTTCCTTCCGGCTCTCCCGCAGCTGATCGTCGTAGAGCCTCCGATAGAGGCCTCCCGCCGCGTGGAGCTGCGGATGCGTCCCCTCCTCGACGATCCGCCCTCCCGAGAGCACGTAGATCCGGTCCACGTCCACCAGGCTCGTCAGGCGGTGCGCGATCAGCACGACCGTCCGGCCCCGGGCCCGCTCGAGGAACCGCCCGAGCACGACGCGCTCGGTCCCAGGATCGAGGGCGGAGGTCGCCTCGTCGAGAACGTGAATCGCGGGGTCCTTGAGCAGCGCCCTTGCGAGCGCGAGGCGCTGCCGCTCGCCTCCCGAGAGCCGCAGCCCCTGCTCTCCCACGAGCGTGCCGAGCCCTTCCGGAAGCGAGGCCAGGAACTCCCCGAGGCCGGCGGCCTCGAGCACCTCGCGAAGCGCCGGATCCGCCGCGCGCGGCGCCGCCATGCGCAGGTTCGCCGCGAGCGTGTCGTGGAAGAGCTGCGTCTCCTGTGGGATCAGCCCCACCGCGAGGCGCAAGTTCCTGAGCGGCCAATCGCGCACGTCCACGCCGTCCACGCGCACGGAGCCGCGGCCGGCGTCCAGATAGCGCGGGAGAAGCGCCGCCAGCGTGGACTTACCCCCTCCGGACGGCCCGACCAGCGCGACGATCCTCCCGGGCTCGATCTCGAGGGAAACGCCGTCCAGAGCCGGCGCGCCGCCGGGCCAGGTCAGGCCGACCTCCCGGAGGTCCAGCGCCCCACGCACCCGCGCCGGGGCGCGGGCCCCGGCCTTCTCCCGGACCTCGGCCGGGGTGTCGAGGAGGTCGAAGACCCGCCCCAGCGCGGCCCGGGCGACCTGCAGGTCCACGTTGATCTCGATGAGGCCGCTGATCGGGCGGAGGAGGCGCGTCGCGAACGTGTAGTAGGCGACGAGGCTCCCGACCGAGAGCGTGCCAGCGAGCACCCGCGACCCGCCGACCAGGAACACGACGACGAAGGCCCCCGTGTTGACGACGTCCGAGAGGGCGACCTGCCAGGCCCCGATCATGGAAAGCGTCAGGTTGGACTCGATGACGGGACGCGACACGCGCACGTGCCTCCGGGCTTCCGCCCGCTCTCTCAGGAACTCCTGCACCAGCCGCATGCCGGTCAGCCGCTCCTGGAGGAACGAGTAGAGGCCTCCGTAGGCCTCGCGCGCCCGCGTTCCCTCGGCCCTCAGCCTGCGGTTCACGCGGACGATCCAGAGCAGGAGGAGCGGGTACGCGAGAGCCATGGCCCCCGTCAGGATCGGATCGAGCCACAGCAGGAGCACGACGATCCCGGAGACCGTGAGCAGGTCGCTCGCGGCGTTCACGACCGTGTGCGCGGCCGCGCGCTGGAGGACCTCGACGTCCGACGTCAGCCTCGCCAGGATGTCTCCGAAGCGCTCCCCCCGGAAGAAGAACGGGGACATCCTGGACACGTGCTCGAACAGGCGAGCGCGCACGTCGAACAGGATCCGGAGCCCCGAGTAGCTGTAGAGCCAGACGGAGAGCAGTCGGAACGCGAACCGGAAGACGAGCACGGCCAGCAGGAGCGTCGAGAAGGTCCAGAGGGCCTGCCGGTCGCCGTCGCCGAGCGCCCGGTCGATGATCGCCCGGAGGATGAGCGGATCGACGAGGGCGAGAGCGACCCCGATCACGACGCAGAGGCCGATCTCCGCCTGAAGCCCGAGGTACGGCCGGACGAAAGTTCCGAGAAAGCGGCGGAAGAGACCCCGGCGATGCGGATCCGATCTCTTCACGGCGCGGCCTGCCCCGTCACGCGCTCGAGGAGGAGGCGGCCGAGCGAGACGCGCTCGCCGACCCTGATCCTCGCGGACCCCGACATCCCCTCCTGGAGCGGCCCCGGGCCGCCCGGTCTAGCGGAGAGCCCGATCTCCACGGTGAACCCGCCGGCGTCCTGCCGTCTCTCGGCGACGCGCTCGACGGTCCCGTGGAGGGTCCCGTGGATCAGCCACGGGAAGCCTTCGAGACGGATCGTCGCCGGCTGCCCCGCGCGCACCGAGGCGCGGCCCGCGTCGGCGAGCGTTCCCTCGAAGCGCCCGGGCGCTTCGCGATGGACGCGCAGCACGCCCGCCCCCTCGCGCACGGCGCTTCCGACGAGGTCGGCGAGGCCGTCGCCCTCGACGGTCCCGTCCGCGGGCGCACGAACCTCGGAGGCCGCGACCCTCGACATCGAGGCCTCCCACGCGATGCGCTCCGCCTCGATCTCCCCGTCGAGACGCCGCCCCTCGGCGTCGAGAGCCTCGAGAGCCGCTTCGTGCTGGGCCTCGAGGAGCGCGATCGCCTCCGCCGCGCGGGAGCGGGCCATCGTCGCGAGCTGGAGGTCGAGCTCCGCCTTGCGGACCTCGATCCGCCCCACGATCCCCTGCTCCCCCAGCCGCCGCGCCGCCGTCGCCTCGATATCGGCCCGCTCCTCCTCGACGCGGGCCCGCTCGAGCACCGCCGCGGCCTCCTCTCGCTCCCGAGGATGCACCGATTCCACGAGGCGGCGCCGCTCGGCGATCCTCGCCTCGCGCTCTCCCCGGAGTCCCTCGAGCCGGGCCCGTCCGCTCGCGGCCTCGGCCTCGAGCTCCCGCGTGTCGAGCCGCAGCAGGACCTCCCGATCCCGCACCGCCTGCCCGGCGCGGACGAGAACCGCCGCAACCACCCCGTCCCGCGGCGCGCACGCCTGCACCGTGCCGCCCGCGAGCTTGCCGGGCGAGACGACGACCCGATCGACCCGCCAGAACAAAAGCACGGCGCCGGCGCAGAGAGCGAGCGCCGCGACCAGGAACAGGAGAGGGCGCACGAGAGGAAGCCGACGCCTGGTTCTCATTCCCTCACCGAGCGCGGAGACGCCCTTCGTCGCAAAGCCCCCGGCACTGCGGGCCTCCCCGCCGGAAAGACGTTATGATACGCCGCATGCTGCCAACCTTTGTGCATATCGGACTACCCGAGTCTCCATTCGGCGCGCGCTTCGCGGAAGCGGTCCGCTCGCTCGGCATCGCCGCGGAGACGGCGTCCATCGACGCGACGATCGAGGGGGGCACCGTGACGGTGCGGCCGGATGCGGTTCTCTGGGAGAAGATCCCCCTCCTCGATGCCGTGGCCGTCGTCGTCGAGGCGCCGCTGTTCCCCTGGCCTCAGCCTCTGGGAGCCGCGCCGCGAGGCGCCGGCGGCGCCGCCCCCCTTCCGTTCGCGGTCGAGCGGGAGGCGCGGTCCCTGGCGCTGTCCGCGCTCTCGCTCGTCGCCGAGAGCCGCCCGGTCTGGAACCGCCCGGCGGCGGCGCACCTCGCCGCGTCCCGCGCCGTCGCCCTGGCGCGGCTCGAGACGGCGGGGATCCCGGTCCGGGCCTGGAAGCTCCTTCCCGCCCCGGAGCGCGGCGACCGAGAAGACGGGATCATTCTCGACTCGGTCGGCCGCGACCGCTGGCACAGGCCTTCGCGTCCGTCTCCGGGCGAGCCGGCTCTCGTGCTGGGTCCGGTCGCGGGGGACGTCGTCTCCGTCCTCGTGGCGGGAGGCGCGGCGGCGGGCGGCGAGCGGCACCCTTCCGCGGCGGCCTGGTCCTCGGGGTCGCCCGGCGCGCCGCTCGCGTCCGCGGCCGTTCCGAAACCGCTCGCGGACGCCGCGATCGCCGCGGCGCGGGCGCTCGGACTGGACATCGCGGCCGTCGCGCTCGCGGGGGACCCGGCCGCGACACTTCTCGTCGAGACGGGGCCCGATCTCTCGGTCTGGGACGATCTCCTCGACGGCGGGCTCGCGCCGTTCCTCGCCGGGCGGCTCGCGGCAGCCGCTCTCGCCCGATAGGAGCCGAACCGTGAAGGCCTCGAGATACAACCGGATCTTTCTGGCCGAGAGCGGGACGTGGCTGGCGTTCAACGCATGGTCCACCGCGCTGGCGGAACTCATCCCCGAGGATCTCCCCTTCATCCGGGCGATTCTGGCCGATCCCGACGGCACGCCTTGCGACACGGCGCACAAGAGGGAGATCCGCGAGGCGCTGGTCGGCGCGCACTTCCTGGTGGAGAGCGACGTCGACGAGATCGCCGAGCTGAAGACGGACATGCTCCGGGACCGCTACCGGACCGACGAGCTGCACCTGACCGTCGCGCCGACCCTGGACTGCAACTTCCGCTGCGACTACTGCTACGAGGACCACCTCCGCGTCACGATGAGCCGGGAGGTCCAGGACGCCCTGGTGCGCATGGTCGAGGAGCAGGCCCCTCGGATCCGGACGCTCTCGACGACCTGGTTCGGAGGCGAGCCCACACTGCCCGCCGCCTGGCGCGTCGTCGAGCGCCTGTCGACCGCGTTCCTCGATATCGCCGAGCGGCGCGGAATCGACTACAGGGCGCAGCTGGTGACCAACGGCTACCTTCTCGACCGGAAACGTGCGGAGGGGCTCGAGGCGTTGAAGATCCGGGAGGTCCAGTTCACCGTGGACGGCCCCCCGGAGATCCACGACGCGCGCCGCGTTCTGGCCGGCGGCCAGGGGACCTTCTGGAGGATCGTCGAGAACCTCGAGAAAGGACACGAGCTGGCGCAGTTCCAGCTCCGAATCAACGTGGACCGGCGAAACGCTCAGGCGGCGCTCGACGTCGTCGGGATCCTCGCCGAGAAGGGGATCGCCCGCAAGGTCCGTCCCTACCTCGCGCAGGTGACGTTCGCAGGGTCGGCGTGCGGAAACATCCAGGAGAGCTGCTTTTCGAGCGAGGACTTTGCGGCGACCGAGGTCGGGCTCTATCGCGAGGCGCTCCGGAGGAACCTGCCGCTCTCGCGGTACCCCTTCCGGATCCCGGGCGCTTTCTGCACGGTGGACCGCGTCAACTCGTTCGTCGTCTCCCCGTCGGGCTCCATCTTCAAGTGCTGGCATCAGGTCACGGCTGGCCCCGATGTCGCCATCGGACACCTCCTCGACGGCGAGCAGCCGTTCCACCGGGTGAACGAGGTGAAATGGCTCACCTGGGACCCCCTGGAGAAGGAGGAGTGTCCGTCGTGTCCGGTCCTCCCCCTCTGCCACGGGGGCTGTCCCTTCGAGGCGCTGCGGAGGGCCGACTCGCCGCGGGGCGCCTGCGAGCATTACAGGTTCCATCTCGACAGGATCCTGGAAATCCAGCACGCGCGCGGTGCGGCCTCGGGAAGCGAAGCCGCGCCGTCCCGCGGGGGGGCGGGAGGGAGCAACCCGTGATCCGGATCGCCCTGATCGGACCGAAGGACAGGCCGGAGATCGGCCGGCTCGCGATCCGGCTCGAGGAGCGCGGCGCGGAGCCGGTCTTCCTCGACTCCCGCGCCGACCCGGCGATCGCCATCGCCCCGGACCGGATCGAGGCCTGCGGCCAGGATCTCGACCGGGTGCGGGGCGCCTACGTGGCCGACCTCGGCATCCGGTCGCCCGGCGCCTCGGTGGCCGCGAACGACCCCGGCGTCCCGGCAGGAGCCCGCCGGTCGCTCGCCGCCTCGCTCCGGCACCTGTCTTCGTGGAATGCGCTCCTGGAGAAACTGGGGGAACGGGGACCGGTCGTGAACCCGCCCACGACCCACGACCTCCACTCCCTGAAGCCGTTCGAGATCTCGGTGTACGCGGGGGCGGGCCTGCCGGCCCCCCCGACGGTGGCGACCAACGATCCCGCGAGCCTCCTGCGGCATCTCGCGGACGAGGGGGCCGACGGCTGGGTCGTCAAGGGGATGGTCGGAGGCTACACGCACACCGAGACCGTCGAGACGCCCCGATCCGAGGAGGCGGCGGGTCTGCTTCTCCGCGACGGCCCGCGCATGGTGCAGCGCCGGGTCGAAGGGGACAACGTGCGCGCGTTCGTGCTCGACGGTGCGGTGGTCGGGGCGGCGGAGGTCGTCTCGATCGAGGGATGCGAGATCGACTCGAGGCGGGGCGAAACCCGTATCCGGCGCATCGAGATCCCCGAGGCGGCGGCCCGGACCGCTGTGTGCGCGGCGGCGCGATGGGGGATGCCCTTCGCCGCGGTGGACTTCATGCGCGACGCCCGCACGGGCGAGTACCGGATCCTCGAGTGCAACTCCGCCCCGTTCTTCGTCGTGTTCGAGGGGCGGGCGGGACTCGACCTCTCGGGGAAGCTGGCCGATTTCCTTCTCGGGAGATGACGGACGGAACGCACGGCCGCCCCAGGAGCGGCGGCTCCGTCGTCGTCCTCTCACCGACGGGAAGAACCGTCCGTCCTCAGAGCGTGTCGTCGCCGCAGAAGCGCGGATCCTCGGAGCAGAGGGCGCAGTCCGTGTGGTAGAGCCTCTTGCAGTAGCCGACCCGAACCGACTCTTGCGAGCGAACCACGAACTTCATCTCGATTCTCCTTCTTGCGTTTACGTGGAAAAGCCTGCGCCCGGGCGGCCGATCCGCCTCGAGCGCAGGCTCGACGGTCGTGCGCGAACCTAGTAGATCGGGTCGTCACAGAAACGGGGATCCTCGGAGCACAGGGCGCACAGCGTGTGATAGAGCCCGCACACGGACTTCCCACGCCTTTCCTGCGAACGAACCACGAACTTCATCTCGATCCTCCTCTTCTCCCGCGCGAACCGCGCGGGATCTCCTACGACACCCTGGATCCTCGGAGCACGGATCGCGCCCGGCGAAATGCCCGCGCAGCCTGGCTCCGAAGTGCCTGTCTCGCGACCCTTGAGTATACGCAGAACCACGCGGCAAATCAACCGTAAGTCCTTGCAACGATAAGCGATATAAATTCGAAATCTTCTAGGAGACGGCAGGCGCCTCGCCTGCCGGAACGCGAAGCCGCGGGGATGCGTAGGGGATCCGGGGGCGATCACGGGGGCAGCCACCGCAGCCTCCGACGGAGGGCGGCGGCTGCCCCCTAGTGCCGATGGCTAGTACAGGACGTCATCGCAGAAGCGGGGATCCTCGGAGCACAGGGCGCACATCGTGATGTACAGCTTGCACGTGGGCTTGACATTCCTTTCCTGCGAACGAACGACGAACTTCATTGCGACCCTCCTTCTCGACCGCACGACTCTCGTGCGGCCAAAACCACGAAAACGAACACCGAACCGTCCCTACCCGCTCCGGGAGCTTCCCGGGCCGGGCGACGGGCGATCTTATACGGCGAGCCCGTCCAAGATCAAGGGCCCGCGACTTCCTTCGACTTCCTGCAGGAACGCTCGATGTTCCGCCGCCCCGGGATCCCCAGGGATCGACGCGGAGATCGATCGCCTCGAGGTCACTCGCAGCCGCGAGGATCCTCGCTGCAGAGCATGCACAGCGTGTGCTTGACCCCGGGCGGCAAGGTCGTATTCGGGAGATGCCGATCCTGGGGTCCCACGACGAACTTCATGCGTCCTCCTCTGCGTCCTGGCCCGGAGCGCGCCGAGCTCTCGGACGCCCGGTTCGGTCCCGAGCGGAATTCCTCAGTCCCAGTTGCCGCAGAAGCGGGGATCCTCGGAGCACAGGGCGCACTCCGTGATGGCCCGAGTGCACACGCCCCTGCGCGAGCCGCCGTCCTGCGACCGAACGATGAATCTCATCCTGTCTCTCCTTCTCGCCGGCTCTCACCCGCTGAAGGAAGGGCCGGCGACTGCTTCGACTCCCTTTTGCGCTCGGGCGATCCGGACGCTCGGGGCCGAGGGTAGGGTGTACGCAGGCACAGGAGAGAAATCAAGGGCGCCGCGCGATTCCGATCGAGGAGACGGCGCAGGCGTCCGGCGCGTCGCAAATTCCAATAAATCAAGGAAACCGGGGCCTTTCCGCGGAGCGTGGCCGGCCGGAACCCTGGGGAATTTCGATCCGCCGGGTTATGCTATCGAGCCGTGGCGATCGCGCCGCCCTGCTTCGCGCCGGGGCGGCCGGCGGAGCGGAGGGGTGGCAGATGACCCGAACGTTCGAGGATCCCCTCCTCACCAAGATCCACGGAATCCTCCGCGCCGAGGTGGATTCGAACTTCGACTTCCTGGAGCCTGGACCGATTCCATGGTCCTCTCCGAGGAAGCCCGCGTCGGCCTCGTCCGTGGCGCTCCTGACCACCGCGTCCCTGCACCTGAAGGGGGACGTTCCCTTCCGTGCGCTGGAGGACCGGTTCGGCGACACCGGTTACCGCACGATTCCGTTGAATGCGAGGCCGGAGGATCTGGACCTCGACGCGCCGTACGTGGACCGCCGCCACATCTCCTCCGACCCCGAGGTCGCGCTTCCGCTTCGAGCCCTCGAAACCCTCCACCGAGAAGGAATCGTGGGGCCACCCGCCCCGAGGCACGCGAGCGTCTCGGGGGGCCTCGTGAGGCCGTATCCCGGGCTCCTGGAGACCTCGGATCGCCTGGCGGCGATGTTCCACGAGGACGGCGTCGATGCCGTGCTGCTGCTCCCCAGCTGCCCTCTTTGCGTCCAGACGGTCTGCCTCCTGGCCAGAGAGTTCGAGAGCCGGAGGATCGCGACCGTCTGTCTCACGCTCGTGCCCGAGCTGAGCCGGATCGTCGGCGCCCCGAGGACCCTCTCGGTCCGCTTCCGCTTCGGCGCGCCGTGCGGGGACTCGGGGAACGGCCCCGTCCATCGGACGGTCCTTCGGGAGATGCTCGGCCTCCTGGACGAGGCGACCGAGCCCGGAACGTTCCGGGAGTCGGGGCTGCAGTGGAAGCGCACCCCCGCATGAGCGCCCCCACGCACGGCGGGAAGCGGCCGTCGCGGCGCCCCCCGGCGATTACGATTTCTTGGTTGTCGGGTCCGGACGCGCGGACCTATAGTCCCCGTATGCGAGGGCCGTCGATCGCCCGTACGTCGCTTCGCGGAATCGGCGCGGCGAGCCTCGCGACCGCGGCGGGGGCGCTGGTTTGCGCCCTGGGGACGGCCGGATGCGCGGGGCGAGTCCCGCGCCCGGGCGGTGCGGAGGCCCCGCACGAGATCCCCGAACCGGCGCGACCGGACGTGGCGGCACGGCCGGAGGAACCGTCACCCCAGGAAGAGCCCGAGAGCCCGACCGGTGTGTTTCATCGCGTTCTTCCTGGGCAGACGCTGTGGCGCATCGCGAAGGTGTACCGAGTCCCCCTCGACGAGATCCTGCGCGTAAACGGGATCGCCGATCCGGAGAGAATCGAGGCCGGACAGCAGATCTTCATCCCCGGGGCGGGACGCCTCCTCGAGGTCCCTCCGTACCCTGCGCCCCTGCCGGATGTCGCGGCCCCGGCCCCTCCCGGACCCGAGATCGCGGAGCGAAGCGCCGGCGATTTCGAGTGGCCTGTCGCCGGGGGAGAGATCCTGTCCCGCTTCGGAGCTCGCCGCCGCACGCACCGCCACGCGGGCATCGACATCCGGGGCCGCCCGGGTCAGGAGGTCGTCGCCGCGCAGGACGGCGTCGTGACGTTCAGCGGCAGCACGCGGACCGCCTACGGCAAGCTCGTGATCCTCGATCACGGAACCGGGTTCGAGTCCCTGTACGCGCACAACCGGGAGACCCTCGTCGCCGCGGGCGACACGGTGAAGCGAGGTCAGCCGATCGCGCGGGTGGGCAGGACGGGCAACGCGACCACCCCGCACGCCCATTTCGAGATCCGCAGAGGCGGCGTGCCGGTCGATCCGCTCCCCTACTTCCTGAGCGTCGCCGAGGTTCGGCCATGAAGATCGAGGTCCGCTGCCCGAGCTGCGGGCGAGGATATCTCGTCGAGGAGTCGAGGATCCCGCCGGGGGGCGGTCCGGTCGCCTGCAAGGCCTGCGGTGGGGCGATCGAACTCCCCTCGCCGCACCCCGCGGCGCCGCCACGGCCGGCTCCCTCCCCTCCCGCGCCGCAGGCGCCGGCGCCGAAGCTCTCTTCGAGCGATCCGGTTCCGGAGGTCGTGCGGACGGATCCCGTCGCCGGGTCGGGGGAGGTCGTCTGCCCGAGATGCGGCCTGCATTTCGACGCCGGCAGCGCCGCGCCGTCCCGGGCCAGCGCGGAACGGCCGGGGGTGCTGGTCGTCGAGGACCTCGAGTACTTCTTCGAGATCGCCCATGACGCGCTGGCGGCGAGGTTCGACGTCCATGCGGCCAGGAGCCTCCGGGAAGCTCGGCATGTGCTCGCCTCGAGGAAGATCGACGCGATCGTCCTCGACCTGACGCTCGAGAACGGAGAGAACGGACTGAACCTCCTTCGCGAGCTCCGCCCGAAGCCCTGCCCCGTGATCATCTACACGGCCGAGGACGAGACGGAGCTTTACGGAGAATCCTGGGAGCGGATGCGGGCGCTGGGCGCGGACGATCTCGTGCTCAAGGGAATGAACGCGGGCGACGCCCTCGTGGCCAAGATCGCCATCCTCCTCGGCGAGGCCGATCCGTCGGGCAGCTGACGGTTGCGACCCGTCCCGGGAGGCGTTCGGTCCCCGGGCCCCGCAGCCCGCGCGAAGCCCGGGTCGAACCGGTCAGAAGTGGAAGGCGACGCCGAAGAATCCCGAGAACCCTCCCAGTTCGAGCGTGCCGAGCCCCTCGAAGTCCTGGCCGAGGTCGGCGTTCGCCCAGGAGTAGCGCCCCTCGAGGAGGAAGCTCCAGGCCGGACCCGCGGGGATCTCGATTCCCGCGAGCGCGTGGATCTCCGGCGCGACTCCGTCGTCCTCGAAGTGGGCCGGGAACACCTCGGGTGGATCGTACGTGAAATCGAGGAAATCCCCGTCCTCGACGTACTCCCAGAAGAGGAGGCCCGCTCCTACGCCGAAGTAGGGGACCGGGTGATGGACCGCGTACTGGCCGCGGGCGCCTCGGTACGCGAGCCTCCCGCCGGGAAGGAAGCGAATGTCCACGGTGACGGGCGTCACGTCCAAGCCGCTGTCGTGGAGAATCGGGAACCCGCTCTCGTCGATCCAATCGCGGTAGGCGGAGCGGACCGTGGCGTCGTAGAAGTCGATGTTGAAGCCGACCTCGAGCGTGTTGCTCACCCCGGTGACGAACGTGACCCCGAAGACGGCGTCGTCGAAGTCGCTTCCGTCGAGGGTGAAGGTATCGGCGGTGTCGTCCCAGAAGCTTCCGTCCCCGGTCGGGACGAACCACCCGAAGCGGAACTGAAGGCTGTTCCCCGCCGGCGACCTCGGTTGGGCCTGAGCGGGAACGGCGGCGATCGCGGCAACGGCCGCGAGCACGAGCAGGATCGCGTGGCGTCTCATGGGTCCTCCCCGGCCGCGGCGTGCGACGCTCGCGAGCGAGCGCCCGCGGCCGGCCCGCCGAAGTGCAACGCCCGAGCCAGCGAGCGGGCCCGGGAATCCGACGCGCTTTTGGGGGATCTCGTCGCGGAGTGTCCACTCCGCGCGACAGCCGGGACCTCTGGCGGGGTCAGGATCCACGGGCGGCCGGCTCCCCGGATACGGGGAACCGGCCGTACCGCTGCCTTCGGTCTAAGGTCGGATGTGGATCTCGATCGGCTCTTCGGTCTCGATCGTGAGCTCCGTCCCGGCCGGCAGCTCGATCTCCTCGCCCTTCGTCTTCGCGGCAACGGCGCCACCGGCGGCGGCCCCGGCCAGCGCACCGAGGAGTGTCCCTTTCGCCTTGTCGTCCTTGCTCAGGGCGCGGCCCAGCAGGCCGCCCACGGCTGCCGCCCCGCCGATCGTCGCCGCGTCCTTGCCGCTCTCGCTCTTCCCCGTTCTGGACAGCGTCGCCCGGATCGGGAGCGCATCGCCGGATGGCAGCACGGCGCCCGTGAACGCCGCGACGAGCTTCGCGGTCCCGCCGATCTTCCCGAGCGGCACGGCCTCCATGATGACTCCCGTGACGGTCGAGCCCTGGGGCAGGGCCACGCGGCCCTCGTAAACGACGTCCTTTGCGACCCTGGCCTTGAAGGTGTCACCGGCCTTGCTCGTCCGGCTACCGATGGGATCCACCATCACGAGGTCCACGGACGTCCCCGGGGGAAGCGTGACCACGATCATCTCCTCGGGCGCCCGCGGCTCCTCGGGGGCCTGCGCCTCCGGCTCCGCCTCCCGTTCCACGGGTGAGGGCTTGGCGGCCGGCGCGGTCCGCGGCTTGGCGGGAAGAGGCTCCACGGGAGTCGGCGCCTCGGATGTCGACGCGGGAGCCGGCGCTTCGGACGCCGGTGCGGCCGTCGGGGCTTCCGCGGAAGGCGCCTGAGCGGGCGGTGTGCCGCCGCCGCACCCGGCAACGGCCAAGGCGGCCGTGGCGAACACTGCGAACATCGAGATCCTTCGGAACTTCATGGCAGGAACCCTCCAGCCCCCGGAAGTTACCGTCCGTGGGGAACCCCCGCGAGAGAGCGCCGCTCCCTTCCGACGGCCGGCGCCCCTGGCGCGGGAAACCCGCACAAAAGGCGAAGGGGGCCGCCGCTCGGCGGCGACGGCCCCCTCTGCGCCGTGACCGGTCTCGGGGCTACTCGAGGACGCGGATGACGACGCGCCGGTTCTTCGCTCGGCCGGCGGAGGTCGCGTTGTCCGCGACCGGCTTCGACTCGCCCATCGAGATCACGCTCATCGCGTGCAGCGGAACGCCGCCCGACTCGTTGAGGTAGGTCATCACGGCCTTCGCGCGCTTCTCGCCCAGCTCCAGGTTGTACGCCTCGCTCCCGATGTTGTCCGTGTGCCCCTCGATCTCGAGGTACACGGCCTTGTCCATCGCCTTGATCTTCGCGGCGAGGTCGTTGAGCTCCGCGGCCGCCTCGGGCGGGATCGCGTCCTGGTCGAACGAGAACTTCACTCGGTCGTCCGACAGGGTGACCGTCCAGAGGATCTTGCCCTTGGCGAGCTTCGCGGCCTCATCCGCCCTCGTCATGGCCTGGGAGCCGATCTCCACGGCCTTCTCGGCGGTCCCCCGAACAGCCTCGATCTTCTGGTCGGTGTCCGACTTCAGATCGGTGACCCGGCGCTCGTTCTCCTCGACGCCGCTCTCCACTCCCTTGATCCGCTGGTCCGTCTGCTCCTGGTCCTTCCGATACACCTTCTTGGTGACGCAGCCCACGGACAGCACCAGGGCGACGACGACCAGAACCGCAACCACCGCCGACGTTCGCTTCATCATCAAAGTCACTCCTTGAAAAATGTCCCTCGCGTCCCAGCCGTTCCGCTCGCGGGCCAAGGACTCCGGGAACCGCATCCAGCGCCGTTCGCCCACATCCGGGACCCGACGACGCGTAACTCTATTCCGGTCCTGCCCGAACTGCAACTGCCGACGGCTCGGGAGGAGAACAAGCGCCGTGCCACGGCGCGAGGCGCCAATCCGGTCTAACTGGCGCACTTCCGCGGGAGGGGGCGGGAACTTTCGACGCTGGTCATGTAGGAATTCCCATCCGGGCGGCTCGGCGAGAGCCCAGGGGGGGGAAGCGTCGGGCTTATCGGGTAGCCCGATCAGGGGGTCGCGTAGTACCCCTTGCGGGTCGACACCACGTAGCGGTTCTTGCGCGTCTCGAGCTCGATGCTCCGGTACCGCCCGTTCCACAGGGACCGCGTCGGCTTGTACCCGATGAGGTACTGGAACCGGAGCTCCTCGTCGATTCGAGCGACGGCCTCCTTCAGCTCGTCGGGATCGTGAACCGCATAGGCCGTGCCGCCCGTCTCCTCCGAGAAGAGGCCGAGAACCTCGAAATTCGTTCGCAGCTCTCGCTGCTCCGGCACCAGGCCCGGCGGAAGCGACGAGAAGCCGACCGTGTAGATCGGGACGCTCGCTCGCTTCGCCGTCTCCGCCGCCTCTTCCAGCGTGATCACGCTGGCGTTGTCAACGCCGTCCGTGATCAGAACGATGGCCTTCTTCCCGTCGCCGCTCGCCTGGACGAGGCCGGGAGCGGCGGCGACGGCGTCGTGAAGAGCGGTCTGCCCGTAGCCGATCTGCACGGCGAGACGCAGCAAGAAGAGGTCCCGGTCCGACGTGAACTCGGTGACCCACGCCACCTGCTCGTCGGCGAAGCAGATCAGGGCGAAGCGGTCCTGCGGCCTGAGCGCGTCGACGAAGTACCGGATCGCCTCCTTCGCCGCTTCCAGCTTCCCGCTCATCCGCATGCTTCCGGACACGTCGAGCATGAACGCGATCGAGACCGGCGTGGCGGTCTCGGACGTGAAGAACTGAATCGTCTGGGGGATGTGGTCCTCGCGCAGCGTGAAGTCCTCGCGAGCCAGGTTCCTCACGATCCGCCCCTTCTTGTCCTCCACCGTCGTCGGCAGGAGCACGAGGCGCACCTTCTCGACCTCGACGTAGCCGCTCTGGAGGATGCGCTCCAAGGCCGCGTCGTCGAGCGGAACGCCGGAGGCGACGGCGGTGGCTGCCGAGCCCTCCCCACCGCCTCCCTCCGCAGCCCCGGGCTCGGCGCGGCTCGTCGTGGAGACGCCGAAGCCAAGGGCAGCTGCCAGGAAGAGTCCGAGGATCGACTTCGCTTTCCGAATCACGCCGCTCTCCCTCTTGTTCTCCCGTTCCAATTTGCAATTCGCAGGCCAGGAAGTCAACCGGCGGCGGTGGTAGGGGCCTGCGGGACCGAGACGAGCGAGGGAGAGGGCCGCTAACTCCTAGGATCGAGAACGAGGTAGCCGTCCGCGTCGAGCCGGCCGGAGAGCTCCGACGTGACCCACCCCGGACCGGAGACCATCGGCCCTTCGACCTCGAGCCGGCCGTCCGCCCTCGTCCGAACCGTAAGCCCAGGAACCGGCTTCCCGGCGGTCCCGGGCCGTACGGCATCGGGGCGATTGACCGCGACGAGCCCGCAGGCTTCCGGCGCCGACGCCCCTTCGAGCAGCGGGAACCCGGCGTCCAGGAAGAAGGAGATCACCGAGGGATCCGACGGAGGGCCGAGCGGGACGAGCGCACGCATGCGGCCGCCGGTGATCGCCCGCACTCGGCCGAGGACGAGCGCATCCGCCAGCCGCCAGCGCCAGGGACGGGCCGACGGCAACCGGCCCGCGGCGAGGTCCGGAGCGCCTCGCCTCCCGCCCTCCGCGAGGGCCAGCCGGAGGAGCGCTCCGGCCACGAGGGCTTCGGCCCTCATGGCCCGCATCAACCGGTCGCGAAGCGCCGTCAGGCGATCCGACTCCATCAGGAGGATCTCCGGCCGCAAAGCGCCGAGGATCGCCGCGGGATCGCCGCCGGACGGGAGCGAGGAGAATCGGGCGCCACGGCCGAGGCACGCCAACGCGAGGACCAGGACCGCCGGATCCGAGACGGGGAGCGCCGCCGCCACCGTCTCGCCGGAAGCGAGCCCCAGGCAGTCGACGAAGGCCCGCGCGCCCGTGGCGACCGCCGCCCCCGTCAAGCTGGACGACTGCAGCGTGCCGGCGGATCGGGCGAAGCGCAGGGCCACCGTCCCCGCCTCCCGCTCCGCCAGCGCCGGGGGCTCGCTCTCCCCGTCCTCCTCGGAACGGAAGCGAGCCCCGGCCGCGCACGCGTCCGCGACGGTGATCGCGGCGGCCAGGACGCCGGGGGAAGCCCGGCAGAGCATCGCCAGATCGAGCGAGGGCAGGTCCGGGCGCAAGCCGAGGACCACCGCGAGACACCGCTCGTCCTCCACCAGGACCTGCCGCGCCTCCGCGCTTCGCAGCGCGTCCAGAAGATCGCCGGGAGGAAGGCCGGGATCCAGGAGAACCGGAACGCCTCCGGCGCGAAGGATCGCCAGGAATCCGAGGAGAACGTCCCCGATGTCCCTGGAAACGACGGCCGCGCGATCCCCCGGCGCGAGCCCGTACTCGGAGAGCGCGGCCGCGAGGTCGCGGGAGCGGCCGTCGAGGTCCGCCGCTTCCTCCGCGACGATCCCCCCGGCCGAGGGGATCAGCAGGGCGCCTCCCGCGCGCGGAAGCGACTCGATGAGGTCGAGGAAGGGTGCTTTCGGCATGCCTCGCGGAGCGCGCCCGGTTTCCGGCGCCCCCGGAGAGCGCGCGGGAGGCCCCCTCGCCTCCCCCGCGCTCCACCGGAGCCTCGGTTCAGAAGCGCCAGCTGAATCCCACGCCGAACAAGTTCACGGACGACTCGTACCGGCCGTCCACGACTCCCGTCGGCGAGCTCAGCGGATCCCCGTCGTTCGCGTCTCGATCCTGGAAGAAGAGCGGCATGACGTAGGCGTCAAGCGCCCAGCTCTTCCCGTGGAACCCGTACCCCACCGAGATGCCCAGACGGTCGGCGTCCGGAATGCTCGGGCGCAGCGTGTCGTCCGGAATCGGGCCCTGGTCGAAGACGGCGCCGAAGCGGAGCTCGTGCCGCTCCGCCATCGCCCACGCCGCGCCGAGCCGGAATGCGAAGGTGTCGTCCCAGTTCTCCGGGAGAACGATGTCGGTCACCGCGGGCGTCTCGTTCTCGAAGTCGATCGCCAGATGGTCGAACCTCGACCACTGCGCCCAGGAAACGTCGAACTCGACCTCCCAGTCCGCGAATCCGGTGTACGCGACGCCCAGCGCCGCCTGCGCCGGCAGGTCGAGGGTCGTCGTCCCGGGGCCGTCGGGGAAATAGAGCTCGAGATACTCGTTCACCCCGGTGAACGCGACTTCCCCGTCGATGTCCGGGGACAGCTCTGCGCGATAGGTCAGGCCGGCCTTCCATTCCTCGGTCGCGAACTGGAAGGCGAGGTTCCAGCCCCAGTCGTCGCCCGTTCCGGTGAGGTCCGACGCTCCAACCACGGTGCCTGGAGGCAGCTCCAGGAAGGAGCTCTGATCGAACTCCCGCGAGAACTCCTTGACGTCGGCGTAGATGTAGTCGATCCCCACGGCGAAGGACCATCGGTCGTCGATCTTGAAGGCGAGGTTGGGATTCACCACGAACGTCGCCAAGTCGACCCGCTTGCTCGAGAACGTGATCGGCCGGTCCTCCCACTCGCTCGCGAGGCCGAACGGGGTGGTCACGCCGATGCCGAAAGCCATCCAGTCGTCGATCCGGTGCGTGAAGTAGAGGTTCGCCGGCGTCGCGTTGTTGGTGACCGCGTCGAACTTCACCTCCGTCGGAAGGCCGTAGGCGGGGTCGGACGTCGTGATCGACGTGTCCCGGCCGATCGGGATCAGGTTGGCCCCGAAATGGAAGTTCGTCCCTTCCAGCCGGACCAGGGCGGCCGGGTTGTACCAGTTCGCCGCGGCGTCGTCCGCCCGAGCCACCCAGGCGCCCGCCTGCGCGGACGCCTTCGCGCTCTGCTCGTAGATGCTGAACCCGGACCCGACCGCGGGCGTCGCGCACGCCAGGGCCAGCACGATCACCAGCCAGATTCCTCGATTCCTCATGATGCCCCCTGTCACGGACCTTCGTCCGGGACCGCCTTGGCGGCCCCCGGGGTCCGAAATAGGCCCGGACCCGCCGGACCGGCCGGGAGCATAGCACGCGACACCCCGGTTTCTGCACCGATGCAGCAGCAAAGGCGCCGGCGCGGGTCCCGGAAAAGGATGCGCCTTGACGGCCCCCCCCCTCTCCCCATATAAAGACGGTCTTCTGGGCATTGGGCCGTCGTCGAAGGCCGTTCGCGCCGGGCGGGTGCGGTCCGCCGTCGCGACCGAGGAGGCGATTCGTCATGGCGTGGAAGCGGTTCCTTGCGTGGGCCGGCGTGTTGTCGACATTGGCGTTCGGGGGAACCGCTGTCCTCGCGGAGGAGACGCCGCAGGCGCCGGCGCCGGAAGGACAGCCCGCCGAGCCGGCGAAGGCCGAGGAGTCTTCGAAGCCCCGATTCTGGGGGGATCGCTTCGCGCTCTACATCGCGGTGGCCGGCGGCGGCGCCTGGTCGGAGCGCACGATCGACTCGTCGATCACGACGTCCGGGAACTCGGTTTCCAAGAGCGAACTCGATCTCCAGGACGTCCTCCACGGTCGGTTCACCGTCGGCTGGCAGCTCCCGGCCAACCGCGGCCACCTGCTGCTGTCCGTGAACGGCTTCCGCGAGGACTCCTACGTGTTCTCGGCGTTTGGGCTTTCGTCTTGGGCGGTGGAGAGCATCGACGAGGACGGATCGCTGAACGCCTCCGCGTACGACGAGCTGCTGCGCTGGTGGCGTGTGCGGGCCACGGACGGCCGGCTCAAGTCGACGTACACGATCCCCCTGCTGGTGAACGGGAGCATCCTCTACGACGTCGAGGACCCGCGGACGTACGCCCAGCGGGAGGGTGCGACGGCAGTCGACCTGCAGAACGAGATGCAGACGTGGGACGCGTTCTACCAGCGAGAGTTCGGCGGGCGGCGATGGAGCGCGCGGTGGTCCGCGGGCGGCCGCTACTTCCTGTACGAAGGAACCGTCCCCGCGGCCGCGTGGCTCAACGACGGCGACAAGTTCGGGTACGGCTACACGGACGGCGTCGGCCTCCGCCTGCTCCCGCTGAAGCAGAAGTCGAGCGGGATGGGCCCGACGGCCTCCCTGGAAGCGCAGTTCCACCTCTTCCGGGACCACGTCGTCCTGTACGGGCAGGGGCGGATCGCCCTGATCTACGAGAGTCTCGAGGTCGATTCCGGGCCTTTCTTCACCCTCGTGGATCCGCAGGACGGGGTCGTTCTGGCGGAGGCCCGGGTGCTGGAGGACCGGGTGAAGACGGCCTGGCACGTGACCGCCGAGGTGGGCGCGCGAATCCGGATCCTTCAGGGGGTCACCGCGGAGATCGGGTACGGGCAGTCGTCCTTCCAGGACAGCGTGCTCGTTCCGACAGAGTTCTTCATCCCCCAGGTCGCGACGGACGTCGAGGGCGGCACGTCCATCCTGTACAACACGCGGGATCTCCTGTTCGGCGTCGTTCACGCGGGGCTCAGCTTCCAGTTCTGATCCCCGTTCGCCCCCTCGCGAGGCCCCCGGCCCGGCGCGAAGCCGCCCGAGGAGGGAGTCGATGAGCGAGGCGATCCTTCTGGGCGGGGCACGCATCGGGCGCGCCTTGCTGCTCGCGGCGCTGGCGGCCGCGTCCCCGGTGATCGGTGCCGGCGCCGACGAGGATCGACGGGCGGAATGGCTCCGGTTCGCGGCGGAGATGGCCGGCAACGGCGACTGGCGCGAGGCCCGTTACCGCTGGGAAAGGATGCTGGTCTCCGACACCGACGATCCGAAAGTCCTCAACAACCTTGCGGTGGCGCACGAGGTCCTGGGCGATCCCGAGCGGGCAGCGGAACTGTACGAGAAGGCGCTGGCGCAGTCGGGGAACGACTCGCGGATCCGGGAGAACGCGGATCGCGCCTTCTCCTTCCGGCGGGCGGCGTCGGCCGAGGCGGGCCCGGGACGCGGCGCGGACCGGACGGACACCCCTTCGCCCAAGGTCTCACGCAAGGGCCGCGGCTCCGCCGTCAGTCTCCCCGTGAAGCTCCCGCTCCCCGCGCGGCTTTCGGTCCCGGAGAACGGGAGCTTGCTGGTCGCCTCCTTCCTGGGACGCGAGTCCGACCTCTTCGACACGGGGCGGGAGCTCGTCCGGTTCCTGCGGACGGAGTTCCGCAAGAAGACGACCCTCCGCGTCCTCGACGTCACGCCGCCGCCGGCCGTCCCCGAGCAGCCGCTCGGGGATTTCGTCGCGAACGCGGAGTTCTGGAAGCATCTCGGGAGGACCTACGACGCCGACCTCGTCGTCTCGGGGGTCGTCGAGTTCTCCCGCCGCGACGCGTCCGGGTTCGGCGAGGTGGACATGGTCAGCCCGGTGACGGGCCAGAAGGTCCGGCGGACCCAGTTCGTGGAGCAGGAAGAGTTCGCCTTCGACGTCGACGTCATGTTCTTCGACGGGCGCACCGGCGCCCTCCTCTTCCGTGACCGCCTGCGGCGGACCGCCCTCTTCCGCGGCTCGTCCAACGACCCCCTCACCGCCTTCTACGGGCTGGCCGAAAACTTCGCCGCGGACGTCCTTGCCGTCGTCTCCCCGCGCACCCGCGAAGAGACGAGGTTCATCTTCCGGGGCTGACGCCGCCGCCCCGGGGGCTGGAGCGCGGTATGCCGATCCCCGCGGTCTCGTACGATAATGGTGCGTCGCGGCCGCTCGGGGCGGGGGGGGACGAGGGGCTTCTCGCCGGGCGCGGCCGATCGCGGGAGCCGCCGATGAAATCTCCCAGTGCCCTCGCCGCCGTCCTGGCCGTCGCGGTGCTCGCCGCGGTCCCGGCCCAGGCCCAGCAGTTCGGGCAGAACAAGATCTCCTACGAGCGGTTCGAATGGAAGGTGTACCCGTCGCCCCACTTCGACGTCCACTACTACGGGGCCGACGAGGCGTTTCTCCAGGAGGTCGTCTCCTACGCGGAGAGCGCCTATCTCCGGATGTCCAGGGACCTCGATCACGAACTCCGGTTCCGGGTGCCCCTGATCGTCTACCGGAACCACGCGGAGTTCTCCCAGACGAACATCACGATGGACGAGCTGCCCGAGGCGGTCGGCGCCTTCGCCGAGCCCGTCCAGAACCGGATGGTCGTCCCGCTCGATCAGCCGCCCGACAAGCTCTACTCCCTGATCGCCCACGAGCTGAGCCACATCTTCCAGTACTCGATCTTCTTCGAGGGTTATCTCGGGCGGGCCCTGCGCTCGAACCCTCCCGCCTGGATCATGGAGGGGATGGCCTCCTACCTCGCCGGCGACGAGGACAGCATCGACCGGATGGTCATGCGGGACGCCGTCGTCGCGAACCTCCTGCCGCCGATCCAGGACCTCGCTTACCCGACCTTCCTCGCATACCGATACGGCCACGCGATCTTCGACTTCATCGAGAGCGAGCACGGCAAGGAGGGCTTCCGCAGCTTCGTCTACGAGTACCGCAAGGTGCTCCTGACCAACAACATCGAGAAGGCGATCAAGGAAGCCTTCGGCTACGACATCGCGGAGTTCAACCGGAGGTTCGTCCGGTACCTCCAGAAGAAGTACCTGCCGGTGCTTCTGGAGAAGAAGGCGCCCGAGGACTACGGCAAGGAGATCGGCCTCAAGAAGGAGGGCGTGTACACGTTCTCTCCGACGATCTCGCCCTCTGGGGAGCTCGTCGCCGTCCTGGCGTCCCCGAAGCTCGAGATCGACCTCCTGGTGCTGTCCGCCGACGGCGGCCCCCGCGTGCGGAGCCTCACGCCCGGATGGACGAACCGCTGGCAGTTCCTCGTCGCCGAGGCGTTCGAGGGGCGTCGCGACCTCTCCTGGTCGCCCTCCGGAGACGAGGTCGCCGTCTTCGCGCGGCACGAGAACCGGCGGCAGCTCCTGATCTTCGACGCCCTGTCGGGAAGGCGCCTGCGCACCGTGGACCTCCCCGGTATCGCCGAGTGCGCGAGCCCCGCCTTCTCCCCCGACGGACGGAGGATCGCCTTCGAGGGGAACCGGGACGGGACGGTGGACGTCTTCGAGCTCGACCTGGAGTCGGGGGAGATCCGCAACGCGACGGCGGACGACGCCTTCGACGCGAACCCCTGGTACGCTCCCGACGGGAAGTCCCTCGTCTACGACCGGAGGGTCGGCCGTTTCTGGAAGATCTTCTCCGTGGATCTCGCCGACCCCTCGCGCAAGCGGCAGCTCACCTTCGGCCCGGGCTCCGACATCCAGCCCGCCTACTCCCGCGACGGCCGCACGCTGTTCTTCGCGTCGGACCGCGGACCCGAGGAGATCTTCAACATCCACGCCCTGGACCTGGCGTCGGGCGAGGTCCGCAGGTACACGGACGTAGTGGGCGGCTGCTTCTCGCCGGTCGAGTCCGCCGAGAGGGAGGGGGAGCGCCAGCTCGTCTTCGTCTCCTTCTTCCGCGGGACCTTCCGGCTCTTCCGCATGCCCCTCCTTCAGCCGGAGGCGCGCACGGAGGCGGTCCTGGACTCCGAGGAGCAGCCCGAGATCGAGGCGTTCGAGCCCCCGCTCCGCCTCACCCCGGATCTCGTGAAGATCCGCCCCTACCATCCGAAGTGGGACCTCGAGATGCCGCTCTTCGCCGTCGGGGTCACGAACGACGGGACGATCCTCGCGGACGCCGCGGTGCAGTTCTCGGACCTCCTGGGGGACCAGCGCATCCAGGTCCTCGCCTCGTCGGTTTCCACGTACTCGAACATCGCGGCGACGTACCTGAACTTCAAGCACCGCGCGCGCTGGGGAGCCACGTTCTTCGACTACCGCGATTACTACGTGGACCTCTACTACGACACGGCCGGGGAGTCCCGGGAGCAGATCCAGCGCACGACGGGAGGCGCGGTGTTCCTGCAGTATCCGTTGAGCCGCCATTACCGCGCCGAGAGCTCGCTCGGCGTCATCGACCGGAGCCAGGACTACCTCGCCATCGACTCGATGAGCGGCACGATCGTGGCGAACACCATCCGCGAGCGCTTCGCGATCCTGGGGCTGTCGTTCACGGGCGACACGACCCGGTTCCAGTCGTTCGGCCCGTTCCAGGGGAAGCGCTTCACGATCGGCGCGACCTGGGGGGCGGACATCGGCAGCGACTACCCAGGGAACCTGCTCGAGTACGAGCTCGACTTCCGGGCTTACAAGCAGCTCACCCGCAGGTCCCTCCTGGCGTTCCGCGCGGCGGGAGCCTGGAGCGCCGGGGACCGGCCGACGTACTACTCCCTCGGCGGGATCAACGTGCTTCGCGGGTACGACTACCGGGAGTTCTTCGGCACGCGCGTGGCCTGGGCGAACGCCGAGCTGCGCTTCCCGCTCGTGGACGAGATGGCGTTCCCGTTCGGCGTCCTGCGGGACGTCCGGGGGTTCCTGTTCGCCGATCTGGGCGCCGCGTGGTTCGAGGGGGACGTCTTCTACGACCCGGAGACCGGACGGCTGGAGGACTTCCAGCTCTGGGACTCGGAGAACGACCGCCTCCAGAGCGGCCGGGGATCCTACGGATGGGGGATCCAGCTCCTGTTCCTCGGAGGGCTCCAGTTCAACTGGGCGTGGTCGCACCGGATGGACTACACGACCTTCGACGAAACCGGCGCGCCGGTCGCCGCGGACAAGGGCGGGACGCGGACGGACTTCTACATCATCTACGACTTCTAGGGCGCTAGGGCAGCCGCGACGCGCGGCGCACGGCCACCCAGGCCGCCGCCGTCCCCACCGAGACCCCGACGGCCGCGAGAAGGAGCCCGTGCCGGAGAGAGAGCGGCTGCGAGGCCACGAGGTCGACCACCGCCCTCGGAGCCGCCTTCGCCCAGGAGAGGAAGAGCCGCCGCGACGCCTCCGAGAGAACGATCCCGATCGTCGCCGCCGCGAGCCCCTGGGCGACGCCGGAGACGAGGAAGGGCCCGCGCACGAGGGCCGGCGACGCCCCCACGAGGAGCATGACGTCGATCTCCTCGCGCCGCGCGTGGACCGCCAGTCTCACGACGCCCGCGATCACGAGCACGACGACGGAGAGAACGGCGAGCGCCGCGGCCGCGCCGCCCGCCCGAGCCAGCCGCAGCGAGGCGTCCAGCCGGTCCAGCCACTCGAGATCGAAGCGAACGTCCTCGACCCCGGGAACCCCCCGTAGCGACGAGGCGACGCTCCTCGCGGCCGCGGCCGCGCCGGCGCCGGGGACGAGGAACGCCTCGAACGACTGCGGGAGCGGGTTCTCGCCGAGCTCGGGCACCAGGTCCGCGAGCGAGCCGAACGACCGGCGGAATCGGTCGAGGGCCTCCTCCTTGGTCACGAAGGCGACGCGGGAGACGCCGGGAGATGCGGAGAGCCGGCGCCGGATCCCGTCGCGCGCCTCGTCGGTCGCGGAATCCTCGAGGTACACCTCGACGCGCACGTCCCGCTGCCAGGTCTCGAGCCGGACGCGCACGTTGTCGACGACGAGGAGAACCAGCCCCGCCGCGAAGAGAACGGAGGCCAGGGTCGCCGTCGCCAGCGCGTTCACGCCCGGGTTCGACCGCCACTCGTCGGCCGCGTCCGCGACGAAGTACCGCAGCCTCGAGAGGAGCGCGCTCACGAGGGTCTCCCGCCCGTGACGACGCGGCCACGCTCGAGCACGATCGCCCGGCGCTGCATCCTCCGGATCATGTCCCGATCGTGCGTCGCCACCACGACCGTGGTCCCGCGCGCGTTGATCTCCCGGAAGAGCCTCATGATCTCGACCGAGAGGTCGGGGTCCAGGTTCCCCGTCGGCTCGTCCGCGAGGAGGATCTCGGGCTCGCTCACCAGCGCGCGCGCGATGGCGACCCGCTGCTGCTCCCCTCCCGAGAGGGCGTCGGGGAGCGTCGACAGCCGGTGCTGGAGGCCGACTCCCCGAAGCGCCTCGTAGGCTCGGCGCCTCTGCTCCGCGGGGGGAAGGCCGGCCACGTTCAGGACATAGGCGACGTTCTCGAGCGCGCTCTTCCGCCGGATCAGCTTGAAGTCCTGAAAGACGACGCCTAGGATCCGCCTCAGCTCCGGCACCCTGGACCGGGGCAGCGCCCCGACGTCCCACCCGCCGATCCGGATGTGCCCCTCGTCGGGGAGCTCCTGCCGGAGGAGGAGCCTCAGCAGCGTCGTCTTCCCGGCGCCCGACGGACCGGTGACGAAGACGAATTCGCCCTTCGAGACCTCGATGTCCACGCCCCGGAGCGCGGTGACCCCGTGCGGGTAGCGCTTCGCGACCCCCTGCGTCTCGATCATCGAGGCGCCCCGCCGCCGGCCGCTTTCCGAAGAATCGCGGCTCGCCCTCTCACCAAGACCGGTTGATCAGCACTTCGTGCGCGAGGATCTCGCCGTCTTTGTTGAAATACACGGCCACCGGCTTCTCCGGGAGCTTGATCTTCGGCAACGGCGTCTCCGCCCCGTCCACGATGAACATCTTCTCCTGCTCGCCGGGGTTCCTGGGCCTGGCCGGCCACCTCATCTGCTTCCCGTCGGCGAACTCGAAGGTCAGGAACGCCCGGGTCTTGAAGTAGACGCCCGGGATCTCGATGTTCTTCTTCCCGGCGAGAATGCGCTGCTTGATCTTCCCCTCGAGCAGGAACTTGCCGTCTTCCGTCTGGCGCACGTCGTACAGGAGCGCGTACTGCGGGAGGCCCAGCCCTCGGATCCACTCGTCGAAGAACCAGTCCATGTTTCCGCCGAACGCCCGCTCCGCGACCCGCTGGATGTCCAGCGTCACGATCTGCTTCTCGGCGAACTCGGCGGCGAGGTCCTTCAGGAACCGGAAGAACTTCTCGTCGCCGAACGTCTCGCGCAGCACGTGGAGCGCGTAGGGCCCCTTGTTGTAGATGTTCGCGAGATAGGCCCCGCCCGGGTTCTCGCCGCCCCAGACCGCGGCCCCGTTCTCGACGCTCGACAGCAGCTCGAAGCTCATGATCGTCCGGCGCCAGTCCTGCACCTTCTCGTCGTACGCCTTCCGGCCGCGCGTGTTCTCCACGAAGAGGGCCGCCATGTACTCGGTGAGACTCTCCACGAACCAGTAGTGGCGCTCGTTGAGGTTCCCCGTCAGGCCGCCCCACCACTGATGGCCCGTCTCGTGCGCGACGACGTCCTTGTTGAACTTCGAGATGTCGGAGGAATCGGCCGCGCCGAGGTTCGCCACCCAGCCCTCGCCCCGGAACACCCCGAACCCGAGGTAGATGATCGAGGCCGGCGCCTGCCCGTAGAAGTCCCCCAGCGGATCGCAGACGAGGTCGAGCTTGTCGTACTTGTAGTCCTGGCCCAGGACCTCTCGATAGAGGTTCAGGGCGTTGACCGCCTGGTCGGCGATCGCGGAGAGCTGCTTGGTCCGGATCCCGCGCGCGCCCCCTTCCATCTTCGCCATGCGGTCGATGATCTCGTCCTCATCCCGGACGATCTCCGTCTCGTCGAGCGTGTGCGTGGACGTCTTGTCCACGTAGACGCGCACCGGGATCTCCGTCCCGTCCATCTTCGTCGCCTTGATCTTCGGCCCGTCGTCCAAGTAGTCGCCGAAGATCACGGTGGGGAACGACACCGGCGTGTCGGAGACCCACCGCGTCACCTGGCACCTGCCCTCCTTCTTCTCCATGGCCTTCCGGCCGGGCCCGAGCGCCCTGTACTTGTCCTTCACGCGGACCGTCATGTCGAACTTCTCGATCGGGTCCGTGAAGCGCACCAGCGGGATCCAGCCGAGCCGGTCCATGGCGGAGTACGAGGGGTTGATCTTGTAGATGCTGTCCTGATTCCGGAACTTCATCTCGAGCGAGAGCTTCGTCCCGGGCGCGAGCGGGGCGGGGAACACGATCAGGCCCGAGTACGCCCCCGTCTTGACCCACGTGAGGTCGTTCCCGTCCCCGTCCTGGAGCACGTTGATCGTGAGCTTCGGATACTTCGTCTCCTTGCGCTCGTCGCCGGGCCGCCGCAGCCGCGAGATCCGGAACGGGAGCTCCCGGATCGCCCGCTTGATCGTGATCCCGTACGTGAAGTCCCCCTCGACCGCCTGCTCGTCCTCGAGGCCGATGTCCACGCTCCCGACGAGGCTGTCGAGATCGAAGTACCGGGCATCCTGGTCCTCCCTCCGGTCGAGGTCGTAGACGCTGGCGCCCGAAGCGAGCAGCTCGTCCGAGTAGTAGCCGAAGACCGTGTATGGGAACGCCTGCCCCTCGAAGCCGGGATCGGAGGCGCCGAAGTTGACGTCCCAGGGTTCGTAGTTGTCGTAATCGAGCCAGATCCAGCGCTCCTGGCCGCCCTGCCGCTTGATCGACACGTTCCACGTCTTCCGGTCCTTCTCGAGGGGCAGTGCGAAGCCGTGGAAGGGGTTCTCCTTCCGGTTCCGATCGTACTCCCGCAGGGCTTCGTCGTAGAGCCTCTGGAGCTCGGGGAGCGTCGCCTCCCTGGCGACCTTCTGCCGCCCCGCGAAGAGCGAGCCCAGAAACGCCTCGAGACTCGCCCCGTCTCCCCTCAGGACCACGTGGCCCGGCTTGAACACGAAGTCGTTGGGGTACTCCTGGAGCATGATCTCTCGGTACATGGCGTAGTAGCTGAGGTTGCGGGGAGGCGTGTACTCGTAGGCGAGGTCGGGGGCTACGAGCACGACCACCGACGGCTTCCCTTCGAACCGGGTGACGTAAGCGCTCCCCTTGCCCGCCGTCACCTTCATCCCGTAGCGGTCGAAGGTGAAACCGTCGAAGTTGTGGAACTCGTCGAGGCTCCTGTCGCCCCGCCGGAGCCCGTCCCACGAGTCGAGCAGCTCCTCCTTGGAGATCGCCCACTTGCCGGAGGCGTCCTTCGAGAGCGTCAAGCGGTAGCGCTCGACCTTCTCGACCGTGTTCTCGGCCGTCATCTTCTGGAACGACGCCGTGTACGTCGAGTCGTCTACCTTCCAGTACTCATGGGAGAAGACGGCCCGGACGTTTTGGATCCCCTCGGCGCTCTTCTGGTCCGCCAGGTCGGCCACCCTCTTCTGGAGGGTCACCGTGAGCGCTTCCCGTACGTCGTCCGGGATCGCCGGGATCTCCGCGGCCGCGCAGGGCATCGCGGCGACCGCCGCCAGCAGCGAGGCAAGAGCGGCCGCCCTCTTGACGGCTCGAAACATATCGCGCGTGGGCATCTCGACACCTCCGGTGCGCGCAGCACACGAAGCCCGCTCTCGAAGCCGGTCCCCCTGCGTGCCGCGCGCCTGGCGGAATTCTACCGCACGAACCGGCCCCAAGGACCCTGGTACGAACCGGGGAGGACCGGGTTCACGGGAGCCCGTACAACGCCTTCCCGTCCTTCCCCGAGTCCCTCAGGAGACCCGCCGGCCGGAACCGCTCGCCGTGCGCGTCCGCGAGACGCGAGAGGCGGTCGACGACGGTCGGGAGCCCGATCGCGTCGGCCCAGCGGAGAGGCCCGCCGCGGGAGGCCGGGAAACCCGCCCCGAGCAACATGGCGACGTCCACGTCCCTCGGCTCCCTGGCGACGCCGTCCTCCAGGCAGATCGCGGCCTCGTTGACCATCGATAGGACCATCCGCTCCTGGAGAGTCTCCCCCGGAAGCTCGGCGCGCCGGGCCGCTCCGATCAGTCCCGGGACCCTCGGGTCCGTCCTTCCGCGCCGGCCGTCGCGGTAGCGGTAGAAGCCGCCGCCGCCCTTCACTCCGAGTCTCCCGCTCTCGACCAGGGCGCCGAGCGCCGCCGAGAGCGCGCCGATCCGCTTCCCGAACGCCGCCTCGAGAATTTGCGCGGCCTGCCTCGCCGAGTCGAGGCCCATCGCGTCGAGGAGCTCGAAGGGGCCGACGGGCATCCCGAAGGCCCGCATCGCCGAGTCGACGGCGTCGACCCGGAACCCTTCGGCGAGCAGGCGCATCGCCTCCCCGACGTACAGCATCACGATCCGGTTGACGAGGAAGCCGGGCGAGTCGCGCACGACGACCGGAGTCTTTCCGAGCTCGAGAGCGAAGGCGTGCACCGTCACCACGGCCTCGGGCGACGTCCGCTGGCCCGCGACGACTTCCACCAGCGGCATCCGGTGGGGCGGGTGGAAGAAGTGCAGGCCGACGACCCGCTCCGGACGGAGAGCCCGCGCCGCGATCTCCGTGACCGGGAGCGTCGAGGTGCCCGTCGCGAAGATCGCCCGCTCCCCGATCCGCTCCTCCGCCTCGGCGAGCGCCTCCTGCTTGACGGCAAGGTCCTCGACGACCGTCTCGACGACCAGGTCCGCGCGTCCGAGTCCGTCGAGCCCGACGCCGGGAGAGAGGAACGCCATTCGCGTCCTCGCGTCCTGCGGCGACAGCCCGCCGCGACGGACCTCCGCGGACCAGCTCCGGCGCGCGGACCGCAGCCCGCGGAGGAGCGGCTCCCACCCGAGGTCCCTCATCCGGACCGGGATCTCGCGGTCGGCCACGAGGTGCGCGATGCCCGCGCCCATGACGCCGGCGCCGAGAACGAAGACCTTCCGGATCTTCCGGGGGGTCGCCTGGAAGCCGCCCGCGCCTCGCTTCAGCTCGGCGCGGCTGCGGAAGAGCCAGACCAGGTTCCGCGACGTGCGGGTCGGGAGAAGCTCCCCCAGGATGCGAGCCTCGAGATCGAGCCCCTGGGGAAGCGGCTGGGAGAAGGCGGCCTCGACCGCCTCGAGGGCCCGGAACGGAGCCGGATAGTCCGCGGGCGCGATACGCGCCGCGGTCCTCCGCCTCGTGTTCGAGATCACCCTCGATCGGAGAAGAGGGATCCCCTCGACGGCGAGGACGGCGAGGGGCCGGCGGCGCCGGACGAAGGGGCGGCGTCCCGCGACGGCGGCGCGGAGCGTCTCCCTCGCCTCGTGCTCGAGCTTCGGCGCCGGAACGATCCGGTCGACGAGGCCGATCCGCTCTGCGCGGCGAGCGTCCACGGGCCTTCCCGTCAGGATCAGGTCGAGCGCGTGCACGAGCCCGACGAGGCGCGGGAGCCTCTGCGTGCCGCCGAACCCCGGCACGATGCCGAGCTGGATCTCGGGCAGTCCGATCCTCACGGCCGGGCCGTCCGCGGCGATGCGGTACGTGCACGCCAGCGCCAGCTCCGTTCCCCCCCCGAGGCACGCTCCCCCGATCGCGCATGCCGACGGCCAGGGCGCGTCGGCGATCTTCTGGAGCACGGTCTGCCCGAGCCGGGACGCCTGCACTGCGTCCCAGGCGTCCTTCACCGCGGCCATCTCGTCGATGTCCACACCCGCCAGGAAGGACCCCGTCTTCCCGCTCAGGAAGAGGAGCGCCTTCACGCGCTCGTCCCCCCGGGATTCCTCGATGAGGCGACCGAGGCGCTCGAGGACCTCTCGCGTCAGCAGGTTGACCTTGGCGCCCGGCCGGTCGAAGACGATGCGGAGGATCCCGTCGGGGCCCGTCTCGTGCCGGATGCCGTCCGGAGGCGCGGCGGCGCCGTTCATGTCCGCTCCAGGACGAGGGCCGCGCCCTGTCCCCCGCCCGCGGAGAGCGCCGCCAGCCCCAGGGACGCGTCTCGCCTCTCCATCTCCAGGAGGAGCGTCAGGACGATGCGTGCGCCGCTCGCCCCGAGGGGGTGCCCGATCGCGAGGGCGCCTCCGTTGACGTTCAGCCGGCCCGGGTCGATCGGCCCGATCGGCCCCGATCCGAGGTGCTCCTCGCAGAACGCCCGCGACTCCAGCGCCCGACGGCACGCCAGGACCTGCGCCGCGAACGTCTCGTGGATCTCGACGAGGTCGACCCGATCGAGCGCAACGCCGCCGGCTCGCTTCAGCGCGAGCGGCACCGCGAACGCGGCGCCCAGCCCCATCCGCGCCGGGTCGCAGCCCACGGCGGCCCACGCCCGCACCCGCCCGAGAACGGGCAGACCGAGCGCTCGGGCGCGCGAGGCCGAGCCGAGGACGAGGGCCACGGCCCCGTCCCCGAGCGGAGAGGCGTTCCCCCTCGTGACGGTGCCGTGGCGCGGATCGAAGACGGGAGCCAGGGCGGCGAGGCCCGAGGCCTCGGCGCCGCGGCGGATCCCGTCGTCCCGGGCCACCGTCGCGTCGAAGGCGGGGGGGACCGGCACGGGAACCACCTCCCGTTCCATCCTCCCCTCCTCCCAGGCCGCGGCGGCGAGGCGGTGGCTCGCCAGGGCGAACGCGTCCTGCTCCTCCCGGGTCACGTCGAAATCGCGCGCGAGCCGGTCGGCAAACGCGCCGGTCGGGTGGCCGGTCACGAGATCGGCGAGACCGATGGAGAGATCCGGAGCGGTCCCGGGACGCCGCCCCCGGCTCCCGGACGCCGAGGAACGGCGAGGAACGGCCTCCAGGAATAGCGGAGCCGGCGCGCGCCCCTCGCGGGACGCGTCCCGGCGAAAGGGGGACGCGGTGGACGAGGACTCGACGCCCGCGGCGATCACCAGGTCTGCTTCCCCCGCGCGAATTCGCGAGGCGGCCGCGGCCACGGCCTCGAGCCCCGACGCGCAGCTCCGGTTCACGGCAGCCGCGGGCATCTTCCTCGGGAGCTTCGCGAGCATCGCGACGACGCGCCCGAGGTCCGCGGCGCCGGGCGCGCCTCCGACGTTCCCGAGGATCAGCTCGTCGACAGCGTCCGGATCGACCTCCGACCGCTCGATCGCCTCGCGCACCGCGACCCGGCCCAGCTCCTCGGCGGAGACGCCTTCGAGCCGCGTCCGGACGGGCGCGAAGGGCGTCCTCACGCCGGCGACGATGACCGCATCGCGATCCTGGAGCACCCGACCTCCGGCTCCGCCCCCCGGGGCTCAGCCCTCCCGCTCCCGGGCCAGGCCGTACGCCTCGAGCTTCTTGTAGAGATTGGATCGCGGCGTGTCGATCGCCTTCGCGGTCGCCGCGATGTTCCAGCCGTTCTCCTCGAGCTTCGCCAGGAGGTAGGCCCGCTCCGCCGCGTCCTTGAACGACTGGAGCGAGGTGCCCGCGTGCGGGATCACGACCGACTCGCGGAGCGCCTGCGCTCCGGCCTCTCCGTCCAGCGGCGCCGCGAGGCCGGCGGGAATGTCCTCCGGGCGGATCGTGTCCCCCGGCGTCATGATCAGGAGGCGCTCCACCGCGTTCCGGAGCTCCCGGACATTGCCGCGCCACGGCAGGCCCCGGAGCACGCCGAGGGCGTCGGGGGAGAAGCGCTTCGCGCGGCAGCCGTTCTCCCGGCAGAAGTTCTCCGCGAACCAGGCCACGAGGGCGTCGATGTCCTCACGACGCTCGCGCAGGGGGGGGACGCGGATGGGGACCACGTTCAGCCGGAAGTAGAGATCTTCCCGGAACCGCCCCGCCCCGATCTCCGCGGGAAGGTCCTTGTTCGTGGCGGCGATCACGCGGACGTCCACGGTGAGCGTGCGCGCCGCCCCCACGGGCTCCACCTCGCCGTCCTGCAGCGCCCGGAGCACCTTCGACTGCGTCTTGACGCTCATGTCGCCGATCTCGTCCAGGAAGATCGTGCCGCCGTCCGCCTGGGCGAACTTCCCCGCCTGGTCCCGCGTCGCGCCGGTGAACGAGCCCTTCTCGTGCCCGAACAGCTCCGATTCGATCAGCTCCTCGGGGATCGCCGCGCAGTTGACCTTCACGAACGGCTTGGAGTCGCGCGGGCTGTTCCGGTGGATCGCGCGGGCGACGAGCTCCTTGCCGGTCCCCGACTCTCCCGTGATCAGGACCGACGCCTTCGTCGGCGCGGCGAGGGCGATGTCCTCCTGCACCCTGCGAAGCGCGGCGGAGTCGCCGACGAGCCGGAACCGCTCCTCGAAGGAAAGCCGGAGGTCGCGGTTCTCCTCGCGCAGCCTCCTCTGTTCCAGGGCGTTGCGGAGGACGAGCAGGACCCGATCGCTCTCGAGCGGCTTCTCCATGAAGTCGAAGGCGCCCCGCCGCGTGGCCTCGAGGGCGGTCGCGATCGTTCCGTGCCCCGACACGACGACGACCGGCACGTCGATCCCGCGCCTCCGGATCTCGGAGAGGACCTCGAGGCCGTCCATCCTCGGCATCTTGATGTCGAGGATGACCGCGTCGGGCGAGGCGGCGTCGACTCGATCGAGGGCCTCGGGTCCGGTGGCGGCCTCGGTCACGGACATCCCGGCGTATTCGAGGACCATCCGGAGCGAGGAGCGGATGTCCGCCTCGTCGTCGGCGACGAGGACCAGGGGCTTCCGGGCGGAACTCATGGGAGACGCCGTCCGAAGACACGCATCGCCGGGCGAGGATACCACACGCCGACGGCGCCCCACGGGGGCAGCGGAGCTCCCTCCGTGTCGCCGCGCCCGGGTCCGCCCGCTTCCGGCGCGGCGGGGACGGTTCCCCGCCGGATCACTCCTTCGAGTCGCCTCCGGGAACGCGCATGAAGAACACGCGCGAGATGCCGCCCGGCGCGACGGCCTTGATCTTCACGGCGTCCCCCGCCCCGACCCGCCGGACCGCCTCCCTCCAGGCGGCGATCCCCGGGACCGGCTCGTCGTTGACGGCCGTGATGACGAACCCCCGCACCACGCCTGCGGCGGCGGCCTCCGAGCCGGCCTCCACGTCTGCGACGAAGACGCCCTTCACGGACTCCGGGATCTCCTGCCTCTCGCGCAGCGCGGGGCTCAGCGTCTCCACCCGGATCCCCAGGTCCTCCGACTCGGTCGGCGAGCCCGGCTCTCCTTCGTCCGATCCGCCGCTCCGGCGCCCGGCGATCAGGTCCGTCGCGTCGGGGCGCGTCGCCAGCTCGACCTCCACGGCGAAGGGCTTCCCGTCCCGGAGCCCCTCGAGGCGGACCTTCTCTCCGGGGCGGCGCGGCGCGACGCGGCCGAGCAGGTCCCGCCCGTTTCGAACCGGGGCGCCGTCCACCTTGCGGATGATGTCGCCTTCCCGAACGCCCGCCTTCTGCGCCGGCCCGTCCTCGGTGACCGACTGGACGAACACCCCGCTCTTGTCGGGCAGGTCGTTGTACTGCTGGGCCGCCTCGTTGATGTCCGTCATGCTGATCCCGAGGTAGCCGCGCCGCACCTTCCCCGACTCCCGGAGTTGCTCCATGGCGGACCTCGCCATGTTGATCGGGAGCGCGAAGCCGATCCCCTCGGCCATGCCGCCGCGGCTGATCGCCATGTTGATCCCGACCACGCGTCCCGCGACGTCGAGGAGCGGCCCGCCGGAGTTCCCGAAGTTGATCGCGGCGTCCGTCTGGATGAAGTTGGCGAGTCCGGCGTCGGTGTCCCCGATCGGGACCTGACGATCCTTGGCCGATACGACGCCGGCGGTCACCGTCTCCGAGAGCTGGAACGGATTGCCGATCGCGATCACCCACTGGCCGATCCGGAGCTTGTCGGAATCGCCGAGAGGGAGGGTCGGCAGCCGCCTGCCCGCGGGATCGATCTTCAGGAGGGCGAGATCGATGTTGGGATCGGTCCCGACGATCTCGGCCGTGTAGCGGGTCCCGTCGTTGAGGCTCACGTCCACCTTGACCGCGCCGTCGACGACGTGACGGTTCGTGAGAACGTAGCCGTCCTCGGAGACGAGGAAGCCGCTCCCCCCGGACTGCTCGCGCCGCTCCTTCGGTGCGGATCGGCGGTCCTGCGGGTCCGGCCGCTCGAAGAAGAAGCGGAAGAACGGGTCGTCGCGGAACATCTCGCGCGGGTCGGCCCCTCCGGAGTCGGGCTTCCGGACGGACGTCGAGACGATCTGGACCACGGCGGGAATCGACGCCTCCACGACGTCCGCGAAGTCCACGGCGCCCGCGGCCGGCGCGGGAAGGGACGCCGGCGCGGCTGCCGATGCCGGGGCCGCGGGAGGCGCGGCGAACATCACGCGGGGCGCGTTCAGCTTCCCGCCGATCACCATGCCGAAGACGATGCTGACGCCGACGACGGCGAGCATCCACGCGAAGCTCGACTTCCGACTCATGTCTCGACCTCCGGGCGGCGATCCGCCGCGGTGAATCCCGCGCGAGAAACGATCCTCCGCGGGCCGCTGGCGCGGCCGGCCCGCGTCCTCCGGGCATCGGCTGCGGGGCCCGCCGTCACCGCGGATCACGCGGCGCCGCCCGCGCGCGCTGCCTTGCGGCCGGTGACGGGGAGCAGTTCGTCCAGGGCGGCTCGCAGGAGCCCGACGTCCACCGGCTTCTCGAGGACGCGGTCCACGCCGAGCGCCCGCGCCTGTTGCTTCACGGCATCGTTCAGGTAAGCCGACACCAGGATGCACCGGGCTCGGCACTCCCGGCGCCGCAGCTCGGCCAGCAGGGTCAGGCCGTCCATCCCCGGCATCCTGTAGTCGAGGAGCAGGAGGTCGACGCCCGTCGTGCCGGCTCGGTCCTGGAGCACCCGACGAGGGTCGTCCTCGACCGTCGCGCTGTACCCCGCGCGATCGAGGAGCCGCCGGTAGCAGGACAACACCGAGAGGTCGTCGTCCACCGCCAGGACCCTGTATCGAGCCTTCCCGTAGGGAGTCATGTCCGCCCGTCCGCGTGGCAATCCGCGTGCCGGACCTGAGCGCGCCTTGCCGCGCCAATTTCCACGCCGTTCCGGGCTTTCGCTCCCTCTCCGGCTCGCCGCCGGCGCCAAAACGGCGCGGGTCGAGGGGAAGAACCCGTCAGCCTTGCGGGCCTTCCGGCGCCCCCCCCTCCGTGGTACGCCCCGCGAGCCGGTACTCCTTGAGCTTCCTCTGGAGGGTCCGGAGTCCGATCCCGAGGATCTCGGCGGCCTGCGTACGGTTCCCCCCGGTGCGCTCGAGGGCGGAGAGAATCGCCCGCCGCTCGATCTCGTCCATCGTGAGCGGCGCACTCTCCGGCCCCCCGGGGGCCGGCTCGGGGGCGGCCCACGCGCCGTCCGGCCCCCCCGCCCCCCCCGTCGCCGGCTCCGCCTCGCCGGCGCGATACTCCTCGGGAAGATCGCCCAGCCCGATCTCCGGGGAAGGCGCGAGCACGACGAGGCTCTCGACCAGGTTCCGCAGCTCCCGGACGTTCCCCTCCCAGCGCGCCCCCCAGAGCGCTTTCATGGCGTCGGGGGCGAATCGCATCCCTTCCCGGCCGTTCTCCTGCGCGAACTGCCGGAGGAAGTGGTTCGCCAGGACCGGGATGTCCTCGCGCCGCTCCCTGAGGGGCGGGATTCGCAGCGTCACGACCTTGAGCCGGTAGTACAGGTCGCTGCGGAAGCGGCCCTGCTCGACCGCGGACTCGAGGTCGGAGTTCGTCGCGGCGAGGAGGCGGATGTCCACCTTGATCGTCTCGGTGCCGCCGACCCGCATGAACTCGCGCTGCTCGAGCACGCGCAGCAGCTTGACCTGCATCTCGAGAGGGAGCTCTCCGATCTCGTCGAGGAACAGCGTGCCCCGGTCGGCGAGCTCGAACTTCCCGAACTTCCTCCCGGTGGCTCCCGTGAACGCCCCCCGCTCGTGGCCGAACAGCTCCGACTCCAGGATCTCCGCCGGGATGGCGGCGCAGTTGATCGGAAGGAACGTCGCGGCGCGCCGCGGCGAGTTCTCGTGGATCGCGTTGGCGACGAGCTCCTTGCCCGTTCCCGACTCCCCGACGATCAACACGTTCGAGCGCGTCCGCGACACCAGCTCCATCTGGCGGAAGAGGGCTTCCATCGCCTTCGACCTGCCGACGAGCTTCCCGAACTTCTCGCAGACCCGCAGCTCGAGCTGCTGGACCCGGTCCGCGAGCTGCCGCTTCTCGATGATCGCCTCGGTCCGCCTCCGGAGCTCGAAGAGGTCCACCGGCTTCGTCAGGTAATCGTCGGCGCCCAGCTTCATCGCCTCGACCGCCGACTCGACGGACGCGTGGCCCGTGATCATCAGGACGCCGACGTCGGCGTGGATCTGTCTCGCTGCCCGCAGGACCCCGAAGCCGTCGGTCCCCGGCAGCATGAGGTCCGTGATGACGAGCGAGACGCCGTCGTTCGAGCGCAGGTAGTCGAGGGCCGGGTCCGCCTCCGGGAAGTCCGCCACCTTGTGGCCGAGCTTCGACAGATACCGCGTGTACGCCGCCCGGCTTCCCTCGTCGTCCTCGATGATGATGATGTGGGCAGGCTCGCTCATGCCGCGGCCATTCTAGTGCAACGGGGCCGCGAAGTCGCGGCCGCGCGGCGGGCCGGAGCCCGGTTCAGCGCTTCGCCCCGGCCTTCGCGAGCGCCGCCTCGAACTCCTCGGGCCCGATCACCCGGATCCCGAGGAGGCGCGCCCGATCGAGCTTCGACCCGGCGTCCTCTCCCGCAACGACGAGATCGGTCTTCGCGCTCACGCTCGACGCGACGCGCCCGCCGAGCCTCTCGATCGCCTCCTTCGCCTCCCCGCGCGACCGCGCGGGGAGCGTCCCCGTCAGCACGACGGTCTTGCCGGCGAACGGCGACTCCGCGGGCGGCCCCGCGGCCGGGGCCGCCTCGGCCCGCATGTTCACGCCGGCCTCCGCGAGCCTGCGGACGAGCGCCCGGTTTCCCGGCTGGTCGAAGAACAACCGGATCGCGGCGGCCGTCTTCGGGCCGATCTCGGGGACCTCCTGGAGCCGCTCGACCGGCGCCGCCTCGATCCCGTCCATCGATTCGAACGCCGCCGCGAGGTCGCGCGCCGCCCGCTCGCCCACCTGGCGGATCCCGAGCCCGAACAGGACGCGATGAAGGGGCAGGGCCTTCGAGGCTTCGATCTCATCCAGGAGATTTTTCGCGGACTTCTCCCCCATCCTCGCGAGCGCCGCGAGCGGCTCCGGCGCGAGCGCGTAGAGGTCCGCGACGTCCCGCACCAGGTTCCCCGCCAGGAGCTGGTCCACGAGAGCCTCTCCGAGCCCCTGGATGTCCATCCCCCCCCGCGAGGCGAAGTGGAGGAGCGTCTCGCGCCGCTTCGAGGGGCACGAGGCCCCGGTGCACCGGGAGGCGACCTCTCCCTCCTCGCGCGCGACCGCCGCCCCGCAGGCGGGGCACGAGCCGGGCATGGCGAACGGGACGGCGTCCTGCGGTCGCTTGGGGAGCACGACCGACACCACGCGGGGAATGACCTCGCCCGCCTTCTCGAGGAACACGGTGTCGCCGACGCGGACATCCTTCCGGCGCACCTCGTCCTCGTTGTGGAGCGTCGCCCGCGAGACCGTGGTGCCCGCGAGGGAGACCGGGTCGAGCTCGGCCACCGGCGTCAGCACCCCCGTGCGCCCGACCTGCACGACGATCGCGCGGACCCGCGTCGTCGCCTGCTCCGCCGGGTACTTGAACGCGACCGCCCAGCGGGGGAACTTCGATGTGCCGCCGGCGCGGGCCTGGAGGGCGAGCGGGTCCACCTTGACGACCGCGCCGTCGATCTCGTAGGGAAGCGCGTGCCGCTCCTCCCGGAGCTCCTCGATCGCCCGGAGCACCTCCTCGAGATCGCGGCAGCGGCGGTTCCTCGGGTTCGTGCGCAGCCCCGCCCCGCGGAGCAGCGCGAGCCCCTCCCAGTGCGTGGCGGGAGCCTCCCGTCCCTCGACGACGGCGGCGACGTAGAAGATGCAGTCGAGACGGCGGGACGCGGTGACTCGGGGGTCGAGGAGACGCACGGACCCGGCGGCGGCGTTTCTCGGATTCGCGAAGGGGGGCTCGCCGGCCTCCTCGCGCTGGCGGTTGAGATCTTCGAACGCCGCCCGGGGGAGGAACACCTCGCCGCGGGCCTCGAGGTACGGGATCGGGTCGGCGAGCCGCAGGGGAATCGAGCGGATGGTGCGGACGTTCGTCGTGACGTCCTCTCCGACGCGGCCGTCGCCCCGCGTCACGCCTCGATCGAGGACCCCGCCGCGCCAGATCGCCGAGATCGAGAGCCCGTCGATCTTCGGCTCGACGACGTACCCGGCGCGGGCCCCGTCCAGGGCCTTCGAGAGCCGATCCTCCCATTCGCGCAGCTCCTCCTCGGAGTAGGCGTTGTCGAGGGAGAGCAGGGGCGCGCGATGGCGCCACGTCTCGAAGGCCGCGGCGGGCTCGCCGCCGACCCTGCGGGTCGGGGAGTCCTCCGTCGCGAGATCGGGGAATTCCGTCTCGATGGCGAGGAGCTCGCGCTCGAGCGCGTCGTACTCCGCGTCCGCGATCTCGGGCGCGTCGTCGACGTAGTAGAGCTTCCGGTGACGGGCGATGAGGGCGCGCAGCTCCTCCGCCCGTCGTGCCGCGCCCTCCCGCCCGGACGGGCCGGTCACCGCTCGGACCCCGAGGCGGAGGGCGGAGCCGTTCCCGGATGCCGACGGGGAAGGCGGATCCGGAAGACGGTGCCGCGCTCCCGCCCCGAGCCGACCTCGATCGTGCCGCCGTGGCGCTCGATGATCTGCCGGGCGATCGGGAGCCCGAGTCCCGTTCCGCCTCCCCGGTTCGAGTAGAAGACCTCGAAAATCCTCTCGCGGTCCGCCTCGGGGATCCCCGGCCCGTCGTCCTCGACCTCGACGACGACCTCGCCTCCCGCGCTCGCGCGGGAGCGCAGCACCACGTGTCCGCCGCCGCGCAGCACCTGCCGCGCGTTGACCAGGAGATTCATCAGGGCCTGCTTGAACTGCGTGACGTCGATCTCGACCGTGGGCAGGAGCGGCTCCACGTCGAGCGAGAGATCGACCTCGCTGCGCCGGAAGTCGGCCTGGAGGAACCGCACGACCTCGGAGAGCACAGCGTTCAGGTCCTTCGACTCGAAGCGCGGCTCCGACGGGCGGGCGTACGCGAGGAAGTTGTTCACGAGGCGCTCGAGACGCTTGATCTCGCTCTTCGTCGAGTCGAGAAGACCGGCCCACTCCGCGTCGTCGAGGGCCGGCACGCCCCGGAGCTCCTCCTCCAGCATCTGCAGGTTCATGTTCATCGCGTTCAGCGGGTTCCGGATCTCGTGCGCGAGGCCGGAGGCCAGGAGCCCGACGTAGGAGCGCCGCTCCGCGGCGAGGCGCGAGCGGTCGAGGAGGCGGTTCTTGCGGAGGAGATACAGGACGTACAGGAACCCGAGCAGGAGAACGACGATTCCGAACCCCGTCGCGACGGCGACCTTCATGCGCAGGGAGGCCCCGAGGTCCTCGATCTCTCGGTCCGCCGTCTCCTGGGAGACGCCGATGCGCACCTCGCCGGCGGGCCGCGAGCCGCGCCGGAGCTGCGTCGTGATGATCCTTTCGTCCGGGCCGGGCGACGGATCGGGCGGGGCGCCGTCGCCGGCGTCGGGACCGAGCTCCCGGCGCCCGACGTAGGCGAGCCGGGCCCCGAACCGGTCCCGGACCTCGACGTGGGTCAGAAAGGGTCTGGCGAGCAGACTCTCTCGGAGAACGGGCACGAGGGCCTCGGACTTCTGCCGCACCGCGTGGAAGTCGATGCCGAGGCGGTCCCCTCCGAGCACGGCGACGGCCTCCGCGATCCGTCCGGCCTCCTGGAACGCGATCTGCGTCCGCCGGGCCAGCACCATCCGGCTCAGGTCCCGGAATGCGAGGAAGCCTGCCGTGCCGATGAGCGCGACGAGGAGGAGCGAGAACAGCAGGAAAGCGCGGACCGTCTCCCCCCCGACGGTCCCGGAGAAGGGCTCCCGGAGCCTCCGAAGCCGCGCCCTCATGCGCCCCTCTCGCTCCACCCGGACCCCGGTCTGGGCCCGGCCACGGACGTAGTCTAGCAGCGGCCGTCCGGAGCCTCCCGGAAGGCCTGCGGACGAGAGTGCTGCAAAATCACCGCGAAGGGACCTCCGGGGCCGTTGCGGCCGTTGCGGAGCCTTTGGAAACGGAGTATTGAAATGCTGTAAGATTCGTGCAAAGCGCGAGTTGGCGCGCTGCGGGCCCGGGGAAGGGAGCGGTCAGGACCGAAGGGACGGACCGGCCAGGGGGCCGCAGCGGAGACGGGGACCGGGTCGTAACGGGGAGGAGGCTACGGCTCATGGAAGCACAGGCCCAGGCGAACTTGAAGGGTAGCCTCCGGCTCGGAAACTACCTCAAGCGCCTTCGTGCCGGGTACGGCTACTCGCTTCGCCGCGTGGAGGAGCGTGCTCGCGCCGAAGGGGGCGAGATCGACAACTCGCAGCTCAGCCGCTACGAGAAGGGGATCTGCTACCCGTCGTTCGACAAGCTCCGGGTGCTGGCGAGCGTCTTCAACGTGTCGATCCAGGCGTTCTCCGACGTCGTGGATCTCGAGGCCTACGAGGAGCTGAAGCCCGGCAGCCTGGACGCCGACGAGCTCGTCGACGCGGGGGCTTCCGCCCTCCGGGCAGGCGAAGTGGCCCGTGCCTTCGCCTGCTTCGAGCGAGCCGTCGAGCTGCTCGAGGCCGTCCCCGCGCGAGAAGGATCGGCGGAGAGGCTGGCGCAGGCCCGTCTCAACCTCGCCGCCGCCCTGAGCCGTCTCGGGAAGCTGTCCCTCGCGGAACAGGAGCTGAGGAACGCCCTGCGCGGGCAGGGCGATCTCCCGGCCGCCGTCCGGGCGCGCGCCCTGCTGAACCTGGCGAACGTGCACGCCGACCAGGGAGACACGATCCTCGCCGAGCTCGAAGCCGAGAAGGCGGCCGCCCTGGCCGACGCGGAGAAGCTCGACCTCGTGTCGGCGCGGTCGCGTCACACGCTCGGAAGGGTTCTCGCCGACCGCAGGATGCCCGCCGAGGCGGTCGGGAGATACCGCGAGGCGGCGGAGATCTACGCGCGCTGCGGCGACGCATACGAGGCCTGCCGGGTGCGGGTGAACATCGGGCACTGCTACGTGTCGCTGGGAAAGGGACGAGAGGGCGCGCGGCTCCTTCGCGTCGCCCTCGACGAGGCGAAGGCCCTGGGGTTCCGGTACATCGAGGCCTACGCGTGCAGCTGCCTCGGAGAGGCCTTCTACCGGCAGCAGGAGTTCCCGAGAGCGCAGGGGTTCTTCCGGCAATCGGACGCGCTCGCGGGCTCCTCCGAGCACAGGTACGCCGACCTGCTGTTCCTCAACTCGTTCTACGAGTGGAGGATGGCGGGAGGCCAGGGCAATCCCACACGGGAGAAGATCGCTTTCGGGCGGATGAAGGCCCTTCGAACCAGCCTGGAGCGCCGGTTCGCCGAGGTGGACACCTTCGACGCCTACGTGGAAAGGGGGCGCTCCGATGCATAACCTGCGCGCTCTCTGCGGTGTTGCGCTCCTCGCGCTGACGGGAGCGGGTGCGGCCCTCGCGGGCCCTCTGGACCTGCCGGGGCAGTACTCTCGCGGCGTCGACGGCGGTCCGGTTCTGATCGAGCAGCCGGGGACCGGCGCCACCTTGGCCATCTGGTCGTATCGCGGGAGGGGCGAGTACGACCTCGCGATGGCCCGGCGAGACGCGTCCGGGAGCTGGAGCGACGTCGTCTTCCTCGGCCGGAACGATGGCCTCGATCAGGTGACCCCAGCGGTCGCCGCGGACTCGTGCGGCACGGTGTACGTCGCGTACGCCGTGCGCGAGACCGCGCAGATTCACCTGACCGTCGTGCCGCCCGGAGGCTCGGAGTGGACACCGCCGATCCCGCTGACTCCACTCGGGCAGCGGCGATTCGCTCCGGCTCTCTCGGTCATCGGGAACCGCCTGGTGGCCGCCTGGCGCACGTTCAGCGGCGCGATCGAGATCCGGCACTTCCCGCTCTTCGTTCCGACGGCACCGCTCGGCATCAACGACGGCCCCGATGGGATCGACCCGCTCGGCGCGGGCGGCGGCACCGACGGGGTCAGCTCGAGGGAGTGACGCCGTCCGGCCGCGGCAGGGGTCGCTGACGCCCGCGTCGGGCGTCAGGCAGGCGCTTACGCTTTGGTTTCGCCCAAAATACCCTAGAACTAAATAATTGCTGCGTCTTGACAGCCAAAAGGCCTCGCCTTACTATGCGGCGGTGGTCGAGAGTGGAGCGAAGTGGCCCACCGGGGCCATGCTCCCTCCTTATCCACGGTCGGCGCAACGTTCCGGCTCCGGCGCGAGGGCCTGACGGCTCGAAGCGGTCGGCGGCCGGGCGGCGCGCAGCGCCGGCGGCGAGGTCGAAGCGATGCTCCGCGGAAGCGCGGTCGCCAAGGTGGACGAGAAGGGGCGGCTCAAACTGCCGTCGGCATTCCGCGCCGTCATCGAGGAGCAGTACGGAACGGAGTTCTTCGTCACCAGCCTGAGAGGCGAATCGGTCCGCATCTACCCGCTGGAGGTCTGGACCGGAATCGAGGAGAAGATGTCGCGCGTCTCCTCGCTCGGTCCGTCGGTGGCCCGCTTCAAGAACTCCGTCAACTACTACGGGCAAACCGCGGCTCTCGACGGCCAGGGCCGCGTGCTCCTGCACCCGCTGCTTCGAGAGCGCACGGGCGCGCGAGGCGAGGTCGTCGTCCTCGGCCAGCAGAACTTTCTCGAGGTCTGGAACCGCTCCGCCTTCGAGGAAAGGCTCCAGGGGGACCCGCTCACCGATTCCGACCTCGAGGCACTCGCGGAGATGGGGATCTGACGCGAGCCTTCGCGACGCCGCGGGGAGCGGCTCTCCGGGGCGGACGATCGAGGGGGGCATTTCTCGGATGTTGGCGAGCGCGCACATCGAGGACGGAAGCCGGCGGGCCGAAGCGCCCCACCGCCCGGTGCTCGCGAGGGAGTGTCTCGAGCTGCTCCGCCCCGCTCCGGGATCGGTCGCCGTCGACCTCACGCTCGGTCCCGGCGGACACGCCGAGGCGCTCCTCGAGGCGACCGGACCCGACGGGCGCGTGTTCGGGATCGACCGCGACGCCGACGCGCTGGCCTACGCCTCCGAGCGCCTCCGGCGCTTCGGCGACCGCTTCGTCCCGATGCGCGGCGACCACCGAGACCTGCTCGACCTGCTCGCGGGCGTCGGCGTCTTCGCGGTGGACTCGATCCTCGCGGACCTCGGAGTCTCGTCGCTGCAGCTCGACGATCCTCGGCGCGGCTTCTCGTTCCGGTCGGACGGCCCGCTCGACATGCGGATGGACCCGACCGGAGGACCGTCCGCGGCCGACCTCGTCGCCACGCTCTCCGAGGAAGAGCTCCGCGGGATTCTCAGGACGTACGGCGAGGAGAAGCTCGCGGGGCCGATCGCGAGGGCCGTCGTGCGGGAGCGGGCGAAGCAGCCGCTCCTCCGGACCAGGGAGCTGCGCGACGTCGTCGAGCGCGTGGCCGGCCGGAGGGCCGGGCGCTCCAGGATCCACCCCGCGACCCGGACCTTCCAGGCTCTCCGGATCGCCGTCAACCGGGAGATCGAGGGCCTGGAGAAGCTCGTGGCCGACGCGGTGTCGATCCTCCGGCGCGGGGGGAGGCTCGCGGTGATCTCCTTCCACTCCCTCGAGGACCGCACGGTGAAGCAGACGCTCCGGTCGCTCGCGGAGCGCTGCGTCTGCCCGCCCGGTCTTCCCGTCTGCGGCTGCGGGCGGGAGAACCTCGTTCGAGTGCTGACGCCCCGCCCGGTGACCCCCTCCTCCGGGGAGGTGCGCGACAACCCGAGATCGAGGAGCGCGCGGCTGCGCGCCGCGGAAAGGCTCTGATGCACGTCCCCGCCGCAGCCCCCGAGCGCCGCTGGAAGAACGTTCCGCTCAGCCGAGAGCGCGACCCCCGTCGCTCGCGCTGGCTCTTGACCCTCTTCCTCGGCGCGGTCGCCTCGCTCGTGCCGCTCGCCGTGTACGTGGTCCACCAGATGGAGTGCGTCCGCGTCCGGTACAAGATCGAGGAGATGCGGGGAAAGCGAGACCGTCTGGAGGAGACGGAGCGACGGCTCCGGATCGAGAGGGCGACGATCCAGTCCCTTCCGAGCGTCGAGGCGAGAGCCGGCTCGGAGCTGGGGCTCGTCCACCCGGGGCCAGGACAGGTCGTGGTCGCCAAGACCGCGTCGCCCGGCCGGGGCGCCGCGGCGTCCCGCGCCCCCGACGCTCGTGCCGAAGCCCGATGACCGGCCGCGAGGCGCGCGCGGAGGAACGAGGCTTGGAAACGACGGTACGCGGCCGCGTCGCGCTGTTCGCTCTCGGAGTGGCCGTGCTGGCCGCGGCCATCGGCGCCCGGCTGCTTCAGCTCCAGGTCTTCCGAGCGGATGAGCTCGCGGCGAAGGCGGCGCGCCAGCACGAGCAGATGATCGACATCGGAGGCGGCCGCGGCGCGATCCTCGACCGCGAGGGTCGAGAGCTGGCGGTCAGCGTCGCCACATCCTCCCTGTTCGCGCACCCCCAGCGCGTGCAGGACCGGCCACGCGCCGCCCGCCTCCTGGCGCGCGTCCTCGAGATGCCGGAGTCGAAGATTCTCGAGAAACTCCGATCGGAGGCGCCCTTCGTGTGGATCCGGAGGCGTCTCGATCCGCAGACGGCCAAGGCCGTCGAGGCGCTCCCGCTGCCGGTGGGCCCGGGGAAGCCCTTCGGATTCGAGACCGAGGGGAAGCGGTTCTACCCGCAGGGAGCGCTCGCCGTCCAGGTCGTCGGGTTCGCGAACATCGACCAGGAAGGCGTCGAGGGGATCGAGAAGGTCTTCGACGAGACGCTCCGCGGGGACGCGGCGAAGTACCTGGCGGTGCGGGACGGCCGGGGCGGGATGGTGCTCCAGCTGGCGAAGGCGCCGTCGAAGACTCCCGAGGACGTCGTCCTGACGCTCGATCTCGCGTTGCAGCACATCGTGGAGCGCGAGCTGGACGTGGCGTTCCGGGAGAGCGGCGCGAGGTCGGCCGCCGCGATCCTGCTCGATCCCGCGACCGGGCACGTCCTTGCCCTCGCGAACCGCCCGACCGCCGACCCGAACCGGTACGGCGAGGCGAAGCCCGAGCAGAAGCGGGACCGGGCGGTCGTGGACCAGTACGAGCCCGGATCCACGTTCAAGGTGATCACGGCGGCCGCCGCGCTGGAGACCGGCACCGTCACGCCCGAGCGGCTCTTCGACTGCCAGAACGGCGCGATCCAGATCGCCGGCCACAGGATCCGCGACCACCACCCCTACGGTACGCTCAGCGTGCGGCAGATCCTGGAGGAATCGAGCAACGTCGGGATGATCAAGGTCGGCCGGACGATCTCGCCGGCGCGGTTCGACGAGTACGTGCGGAGGTTCGGGTTCGGAGCACGAACCGGGATCGAGCTCCCCGGCGAGCAGCAGGGGATGGTCACCCCGCTCCGTCGCTGGTCCGCCCTCACCGGCGCCTCTCTGTCGATCGGCCAAGAGGTCGCGGTCACCGCGCTCCAGCTCGCCTCCGCGATCGCGACGGTGGCCAACGACGGCGTCCGCGTCCCGCCGAGAATCGTCCTGGGCACGCGAGACTCGTCCGGGTCGCTCCGCCCGCTCCCGGGCCCCGAGCCCGAGCGCGTCATCTCGACGGCCACCGCGAGGACGCTCCGCGGCATCCTCGAGGGGGTCGTCGCGCGGGGCACGGGGCGGAAGGCGGCGGTGCCCGGGTACCGGATCGGCGGGAAGACGGGCACCGCGCAGAAGGTCGACGCCCGCGGCGGCTACTCGCATTCGCAGTTCGTCGCGTCGTTCGCGGGCTTCGGGCCGGCGGAGAACCCGCGCCTCGCGGGGATCGTCGTCCTCGATTCCCCCGCGGGAGGCGTCTACTACGGCGGCCAGGTGGCCGCGCCGGTGTTCGGCCGAATCCTGGCGGACGCCCTCGCCTGCCTGAGGGTCGCGCCGGACGAGTGCGCGCCCATCCCCGCGGAGGCCGAGCCTTCCGGGTCCGCGAAGCGGAGGCCCGAGACGCTCCTCGCCCGGAAGGACGAGGAGCAGACCGCGGCCGACGACGCCCCCGTCGCCACCGGACCCGGCCAGGTCCCGGACGTCCGCGGCCTCAGTCTACGGGAGGCCGTCGTCGCCCTCGCCGACCGCAACTACGGGGCCCGCGTCGAGGGGAGCGGCGTCGTTCTCGCGCAGGCGCCGCCGCCGGGAGCCGCGGTCGCCGCGGGCGTCGTCTGCTCGATCCGGCTGGGCGCCCCGCCGGAGCCGCCGGCGCGATCCGCGGCCGAGGGGAGATCGTCGCGCGCGATCCCGCGCGGGAGGAAGGGTTGAGCGCGCCGCGTCGGCTCGGCGAGATCCTGGCGGGAGCGGGCGTGCGGCCGCTCGATGCGGTCGAGAGCGACCCGCTCGTCACGGGCGTCGAGATCGACTCGCGAAGGATCCTGCCGGGCCACGTCTTTTTCGCTCTCCCAGGGCTTCGCCTCGACGGCGTGGCCTTCGTACCGGACGCCGTGGCGCGCGGCGCCTCGGCCATCGTGGCGGGCGCGCCGCGCCCGTCGTCCCTCGACGCATCGATCTCCTGGATCCGTGTCGAGGACCCGAGGCGCGCGGCGGGCCTCTTCGCCCGCGAGTGGTTCGGCCGCCCCGACGAGGCGCTCCCGATCGTCGGGATCACGGGGACGAACGGGAAGACGACCGTGTCCTACATGGTCGAGTCGATCGGGCGCGCCGCGGGGCTCGAGCCCGGCCGGATCGGCACCGTCGGCTACGCGCACGGCGGACAGGAGCGCTCGGCCTCCCGGACGACTCCCGAGGCCCCCGATCTCTTCGCGCTCCTGGCGCAGATGCGCGATCGCGGCGTGCGCGTCGTCGCGCTCGAGGTCTCCTCGCACGCGCTCGCTCTGCGACGGGTCGAGGGACTGAGGTTCGCGGTCGCGGCCTTCCTCAACTTCGGCCGGGACCATCTGGACTTCCACGGCGACGCGGAGGCGTACTTCGAGGCGAAGGCGCGGATGTTCGACGAGCTCCGGCCTCCCCAGATCGCGGTGCTTCCCGCCGACGACCCGAAGGGGGCCGCCCTCGCGGGGCGGACCCTGGCCGAGACGATCACCTTCGGCCGCGACTCCGCAGCCGACGTCCGGATCGAGGACGAGTCCTGCCGCATGGACGGCTCGGCGGCGGTCCTGCGGGTGGGCGGGCGGCGGCTCGCCGTCCGCACGCCCCTTCCGGGGAGGTTCCACCTGGAGAACGCCGCCGCCGCCGCCGCCTGTTGCACGGCGCTTCGCATCTCCGACGCCGCGATCGTCGAGGGGCTCGCGGCGCTCCGCGCCGTGCCGGGTCGCACGGAGCGCGTGGACGAGGGCCAGCCGTTCGCCGTGCTCGTGGACTTCGCCCACACCGAGGAGGCCCTCGCGCGGCTCCTCGACGGCGTCCGAGAGCTCGTCGGCGGCCGACTGCTCGCCGTCTTCGGCTGCGGGGGGGAGCGCGACCGCGGCAAGCGCCCCCTCATGGGCCGCGCCGCCGCCGAGCGGGCCGACCTCGTGTTCCTGACGTCCGACAACCCCCGCAGCGAGGACCCGGCCGCCATCCTGGGAGAGGTCGAGTCCGGCGTCGCCTCGGTCGCGGGAGGGCTCGAGCGCTGCCGGGTGATCCGGGACCGGGCCCAGGCCATCGCGGCCGCGATCTTCGCGGCCCGTCCGGGCGACGTCGTCGTCGTCGCCGGCAAGGGGCACGAGACGACACAGTCGTTCGGCGATCACGTCGAGCGCTTCGACGACCGGGAGGCCGCGGCGGCCGCGCTCGCGGCCGCCGGCTGGAGCGGAGGCAGCCGTGCCCGCGCTTAGCCTGGGGGAACTCGCGGCCGCCGCGGGAGGAACGCTCCTCCGGGGAGAGCCGGCGGCGCGCGTCGCCTCGTTCTCGATCGACACGAGGACCCTCTCGCCGGGGGGCGTCTTCTTCGCCCTGAAGGGGACCCGCTCCGACGGGCACGACTTCCTCTCCGCCGCGGCGCGCGCGGGGGCGGCGTGCGCCGTCGTCCAGAGGGTGCCGGACGAAGCGGCGGAAGCGCCTGCGGCGCTCCTTCGAGTGGACGACGTCGTCGCGGCGCTCGGCCGGGCCGGCGCGGCCGCGCGGAGGCGCCCGGGGCTTCGGATCGTCGCTCTCACCGGCAGCGCCGGGAAGACGACGACGAAGGAGCTGATCGCGGCCGGGCTCTCGGCCCGCCGCCGCGTGCACTGCACGCGAGGCAACCTCAACAACCATCTCGGCGTTCCGCTCACGCTCCTGGGATGCCCCGACGAGGCGGAGATCGCGGTGGTCGAGATGGGCATGAGCGCGCCCGGCGAGATCGCCGCGCTCTCCCGCATGGCCGATCCCGACGTCGCGCTCGTCACGAACGTTCGCCCCGTCCACCTCGAGTTCTTCCGTTCCGTCGACGACATCGCGGCCGCGAAGGGAGAGATCTACGCCACGCTCCGGCCCGAGGCCGTGGCGGTCGTCAACCTGGACGACGAGGCGTGCCGGATCCAGGCGGCCCGTCACCCGGGCCCCAGGGTCACGTTCGGCCGCGACCCGTCCGCGGACGTCGTTCTCGAGGGGATCGCCGACCGGTTCGTTCCCGGCGCGGAGCTGACCTTCCGCCACCAGGGGAAAGCGAGCACCGTCCCGCTCCGGATCGGAGGCGCGCACGCGGCGCTCGATGCGCTCGCCGCGCTCGCCGCAGTGCTGGCCGCGGGCGAGGACGTCCCTGCGGCGGCGAACGCGATGGCCTCCGTCGAGCCGCCGCCGGGACGCGGACGGGTTCATCGCCTGGCGGGCGACGCGATCCTCGTGGACGACTCCTACAACAGCAATCCGGCGGCCCTCGCGTCGGTGCTCGGGACGGTGCGGGCCGCGGAGGCGGCGGGGAGGAAGGTCCTCGTGCTCGGCGACATGCTCGAGCTGGGGCGCGACGAGGAGGGATTCCACCGCGAGGCGGGCGAGCGGGCGGCGGCCGCGGGAGTCCAGGTGCTCGTCGGAGTGGGGCCGCGTGCGAAGGCTGCGGTCGAGGCGGCGCGGCGTGCGGGCATCGCGGAGGCCTGGCACGAGCCGGACGCGGCCGCGGCGGCTCGGTCGGTGCCGCAGAGGATCGGGCCGGGAGATCTCGTCGTCGTCAAGGGCTCCCGGGGAATGCGTCTCGAGCAGGTGGTCGAAGCTCTGCTTCGGACCCGCGGGGAGGCTGCCCGATGATGTTCCATCTGCTCTACCCCCTCCACGAGCACTTCCGGGTGTTCAACGTCTTCCGCTACATCACGTTCCGCACCGCGATGGCGGTCCTGACCGCGCTGGTCGTCTCGTTCATGCTGGGACCGGGGCTGATCCGGCGCCTCCGGCACTTCCAGATCGGCCAGGAGATCCGCGAGGAAGGCCCCGCATCGCACTACGCGAAGCGCGGCACCCCCACGATGGGCGGCCTCCTGATCATCACGGCCGTCGTCCTCCCGACCCTCCTCTGGGCGGACCTCGGGAACGTCTTCGTGTGGATCGTCGTCGTCTCGATGCTGGCCTGCGGGGGCATCGGCTTCGCCGACGACTACCTGAAGGTCGCGAGGAAGCGGAATCTCGGTCTGACCGCGTCCCGAAAGCTCGCCCTGCAGGTCGCGGTGGGGCTGGCGCTGGGCGTGTTCCTGATCTGGCTCGCGACGACCGGGGCGTTCACGACGCGCCTCTCCTTCCCCTTCTTCAAGTGGATCCTCCCGGACCTCTCCTGGGGATACCTGCTGTTCGTCGTCCTGGTGCTCGCAGGCTCGGCGAACTCCGTGAACCTCACCGACGGGCTCGATGGGCTCGCCATCGGCTCGGTGCTGATCGTCTCCGCCACGTTCACCGTCCTCTCGTACGCGGCCGGAAACGCGATCGTGGCGGACTACCTGGGGATCCAGAACGTCAAGGGGACGGGAGAGCTCACGGTCTTCTGCGGCTCCCTCGTCGGGGCGAGCCTGGGGTTCCTCTGGTTCAACTGTCATCCCGCGGAAGTGTTCATGGGCGACGTGGGCTCGATGGCGCTGGGGGGCGCGATCGGCACCACCGCGCTCCTGATCAAGCAGGAGTTCCTGCTGGTCATCGCGGGAGGGCTCTTCGTCGTGGAGCTGATGTCGGTCGTTCTCCAGGTCGCCTCGTTCCGCGCGCGCGGCGTGAGGATCTTCCGCATGTCCCCTCTCCACCATCACTTCGAGCTCGGGGGCTGGAGCGAGACGAAGGTGGTGATCCGGTTCTGGATCGTCGCCATCATCTTCGCCCTCCTCGCCCTCGCGACGCTGAAGCTCCGGTAAGGACGGGATGACGACGCGGGCGCTCTCGAGGAAGAAGCCGCGCGTGGCGGGGCTCCGCGCCCTCGTCGTGGGGCTCGGCCGGAGCGGGCTGGCCGCGGCTCGTCTCCTCGCATCGGAGGGGGCGCGCGTCCTCGCCGTCGACCGCAGGGGCGAGGCGGAGCTCGGCGGCGCGGGCGCCGCGGCGCGCCGCGCGGGGGCGGAGGTCCGCTTCGGCGGCCATCCGCCCGATCTCGCCCGGCATGCCGGCCTCGTCGTGACGAGCCCGGGCGTGGACCGGGAGGAGCCGATTCTCCGGGCCGCGCGCGATCTCGGCGTGCCCGTCTGGGCGGAGGTGGAGCTCGCCTACCGCTTCTGCCGGGGCCGCGTCGTCGGCGTGACAGGGTCGAACGGGAAGAGCACGACCACCTCGATGGCCGGCGCGATCCTGCGGGCGGCCGGGATCCCGGGGGGCACCGGGGGGAATCTCGGAACGCCCTTCACCGACCTCCTCGAGCGCGACGCGGAGAACGCGGTCCACGCGGTGGAGCTGTCGTCGTTCCAGCTCGAGAGCCTGGATCTCTTCCGAGCGGACGTCGCGATCGTGCTCAACCTGAGCCCGGACCATCTCGATCGGTACGGCGCCTACGAGGACTACGCGAGGGCCAAGGCCCGGCTCCTCGAGACGCAGGCTGCCGACGGGCAAGCGATCCTGAACGCCGACGATCCCGAGAGCGAGCGGTTCGAATCCTCGGTGCGCGGAAGGCTCTTCCGGTTCTCGACCCGGATCGAGGTGCCCGAGGGCGCGTTTCTGCGCGGGGGGCGGCTGGTCTCGCGCGTGGGGGGGCGCGAGGAGGAGATCCTGCCGGTCGCGGATCTCCCCGTGCCCGGCGAGCACAACGCGGCGAACGCCCTCGCCGCCGCGCTCGCCTGCCGGCTGTCGGGGTGCGGGGCGGATGCGATCGCGCGGGGACTCCGCGCCTTCCGCGCGCTTCCGCACCGGCTGGAGCTCGTCGGGAAGCTCGACGACGTAGCGTTCTACGACGACTCGAAGGCCACGAATCTCGACGCCGCCGCCCGGGCCGTCGCCTCCTTCCGTCCGGGGACCGTCCTCGTGATCCTTGGCGGCAAGGACAAGGGAGGAGACTGGCCCTCGCTCGCTCCCCTCCTGAGGACGCATGCTCGGGCGGCGCTCCTCGTGGGGCAGGCCGCGGCCGGGATCCGGTCGGCCCTCGAGGGCGCCGTGCCGCTGCAGGACTGCGTCACGATCGAAGCCGCGGTCCGCGCGGGCTACGAGAGCGCGCGCCCGGGCGACGTCGTGCTGCTCGCGCCGGGCTGCGCGTCCTTCGACCAGTACCGGAACTTCGAGGAGCGCGGCGACGACTTCCGGCGCGCCGTCGAAGCGCTCCTTCCCTCGCGAGGCCGCGATGCCTAGGCGCATGGGGTACGACCGCTGGCTCTTCGTCACCGCGGGGCTTCTCGTCCTCGGCGGGATCCTGATGGTGGGAAGCGCCTCGCACTACTTCGCCATGAGCTCGGGGATGAGCCCCTGGCACTTCTTCGCAAGGCACGTGGTGTACGTCGTCCTGGGCTCGGCCGCGCTCGTCGCCGCGATGCGGTTCCCCTATCGGCGGCTCGACGACGCGCGTTTCGCTCTCGGCTCCGCGGCGGCGTGCGTCCTGGCGCTCGTGGCGGTCCTGGCGATGCCGGCGGCCGGAGGGGCGCGCCGCTGGTTCCCGCTCGGGATCGCCAGCGTGCAGCCCTCGGAAGTCGCGAAGCTCGCCCTCATCCTCTTCCTGGCGTACGTCCTGTCCCGAAGGGAGGAGAAGGTCCACGAGACGCTCGCGGTCCCGCTGCCCTGTCTCGCGCTGACGGGCCTCATGGCCGCCCTCGTCGCCATCGAGCCCGATCTCGGCTCGGCCGTGATGCTCTGCGCGATCTGCGGGACGATGCTGTTCGTGGCGGGGCTCCGGTGGTCCTGGATCGGCGCGGCGGCCGGGGTGGCGTTCGTCGGAGCGGTCGTCGCCGTCCTGGCGGAGCCGTACAGGATCCAGCGCATCCGGACGTTCTGGAATCCGACCGAGGACCTGCAGGGGTCGGGCTTCCAGCTCTGGCAATCGCTGATCGCCGTCGGCAGCGGGGGCCTGACGGGGACGGGCCTGGGACAGGGCCGCCAGAAGGCGCTGTTCCTCCCGGCCGCCCACACGGACTTCATCTTCAGCGTCGTCGGAGAGGAGCTGGGGCTCCTCGGAACCGGGCTCCTCCTCCTCGCCTTCTCGATCCTGTTCTGGAGGGGGATGCGGGCGGCGATGAGGGCGCCGGACCGCTTCGGCTTCTACCTCGTCCTCGGGACCACCGCGCTTCTGACCCTCCAGGGGTTCATCCACATGGGAGTCTGCCTGGGGCTCCTGCCGACGAAGGGACTGCCCCTCCCCTTCGTGAGCTGGGGAGGGTCGTCGTTGATCGCGAGCATGGTGGGGATGGGCTGGATCCTGAACGTCTCGCAGTACTCGAACTGAGAGGAGGTCGCCACGAGGGAGATCGTCGTCGCGGGGGGAGGGACGGGGGGACACCTGTTCCCGGCGCTCGCGGTGGCGGACGAGCTGAGGCGGCGGCACCCCCGGGCGCGAATCGCGTTCGTCGGCGGCCGCCGCGGCCTCGAGTCGCGGCTCGTGCCGGAGGCGGGGTACCCGCTGCGCACGCTGCCGCTCTCGGGGATGAAGGGGGCGAGCCCGGCCGCCAGGCTCGCGGCGGCGGCGGCGGCGGGGTGGGCGACGGTCCGATGCGCGGCCTGGATGCTCCGGTCGCGGCCGGACCTCGTGGTCGGGGCCGGCGGATACGCGTCGGGGCCCGCGGTGCTGGCGGCGATGGTCTTGAGGATCAGGACGCTTGTGATCGAGCAGAACCACTTCCCGGGAGCGACGAACCGGTGGCTGGCCCCCCGAGTGGACGCGGTGTGCGTCCCCTCGGAGGCGGCCCGCGAGCGGCTCGGGGGGCGCGGGATCGTCACCGGGAACCCGGTCCGCGCGGAGTTCGCCTCCATCGGTCCCCCGCCGGGCCGGGCGGAACTGTCGATCCTCGTCTCCGGCGGGAGCCGCGGCGCGAGCTCGATCAACCGGGCCGTCGTGGGAGCGCTCCCGGAGCTCGGGCGGATGGCGCCCCCGCCCCGCATCGTCCATCAGACGGGCGCCGCGGACGAACGTCCGGTGGCCGAGGGTTACCGGGGCTTCGCGGGGTCCCACGAGGTGCGCGCTTTCCTCGGCGACATGCCGCGCCGCCTCGCCGAGGCCGACCTCGCGGTCTGCCGGGCCGGCGCCACGACCCTCGCGGAGCTCGCCGCGGCGGGCAGGCCCGCGATCCTCGTTCCCTACCCCTTCGCCGCCGACGACCATCAGCGTTGGAACGCCGAGGAGGTCCGCGCCGCGGGCGCGGCGACGGTCGTGCTCGACGGCGAGCTGAGCGGGCCCAGACTCGCGGCCGAGATCCGGGCGCTCGCGGGGGATCCCGAGCGGAGGCGGAGCATGGCCGCCGCCGCTCGCTCGCTCGCGAGACCCGAAGCTGCGGCGCGGATCGTGGACGTCGCCGACGCCCTGCTCCAGGGCGGCGCGCCCGGGGAGGAGCGCCGTGTTCCGTAAGGCGAGGCGGCTGCACTTCGTCGGCATCGGCGGCTCCGGCATGAGCGGCATCGCCGAGGTGCTCGTGAATCTGGGCTATCCCGTGTCCGGCTCCGACCTCTCGGCGAGCGCCGCAACGCGGCGTCTTCGGAAGCTCGGCGCGGAGGTGCACCGCGGCCACCGCGCCTCGAACGTCGGCCAGGCCGACGTGGTCGTGGTCTCGTCGGCGGTCCGCGAGGAGAACCCCGAGGTCGTCGAGGCGCGCCGGCGGCGGATCCCGGTGATCCCCCGCGCCGAGATGCTCGCCGAGCTGATGCGGATGAAGTACGGGGTGGCCGTCGCGGGCGCGCACGGGAAGACCACGACGACGGGCATGACCGCGGCGGTCCTCGGCGCCGGCGGGCTCGACCCGACGGTGGTCATCGGCGGGCGCTTCGGCGCGTACAAGTCCGGCGCCAAGCTCGGCCGGGGCGAGGTCATGGTCGCGGAGGCGGACGAGTCCGACGGCTCCTTCCTGAAGATGAAGCCGACGATCGCCGTCGTGACGAACATCGACCGCGAGCACCTCGATCACTACGCGGATCTCCTCGAGATCCAGGACGCGTTCGCGCGCTTCCTGTCCCGGGTGCCGTTCTACGGGACCGTGGTCGCCTGCCTCGACGACCCGAACGTCCGGACGGTCCTCGCGCGGGTGGACCGGAGGGTGATCCCCTATGGGCTCTCCAGCGAGGCGGAGATCTCGGCGACGGACGTGAAGATCTCGGGGTTCGGATCGTCCTTCGTCGCGCGCCGGTCGGGAGCGCGGCTGGGCTCCGTCGAGCTCGCGGTCCCGGGGCGCCACTCGGTCTACAACGCGCTGGCGGCCCTCGCCGTCGGCCTCGAGATGGACGTGCCGTTCGACGTCTGCGCCCGGGCGCTCCGCCGCTTTCGGGGCGTCGACCGCCGGTTCCAGCTCCGCGGGCGCGCCCTCGGCGCGATGGTCGTGGACGACTACGGGCATCATCCGACCGAGATCGCCGCGACGCTCGCCGCCGCCCGGGAAGGGTTCGGCGCGAGAACGATCGTCGTGTTCCAGCCGCACCGCTACACGCGCACGAGGGCCCTCCTCGAGGAGTTCGGGAGCGCCTTCTTCCTCGCCGACCGCGTCATCGTCACCGAGATCTACGCGGCGGGCGAGGATCCGATCCAAGGCGTGGACGGGGCGGCGGTCGCGGACGCGCTCGTGCGGCACGGCCACCCTGCGGTGACGTTCGAGCCGAGGCTACGGGAGATCGCGGGAATCCTGCGCGAGGCCGTGCGCGAGGGCGATCTCGTCCTGACGCTCGGGGCGGGCGACGTCTGGAAGGTCGGCGACGAGCTGGTCCGGTCCGCCAGGGGGCGGGCCCGCGGCCGGAGGAAGGCGTGATCGAGGAGCTCGGCATCCCGCCTGCCGGAAACGACCGGCGGTACTGGAGGCGGCGCCAGAAGCGCGAGGTGCGCCAGGCGCGGCGCTCGCGGACCGCGCTCCGGGTCGTCCGGTCGGTGTTCCTGGACATCGCCGTTCTGGCGGTCCTCGGGTACGTCGGCTACGAGACGTTCGGCCACGTCACGACCGCATCGCAGTTCGCGCTGCGCCGGATCGAGGTCGAGGGGGCCGTGCGGCTCTCGCCCGAGGACGTGAGGAAGCGGCTCGCGCGCTTCGAGGGACGGAACGTCCTCGACGTGGACCTCGAGGAGGCGGCGGCCGCAGTGGCGTCCGATCCGTGGATCGCGAGGGCGTCGCTGATGCGCGTCCTGCCGGACAGCCTGCAGGTGAAGATCGAGGAGCGGAAGCCCGCCGTGCTGGCGCTCATCCGGGGGACCGTGCACGTCGTGGACGACGGCGGCTTCGTCATCGGCCCGGCGGCCGCGGGGTTCGTCCTCGATCGCCCGCTCCTGACGGGACTGGACCGTCTCGACCGCGACGCTCTCCGGAAGGCGCTCGTCGTCGGCAGCGCGGCGATCGCGGGGCTCGGCTCGGCGAGCCCCGCGCTGGCCGCGGAAGCGTCGGAGATCGACCTGTCCCGCCCGGACCGCCTGCGGGTAGTCCCGCGGGGGCGGGGGCCGGTTCTCCTGCTCGATCCCGAGCGGATCGAGAGCAACGTGGCGGATTACCTCTCCCTGCGGGGAGAGATCGAATCGCGATGGGGTGAGATGTCCCGCGTGGACCTCAGGTGGAAGGACAGGATCTCGATCCTCCCGGCCTCCCGAGAGCCGGGATCGGAGAGCGACTGAGCCATGGCGAAGAACGAACGGTACATCGTGGGTCTCGACGTGGGCACCGCGCGGGTCTCCTGCGTGGTGGCCGAGATCAAGGAGCAGGGGGCCGTCGAGATCGTCGGCCTCGGCGAGGCCCCGTCCCGCGGGCTGCGGAAGGGGGTCGTCGTCCACCTGGAGCCGACCGTCGAGTCGATCAAGGCCGCCGTCGAGCAGGCCGAGGTGATGGCCGGCGTCAGCGTCGAGTCGGCGACGGTGGGGCTCGCGGGGGGCCACGTCCGCAGCTTCAACAGCCGCGGGGTCGTCGCCGTGACCGGACGGGACCGGACGGTCTCCCGCGACGACGTGAGGCGCGTGCTCGACGCGGCCCGCGCCGTGAGCATCCCGCAGGACCAGGAGATCCTGCACGTGCTCCCCCAGGAGTTCGTGCTCGACAACCAGGGAGGGATCGCGTCGCCGGTCGGCCTGAACGGCGCGAGGCTCGAGGCGAACGTGCACATCGTGACCGTCTCGACGACCTCGGTGCAGAACCTCGTGACCTGCGTGAACCACGCGGCGATCGAGGTGCGCGACACCGTCCTCGAGGCGCTCGCGGCGTCCGAATCCGTGCTGAGCGCCGACGAGAAGGAGCTCGGCGTCGCGCTCATCGACGTCGGAGGCGGAACGACCGACCTCGCGATCCTCGAGCGCGGCTCGATCTGGCACACGGCGGTGCTGCCGGTCGGCGGGAACCACTTCACGAACGATCTCGCCGTCGGGCTGAGAACGCCGATCCCGGACGCGGAGAAGATCAAGATCCGGCACGGATGCGCTCTCGCGTCGCTCGTCGACACCGACGACGCGATCGAGGTCGCGTCGATCGGCGAGAGGAAGCCCCGCCTCCTCCAGCGGCAGGTGCTGGCCGAGATCCTCCAGCCCCGCGCGGAGGAGATCTTCCATCTGCTCCGCGAGGAGATCGTGCGGGCGGGCTTCGAGCGGATGCTCAACGCCGGGCTCGTTCTGATCGGAGGCGGAAGCCTCCTGCCCGGAATGACCGAGGTCGCGGAGCAGGTCTTCGACCTTCCGGTGCGGCGCGGACAGCCGGGAGGCATCCAGGGGCGGGTGGAGCCGGTGTGCGGGCCGCAGTACGGCACCGCGGTCGGGCTCGCCCTCTACGGCGCGCGGCACCGGGATCGGAAGCCCCGCGAGCGCGCGGGGGCCCCGCGCGGGTTCCTGGTCGGGGTCGGCGGGAAGGTGAAGGCGTGGTTTCACGAGATGTTCTGAGATACCGTCGTAGCCCCAGCGCCGCCGCACCGGCGGGCGGCGGGGGGCTCGCGGCGCACGACGTGCAACGCACGACGAACGCGGGGGAGAGCGAATGATCACGATGGACGATCGCGACCGCTCGGGACGGCCGCTGCACCTGGCCTTCGACGACGGGCAGGCGCAGCCGGCGAGCATCAAGGTGATCGGAGTCGGGGGAGGCGGCGGGAACGCCGTGAACCGGATGATCGCCTCGAGAGTCGCCGGAGTGGAGTTCCTGGCCGCCAACACCGATTGCCAGGCGCTCCGGGCGAACCGGGCCACCGTCAAGCTCCAGCTCGGTGCCAAGCTCACGAAGGGGCTGGGAGCCGGGAGCAACCCCGAGATCGGCCGGAGCGCGGCTCTCGAGGACACCGAGAAGGTCCTCGAGCTTCTCACCGGGGCGGACATGGTGTTCGTCACGGCCGGGCTCGGGGGCGGCACCGGGACGGGGGCGTCCCCCATCATCGCCAATCTTGCCCGCGAGCTCGGGGCGCTCGTCGTCGCCGTCGTGACGAAGCCGTTCGCGTTCGAGGGGCGGAGACGGCGCGGCCGGGCCGAGGAGGGCCTCGCCGCCCTGCGGCAGGTCGTGGATACCGTCATCACGATCCCGAACGACAAGCTCCTGCACACGGTCGAGAAGGGAACGCCTCTCGCCGAGGCGTTCCTGATGGCGGACGACATCCTCCGGCAGGCCGTTCAGGGGATCAGCGACCTCATCACGGTGCCCGGGGAGATCAACCTGGACTTCGCCGACGTCAAGACGATCATGTCGGGAATGGGCATGGCGCTGATGGGGACCGGCGTCGCCGACGGGGACCATCGCGCCGTCGAGGCCGCCCAGCGCGCGATCTCCTCGCCGCTCCTCGAGGACGCCTCGATCCACGGCGCCCGCGGCGTCCTCATCAACATCACGGGCGGAGAGGACATGACGCTGCACGAGGTGTCGGAGGCCGCCAACATCATCCAGGAGGCCGCGGATCCGGATGCGAACATCATCTTCGGCACCGTGATCGACCGTGCGCTGCAGGGGAGCGTCAAGGTGACGGTGATCGCGACCGGCTTCGTGCGCGACGATCACCGGGCCCTGGCCGCGGCCCATCGGGCGACGCAGGAGACCGCCGCCGCGGTCCCGGTGCGGACCCCCGACCGCTTCCTCCGTGCGGGCGGGCGCGATGCCGTCGAGTTCGACACGACGGACGAGGGGTTCACCCCCAACTTCGCCGGCATGAAGGACGACCTCGACGTGCCGGCCTTCTTGCGCAAGCAGATGGACTGACGACCGGTGGCCGAGAGAAGGTCGCGGATCCAGGCCCCGTCCCGGGTGCTCGTCATCGACGACGAGCCCGAGACCGCGGGGATCCTGCGCGCCTGGTTCCGCGACGAGGCCTGGGACATCCTCTGGTCACCGGACGGCGAGGAGGGGCTGCGCGTCGCGGCCGCCGAGAAGCCGGACCTGATCCTGCTCGACCTGAGGATGCCGGGCCTCGACGGGCTGGCGGTCGCCCGCGGCCTCAAGAGCAACCCCGAGACGCAGTCGATCCCCGTGATCCTCCTCAGCGCGAGCAAGGAGACGAAGGACAAGGTCGAGGCCTTTCGCGCCGGCGTGGACGACTACGTGACGAAGCCGTTCGCCGCCGAGGAGGTGGACGCCCGCATCCGCGCGATGCTCCGCAAGCGCGATCTGTACATCCAGCTCGACTCCGCCAAGCAGGCGCTCCAGACGACGAACCGGCAGCTCGAGGAGATGCTGATCGTCGACGAGAAGACCAAGCTCGCGACGTTCCGCCACTTCCAGCGGCGGCTCTCCGAGGAGTGGCTCCGAGCGCAGCGGTACGGGACGCCCCTCTCTCTCGTCATGCTCGACCTGGACGACTTCAAGCGCCTGAACGATTCGCTCGGCCACCCCGCGGGCGACAGGGCGCTCCGCGAGTGCGCGGCGCTGGTGATGGGGGGGGCGCGGCAGACCGATCTCCCGGCGCGCTACGGGGGAGAGGAGTTCGCCATCATCCTCCCGCACACGGACGGCGAGATGGCGGTGCGCGTCGCGGACCGGATTCGCCGCGCCGTGCGCGAGAACGTGTTCCTCGAGAACGAGACGCCGACGCGCCTCACGATCTCCGCGGGCACCGCGACCTACCCGTCGCATCCCGGGGTCGACAGCGCCGAGTCGCTCCTCCGCGCCGCGGACCGGGCGCTTCTCTGCGCCAAGCAGGCAGGCAAGGACCGCGTCGTGTCCGACGACGGGACACCGCCGGCCCAGGTGATCCCCTTCCCGAAACGCTCCGGAGTCTGAGGACGGCGCCGGCGGCCTCCCGCCGCCGAGGGGGCCGGCGCTTCCGCGTCATCGGAGCTCCTTCCAGCCTTCGAACACGTCGCGAACCGCCTTCTCCACGACGTCGAGCGTGACCGCGTAGAAGCGCCGCGCCTTCTCCGGATCGAGGACGGGAGCTCCCTCCCCGTGCGTCTCCTCGCGCTCGAGGAGGATGCTCGCCGGGAACGGACGCGCCCGCACGCCGTCGCGCAGCGGCGCGCGGCGGATCGTGGTCGCGCGGGCCGTGTCCACGCTCTCCGGGCAGATCGCCAGGATCAGGGCGGTCTCCCCGACGCCCGCGTGCCCCGACACGACGTCGCCGTAGATCTCGCCGCGGCGCTTCTCGGCGAGACCCCACCATTCGATCGCGACCGAGAACACGCGCTTCTCCGCCCACAGGCGTCTTCCGACCTCGCCCACCTCGTGGCTCTGCCCGCCGTGGCCGTTCATCAGGACGATGCGGCGGAAGCCCGCGTCCGCCAGTCCCGCCGCGGCCTCGTACAGGTACGCCTGGAACGTCGCCGGCGTGATCGCCGTCGAGCCGGGGTACGGAAGGAGCGTGTTGGTCAGCCCGTAGGGCACGGCGGGCGCGACCAGGGCATGGAGCCGCGGAGCGAGGTCGCGCGCGAGGGCCAGCGGGATGAAGACGTCGGTCCCGAGCGGGATCGCCCCGTGCGCCTCGACCGTCCCGACCGGCAGGATCACGGCGTCGATCTCGGACGGCACCCGGCGCCGGAACGTCTCCCAGTTCCAGTCCAGCATGTCCCAGCTCATGGCTTCCTCCCCCGGCGCGCCCGGCGGCCGCCTCCCGCTCCCGCCCACGCGACTCCCCCGACCGCGACCGACAGCGCGATCCACGCCGCCACGTCTCCGACGGCGCCGTACGCCGACCTCCCCTCCGGGAGCGGGAGCTCGCGAACCCCCACGGCCTCGGTGTCGAGGTCCGTCCAGTCCCGGTACCGCCCCAGGGGATCCACGAACCCCGAGATGCCGGTGTTCGCCACCCGGACGAACGCGCAGCGGTTCTCGATCGCGCGCAGCCGGACCACGTTCGCCTGGAACCACTGGAACCGGGTGCGGCCGAACCAGGCGTCGTTCGTCAGGATCGCGATGAAGTCCGACCCCGCGTTCCGGACCCGGCGGGCGAGGTCGCAGTACAGCTCCTCGTAGCAGATCAGCGTGCCGACGCGAGCCTTCTCCGCGGGGAGCGGCTCGATCCGCGGCCCTCGCGTGAACCCCCCCGCGAGCCACCTCATCTCGCCGCCCCGGCCGGCGAGAAACCGCCCGAGCACCGGCTCGAAGGGGATCCCCTCGACAAACGGCACGAGGTAGATCTTCGCGCTCCACGCCGGGTCGATCCTCCCGTCCGGGTGGACGAGTAGGGCGGCGTTGTAGAAGGAGCTCTCCGCCGGCCCCGGAACGCGGAGATACTCCACGCCCGCCACGATCGCCGCCCCGGTCTCGCGGGCCAGCGCCTGCGTCTCCCCCATCGCGAGGGTCCGCGGATCGGAGACGACGTGGCGGAGCCGCCACGGCCGCGCCGTCTCGGGCCACAGGACGATCTCGGCGCCCTGCCCCGCGGCCCGGCGCGTCAGGAGGGATAGCGTCCGCCATTGATCGCTCTCGGTGTCGTCTCCGTGCTTGACGTCGAGCGGAACGTTCGGCTGCACGAACCCGACCTTCACGGTCCGGACCGCCGTCGGGGGATGGAGCCAGGCCCAGGCGTCGTAAAGGAGAACGGCCGCCGCGAGGACTCCGAGCGCGGCGGCGGCCCGCCGGCCCGCGCTCTCGCCCCGCCTTCGGATCCACTCGTACGCCAGGGCGTTCGCCGCGAGCACGAACGCGCCGACGCCGTACGGTCCCGACAGGTCCGCGAACTGGACGAGGAAGGGGTACGGCGACAGCGTGTGACCGAGATGATCCGCGGTCATCCGGACGTCCGTGAAGCTGCGCGCCCACTCGAGGGCGATCCAGGCCGCCGGGAGGGAGATCGCCCAGGGCCATCGCAGGACGCGCCGGAGCCTCGCCGCCACCGTGACCGCCGTCATCGCGAAGAGCGCGAAGATCGTCGCCAGGCCGACGTAGAGGATCCCCGCCAGCCAGGAGAAGCGGAGCATCGCGTACATCCAGTAGAGGATGCCGAAGTACGCGACGACGCCGAAGAGGAACGCTCCGCGGAGCCGGTCCGCCAGCGGCTTCGATGCGTTGTCCTCCAGCCACCAGAGGATCGGGACGAACGCGACGAAGTTCGGGAGCAGCGGCGGCAGTCCCACGTAGGACAGGCCGAGGAGGACGCCCGACAGGACCGGAAGCCTCCACGGGCTCGACGACCATCCGCTCACGCGCGCGACGCTCCGCTCCCGCCCAGGCGGCGGGCTGGAAACTGTTCACCGTCGCCCGCTCCGTGTCAATGCCCGGTGCTATGATGCGCGCATGGCAGCCGCAGGCAGGGAGACCGAGATCAAGCTCCCGTTCCCGTCGGCCGCCGAGGCGGCGCGCAGCCTTCTCTCCATCGGAGCGAGGCTCCTTCGCGGGAGGGAGCTCGAGGACAACGTCGTCTACGACTCGCCGTCCGGGGATCTGCGGCGCGGGGACCGCCTGCTTCGCCTGCGCCGCGCGGGCGGCGTCGCGATCCTGACGTACAAGGAGCCGGTCGAGGGAGGGTTCCGCCACAAGGTCCGGGAGGAGCACGAGACGCGGATCGAGGACGCCGGCGTGGTCGAGCGCATTCTCGAAGCCCTCGGCCTCGTGCCGTGGTACAGGTATCAGAAGTACAGGTCCGTGTTCGAGATCGGCGGCCTCGAGGCGTCCGTCGACGAGACCCCTCTCGGGTGCTTCGTGGAGCTGGAGGGCGAGGACGCCGCGATCGACCGGATCGCTTCCGCCCTGGGGTTCGGGCCCGAACGGTACGTGGTCGCGACCTACCGGCAACTCCACGAGGAAGCGGCGGCGGCCGGGCGAATCGAGCCGGGCGATCTGGTTTTCCCGTAAGGGGGCTGGCGAATCCGATGAAGGCGATGGTCCTGGCTGCGGGGCTCGGGGAGCGCATGGTCCCGCTCTCCCTCGTCCTGCCGAAGCCCGCGATCCCGGTGCTCGGGCGTCCCATCATCCTCGAGGTGCTGCGAGGGCTGGCGCGGGCCGGAATCCTGGACGTCACCGTCAATCTCCACCACAAGGGCGACCGGCTGGCCGAGCTCCTGGCCGAGGGACGCCCGGGCCCGGCCAAGATCCACCTGTCTCCCGAGAAGAGCATCCTCGGCACGGGCGGCGGGATCCGGCACGCCTCCAGGTTCCTGACGGGCTCGGGGACGATCCTCGTCCGCAACTCGGATTTCCTGGCGGACATCGACCTCTCCGCCGCCGTCGCCGCGCATCGCAGCTCCGGCGCGGCGGCCACTCTCGTCGTCGCCCCCGCGCGGCCGGGCTACAGCGAGCTGGCGGTCGATCGGGACGGGCGGGTTCTGTCGATCGGCGGAGAGCCGCCCGTCGACCCGGGGCGCGTCGCCGGCCGACATCTGTTCACGGGCTGCCACCTCATCGAGGAGGAGGTCCTGGACCTCATTCCTCCCCGCGGCCCCTCCGACATCGTGCGGCACGTGTACCGGAGGCTCGCGGAGGAAGGCCGTCTCCACGCGGTGGCTCACGACGGCTTCTGGTGGGAATTCGGCACCCCCCGCGAGTACCTCGATGGGTCGCTCCGGTTGCTCGGCCTTCCCGCCGACGTGCGGCGCCCGATCCTCGAGACCGATCCCGTCCGGACGTTCGGCTCCGCCTCGGTCGCGGTGGGTCCGGGCGCCGACCTGCACGCGGGGGTCGAGTTCCACGGGAGGGCTGCCATCGGCTTCGCGTGCATGATCGCAGAGGGGTGCCGGCTCGAGGACACGGTGGTGCTCCCCGAAACCTGGCTCGGGCCGGGATGCCGCTTCCGGCGGTGCATCGTCGGCCCGGCCACGGAGATCCCGGCGTCCTTCGAGGCCGACGGCGCGATGGTGTGCGCGGACCCGGACCCGCGCGCGGAGCTTCCCCCGGGGACGATCCGCTCCCAAGGCCTTCTGATCCGCTCGTTCGAGGCGGGCGCGCCTTGAGAGAGCCGGCCCGCCGGGAGGTCCTCGCCCTCGTCGAATCCCTTTTCCCGGGCGCTTCGCTGCGGGCGCTCGCCGGGGACGCGTCGACCCGGCGGTTCTACCGGATCTCGCTCGCGGACGGCGGGAGCCGGGTCCTGATGGACTACGGAGCGCCGTTCGAGGGAGAGACCGACGACGTCGTTCTCGCCAGGGTCTTCCGCGAGGCCGGACTGCCGGTCGCCGCGATCGAGCACGAGGCGCCGGAGACGGGTTGCCTGGTCCTGGCCGATCTCGGCGACCGCACGCTCGAATCGGCGCTTTGCGACGCGGCCGCGGTTCGGGACCCGGCGAGGATCGAGATCCTCTACACTGCGGCGATCGATCTCGCGACCGCCGTCGCCGTCCGGGGATCGACCGCGCTCGCACGCTCGGAGAGGGCGGCGGGGCCCGCGCTGGACGCCGAGCGATTCCGCTTCGAGATGGATTTCTTCCTCGAGCACTTCGCGGGGTCGCTCCGGGGAGTCCGCCAATCCCCCGCGGGGCTTCGAGAGGCCCTTCACGCCCTCGCGGAGGCCGCCTCGGCCGGTCCTTCCCGGGTGCTCTGCCACAGGGACTTCCACAGCAGGAACCTGATGGTCCTTCCGGACGGGTCCCTGGCAATGGTCGACATCCAGGACGCCAGGTGGGGCCCGGACTCGTACGACGTCGCGTCCCTCCTCCGGGACGCCTACGTGGACATGGACGACGGGCTCGCCGGACGGATGCTCGAGAGGTACCGGCGCTCGCTTGCCGTCCCCCCGCCGGCAGAGGAGTTCGCCGCGCGGTTCCGGGTCGTGGCGGCCGAGCGGATGATCAAGGTCCTCGGAACCTTCGGCTATCAGGCGGCCGTCCTCGGACGGCGCGGGTACCTGGCCGGCGTTCCTCGGACGCTCGCCAGGCTCCGCGAAAGCCTCCCAGCGGCCCCGGAGACCCGCGCCGTGGCGGACGCCCTGGAGAGGGCCGGCCTGCTCGAGGAGCCCGGAAGCCCCCCGACCCCCCTGCCCGGTCTCACCAGTCCACGAGGAGCGCGGGGCTGACCACCCCGGGCAGCACCCGCCGCACCGGCCCGAACGATGAGACACAGCGCTGGACCAGGTCGAGAGGCCTGGCCTCGACGTACGTCGGCCCCGGCGCCTCCGCCACCCAGCGGTCCGAAGCCAGGCGGTGAATCCGCAGATCGTGGACCCGGGGCGTCCTCGGCGGGGCTTCCTCCGAACCTCCGAGGACGAGCAGGGTCGTGAACAGGGCTTCCGGCGGGTCCCGGAACGACGGCCGCCACGAGTGTCCCCGCCCCTCCAGCGCCCCGACGGCCCGGTGCCCGTCGGAAAGAGCGCGCCGCCCGGCGGGGAACCCCGCGTCATCGAAGCGCCCCCCGGAGACGCCGTCCGGATCGAGGGGATCGTCGACGACTCGCCAGCCGGAGCCGACCGGTGCCCCCGGCGCCGCTCCCCGCCCATGCACCGCTGCCGCCAGGTGGCGGACCAGCTCGCCTGCCGCCCGCCCCTCCAGCACAACCGGGCCGCGGGTCCACTCCCCCCGACCGGCGGAGGCCGTCGAAGCGGTCCATTGCTCCGCCCATGCGTCCACGGATAGAGAAGATATCCGCCTGGCGGCAACCGCGAGCGCGCCGAGAGGCCGTTCTCGGCCCGCGCTCCCCATCGCCCAGACCCGGTTCCGGGAGCGCATGGTGGCGATGCCACCCTGTCCGACCAGGACCTCGACGGTCCGGCCGGCCTCGATCCAGCCGGACACCGGACCTCTCTCCACCCCACCTCGAGCCCGGACCAACGCGTCGAGGGCGAGGTCGAGCCATTCCTCCATCGCTGCTTCCTCGAGGAGCGGGCCCTCGTCCAGGTCCAGCTGGAAGGAGCCGTCCCCGGCGCCCCACGCCCGCGGGCCTTCCTCCTCCCCGCCGACGGGCTCCGAGCTCCGCGCAGCCTCGATCGCCCACAGGAGCGAGGGAGCTCCGGCGCCCGACGACGCTCCGAACGTCCAGCGGCCGACCGGGTCGGCGAGACGGACGGCGATCCCTTCCTCGCACCCGGCGAACCGCAACGGTCCGGCGGACCAGGCTTCCCTGGCGATGCGCGTTCGGGTCGTCCAGCGGTGATAGAGCTCGATCCGCGCCTCCGGGGCGACCTGCTCCGCGAGGGAGAGGAGCGACGCGGTGCGTTCGGGCTCCGGCTGCGGGATCACTCCGCGATCCTCGCGGGGAGCCTGCACATGGCCCATGAGCGAGCCATGAGCTCACCTTCGCCACGTGGTCCGTGGTCGATCGCGCGTAGCAGGCAAGATTGAGAAAATTTCAAGGTACGACCCTGACTAGCCCTGTGCGGAATGTCGGCGCGCCGACGCTCGTGGCCAGGGGCTGACCATCGCGCAAGCACGAGCCGACGCACGTGTCGAACGCGAGATCCGCGGCCACGCGATCGAGCATGGACAGCGCCGCGAGCGTGGGCACCTCGATCAGGAACGGGAGCAGCGGTGTCTCGACCCGGCCATTGACGATGCTGTCGCCATCGGTCACGCGGAACGTCGCGAGCCCTCGACCGGTGTCCACGCTAGCCGTCTCGATCCTTCGAACGTGGATCCCGCGCGAGAGCCCTTCGAGCACCTCCGCCGGGTCCAGTCGACCCGGCGCGAGGAAGGTGCATCCGATCCGGGGTCGCACGCGCTGCTGAAACGAGGATCGTCTCCCGTGGCCGTTCGGTTCCACGCCGGCGCGACCCGCCGTCCCGCGATCGTGGACGAGCCCCGCCACGCGACCCTCCTCCACGAGACACACCCGCCGGGCTTCGACCCCCTCGTCGTCCCATCGCCAGGGCGCGCGCCCGAGAGCGGGGTCGTCGAGGACGGTGAGACCCGGGGGGCCGACCCTTCTCCCGGCCGGCGCCAGCAGGGACTCCCCGCTCTCGACCGTGTCGGCCTCCAGCGCGTGGCCGATCAGCTCGTGCAGGAGGACGCCGCCCGCGCCGGAAGCGAAGACCGCCACAACCTCTCCCGGCGAAGCCCGCACCGCGCCTTCTCTCTCTCTCGCCCGGCCCACCGCCGCGCTGCACATCCTCTCGGCGTCGACGGCCTCTCCCGGCCGCAGAGCCTTCTCGACGACGGCGCTCTGCCCCATGGGTCCTCGGATCTCGAGCCGGATGCGCGCTCCCCTCCGTTCGTCCTCGCACAGCGGGATTCCCGCCCCGACGACCCGTACAGATTGAAGAAACGATACCCAACGGGCACCGGCGCGCAGCGGGCCTCCCCCCCATGCCCGGCGAGCCTGCGCGAGAAGGACTTCGACCGCCTCCCGCGCCCCGGACGGATCGAGGGCGGGAGCAGGCCCGGGCTCTCGGGCCTCGCCCCGACCACGCTGCGGGAGCTGGAGCCCGAGGACGACGGCTGCGGCATCGTCCGGCACCGGATCGGAGACGAAGCTCTCGCGCGAAGGGTCCGTCCCGACTGCCGACAGCCCCGCGAGGCGCGTGTGGACCACATCGAAGACGCCGTCGAGGCCGGCCACCACCCGAAGGTCCTCCCGCTCCTCCTGGAAGAGCGCGCGAACGGGGCCGGGCGCCGCCGGGAGCCCGGCCGCGCTCTCGAGCGCTTCCCTCCACGCGCGGTTCCGATCGGCGCCGCCGAAGGCCAATTCGCTCCGTTTCATCCGGTTGAAAGGCCGGTATCCGCGACCTATGTTCTAGCCGGGATGCCGCCGGGGGGCCATCCACGCGGGGGCCAACCTGCGACACCGCGCCGCCGGCTTCGAGCTCGGGATCGGCTCGCGTTCGCGCCGGCTGCCAAGGGTCGTCCGATGTCGAATTATAGAATACTCCTTCTCGACTACGAGCCTCGCAGCATCGCCCAGACCAAGTTGCCGCTCGAGGCGGCCGGGTTCGAGGTCGAGGTCGCGACCGACGGCCTCGCGGGGATCGAGGCGTTCAACCGGATGCATCCGGACCTCGTGCTCATCGAGGCCATGCTTCCCAAGAAGCACGGGTTCGAGGTCTGTCAAGAGATCAAGAGGACGCCCGAGGGGAAGCGGACGCCGATCGTGATCACGACCGGCGTCTATCGAGGCCACAAGTATCGCTCGCAGGCGCTCCACATCCACGGCTGCGACGAGTACCTCGAGAAACCGTTCGCGTCCGACCTGCTGATCTCGCTCTGCACGCGATTCCTGAACGGCGGGAAGACGGCGGCTCCGGCCGAGGCCGAGAGCCCCGAGCCGCTCCAGGCGTCGGAGGCGCTGTCCGACATCGCGAAGGTCGTCGACGAGATGTCTGCGACCGAACCGTCCCATTCCTATGCGGCGTCGATCGTCGCCGACCTGACCGAGGAGGAGATCATCGCCCGCCTGGACGCTCTCCTCCCGGGAGATGCCGTGGCCGGCCAGGCGATCCGCCAGGAGAAGGCCGCCGAGCCTCGGGAAGTGACCGAGGAGCCCTGCGCTGCCGAGGCCGCCCCTCTCGATCCGGCCATGCCGCCCGCCGAGGACCTGCTGGAGCCCCTGACGGAGGAAGAGGAAACCGGGACGCGGGAGGCCGCGGAGCCGGGCGTCGAGGATCGAGCCGGCGCAGAGGATCTCCCGGAGGCCGCGGTCGAAGCGGCCGAGCCGCCCGAGGCGATGTGGATCGGCGCGGAGGAGACGCAGGAGCCGACCGAGGAGAGGGCGGCGAGCGCCGCGCCCTTGCGGACCACGGTCTCGCCCGAAGCCGAGGAGGAGGCCATCGAGTCTCTCGTCGAGGAAAAGTTCGCGGAGATCCTCGACGAGAAGCCGGAACCCGAGAGCCCCCAGGTCGTGCCGTTCGACGCGAGCCGTTCCCGCAAGAAGCGGCGAGAGCGATCCGGGGCCCCCTCGCGTCCGGCGTCCGTCGCGCCCGCGGCGGACGCGGTCGCGGCGGCGCAGCCGGCGCTGCCGGAGGTTGCCGAGGACG
>ERZ1649853.9-NODE-9-length-107108-cov-18.328109_pt1 | contig 107108 bp, 96 predicted proteins | sample MGYA00575353_ERZ1649853 | MGnify/ENA primary metagenome ERZ1649853 (study PRJEB40853, sample SAMN11349654) | freshwater sediment metagenome | isolation source: river sediment | host: Sediment | place: India: Okhla Barrage, New Delhi | collected 2017-02-21 ...
CGCCCGCGGACACCACCCGGACACCCCGCACCCCACAATCTCGCGGCCACCGTGGGTGAAACCGGGTAGGGGGCTCGGGCGTATCAAATGTCCCGTCCGAAGGAGGCGCCATGGCGGCCGCTGGAAAGGACGCTCCATTCGCGAAGCCGATGCCCCGAGCCGCTGGCCCGGCTGCTGCCCCGTCCTCTCCCGAGACGTACACCCGCAACCTCCCGGATGAGGCCCTCGTGGCGCGGGCCGTCGCCGGGGACCGCGCCGCGTTCGAGACGATCGTCTCGAGGCACCAGCGCCCGATCATCAATTATCTGCATCGTCTCACCGGGCTGCGCGACGGGGCGATGGACCTGGCTCAGGACGTGTTTATCAAGGTCTACCTCTCCCTCGGCACGTTCGACCCGCGGTACCGGTTCACGACCTGGCTGTACCGGATCGCCTCGAACTGCGCGATCGACCATCTCCGCAAGCGCCAGGTCCCGACGTGTCCGATCGGCGAACCGTCGCAGCACGGCGATCGGACCGCGGCGGAGCCGAGCGTCGCGGGCTCGGAGCCGAGCCCCGACGACGTTCTCCGGCTCCGGGAGCTCGAGGGCCGGCTCGAGACGGCGATCGGGGAACTCCCGATCCACTACCGGCAGCTCCTCCTCCTCCGGCACCGGCATCACTGCCGTTACGACGAGATTGCGCGCATCACGAGCCTGCCGATCGGGACCGTGAAGAACCGGATCTTCCGCGCGCGCGAGATCCTGCGCGGCCGGCTGGCGGACGTCCTCGACACGCGGGTGGAACCATGAAGGCTTGCGAGAAGATCCAGTCGATCTTTCCGAGGCTCGTAGAAGGGGAAGCGGAACCGGAGGACGCCCTCCGTGTTGCGAGGCATCTCGGCGAGTGCACGGTCTGCAAGATCGTGCTGGCGCGCGAGCGGCGGCTGGCCGAGGCGCTGGGGCAGCTCGACGACCCGCTCCCCGTCGACGAGCGGTTCCTCGACAACGTGATGGCGGCCCTTCCCTCGGGTCCCCCCCCGACCGTTGCGACGTCGGCCCGGCGGCGGTTGATCCGCCTCGCGGGGGCCGGCGTGCTCGCGGCCGCCGCCGGCGTCCCGGCGATCCGCCTTCTCGAAAGGCTCGGCGCGGGAAGCATCCTTTTCTCCCCGACGGCTCTCGGCTTCGAGGACGCCGCCCGCCTGCTCGGGAGCCTCGGCGGCTGCATCCGCTCGATCCTTCTCGCGCTGGTCGGCGACGGCTTGAGCGGGACGGCGGGCGCGTTCCCGATCCCGAGAGTCGCGGCCGAAGCGCCCGCCGCGTTCGGGCTCGCGACCGTGGCGTTCGCGGCCCTCGCCGCGCTCTCCTGGCTCGCGGCCTGGTCGGTCCGGCGTCCCGGCGCGCCGGTCCGGGCTTCGTCGGCCCGGTCCTGAGCTCCGGGCAGTCCCTCAGACCCCGAGCGCCGCGGCCAGATCCTCGAGCTCCCGCCGGTCGAGCCCGAGCCGCATCGAGGCGGCAGCGACGTCCCCGCCGCTCTCCCGGATCGCTCTCCGGATGGCGTATCGCTCGAAAGCGCGAAGCCCCTCGGCCAGGCTCGGGAACTCCCGGTACAGGTCCTCGGAGGGCGCTCCCTCCCCCCCCAGCCGGGGGGGCAGGTCGTGCACGGTGATCGTCTCCGCCCTCGCCTCGAGCAGCATCCTCTCCACCACGGAACGAAGCTCCCGCACGTTCCCCGGCCACGCGTGCGCCCCGAGGGCGGCGAGGCATTCGGGCGCGAACCTCCGTTCCGGCAGTCCGTACTCCGCGGCGAGAGACCTCATGAAGCGCTCGGCGAGGAGCGCGATGTCCTCCCTCCGGTCCCGGAGCGGCGGCACCGAGATCCGGAACGCCCCGAGCCGCTCGCGGAAGGCAGGCCGGAGATCCCCGGGCTCCGGGGGCGCGCTCGCCAGCCAGCGAACGTCGGGCCGGCCGGCCTCCCTCGGATCCACGAGGGCCGCGACGCGATCCTGGAGGCCCGGGTCGAGCCGCTCCGCGTCCTCGAGAAACAGGGTTCCCCGCTCGGCGAGGGCCAGGCGCCCTTTCTCCCCCTCCCGCCCGAAGATCGCCTCCCGCGCGGCCGAGGCGTCCAGCGCCCCGCAGGGGAGCACGACGAACGCTTCCCCCGCCCGCCGGCCCTGCGCGTGGATCCGCCGGGCGACGGTCTCGCGTCCCGTTCCGGGCTCGCCGCAGATCAGGACCGGCGCGTCCGTCGCGGCCGCCGCCGCGACGACGGACCGCAGCCGCTCCGCGGCGGGGCTCCGTCCGTCGATCTCGGTGTCGATGGCGAGCTGCTCGAGAAGGCGCCGGTTCCGCCGCTCGAGCCTTCGCTGTCTCAGGGCGTTCCGGAGCACGAGGAGGGTCTTCTCGAGCGAGAGCGGCTTCTCCACGAAGTCGAAGGCACCGAGCTTTGCGGCGCGGACCGCGGTCTCGATGGTTCCGTGGCCCGAGATCATGACGACCTCGGCGTCGTGGCGCGCCTCGCGAATCTTGAGGAGGGTCTCGAGACCGTCCATGCCCGGCAGCCAGACGTCGAGCAGCACGGCGTCGACCCCGCCGCCCATCGCCTCGACCGCTTCCTCGCCGGACCCGACGGCCCGGACGTCGTACCCCTCGTCCCGGAGGATCGCCTCGAGCGCGGACCGAACGCCCGGCTCGTCGTCCACGACCAGGACCCTCTCCTTGTCCATGCGACCCTCCGGCACGGCTCGACCCCCGGGAGCGCTCATGCCGGGATCTCGATCACGAAGCGCGCTCCTCTCGGATGGTTCTCCTCCACTCGGATCGTCCCCTGGTGATCCGTGATCACCCTGTGCACGATCGCGAGGCCGAGCCCCGTACCCCGGCGCTTCGTGGAGAAGTAAGGAAGGAACATCCTCTCCCGGTCCGCCTCCGGGATGCCGGGTCCCGTGTCCGCGACCTCGATCCGAAGCGATCCGGAGCCCGCGTGAGCCCGCGCGGAGATGCGGATCGCTCCCTCCCCCCCGGTCGCGGCGATGGCGTTGTCCACGAGGTTGATGAGCGCCCTCCGCATCTGCTCGGCGTCCAACCGAACCGTGCCAACCTCGGGGGAGATGTCGATCTCCCACGTCATCCCCGGGACCCCGCGGTACAGCGCTTCCACCGACTCCACGATCTCCCGGAAGGCGACCGGCCGGGGAACGACCTCCGGCATCCGCGCGAAGCGGGAGAACTCGTCCACGAGCCCCTTGAGGGCGGCCACCTCCCGCTCGATGGTCGTCGTGGCCTCCGCCAGCACCTCGGGCAGGTCGGCCGACCCGTCGTCGTGCTTCTTGCGCAGCCTCTGCACGGAGAGCTGGATCGGCGTCAGCGGGTTCTTGATCTCGTGCGCGATCCTGCGGGCGACCTCCCTCCAGGCGGCCGCCCGCTGCGCGTGGAGGAGCTCCGTCAGGTCCTCCACCATCAGGAGCGCTCCCGGAACCTCGCCGCGCTCCCCGCGGAGCGGCGTGACCTGCGCGGCAACCGCCTTCCTCTTCCCGGCGCGGTCCAGGAAGATCTGCCTCCGGGCCCCGTCGGCCCCCCTGCGGCCCGCGGAGCTCCAGACTTCGCGCAGCGGAAGGAGGCCCGTCTCCGACAGCCGGGCGGCGAGGTCGTCTCCCGGCTTCAGGTCGAGGCCGAGGATCTGGCCTGCGGCCGGATTCACGGTCGTGACACGGCCGTCCCGGTCCGTCGAGATCACGGCGGTCGAGAGGTTCTCGAGGAGGGCCTCGATGTAGCGCCGCCGGTCCTCGAGCGCCTGGTTCGAGCTGCGGAGGTCCGCCGTGGAGCGGACGATCACCTCACGGCTCTCCTGCAGCTGCCCGGCCATCTCGTTGAACGCGTCGACGAGCATGCCGACCTCGTCGGAGGCGGTGGCGCGCACGCGGACGCCCAGATTCCCGGCCGCGATCTCGCGCGTCGCGGCCGCGAGCTCCTCGATCGGCTCGGTGATCCGCCGCGAGAGATAGAAGCCGATCCACGTCGCAACGAAGACCGTGGCCAGGAAGATGAGCACGACCAGCGCGCGGTACAGCCGGAGGAGGTCGCGCCGCTGGCCCCGGAACTGCCGCCACAGGTCCTCCGCGCTCGAGGCGATCTCGTCCATGCGGCTCGCCACGCTCCCCGCGACGAACGATCCGACGACGACCGCCCCGATCGGTGTGCCCTTGCCGTCGCCCCCGAAGACGGGCGCGGCGGCCTGCACCATCAGCCCCCCGCGGATCTCGTCCACGCTGGTCGTGGAGGCCCGGGCCGAGACGGCGCGCCCCGCCAGACCGCGCGAGATCTCGAGAGCGCCGCGCCGCGCCGCCTCCCTCTCCAGACCGCCGCCGGCGGCGACGGTCGCGACCCCCGTGCCCCAGAACACGGCGAAGAGATCGACGCCCTCCCGCGCGAGCCGGCTCTCCGCGAAGCCCCGGAGCCCCGCGCGAGGCCCGCTCCGCTCGTCGAGGAACCGCTCCGCCTCGCCCGCGCCGTAGATGGAGACCTGCCGGCACCGGGACCGCATCGATTCCGTCCAGCCCTCCGCGATCTCGCGCGCGCCGCTCGTGACCTCCTCGACCGGCGTCTTGACCATCGCCTCGACCGTCACGCGGATCACCGCGGCGGCTCCGTAGAACAGGACCAGCGCCGGGAAGAGGACGAACGCCAGGAAGAAGAAGACGAGCGTCGTCCGGATCCGCGAGCCCAGGATCCCGCGCCGGCGGTCCAGGATGAGGCGCACGAGGTTGCGGATGAGCACTCCGGCCAGTCCGAGGGCGAGGACGACGATCGCGATGACGAGAACGGGGAGCACCCACTGGCTCGGAACCGACTCCTGCCCCTCCCTCGAGAACCGCTGGATGAGGTCGGCGATCCCCCACAGGAGAACGAAGAGGACCGCCGCGACCGCGGTCCACCGGAGCGTCGCCGCGCGACGGGCCACCGGCGGCTCCCCCTCAGCCCTCGCCGCGACCCGGAAGCGCCGCGTCCGCGACGTCCCCGTTCCACGGCGCCAGGTGCCAGCAGTCCCGGCTCTCGAGAATCTTCCGGACGAGCCTCGAATGCAGGTCGTGGCCGGCCCGATACGCGACGACATGCCCTCGAACGGGCCGCCCGAGCAGCGCAAGGTCGCCGGTCAGGTCGAGCATCTTGTGGCGGACCGGCTCGTCCGGGAACCTGAACCCCTCGGGGTTCAGGACGCCTCGGGATCCGAACACGACCGCGTTCTCGAGCGAGCCGCCCCGGGCAAGGCCGGCGCGCCGGAGGGCCTCGACCTCCCCCTCGAAGGTGAAGGTCCGCGCGGGGGCCAGCTTCTCGCCGAACTCCCCCGGCCGCCAGAGGCTCGCAGTCAGCTCCTGGTAGCCGAGATCCGCGTGCGGGAACTCGATCGCGTACGTCACCCGGTACTCCCGGCACGGGTGGATCGAGATCCTCTTCTCGCTGTCCTCGGGCGACACGGTGATCGGGCGCACGAGCGTGATGTAGAGCCGGGGGACGTCCGACTCGACCGTCCCCGCCTCCTCGATCGCCCGGACGAACGGGAGCGCGGAGCCGTCGAGGACCGGGACCTCCGGGCCGTCCACCTCGACGCGCGCGTCGTCGACCCCGAGCGCGTACAGGGCCGCCATCAGGTGCTCCACGGTGCCGATCGTGACGCCGCCCTGCTCGAGGACCGTGGCGTAGGCCCCGGGGCCTACGTGCTCGAGCGTGGCGGGGATCTCGGCCCCTCCCGCGTCCGCGCGTACGAACACGACGCCGCTGCCGGGCGGCGCCCCGACGAGCCGCATGCGGACCGAGGCGCCGGTGTGCAGCCCGATCCCCTCGATCTGCACGTCCCGGGCGAGAGTCTTGCGCAGCCGCATGCGTCTTTCCGGTGGCCGGCGGGGCGATCCCGACCGACCGCCTCACTATACGCGACTCCCCGGAGAGCGTCACCGGAAGCGCGGCGCCAGGAGCGCGGGCCTCCGTCGCGCCGCGATCGCCGCAGGGAACCGGCAAGGGGGCAGCGCGACGACCCCGACATGCGGGAAAAATGCAACGAATTGTGGAAAACCCGTTGACCGCCATCGGGCGCTGGTGGTACATGAAGGGCGGCTGGTACGCGATTCGCGCCCGCTGCGCGAGGGGGTGTCGGAGCGCGGCGACCTCCGCGAATCCGGGGTGGGGGTCGTCCTGTTCGGCTTCCCGGGCGCGGAGGCAGGTGCGTGAGCGACCGCGAGCAGCGAAGACACCCGACGGCGGCGACCCGCTCCGGCGCCTCGAAGCGTCCGGTCAAGGTGCGCTTCGAGGGGCGGTCGCCCCGGGGCGCCGCCGAGGCGGGAGCGGAGGCGGTCGCGGATGCGCTCCTGTTCTTCGAAGAGGGAATGGCGAGGTTCCAGGCCGGGGACGTTCCGGGTGCCATCCAGGCGTGCGAGACCGCGGTCCGATCGGATCCAGGCTTCCTCGACGCCTGGAACAACCTCGGCCGACTGTACGAGATCGCGGGGAGCCGGGAGGATGCGGTCCGGGCCTTCCGGAAGGCGATCGCGATCCGGCCGGACCGACCCGAGATCTGGTTCCACCTCGGCAACGTCGAGGACTCTCTCGGACACGATCCGGCCGCGGTCGAGGCCTTTCGCGAGGCTGTCCGGCTGGATCCGGACCTGCACGAGGCGTGGAACAATCTCGCCAACGCGTACGTGCAGCTCGGCCGGATCGACGAGGCGGTCGAGTGCTACCGGCGCGCCGTCGCCCTCGCCCCGGACCGCTGGGAATCCTGGTCGAACCTGGCGACGGCGCTGCTCGATCTCGCCGACGTCGATTCGGCGATCGAGGCCTACCGCGGAGCGCTGCGGATCCGGCCGGACGCGCACCAGGTCTGGTACAACCTGGCCCTGGCCGAGGCCTCCCGGGGGCGGTTCGAGGACGCCGCGGAGCACTACCGGCGGGCGGCGGAGATGGTCCCGGACGACTACGAGATCTGGTACAACCTCGGCAACGTGCTGCTCGAGGCCGGGCGCGTCGAGGAGGCGGTCCGCGCGTTCGAGGCCTCGACGGATCGCTGCCGGGACGACCACGAGGTCTGGAACAACCTCGGCAACGCCCTGGCGCGCCTCGGACGGAACGCCGAGGCGATCGGCTGCTTCGAGACCGCCCTGAGGATCCGGCCCTCCTACGATCTCGCGTGGAACAACCTCGGCAGCGTGCACGAGGAAACCGGGGACCTCGAGGCGGCGGTCGCCTCGTACGGGCGCGCCGTCGAGCTCGCTCCGTACCAGCCGACCTATCACTGGAGCCTCGCATCCGTCCTGGCGCGCGGGCCCGAGCCGGCACGGGCCGTCGAGAGCCTGGCCCGCGCGCTCCGTCTCGCGCCCGAGATGCGCACCCTGCTTCCCGGGTTCGCGGAGTTCTCTCCGTTCCTCGATCACCCCGACGTGAAGGCGCCGCCATGAGCCGCGAGCCCTGCGGCCTCGAGCCGCAGATGGAGGCGCTCGAGGCGTCCCTCACGGCGATCGCGTCGGCGTCCGCCGCGCCCGACGTGTTCCGCTCCCTGCTGGAGGCGAGCCGCGTCGTCGCCCCGCGCGCCGCGGTCTTCCTCTCCCGGGAGGGGGTCCTCAAGGGCTGGGTGGGAATCGGGCTCGGCGCCGCGGCGGCCCGCCGCCTGAAGAGCCTCCGGATCGCGCCGGACGACGCCTGGCTCGCGCCGCTCTCCGACCCCGGCCGCTCCGGGCAGGTGACGAGCCTCGATCCGGGACTGGCTCCGCCCGAGCTCGATCCTCAGGGGGTCTCCGAGGCGATGGGCGTGGCCTTCCGCGTAGGGGATCGCGTGATCGCCGCGCTCGTCGCGGAGCGGGGCCCCGAGGAAGCGCCGTGGTCCCCCGCCGCCCTCGGAATCCTTCGGATCGCCGTCGAGCTCCGCCTCGAGCTCGATCTCCTGCGGCGCCGGGCGCGACCTTCCGAGTCTCCCGCCCCGTCGCCGGGCGCTCCCCCCCTCCGAGGCGGAGCCGTCGAGCATCCGTCCGGAGCGAGCCCTGAGGAGGGAGTCGAGCCGGGGCCCGAGAGCGATCGCGGCGGGGAAGCCTCGTTGACCCCCCTCCAGGCGCCGGCCCCTCCGACGCCGGACGCGCTGCACCGCGAGGACGCGCGGCGGTTCGCCCGGCTCGTGGCGACCGACATCCGCCTCTACAACGAGGAGGCGATCCTGCTCGGCCGTCGCAACGGCGATCTCGCGCGACGGCTCGCGGAGCCTCTCGCGAGGGGCCGGGAAACGTTCGAGAGGCGCTTCGCGGAGCTCGGGGCCGAGGGGCGGGAGATCCTCCACGAGGCCTACGTGCAGGTTCTCGCCGGCGGCGATCCGGCTCTCCTCCCCCTCTCCTGAGCCCGCCGCGTGCGGGGCCCGTCCGGCTGCTGCTAGTATCCGCGGTGGGCATGCGCTCGCCGAAGATTCGCTCGCTCTGGCTCGTCGCGGGGGCGGTCGCCTTCGCCGCCGTGGCCGTCGTGTCGGTCCGGTGGTGGACGAAGCCCTTCGCCTGGGATGACGACGCCGAGCCGCCTCCGCCGCTCCGCGACGCGATCGCGCGCTACGCGGCGGGGCTCCGGCCCGAGGCCGAGGATCTCGCGCGAGCGTGCCTGCGCCGGTACGACGCTCCTGCGTGGGAGGGGCGTCTCCGCGTCCTCGTCGCGGCCAGGATGGCCGACGCCGGTGACGCCGCTCGGATCCTCGAGTTCCTCCCCCGCCCCCTGCCCCTCGAAACGCCCCTCGCGCCGTACGGGGACCTCTTGCGCGCGAGGGGGCTCCTCGCCCGCGGCGACTACGCGGGCGCGATCGCCGCCTCCGCCCGCGCGGGGGGCGCGAACGGATTCCCGCAGAGGGAGGAGGCGGTGCGGGCGGAGGCGGAGGCGCTGGCCGCGTCCGGCCGGAAGGCCGCCGCCGTCTCGCGCCTCGACCGCGAGGAGTCTCCGGCTCTTAGGCTCGCCGCGGCGCGTGCGGCGCGCGCCGCGGGGGACCGCGCCGGCACGAGACGCCGACTCGCCGCGATCGTGCTCGACGCTCCGGCCGGCGGAGAGGCGGAGCGCGCGCTCGAAGAGCTGCGTGAGCTCGTTCCCGACCCCGCCGCCCGCTTCACCGCGGCGGAGCGCTCGCGTCTCGCCGGTGCGGCGCGGCGGCTCGAGGAGGCCGGTCGCCTCGATGCGGGCCTCGACCTCCTGAGATCGGCTCGGCGCCCCGGCTCTTCCGCGGCCGCGGTCGCGCCGGCGGAGGCGGTCGTCGAGGCGGCCATCCTGCTCCGGCTCGGCCGGACGGCGGAGGCGGAGCCCCTCGTCGCGAGGGCCCTGCGCGCCGGCGGCGTCCCGGCCGACGAGGCCTCGTACCTCTCCGCGAGGCTCGCCCTGGCCAGGGGTCGCACCGCGTCCTGGCGCGGGCACCTGTCGCGGCTCGCCTCGAGGCCGTCGGTTTCCCGCTGGCGTCTCGCCGCCCTGGCCGACCTCGCCCGCGCCGAGGAGGGAAAGCCCTCCCCGGCGGCGCTCGCCGCCTATCGTCGCTACCGGGATGCGGCCGGGAGGCTCGCCGAGCCGGGGGTCCTCTGGCGAGAGGCCTGGGTCGCGTACGATCTGGGGAGAATGCGCGAGGCGGACGAGGGGATCGCCCGCGTGCTGGCGCGCACGGACGCTCCCCGCGCGATCCGGGCGGCCGCGCTGTACTGGTCGGGGAAGCGGCTCGAGGCGGGCGGCCGCACCGCGGATGCGATCGCGCGCTTTCGAGAGACCGCGGCGCTGCTGCCCGGCCACTACTACGGGATGCTCGCCTCCCGGCGCCTCGGCCTTCCCGACCCCGATGTCGAGGACGGGTCCTTGCCGCCTGCTCCCGATCCGAGGTCCCCGGTCGCGAGGCGCTGGCTCAGGGCGGCACGCGAGCTGCGCTCCGTGGGGCTGCGCGAGGCGGCCTCGTCGGCGTACGGCGCAGCCGCCCGTCTCGCGGGACGGGAGGGGAGCGGCATCGCGATCGAGGGAGCCGACGCCGCGCTGGCCGCCGGCTTCGCCGCCGATGCGCTCACGCTCCTCGAGGCCGCGTCCGTCGACCGGGACACCGCGGACCCGGCCGCCCTTGGGCTCCGGCACCTGAGGCTGCTCGCCCCGCTGCCGCAGGAGGCGGCGATCAGGGATATGGCCCGCCTCGCGGGCCTCGATCGGACGCTCGTGGCCGCGATCGCACTGCAGGAGAGCGGGCTCAATCCGATCGCCGTGTCCTCCGCCGGCGCGCGCGGCCTCCTGCAAGTCCTTCCCTCGACCGGAGCGGAGGTCGCGCGGAGGATCGGAGTCGCGGGATTCCGGCCCGAGAAGCTGTTCGATCCCGAGATCAACCTGCGCCTCGGCTGCGCCTACTTCCGGGAGATCCTCGACCGGGTCGGGTCGGTGCCCGTCGCCCTCGCCGCGTACAACGCCGGCCCTTCGCGGGCGGTCCGCTGGATGACGCCGGGCGACGACCGCGCCGGCGAGCGCTACGTCGAGAGGATCCCGATCCTCGAGACCCGAGGCTACGTGAAGCGAATCCTCGCGAACCAGCGCTTGTACCGGATCGCCTGGGGCCACGAGCGGTAACGGCCGCGGCCCGACCGCGGCGCCGGCCTCGGAAGTGCCCGCCCCGGCCCCGGAAGGTACAATGGCCGTTCGCGTGGGTCGATGGGGCCGGAGGCGCGCATGCTGCAGGGCACGAGGCGATTCTTCGTTCTTCTCTCGCTCCTGGCGGTGGCGGGACCGGCGGCAAGCGCTCCCGCGGCTCCGCCGCCGGACGGCGAGGAAGGTCCGTACCGGGTGGAGACGCTCGCGGACGGGATCCACCTGTTCCGTCCCGCCGACCCGGCGGGAGGGCTCTCGAACTCTCTCGTCGTCGAGCGGGAGGACGGCCTGCTCGTCGTGGACGCGCAGCCGACGCCCGAGGCGGCGAGGAAGCTGCTCGAAAGGATCGCTCTCCGGTTCGCCCGACCGATCCGGTTCCTCGTGCTGACGCACCCCCATGCCGACGCTGCCGGTGGCGCCTCGGCGTTTCCGCCGTCGACGCTCGTCGTCGCGAGCGGCGGGTACCGCGACGCGGTCGCCGACGACTCGTACGACTTCGGGGCCGAGGCGCGTGTCCGCACGGATTCCGGCGCGAAGTTCGACGCCCCCCCTCGCGCCGCTCCGACGCTCGTCTCCTGGACCCCGCTCCGTCTCGAGGACCGCCGGCACGGGATCGACGTCCTTCCCGTCGCCAAGCTGCCCGCCCACTCCGCCGGGGATCTCGTGGTCTGGATTCCGGATGCCCGGGTGCTGGCGGTAGGCGACCTCGTCTGGTCCTCGCCGAACGCCTACACCGGAAGCGGCAACGTCTCGAACTGGATCGTCGCCCTCAACGCGATGCTGGAGCTCAAGCCCGCCCGGGTCGTCCCCCTCCGGGGACCCGCGGCGGATGCGCAGCCCGCGCGGCTCCTGCGCGAAGGGTTCGCCTGGATCCGGGGCCAGGTCGAGCAGGCGTTCGTCGACGCGGTGCCCTCGGGGAGGATCGCCGACCACGTCCTCGAATCCCCGCAATCGGCGAAGTTCCTCGACCTGGACGCGTCCCCCTCCTGGGTGCGAGGAATGATCGAGAGCGTGATCGCCGAGACGATCGAGTACCGCAGGAAGCGAGGGATCGACTGACGTCCAGGGCGGCGCTCCTCACTCGGCCCCGTCCCCTCCCGCATCGTCCGCCCTCTTCTCGCGACGACGGGCGATCGTTTCCCTGACGCCGCGTCCGAACGACTTCAGACGCTCGTACGCCGCGTGGGCCAAACGGCTGTGGCTGCTCAGGATCGCGAGTCCCGCGAGGACGAGGACCCAGCCCTGGAGGATCGGAACGAATCCGCCTACGACACCCGCAGCGATCAGCGTGAGGCCCAGGATCCAGTCCGCGATCTTGCGAACGCGCCGCACCATCACGGGGCCCACCCCGAGACGGCCTCGTCCGAAAGCGTCGCCTCGAAGACCAGCCTCGCGTCCCCCGTCAGGATCGCCGTCTCCGGGAGGCCGCCCCTTCCCGCGAACTCCACGCGGAGGGGAACTCCGCTCCGGGGAACGACCGCGACCGGCCCCGCCCCCGGCGCGAGAGCGCGGTGCGCCCACGCCGCCGCGACCGCGCCCGACCCGCATGCGAGCGTCTCTCCCTCGACGCCCCGCTCCCACGTCCGGATCGAGAGCGCGTCGGCCCGGGCCTCGACGAGATCGACGTTGGTCCCGGACGGCCCGAAGGAAGGATGGCGGCGCAGCGCCGGGCCCCAGACCTCGAGGGGGGCCTCGGAAACGGCCGCGACGCGGACGATGAAGTGGGGGACGCCCGCCGCCACGAGCCTGCCCTCGAAGCGGCGGCCTCCCGCCTCGACGCAGCGATCGCCCAGATCCTCGGGAAGCGGCAGCGCCACCGACACGCAATCGCCCGTGATCTCCGCCCGCACGCTCCCCGCCGCCGTCTCGAGCGTCATCGTCCTGCCGGCGTACCCGCGGAGGAAGGCATAGCGGGCGGCGCAGCGACTGCCGTTCCCGCAGAACGCCTCCTCCCCGTCCGGATTGAGGAACCGCACGCGGACGGCGCCGCCCGGAAACGGCTCCACGAGGAGCACCCCGTCCGCGCCGACCGACAGGCCGCGGCGGCACACGCGCCGGGCCCACTCCGGCGCGCCCGCTCCAAGCTCGCGCGCTTCCTCGAGGCCGAGCACCACGAAGTCGTTGCCCGCCCCCGACATCTTCCAGATCCGCCGCGGCCCGCTCACGGCGCTCTCCCCGCGGCCGGCTCCTCTGCGACGAGGATCTCGGTCGGCTCGGACGGAGGACCGACGTTGCCCGCCCGGTCGACGGCCGAGACGCGGTAGAAGAGGCGGGCGCCGGGGGTCGCGCCGTCGTCCAGACGGAACGGCTCCGCCGTCGGGCCGCCCCCGAGCGCTTCCCAGCTCCCTTCCGTCCCGAGGCGCCGCTCCACGCGATAGCCCGCGAGATCGCGCTCCTGGCTCGGGTTCCAGAAGAGGCGGACCGAGGGACCTTCCTGCACGGCCACCAGGCCCGTCGGGGCCGAGGGGGGGAACCGATCCTCGGCGACGACCTCGATCGGCCCGGCGGAGCCGCTCTCCCGGTACGGCGCGCCTCCGGCGGCGGTGGTGCGGACGACGTAGCGGTACGACTCGCCGATCTCGACCGCGGCGTCGAGGTACTCCGTCGAGGACACCGCGTCCGCGTTCAGGGGGGACTCCCCGAACGGCTCGACCGCCGGGGCGCGATACAGGTTGAACAGGAACGGTCCCCCGGAAGGCGGATCCCACGCGAGCCGGACCCCCTCGGACGTCGCCTCCGCTTCGAGCCCTGCCGGCGGCGGCAGCGGGGCCACGGGAACGAGGTCCGGAGCCACGACGAGGGGAGACGACCTGCGGTGCCGGTCTCTCACGCGGACCGCGTAGCGGAGCGTCCACCCGACCCCGCCCCCCTCGAGAGCGGCCCACGACGAGTCCTCGATCCGAAGGCGGGATCCTCTCCGGAGGGACTCCCCTTCGACCACCGCGACGACCGGAGCCCTCCGGAACGCCTCCGCCTCGGCGGGCGCGGAGGCTCCGGGAGGATGCTCGAGACGCACGAGCTCGGCCGCGGAGGGCTGCTGGGACGGCTTGGAACCGCGCGGATCCGGGACGGTGAACGATACGAAGACGCGGGCCCCTTCCTGGCGCGCGACGACCTCCCGCGGGGCGAGGGGGCCGCGCGGCTCGGGCGGACGGAGCGCTCCCTTCTTCCCGCACCCGGTCCCCGCGAGGAGGAGGATCCCCAGGACGACCTTCCCCGTGCGTCGAGCCGCGCGCATCACAGGATGTAGCGCGAGAGGTCCGTGTCGCGGGAGATGTCGGCGACCCGCGCGCGGACGTAGGCCGCGTCTGCCACGACGCGGCGAGAGGGGAGCTCGGGCGCGTCGAAAGACACCTCCTCGAGCACCCGCTCCATGACCGTGTGGAGCCTCCGCGCGCCGATGTCCTCGGTGCGGCGGTTCACCTCCTCCGCAGCCTCCGCGATCGCCGCGATGCCGTCGGCCGTGAACTCCAGCTCGACGCCCTCCGTCCCGAGCAGCGCCTGGTACTGGCGGACGAGGGAGTTCTCGGGCTCCGTCAGGATGCGCACGAGATCTTCGCGCCCGAGCGAATCCAGCTCGACCCGGATGGGGAACCGGCCCTGGAGCTCGGGGATCAGGTCGGAGGGTTTCGACACGTGGAATGCCCCGGCGGCGATGAACAGGACGTGGTCCGTGCGCACCATCCCGTACTTGGTGTTCACCAGCGTTCCCTCGACGATCGGGAGCAGGTCCCGCTGGACGCCCTCCCGCGAAACGTCCGGCCCCTGCTTCCCCTCGCGGCCGGCGATCTTGTCGAGCTCGTCCACGAAGAGGATCCCCGACTCCTCGACCCGGCGGATTCCCTCCCTCGCCGTCCGGTCGGGATCGACCAGCTTCTCCTCCTCCTCGCGCTGCAGCACCTCCCGCGCCTCCGCGACCGTCATCGTGCTCCGCCGCGTCTTGGACTGGAAGAGGCCCGGCAGCATTTCCCGGAGGTTCGTGTCGAATTCCTCCATGCCCGCCTGCGAGAAGATCCGGAAGGCAGGCGTCGCCCCCGACTGGACCTCGACCTCCACCGTGCGGTCCTCGATCTCCCCCGCCTCGAGGCGGCGTCGCAGATCCTCGCGGCTCCGCTCCCACGCCTCCCGGTCCCCGGGCTCCCCGCGGCCGGGCCGGGGGGAGAGGAGCAGCTCCAGGATCCTCCGCTCGGAAGCCTGGCGCGCCTGACCCCGCACCTGCTCGCGGCGCTCCTGGCGCACGAGATCCACCCCGACCTCTACGAGATCGCGGATCATCGACTCCACGTCGCGACCGACGTAGCCGACCTCGGTGAACTTCGACGCCTCGACCTTGAGGAACGGCGACCCCGCGAGCCGGGCGAGCCTCCGCGCGATCTCGGTCTTCCCGACGCCCGTCGGCCCGATCATGAGGATGTTCTTCGGCATGACCTCCTCGGCGAGATCGCGCGGGAGCTTCTTGCGCCGGATTCGGTTGCGGAGCGCCACGGCGACGGCACGCTTCGCGCGTCCCTGCCCCACGATGAATCGGTCGAGCTCGGTCACGACCTGGCGAGGGAGCAGGCCGTCGGGCGACGCCTCCGTGCGCTCGATCCGTCCGGGCATGTAGAAGACCAAGTCAGATCTCCTCGACGACGAGGCGGTCGTTCGTGTAGACGTCGATCCCCGCCGCGATGCGCAGCGCCTCCTCCGCGACGGCCCGCGCCGGAAGGTCCGTGTGCGCGAGGAGGGCGCGCGCGGCTCCCATGGCCGCGACGGAGCCGCTCCCGATCCCGAGAACGCCGTCGTCCGGCTCGATGAGATCGCCGGTTCCCGACAGGAGGAAGGTCCGGCTCGCGTCGGCGACGACGAGCATCGCCTCGAGCCGCCGCAGGGCGCGATCGGTCCTCCACTCGCGCACGAGCTCGACCGCGGCGCGCTCGATCTGCCCCTGGTGCGCGGCGAGCTTCTCCTCGAACCGCTCGAGGAGCGCGACGGCGTCGGCAGCCCCGCCCGCGAACCCTGCCAGCACGCGCCCCGAGGCGAGCGTGCGGACCTTGCGGGCGCCCTGCTTGACGATCGTGCGGTCGAGCGAGACCTGCCCGTCCCCGGCCATCGCCGTTCTCCCGTCCCTCCGCACCGTGAGGACGGTCGTGCCCGTGATCGCGCTCCCTCCCGCCATGGAGGCACCTCCGAGAAGATCGCAGTGTAGTCCCGGACGGCGGGGACGCCAAAGCCGACGGTCCGGGTTCCGTGCCGCCGTCTCTATCTTACATTTTTGAAACCCGGTGGCGAGGAACGGGCACTCGGCCGCGCCGGAACCTATGTTTGTCCGTGTGCGGGAGCTCCGAGGAGGAGAGACCGTGAGGGAGGGTCTCGCCCAGTCACGCCTGAGCGCGGTCGCCCGGGGTTACGCCTGGGCCGTCGTCGCCGGCGGAGCCTTCGCCGGGGCCCGTCTCGCGCAGGGCTCGGTCCCCGGCTCGTGGCACGCGGCGCCGCTCCTGTTCTTCGGCACGCTCTGCGTCGTCGCGGCGACGCTGTCCGTGACGTACCGGGGCTTCTTGCCGAGCGCGATCTCACATCAGATCGGCACGTCGTTCGCGTACGCACTCTTCTTCCTGGCGAGCCCCGTCGAAGTCGCCATGGTCCTGCTCCTCGCGACGGCCGCCGACTGGGCCCTCCACCGACGTCGACCGCTGACCGCGGCCTTCAACGCCGGGCAGCTCATGCTCGCGCTGTGGGCGGCGGTCGGGATGCGAGAGATCCTGAGGCCGGGATTCGTCGTCCTCGACCGGGTGGACGGCGCCACGATGACCGCCGCCGTCCTGTCCCTCTCCGCCTTCTTCCTCGTGAACCACGGGCTGACCCGCATCGTGATCGGGCTCGCGAACCGGCAGCCGGTCCTCCGATTGGACGCCGGCTTCCGCATCGGCATCCTGAACGAGACGTTCTGCGTCGTGTCGGGGCTCGGCATGGCGGTGCTCTGGTGGATCCGTCCGGCGCTCTCGCTCCTGGGAATCGTGCCGATCTTCCTGATGGTCGTGCTCCTGCAGCTCCTGAGCCGCCGCGAGCGTGAGCTCGAGCTCCGGCAGGCGGAGCTCGGACCGCTGCAGGACCTGGGCTTCGAGATCGGCGCCGAGCTCGACGCGCAGAGGCTCGAGGGAGCCGTCGTGCGGGTCGCGACCGAGGCCCTTCGCTCGACGGGAGCGCTCCTCGGAGTCCTCGAGGAGGATCGCAGACGGGTCCGCGTCCTCGCCCACCGCGGGCTCCTCGGGGTCCCCCCCGCCACGATCGCGCTGGCCGGCCTGGATCTCGCGTTCTTCGAGGCGGGCCGTATCCTCCGAATCGAGGATCTCCCCTCCCGGCTGGAGAACTATCCCGAGTTCCGGTTCCTGGGCTCCGTCGGCGCCCTCTGCGCTCCCGTGCGAATCGGGGGACGCCGGGAGGGGCTGCTCCTCCTGTTCCACGACTGCCTCCGCCGCCCCTTCGACGAGGAGGACGTCCGCCGGCTCGAGACCCTCATGCGGTTCGTCGAGATGGCCCTGTCGAACGCCCGTCTGGTCGCCGACCTGAAGGCCGTCCAGGCACGGCTCCTCGAAAGCGAGAAGCTGTCCGCCCTCGGCATGCTCGTCTCCGGCGTCGCCCACGAGCTGAACAACCCCCTGACCTCGGTCATCGGCTACGCGCAGCTCCTGCTCGAGAAGGACCCCGACGCGGACCGGAAGCGGATGCTCGGCCGCGTCGACTCCGAGGCCTCGCGGGCGAGGCGGATCGTCCAGAACCTGCTGACGTTCGCCCGGAACCACAAGACCGAGAAGAAACCGACCGACATCAACGCGGTGCTCGACCAGGTGCTCGACCTCAGGGCCTACGAGCTGCGCGTCGAGAACATCGAGCTGGTACGGAGACTGAGCCCGGGCCTCTCGCTCGTCCTCGCCGACCCGCACCAGATCCACCAGGTGCTGCTGAACCTGCTGACCAACGCCGAGCACGCGGTGCGGGCCGTCCCGCGGCGCGGCCGCATCACGGTCGAGACGACGGAGCGCGAGGGCCGGGTGCGCCTCGCCGTGACGGACAACGGGCAGGGCATCGCGGCGGAGAACCTCGGCAAGCTGTTCGTCCCGTTCTTCACCACCAAGGAGGTCGGTCAGGGAACCGGTCTCGGGCTCTCGATCTGCTACGGGATCGTCCGGGAGCACGGGGGACGGATCCACGTCGAGAGCCGGGAGGGCGAGGGAGCATCCTTCGTCGTGGAGCTCCCGGCCGTCGTGTCCGCAGCGCGCGCTGCCGAGGAGCCCCTCCGCGACGAGGTCGCCGTCCCGGCTCCGTCCGGATCGGGACATGTTCTCGTCGTGGACGACGAGGAGCCGATCGCCGAGCTCGTGCGCGACATCCTGGAGACCCGGGGCTGGCGCGTGAGCGCCGCCCGGGACGGCGCGGAGGCGCTCCGGCTCGTGGCCGACGAGCCGTTCGACGTCCTCCTCGTCGACATCAAGATGCCCGGCATGGACGGGCGGGCCTTCTACACGGCGCTGCGCGAGTCGCAGCCGGAGCTCGCGCGCCGCATCGTGTTCTCGACCGGCGACGCGGCGAGCGACGGCACCACGCGGTTCCTCGAGGGCGCGGGCAACTCCGTGCTGGCCAAGCCGTACGACGTCGCCTCCCTGCTCACGGCCGTCTCCCGGGTCGCGGAGCAGGCGCACGTCCACTGACCGGCGCGGCGCGCGCGGCGGGTCGGGTCCACCCTACTGGACGTCGTCGGGACCGGGGACGATCGGGGCGGTGTCGGTGTCGCGGACCGGCCGGCGGCCCGGCGACATCACCCAGGATGCGGCGCCGATGCGCGCGCCGCTCTCGCGGAGACGGGTCGCGCTCCGCTCGAGGCTCGCCCTGGCCTCGCGGATCCGCTCCGCGGAGTCGTGGCTCAGCTGGTCGGCGCGGGACAGGGTCTCGCGGACCCGGGACACCTTCCGCTGCGCGTGCTGCGCCGACGATCGGAGGGATTCCTCGCGCCGGAACGCGTCCTCGAGCGCCGCCTGGAACGGGGAGACGTCCTCGTCCAGCGAGATCGCCTTGCTCAGGAAGAGAGCCCGGACCTGATCGACGAACGCCGGCGACGCCCCCGTGAGACGGGCCAGCATCTCGATCTCGTCGGCGATGCTCGTGAACGATCGTGCGCTCATCTCGGTTTCTCGCGCCTTCGTCCCTTATGTACGGTCAAAAGCAACCGGCGCAAGCGCCCCCGACCCGCCAATTCCGTAAGCCGCCCGCCCGCTCCGCGCGGCCGGCCCGAGTCCACCGAGAACCCGGAAATCCGCGGGAGCGCGCCTCCCGGGCCGGGCGCCTCCCCGGAGCGTATGCTCCTCCCGGGAGGAGTCGCCTTTGGGGGAGATCCGGGTCGGGGTCGCGGGCTGGGACTATCCGGACTGGCGCGGGACCGTCTACCCCGCGCATCCGCCCGGCGGGTTCGACCGTCTCGCCCACCTCGCGCGGTTCGTCGATTGCGTCGAGGTGAACTCCACGTTCTACCGCCCGGCGGATCCCCGCCGGTCCTCGTCCTGGCCTCGAAGGACCGAGGGGAAGCCCGGCTTCCGGTTCACCGCCAAGGCGCACCGCTCGTGGACGCACGAACGGGAGGCCGCGCCGGATTCCGCCGTGTCGGCCACGCTGGCCGGCCTGGCTCCGCTGCGCGAGGCGGAAGTGCTCGGCGCGCTGCTCGTGCAGTTCCCGCACTCGTTCCACCGCTCCCCCGCGGCGCTGGAGAGGATCGAGCGCCTGCTCGGCCTCCTCCCGGACTGGCCGGTCGTCCTCGAGGTGCGGCACTCCTCCTGGGCCGATCCCGCCGTGCCCGGATGGCTCCGAGAGCGGGGAGCGGGGCTCGCCGCGGTCGATCAGCCGCGCATCGGAGGATCGACGCTCGAGGCGACGTTCGAGGCCTCGGGGCCCGTCGCCTACCTCAGGCTCCACGGCCGCAACGCGGCGGCGTGGTTCCGGGAGGGCGCCGGGCGCGATGCCCGGTACGACTGGCTCTACACGGAGGAGGAACTCGCGCCTCTCGCCGAGAGCACGCGGCGCGCGGCCTCGCAGGCGAGAGAGACCTTCGTCATCCAGAACAATCACTTCCGGGGCCAGGCCCTCGCGAACGCCCTCATGATGAAACGGTTGCTCGGCGCGAGCCCTCCGGACGCCCCAGGGGAGCTGGTCGACGCGTTCCCGGACCTCCGCCGCTTCGTACGATCCCGGGGCGGCCGCCTGCTCTGAGGTCAGCCCCGGTCCTGCTTCGGATCCGAATCCAGGGGCGCCTCGAGATAGCGCCTCGCCTCCGAGGCGTAGCGTCCCCCTGGATAATCCGCGAGGAGCTTGTCGAGGTAGATGCTCCCCTCCGCGCGGTTCTTCCCGAGGATCAGGACCCGCCCGAGCTCGAAGTAGATCTTCTCCTTCTCGGGGTACGACGGATACCGATCGAGGATTCCCCGGAAGCGATCGGCCGCGGCCAGGTACGCTTTCCGGCGGGCGTAGAAGCGGCCGACCTCGTACTCGTGCTCGGCCAGGTTCCTCTCCGCCGCCGCCACCATGCCCCGAGCCGCCCGGGCGTAGGGGGAGCCGGGCCAGCGGCGCTCGATCTCGAGCAGGTCCTCGATCGCGATGCGCGTCTGGCCCTGGTCCCGCGTCGGATGCCCGACCTGGCGGAACGAGCACATGCCGGTCTGGAACTGGGCGTAGGCGGCGCGCGGATGATCGCCGTATAGCGTCACGAACTCGAGGTACTTCGACCGGGCCTCGATCAGGGAGTAGTCGTCGCCGGTGTAGAACAGCACGTCGGCGAGGGCGAGCCGGACCTCGGGCTCCAGCTCGGCGCGGTTCTCGGCCGTGAACTGTACCGCCTCGAGGAGGGACTTCGCCTTCGTCAGATGGCGCCGCCCGATCTCTTCGAGCGCGCGCTCGTAGTTCTCCCGTCCGGGACCGGCCGCTCCCGGGACGAACGTCCCCCGCTTGCGGAACGGATGGCATCCCGCGCCGGGCAGCACGAACGCCGCCGCCAGGACGAGGACGAGGAGGCCGCGGACTCGAGCGGAGGTCATGCGCGCTCCCGGGGCGCATCCCCGAGACTCCGGGCCAGCCCGGCCGGGAGCCTCCGGGGGCGCCGATCGCGGCCGACCGCCGCGTGCACCGTGAATCCGGACGCGAGGAGAACCCCCGAGCCCTCGCGCTCCACCGTGTATTCGAAACGGACCCTGGCCCCGCGCGCGGAAACCAGACGCGTCGTGATCCGGACCTCCTCGTCGTAGACGGCCGGCCGGCGATACGTCGCGCCGAGCTCGGCGACGGGGAACAGGATCCCTTCGCGGTCCTCGATCTCGCCGTACGGGCATCCGAGATCGCGCAGGAGCTCCGTACGCCCCAGCTCGAACCAGACGGCGTAGCTCGCGTGATGGGCCATGCCCATCCGATCGGTCTCCGGATAGCGGACACGGGCCGTCGTGCGGCCCGCGGGGCGGCCCTCGGCGTCGGGGATCAGCACCGGTCCCTCGCGCCCGCGGAGAGCCGCTCGACCAGGAGCCGCGTGCTCCCGCCCGCGTCCCCGCCCCCGAACACCGCGTGCCCTGCGACGACCCAGTCGGCGCCCGCGCGAACGACATCCTCCACGTTCTCGTGCGTGATCCCCCCGTCGATCTCGATCGCGACCGGGAGGCGTTCCCGGTCGATCCGCTCGCGGAGGAGCCTCACCTTGCGCAGGGAAGAGGGAAGGAACGCCTGCCCGCCGAAGCCCGGATTCACCGACATGACGAGCACGAAATCGACGATCGGCAGGACCTCCTCGATCGCCACGTGGGGGGTGGCCGGGTTCAACACGACGCCCGCTTTCGCGCCGAGTCCTCGTATCGCTCGCAGCGTCCGGTCGAGGTGCCGCGCGGCCTCGACGTGTACCGAGATCGAGTCGGCCCCGGCCGCCCGGAACGGCTCGATCCAGCGGTCCGGGTCCTCGACCATCAGATGGCAGTCCAACGGAAGCCCGGTCGCTCGGCGCACCGCCCGGACCACGACCGGACCGATCGTGATGTTGGGAACGAAGCGCCCGTCCATCACGTCCACGTGGACGAGGCCGGCGCCGGCCGCCTCGACCGCCCGCACCTCCTCCGCGAGGCGGCCGAAGTCGGCCGAAAGGATCGACGGTGCCAGCAGCGGTTTCACTCTTGTCGTCTCCGGTGTCGCGTCGCCTACCGGGCGACCGTGAGGTCCACGGCGTCCTTCGCCCTCACAGGATAGCCCGCGAGCGGCAGTTGGCCCACGACCGTTCCCGGGGCCCGTCCGGTCGAATCCAGCCGTCGCACGGCTCCCTTCCGGAAGCCCGATTCCTCGATCCATCGCTCGACCCGAGCGAGCGACAGCCCCGAGAGATCCGGCATGACCCATCGCGGCGCCATCTCTCCCTCGGAGACGAGCCGGTGCACGCGGACGCCTGGCACGGCGGGGGTCCCCGCCGGGGGGACTTGCGCCAGGACCGTCCCGGCCTGCGCGCCGCGCGCCGGGATCGCCGCGCGCTCCCCGGGCACCAGCCCCTCCTGCCGGATCTCCATCGACTCCGTCCGGTCGGGTTTCCCCACGAGGTCCGGGACCGAGATCACTTTCCCTCCCAGGCTGACGGTGAGACGGATCTTCCGCCCGCGCCGAACCGAGGAGCCGGGAGGAGGCTGCTGCTGGAGCACGCGGCCGCTCGAGACCCCTGGGTCGTTCCGTTCCTGCGCGACTTCCACGACGAGGTCTCGGGCGTTCGCCGCGCGCGCCGCCTCCTCCCGCGTCATCCCGGTGAGGTCGGGAACCGTTGCCTGGCCGCCGCGCGTCTCGATCTTGAGCGTCGCGAAGAACGCGGCCAGTGCGACGAGGCCGAGAACGAGACTTCCTCCGGCGATCCAGGCGACGGCGGCACCGACGGTCTGCCACGCCTTTCGCTTCGTCGCGTCCATCCGATCCCCTTCCGAACGGGACATTATAGAGGTCGCGCTCGACGGGCTCCGCTCACCAGCCGCCGGTCGCGCCCCCGCCTCCCGACATCCCGCCGCCTCCCGAGAAGCCGCCTCCGCCGAAGCCGCCTCCCGGGAAGCCGCTGCCGGGCCCTCCCCAGAAGATCTGCCGGCCCCCGCGTCCCGCGCGGGAGCTCCGGCGCGAAGGACCGCGGAGGGCCGAGATCAGGAACCCGAGAAGAATCAGCAAGACGAAGGCGAGCGGGAGCCAGGCCCCGGCCCGGGAACGTCGCCGGGGATCGGCCCGAAATTCCCCCTTCGTCGCCGCGACGATCGCGCGACACGCGGCCTCGATGCCTCCCGCGAAGTCCCCGCTCCGGAACCGCGGGGCGAGGACCTCCGAGAGGATCCGCGCCGAAGCGGCGTCGGTGAGTCGCCCCTCGAGACCGTAGCCGACCTCGATCCGGACCCGGCGCTCCGCGAGGAAGACGGCGACGAGCACGCCGTTGTCCCGGCCGCGCCGACCGAGCTTCCACGCCTCGAAGAGGCGGGCGGCGAAGTCCGCCGCGTCCTCGCCGTCGAGCGACGGGAAGATCGCGACCGCGATCTGGTCCGTCGAGTCCCTCTCGTGCTGCGCGAGGAGCCGCTCGATCCTGTCTCGCGCGGCTGGATCGATCGCTCCCGCATAGTCGCTCACCCGGCCGAGGGGGGTACCGGGGACCTCGAGGGCGATCGCGGGGCGGAGCGCGACGAGGAGGGCGGCCAGCGCCGCCGCCCGGAAACGGCGCCGCGCCCGCGCGGCCGCCGGGAACGAGGGATCTCTCACGCCGCGCGCGACGTCAGAACTCGACCTTGGGGGCCCGGTCCGCCCCCGCGTCGGCCTCGAAGAACGCCTTCGCCCGGAATCCGAAGACGCCCGCCATCATCGAGGCGGGAAACACGCGGATCGCCGTGTTGTACCCCTGAACCGCCTCGTTGAACCGGCGCCTCTCGACCGCGATCCGGTTCTCGGTTCCCTCGATCTGGCTCTGCAGGTCCCGGAAGGCCTGCGTCGCCGTCAGCTGCGGGTAGTTCTCCACCGTGACGAGCAGGCGCGACAGCGCTCCCGACAGTTCTCCCTGCGCCTGCTGGAACTGGCGGAACCTCGCGGGATCGTTCATCAGCTCCGGCGACATCACGATCTGCGACGCCCTCGCCCGCGCCTCGGTGACCTCCCGGAAGGTGCTCTGCTCGAAGTCCGCGGCTCCCTTGACGGTCTCCACGAGGTTCGGGATCAGGTCCATGCGCCGCTGGTAGACGTTCTCCACCTGCGACCAACTCGAATCCACCCCGATCTGAGCCCGGACCAAGCCGTTGTAGATGCCGATCGCCCAGCCGCCGACGAGCAGGGCGGCGAGGAGGAGCACGATCGCAACGATGCCGCAGCCGATCCATCCTTTCATCGATGAAGCCTCCTTCCGGACGCGAACCCGCGCGGCCCGCGCGCCCGACACGCCATTCTAGCAGCGCGGCCGCCGCATCCCTCCGGCCCCCCGTCTCATTCGATCCGCTCCCCCGGTCGGAGCACGCGGCCGTTCACCGCGTCGCGCGCGCCCATGACGCGGCGCCCGTCCGGCTGCAAGGAGGAAACGGCGAGCACGCTCCCTCCCCCGCAGACGATCCGCAGGGAGTCCCCCGAAAGGCCCAGGATCGTTCCCGACGGCTCGCTCGAGGTCTCGCCGGCGAGCGCTCTCGCCTCCGCTAGCCGGATCCTGCGCCCCCGGTGCCTCAGCCAGGCTCCCGGCCACGGGTCGAAGCCCCTCACCCTCCCCTCGATCGCGCGCGCGGGGAGCGCCGGCCCCACGTCACCGTCCGCGGCCGCGAGACGGGGCGCGTAGGTGGCGAAGGCGGGGTCTTGCGGCACCGGCGTCACCGTCCCTTCCTCGATCCGGGCGAGCGTCTCGACGAGGAGCGCGGCGCCGACGGTCGACAGCCGGTCGGCGAGCGCGGGCGCGTGCTCGCCGTCCTCGATCCGAGCCTGCGCGCGAAGCAGAACGTCCCCCTCGTCGAGCAGTGCGTTCATCCGCATCGTCGTCACCCCCGTCACCGCGTCCCCGCTCGCGAGCGCCCACTGCACCGGCGCGGCGCCCCGCCAGCGCGGCAGCAGCGAGAAGTGGACGTTGACCGCTCCGTGCGGCGCCGCGGCGAGGATCGGCTCGGGAAGGATCCGCCCGTAGGCGACGACGACCAGCACGTCGGGCGCCGCGGCCTCGATCGTCCGGAGGAATCGCTCCTCCTTCACCCGGTCGGGCTGGACCAGAGGTAGGCCGGCGGCGAGAGCGGCCTCTTTCACGGGAGGCGGCAGCGGGACCGTGGAGCGCCCCGCGGGCCGGTCTGGCTGCGTGACGGCGAGGGCGAGACTGTGACCCGCCGAGAGAAGCGCGCGCAGTGCCGGCACCGCGATCCGGGGGGTTCCGAGAAAGACGACTCTCACTTCGCCGCTGCCGAGTTCCAAGTGCCGTCGCGGATGCGCTTCCGGATCTGGCGCTTGACGATCCCGCGCTTGAGCGGCGAGACGGCGTCGAGGAACGTGGTCCCGTCCAGGTGAGCGATCTCGTGGACCAGGGCGCGAGCCATCAACCCCTCGCCGACGAACCGGAATGTCACGCCCTCGAGGTCTCTCGCCTCGACCGTGACGCGAAAGGGACGCTCCGTCTGGAGCGTGACCCCCGGGAACGAGAGACACCCCTCGTCGCCCGTCTGGCTGCCCTCCGCGGCGAGGATCTCGGGATTGACGAATACCCGGAGATCGCCGGGGTTCTCTCCGACGCTGAGATCGACGACCATCAGGCGCTTCGGCACCCCGACCTGGTTCGCCGCCAGGCCGACTCCCGGCTCCGCGTACATCGTCTCGACCATGTCCCGGACGATGGCGCGGATCTCGTCCGTGATCTCCCCGATCTTCTCGGTCGGCTCGAGGAGGACCGGTTCCGGGTAGAGCACGATCGGACGGATCGCCATCAGAGCACCCGCGCGCCGGAACTGTCTTGTTTTCCGACGGTTGCCGCATGCCGACGGTAACACCTGGGTCGGAAGGCCGTCAAGGCGGCCGAGGGGACGGCTGTCCCCCGAAGCGGACGCGCCGCGGCCGGGCGGAGGACATCCCCGGGGTCCCGCCCCCGCGAAACCTGCGAGAGATCGAGCGACCCGCCCGCGGGCCGGGTGGCACGCCCGGTGCACAGGAGCGGCTCCCTGGGGCGACCCGGAAGTGCTGCCCGGGAGGTGGCGATGAAACGGAACGTACGGACCTTCGCTGTCGCGATCCTCGCGATCGGCCTTTCCGCCGCCACCCCGGCCCAGGACGATCCGGGGGTCTACGAAGACGGGTACGGCGACGGGAACTTCGGCCGGATCCGGTATCTGGAGAACGGGGCGACCATCGTTCGATCGGGCTCGGAGGCGGGCGAGCGTTTCGGCGCCGGCGAGCCGTCGGCGAATAGCCCGATCTTTCCTGGCGACTCGATTCGAGCCGGCCGCGACCAGCGCGTGGAGGTCCAGCTGGCGAGCGGCACGATCCTGAGGCTCGACCGGGACGGGGAGCTCGCGTTCCAGGCCCTGCCCCGATCCGGCGCCGCCTACCGGGACAACACGATCCTCTCTCTCGGCGTCGGAACGCTCCGGGTTGCTTCCCGAGAAGCTGACGACGAGGACTTCCGGATCGACACGCCGTCCTCCTCGGTCTACGTCCTCGGAGAGGCCGACCTGCGCATCGACGTCGACGGGAGCGGCATCACCGAGGTCTTCTCCCGGCGAGGCGTCATCGAGGTCGGCGGCGAAGGGGGATCGGTCCTGGTGCGCGCCGGAATGCGGACGGTGGTCGAGCCGGGAAGAATGCCCGCCGATCCTCGGCCTTCGAACACGCTCACGGGAGACGGCTTCGACTCCTGGTGCGATGCGAGGGACCGCGAGTACGCCCGAAGAGAAGGCGTCGCGAGCGGCCGGGACCCTGCAGTCTACGAGGACCTTCCGTACGAGGTCCGGCCCTATTACGGCGAGCTGTCCGCCTACGGCTCCTGGGCGTACGTTCCCACGTTCGGGCTGGTCTGGTATCCATCGGGTGTAGGCGCCGACTGGCGGCCTTACTGGGACGGGTACTGGAGCTACGGCCCGGCCGGCTACTTCTGGATCGCGAGCGAGCCGTGGGGCTGGGCGCCCCATCACTTCGGCCGCTGGACCTGGGTGGCCGGCTACGGATGGTGCTGGGTTCCCGGGTCGGTGTTCGGCGGCGCCTGGGTTTCTTGGTCCTGGGGCTCCCTCTACGTCGGGTGGGCCCCGCTTGATTTCTGGAACTACCCCTGCATCGGCGGGATCGCGTTCGCCGGATACTACGACCCCTACTGCTGGACGTTCGTCCGATACGACCACTTCGGGTACTACCGGCCGTATCCCCGTTATGCGGTGCCCGTTTCGTCGGTGCTTCCGGCGCAGGGCGGGGCGGCGATCGTGACCCGTCCACCGCGGGTGTCGCCTAGGAACTACGCGACGAGCGCGGCGGCGCGGGACCGGGCCGTGAGGCAGGCGTCGGAGGACCGGGCGGCGCGGTTGCCGGCAAGCCGGGCCGCATTCCAGAGGACCGACGAGCACCGGTTCGTCGAGACCGAAAGGCACCGCGCCCTCGATCGCCGCGGGCCCTCGTCCGACCCGGCGTCCTTCCGCCGCGGTCCTGTCGGGCGACAACCAACCGCGAGCGCGCCCTCCCGGATCGCAGCCCCCGGCAAGGCGCGAGCCACCGGTCCGGCCGAGCCGCGTGCCCCAGAGGCGAGCGCGTCGCCGCGACGGAGCGGAGAGCCGACGACGGGCGGCTTCCCCCGGCGCTACACGAGAGATCCGTCGCGCGAGAGCGGCGAGGAGCGGAGGCCGCAGGCCGCGCCGCCGACGGCCGGCGACGATCGGCCCGCGACGCGGGAACAGCTTCGCAACATGTACGACCGCTTCTCGAGCCGCCGCGAGACGCGGCCCCGGCAGGACCCCGGCGAGACCAGTCCCTCGAGGGAGTCGGCGGGCCCCTCGAGGACCGTCCGCGAAGGCAGGCCGCAGGCGCCCGCCGAGCAGAGGGCGAACCCGCGCCGCCCCGAGCAGAAGCCGCAGAGCGCGAAACCTCCGAGCGCTTCCCCGCGGCCGCAGCGCCCCGAGACCTCCTCCCGAGGAACGGGACAGAAGCGGGAGAACAAGCCCTCGTCCTCCCAGAATCACCGGGAGAAGGCGCGGAGGAGGTAACGAGAATTCGGGAAGTGTCTCCGACTCCGGCCCCCCTCATCCGGCAGTCGGAGCGGGCCGGCGGCGTCGTGCCGCCGGCCCGCCTTGTCATCTCCGGACGGCGAGCGCCTCGAGCAGCTTCCCGTGGATCCCGCCGAACCCGCCGTTGCTGAGGAACGCGACGACGTCGCCCGCACGGCACTCGCGGACCAGGAACTCGACGATGGCGTCGACTCCCGGAAGGAACCGCGCCCGCTTCCCGCGAGCCGACAGGTCGCGGACGAGCCGATCCGGATCGAGCCTCTCCGCCTCGGAAAGCGCCTCGGCCGAGAAGACCTGAGCCAGGACGACGAGATCGGCCGAGTCGAACGCCTCCGTGAGGCGGTCCTGGAACACGTTGCGCCTCAGGGACCACGAGCGCGGCTCCAGGACCGCGAGAACTCTCCGGCCGGCGAATCGCCGGCGCACCGCGCGAAGCGTCTCCGCGATGGCGGTCGGGTGGTGGGCAAAGTCGTCCAGCACGACGACCCCCGCGGCCTCCCCCTTGATCTCGAGCCTGCGGCGAACGCCGGCGAACGTTCTGAGCCCCTCGCCGATCTCCTCCGGGGAGAGGCCCTGCTCGACGGCGGCGGCGACGACGGCCAGGGCGTTCCGGACGTTGAACTCGCCGGACATCCGCACCTCCGCGTCGAGGAACCGGCGCCCTTCCCGGGAAACCGCGAAGCGCGTGCCGTCGGGCGTCTCGGAGATCCCCTCGGCGCGCCAGAACCCTTTCTCGATCCCGTACCCCTCGACCCTCGCCAGCGCGGCCGCGGTGACCTCGCACGTCGTCGCGCAGTCCTCGTGCCGGACCAGGAGGCCCCGGCGCGGGACGATGTTCGTCAGCCAGCGGAACGCTCTCTTGACCTCGTCGAGGTCGCGGTAGATGTCCGCGTGGTCGAACTCGACGGTCCCGACGAGCGCCGTGTCCGGACGGTAGTGCAGGAACTTCGGCCCCTTGTCGAAGAAAGCCGTGTCGTACTCGTCCCCCTCAATGACGAACGCGGGGCCCGATCCGATCCGGTACGGACGGTCGAAGTTGCGCGGGAGGCCGCCCACGAGGAAGCCGGGCGAGCGACCGGCGCGATCGAGCACCCAGGCGAGCATCGCCGTCGTCGTCGTCTTGCCGTGGGTCCCGGCCACGACGATCGAGTGCCTGCCGGCGAGGAACCGCTTCTCGAGAACCCCGGGCATCGAGTCGTGCGGGAGCCTGCGGTCGAGAACCTCCTCGGCCTCGGGATTCCCCCGGCGCACGGCGTTCCCGATCACGACGAGGTCCGGCGGCGGGTCGAGGTGCGCGGCGTCGTAGCCCCGATGGACCTCGATCCCCATCGCATCGAGGAGCGTCGAGGTCGGGGGATACAGCTCCGTGTCGGACCCCGTCACGCGGCTGCCGCACTCGTGGAGGAGCCCGGCGAGGGCCGCCATCCCCGTCCCGCCGATGCCGATCATGTGAACGTGCTCGCGCGCCATGTCCGTCAGTTCCCCTTGAAAATCCGGTCCAAGAGCCCCCGCGCCGTCCGATCGGTGCGAACCGAGCGCTCGAGTCCCTCCTTGATGACGCGGTCGAGGTCCAGCTGGACCGCGGGGGCCTCGATCCGGCCGCGGATCCGGAGCGGGAGCGTCAGCCGCCCTCGCTCGTCGACGCGGAACTCGAGCCTCGGCGTGTTCCGCACGAGATCGGCGCTCGCGGCCCGGGAGAACGACGCGAGGACATCGAGACGGAGCGAGCCGTCGAGCCCGATGGTCCCCCCGCCGTCCAGATCCAGATCGGCCGAGCGGAACTCCAGGTCGTGCGTCGAGGCCCGGCCGCTCTCCACCGTGAAGGAAGCCGAGACGTGATCGAAGGGAGTTTCATCCTGCCCGACGCCCCTCCCCCCCGCCATCTCGAGGATCTCGGCGACCTGCTTGAGGATCCCGACGCTCGCGAGGCGGCCGCTCCGGAGCGCGGCCCGCGCGGTGCCGCGAACGGAGCCGGCCGGCGACGATCCGCGGCCCGAGATCGCGAACGTGATCCCGGCGACGCCCTGGATCGTCCCGCCCCGCGACGGGAGGGCCGCCGCAAGCAGCCTGCCGGCGTCCACGCCCTCGATGCGGCCCTCGAGAGAGAACGGAGCACCCTCCGCCCCGAGGTCGATCGAGAGCGACCCCCGATGGGTGCCGCCGTACAGCCCGAAGGAGGCGTCCTCGAACCTCACGGCCCCGCGGTCGAGCGAGACCTTCGCGGAGAGGTCCGTCGCCTCGACCCGCCGGAACCGGGCGCGGGCCGCCTCGATCGTGCCGTTCCCCTCGATTTCTCCGAGGACGGGGCGCGGCGAGGGCCGGTCCGCCGCCCAGGCCGCGGGGAACCAGCCGCCCGCGGAAGCCCGGCTTCCCGGCGCCGCTCCGCCCCGGGCGAAACTCGCGACCTCGTCGAAATCGATCATCGGCGCCGTCACGCGGAACGATACACGCGGGCCTCGCGGTCCGATCCGCCATTCGAGCGACCCCTCGGCGCGGGAGCGCTCGAGGGTCGCCTGCCCGCGGAGCGCGACGAGGCACCGCTCCGTGCCGATGCCCTTCGCCTCTCCCTGGGCGCGGAGACGCGCCGGTCCCGACGAGACGTCGAGCCGGGCGAGATCGAGGCCGTCCCCCCGGACCGTCGCCTCGAACCGGGTCTCGCAGGGATCCCCGCTCAGAGCGTCGAGCCGGGCCCGGAACGAGCCCCTCAGCCTCGGCGCCTCCCCGGGCTCGGAGAGGACCTTCGCCCGGCCCCGGACCCCCGAGACGAGGATTCGCCCGCCGGCCCGCCACACCCCCTCCTCGACGGACACGGCGCGGATTTCGAGCCTGCCGCGGAGGAGCGGCCACGGCGCGAGTCGGACGGACACGCTCTCCGCCTCGAGCGACGCGGCGGCCGCTCTTCCTCCCTTCGGCGGGCCGACCTCGAGGCGCCCGGCGCGGACGACGATCCCGGTCCACACGGAGAGCCGGACCCGCCCGAGCCGGACCGGCCGATCGAGAGCGCCGGACAGGCGAGCCTCCACCCGAGGACGGAACCGGTCGGCGTCGACGACTAAGGGGGCCAGCAGCCCGGCGGCGACGTACGACGCTGCGAGGAGCCCTGCGACGACGGCCCCGGCCCGCTTCCCGCGACTCATCGCGAAGAGCCGGGGCCGCCGTGCGCGCGGGCGCGGGAGCTCCGCATCAGAATTTCCACGAGATTCGCGTCGTCTTCGCCGAGCCCTCCACGACCGCGACCGAGGCCACGCCCCATTCCGGAGAGCACCCTTCGCGCGCGGGCGGGCGGCGGAGGGTCCACCGGAGCCGGATCTCCTTGAGGGCGTCGAGCTCCGTCGTCCCCGCTCCCTTGGTCGCGCGCACCGCGACGAGCTTCCCCACCGGGGCGACGGCCACGTGAACGACGGACCCCTCGGGGAGGACGGACGGGTCGATCTCGTCGTAGCGGAACGTCGCGGGCGTCTCGACGTCGAGAGTGTCCTGGCCCTTCGGCTCGATGCGGACGATCCCGAGAAGCGTCCCTCCCCCCAGACCGAACCCCTTGATCAGGCCGATGCCGTCTCCCCCGAGGTCCACCGCGCCGCGCTCCCGCGCGGCCTCGAACTCCACCACGCGCCCGCGGGCCCATGCTTGGAACGCGTCGAGCGACGAGTCGGCCGCCGGGCCGGGGAACTCGGTGCCCGCGTAGAGACAGCGCAGGAGAGTCCAGTTCGAGCTCTGGACGGAGTCCACGTACGGGAAGACGGCCTCCCCCGCCGTCCTGTAGCCGGGGCTGCAGCCCGCCGCCCCGGCGAGGGCGAAGATGGCCGCGACCCGAGCCGCTCGCAGCCAGGAAATCCGGGAAACGCTTGCCGTCATCTCCCACCTCCCTCGAGTCGAGGGGCGCTGCGCCGGCGCCCGGGGCCATTCTACCTCCCGACTTGACACGCCCGGAGGACCCCCTATACGTTCGAGCGAGAGGAGCGGGCGTGTGCGAGGATCGGCGCCTCCGCGAGACGGGCGGCCTCCCGGCAAGAGGGTCCCCGTGCTGAGCCTCGCCCTCGCCCTCGGCCTCCTGGGCGCGGGTGCGGCCTGCGCGGTGGGGGACGGCGGCGGCGCCGAGGACGACGGCTCCGGGGAGCGGGAGCGGCGACGGCGCGCGGAGATGGTGGACGAGCAGATCGCGGCCCGCGGGATCGACGACCCGGCGGTGCTCGAGGCGATGCGCGCGGTCCCCCGCCACCGGTTCGTGCCCCCGTCGGAGAGCGCCTACGCGTATGCCGACGGCCCCCTCCCGATCGGGTTCGGCCAGACGATCTCCCAGCCGTACATCGTGGCGCTGATGACCGCTCTCGTCCGGCCCGACCGCGGGATGAAGGTCCTGGAGATCGGCACCGGGTCGGGGTACCAGGCGGCGGTTCTCGCGCGATGCGCGGGACAGGTCTTCTCGATCGAGATCGTGGAGCCCCTGGGACTGCGCGCGCGGGCCCTCCTCGAGGAGCTCGGCTACACGAACGTCCGCGTCCGGATCGGCGACGGCTACGACGGTTGGCCCGAGGAGGCGCCGTTCGACGCGATCCTGGTGACCGCGGCCCCCGAGAGGATTCCCGACCCCCTCCTCGCGCAGCTCCGGGTCGGCGGGCGCCTGGTCGTGCCCCTCGGGATCGGAGTGCAGGACCTCGTCGTCGTCACGAGGACGCGGGAAGGATTCGTCCGGGAGGTCGTCACCGGCGTCCGGTTCGTACCGATGACGGGCAAGGCCCGCGAGGCCCGCTAGGCCCGGTGGCTCCACCGCCCGCGAAGGCCCTATAATCCGCCTTTCGCGCGCGCGGGTGTCGCCTCGCGCAGGCGGGCACGAGACCCGGGCCCCGAGAGGTGGACGATGGCCAAGCGGATCACGCCGCGCTCCGAGGACTGGGCGCGCTGGTACACGGACGTCGTGACACAGGCGAAGATGGCCGACTACTCCCCCGTCAAGGGGTGCATGGTCATCCGCCCGCACGGGTACGCGCTGTGGGAGAACATGCAGCGCGTGCTCGACCGGATGTTCAAGGAGACGGGACACGAGAACGCGTACTTCCCGCTGTTCATCCCGAAGTCGTTCCTCGCCAAGGAGGCGGAGCACGTCGAGGGGTTCGCGAAGGAGTGCGCCATCGTCACGCACTCGCGCCTCAAGACCGTGCAGGCGGACGGCCGGGCGACGATCGTCCCCGACCCCGAGAGCGCGCTCGAGGAAGAGCTCGTCGTGCGGCCGACGTCCGAGACGATCATCTACGCGATGTTCGCGAAGTGGGTGCAGTCCTACCGCGACCTCCCGATCCTGATCAACCAGTGGGCGAACATCGTCCGGTGGGAGATGCGGACGCGCCTGTTCCTGCGGACCACCGAGTTCCTCTGGCAGGAGGGGCACACCGCGCACGCAACCCACCAGGAGGCCGAAGAGGAGGCCCTCCGGATGCTCGACGTGTACGCCTCGTTCGCCGAGGAGTACATGGCGGTTCCGGTCCTCAAAGGCGTGAAGACCGAGAAGGAGAAGTTCGCCGGAGCGCTCCGGACGTACTGCATCGAGGCGCTGATGCAGGACAACAAGGCCCTGCAGGCGGGCACCTCGCACGACCTCGGGCAGAACTTCGCGCGGGCCTTCGATCTCCGGTTCCAGGACGAAGCGGGAGACTGGACGTTCGCCTGGAACACCTCGTGGGGCGTCTCCACGCGCCTGGTGGGCGCGATCGTCATGGCGCACGGAGACGACAACGGGCTCGTGCTGCCTCCCCGCCTCGCCCCGATCCAGGCGGTCGTCGTGCCGATCTGGAAGGGAACCGACCCGGTGGACCGGATCCTCGCGGCGGCCCGGGAGGCGCGCGACCGGCTCGCCCGCGCCGGGATCGCGGTGCGGCTCGACGAGCGCGACAGCCTGTCGCCCGGCTTCAAGTTCAACGAGTGGGAGATGCTCGGCGTCCCGCTCCGGATCGAGCTGGGGCCGAGGGACCTGGAGCAGGGCTCCGTCACGACCGTGAAGCGCCCGAACCGGTCGAAGGCTCCCGTGCCCCTCTCCGGGCTCGAGGAGCGCGTGCCTCAGCTCCTCGAGGAGGTACAGCGCGAGATGCTCGAGGCGGCGCGCGCGAGGCGGGACGCGGCGACCTTCACCGTCGACTCGTGGGACGGCTTCCGGGAGAGGAACGAGTCGACCGGGGGGTTCCTGCTCGCCCACTTCTGCGGCAGCTCCGAGTGCGAGAACTCGATCCAAGAGGAGACGAAGGCGACCGTGCGCTGCCTCGCGTTCGGCCAGCCGGAGGAGGCCGGGCGGTGCGTTCGCTGCGGTGGGCCGTCGCCGAGGCGGGTGCATTTCGCGAAGGCGTACTGATGCCGCGGAGCGCTGCCCCGTGAAGCCGAGCGCGGCGCCTCCCGGGCCGCGGGCGGCCGGATGGCGGCGCGCCGCCCTGTACGCAGCCGTCGCCCTCGCATCCGCGGTCCCGTACGCGGGGATCTTCCGGGTCCCCCCGCTGCACGACGCGCCCGCCACCGTCTTCCACAACCGCGTCGTCCTCGAGGGATCGCTCCGGGACGTCCTGACGACCGATTTCTGGGGGCTCCCCGCCGACTGGCCGACCGGCACCCGCTCGTACCGTCCGCTCGTCACCGCGACGTATGCCGCCGAGGCGCGGCTCGCCGGCACGTCGCCCGCCGGCTTCCACGCGGTGGACCTCGTCCTCCAGGCGGCCTCGGCCGTCCTCTTCCTGGCCGTGCTCGATGCGCTCGGCCTCCCTGCGGCCTTCGCCCTCGCGGCCGCCCTGCTCTTCGCCGTGCACCCGGCCAGGAGCGAGGCGGTCGTCAAGATCGTCGGCCGCGCGGACCTCCTGGCCACGGTCCTTCTGTTCGCGGCGATCCTCGCGCACCGGACGGCCCGGCACGGGCGCGGACGCCCGTTCCGGGAGGCGGCGGCGCTCGCGGCGCTCGCCGGCGCGCTCCTCTCCAAGGAATACGCGGTCGCGTTCCCGTTCGTCCTGATCGCGGTGGACCTCGCGAGCCATCTCGCGAGGAGAGGTCCCCGCCGGGCGCGCGACCTCCCCTGGGGATTCTGGGGGGCCGCTCTCGCCCTCGTCGCCGGCTACCTCGCCGCCCGGCACGCCCTGATGGGAACCATCGGCGGGGTGGGCGACGTCTCGCCCGTGGACAACCCTCTCGCCGGACGGCCGTGGCCGGCACGGGCGGGGACCGCGCTCTGGCTCCTCGCGTTCTCCTCGCGCCTGCTCGTCGCCCCGTACCCGCTGTGCCATCTGTACGGGCCGGGGACCGTTCCGATCGCGTCCGGCCCGTGGGACCCGCTCGCGCTCGCGGGGATCGCCCTCCTCGTCGCGCTCGCCGCCCTGTCGGCGCTCGCGCTCCGGCGCGGCGATCCGATCCCCGCGGTCGGCGCGGCACTGCTCGTCCTGCCGCTCGCCCCCGCGGTGAACACCGCCGGGCTCGTCCCGGTCGTCTTCTCCGAGCTCTGGCTCTCCGTCCCCGCCGCCGGCCTCGTCCTGATCGCGGCGTGGCTCGCCCGCTCCGCGGCCGCGCGCCCCGTCCCCCGCCGGATCGTTCTCTCGGCGGCAGTCGCCGCGATCCTCGTCTTCTCCGTCCTCACCGCGAGAAGGGTCGAGGCCTGGGGATCGGGCGAGGCGCTCGCCCTCGCCGGCCTCGACGCCTACCCGGAAGCGCCGAAGCTCTGGACCGAGCTCGGCATCGCGCGCGCCGCCGAGGGAAGGGACGCGGAGGCGGTCGAGGCCTTCGAGAAGGCGGTCGCGCTCGAGCCCCGGGATCCCCGTCCGCTCCACGGCTACGCGATGGCGCTCCGGCGCCTCCGCCGCCCGGCGGAGGCGGCGGATGCGCTGCGCCGGCTGATCGCCCTCGCCCCGCGCGACGTGGCGCGGCTCTGGCGGGAGCTCGGGGAGGCCGAAGCGGCAGCGGGGAACCTCACCCCCGCCCTGGAGGCGATGCGCCGGGCGCGGTCCATCCGCCCCGGAGATCCCTCGATCGAGGAGCCCTTCGCGGAGACCCTGCACCGGGCGGCACTCGAGGCGGAGTCCTCGGGGCGCTACGCCGAGGCGGCGGAACGGTACCGGGAGATCCTCGAGGCGGACCCCGCGAACGTCGCGGCGCTCTTCAACCTCGGGCGGGCGCTCTACCTGGGAAACGATCCGGCCGCGGCCGTCCCCCCCCTCGAGCGGGGGCTCGCGCTGCGCGAGGACACCCGCGCACGGGCCCTCCTCGAAGAGGCGCGGCGGAGGGCCTCGGGCGCGCGGTGACCCCGGCCGCCCCTGCCGCTCAGCGAGCCATGAGCCTCCGGATCAGATCCACGACGCGGCAGCTGTAGCCCCACTCGTTGTCGTACCAGGCGATCACCTTCGCGAAGTTCCCGCCGAGGACGCGCGTCGAGGCGGCGTCGAAGATCGCCGACGACCCGTTCTGGATGATGTCCGACGACACGATCGGCTCGTCGGAGAATTCCAGGATCCCCTTGAGAGGCGGCCGCTGCGACTCCTCCCGCATCGCCGCGTTGATCGCCTCGACGCTCGCCGGCCTCTCCAGCTCGGCCACGAGGTCCACCGTCGAGCCGTCCGGCACGGGGACGCGCATCGCGATCCCGTCGAGCTTCCCCTTGAGGGCCGGGAGCACCTTCCCGACCGCCCGGGCGGCTCCGGTCGTCGTCGGGATGATGTTCTCCGCCGCGGCCCGCGAGCGCCTGAGATCGCTGTGGGGAACGTCGGCGAGGCGCTGGTCGTTCGTGTACGCGTGGACCGTCGTGATGTACCCCTTCACGATCCCGAAGCGCTCGTGCAGCACCTTGGCCACGGGGGCCAGGCAGTTCGTCGTGCAGGAGGCGTTCGATACGATCCGGTGCTCGGGCTTCAGGTCGGCATCGTTCACGCCCATGACGATCGTCGCGTCGATCTCGTCCTTCGCGGGGACCGTCAGGATCACCTTCCCCGCCCCGGCATCGAGGTGGAGAGCGATCTGCTCGCGCTTCCGGAACCTGCCGGTCGCCTCGATCACGACGTCCGCGCCGAGGGCCTTCCACGGAAGCTTCGCCGGATCCTTCTCGGACGTGATGGTCACGGCCTGCGTCCCCGCCTTCATCCGGTTCCCGTCGAGCGCGATCTCCCCCTCGAATCGCCCGAAGACGGTGTCGAACTTCAGCAGGTAGGCGAGGGCCTTCGGCTCGGTGATGTCGTTGATCGCCACGACCTCGATGTCGTGGCGGGCGGCGAGGATGCGGAACACCGTGCGGCCGATCCTTCCGAAGCCGTTGATCGCGACCCTGGGCTTGTGCTCGGGCATCGTCCTCACCTCCCCGCCGGAGCGGCGGCCTCGCGGAACCCGGCGAGGCGCACGATCAGCTCGACGACTCGCTCCGCGTACCCCCACCCGTTGTCGTACCAGGTGATCGTCTTGAGCAGGTTCCCGCCGAGCACCTGGGTGGACAGGCCGTCGAAGATGGCGGAGTGCGGGTTCCCGATCACGTCGGAGGAGACGATCGGCTGGTCCGTGAACTCGACGATGCTCCGGAACCTCGTCGCCGCCGCGGACTTCACGACCTCGTTCACCTCCTCCGCCGTGACCGCCCGCTTCATGAGCGACACCATGTCCACCGTGGAGCCGTCCGGCACCGGGACGTTGAGCGCCATCCCGTCCAGCCTCCCCTTCAGCTCGGGGAGGATCTTCTCGACCGCCATGGGCGACCACGTCGTGGCGGGAATGATGTTTTCTGCGGCGGCCCTCGAGCGGCGCAGCTCGGAATGCGGCACGTCCGCGAGCCGCTGGTCGTTCGTGTAGGCGTGCACCGTCGTCATGAACGCCCGCTCGATCCCGAACGCGTCGTTGAGGATCTTGCAGATCGGCGCCAGGGCGTTGGCGGTGCAGGACGCGTTGCTGACGATCCGCGTCTCGGGGGTGAGGACGTCGTCGTTGACCCCCATCACGACGACCGCGTCGATCTCGTCGCGCGGCGGCACGGTGAGGATCACGCTCTTCGCGCCGGTCTCCAGGTGCTTCGCGAGCAGCGCGCGGGTCCGGAACTGCCCCGTGGCCTCGATGACGATGTCCACGCCCATCGCGCCCCAGTCGACGTCGCCCGGAGCCTTGCGCTGCAGCATTCGGATCTGCCGCCCCTTCGCGTACATCGAGTCGCCCGACACCCAGACCGGCTCCTCGAAGCGGCCGTGGACGGTGTCGAACTTGAGCAGGTACTCGAGCCCCTTCGGGTCGGCGATGTCCACGATCGCCACGACCTCGATGTCGCTCCGAGGGTAGACGATGCGGAAGACGTTCCTGCCGATCCGCCCGAATCCCATGATGCCCACGCGAATCGCCATGTCTCGCTCCCCTTGGTCCCGCTCGATCCCGCACGCTCGGGACGCCGCCATTACAGCACCGGGACGCACGGCGACGCAAGGCGCACGCCGCGCCGCTCGGAGCGGCCCCTGCGATATCATGGCGCCCTCCGTTCCGGGGGGGCTCGATCCCGCGAGGGGGCCATGAGGGAATTCGTCCTGGGGCTCGGGCGGAACATCGCGACGCTCGCCGGCGCCGCGCTCGCGACCGTCGCGGCGCTGGCGTTCCTCTTCGTGCTCGCCCTGAGCGCTCTCGGCTTCACCGACAGCCCGTACATCGGGATCTTCGGCTTCGTCGTCGTGCCCGCGCTCTTCGTGCTCGGCCTCCTCCTCATCCCGATCGGCCTCCGGATCGAGCGGCGCCGGGACCGCCTCGCCCTCGAGCGGGGCGAGCGGCCGCGCGCCCTCCCGGTGTGGGACCTCAACGACGCGCGGACGCGAAGGGCCTTCGGCACCTTCGTCCTCCTCACCCTCGTGAACCTGGCGATCGTGGGGACGGCGGGCTTCAAGGCGGTGGAGGTGATGGACTCCACGGAGTTCTGCGGCACGGCGTGCCACAGCGTGATGGCGCCGGAGTACGCGAACTACCTGCGGTCTCCCCACGCGCGGGTCGGTTGCGTGGACTGCCACATCGGCCCCGGCGCGAGCTGGTTCGTGAAGTCGAAGCTCTCGGGCTCGTGGCAGCTGATCTCGGTCAACCTGAACCTCTATCCGAGGCCGATCCCGACGCCGGTCGAGAACCTCCGCCCCGCCCGGGAGACCTGCGAGCAGTGCCACTGGCCGGCCAAGTTCGTCGGCGACCGTCTCCGCGTGTTCACGCACTACGCGGAGGACGAGGCGAACACCGAGACGAAGAGCGTCCTCCTGCTGCGGGTGGGAGGAGTCCAGGGGCGCGCGGCGCAGGGGATCCACTGGCACGTGGACCCGAGCATCCGGATCCGATACCTCTCGGACGCGAAGCGAGAAGACATCCGGGAGGTCGAGCTGACGCGCGCCGGCGGCGAGGTCGAGGTCTTCCGGCGAGGCGGCGGGGAGACCGCGCCCGGGGAGGAGCGGACCTGGCGCACGATGGACTGCGTGGACTGCCACAACCGGCCGACCCACATCTACCGCCCGGCGGAGGAGGAGATCGACGACGCGATCCGTCTCGGCGCGATCGATCCGTCGCTGCCGTGGGTGCGCCGCGAGGGGATGGGCGCGCTCCGGGCCGGGTACGAGAGCCACGGCGCGGCGACCGAGGGGATCCGCAGGAGGATCGAGTCGTTCTACGCGGCGAGCTACCCGGAGGCCGCCGCCGCCGCGAGGGACCGGATCGCCGCAGCGGCCGACGAGCTCGGGCGGATCTACCGGGTCAACGTCTGGCCGAGCATGAACATCCGGTGGGGCACGTATCCGAACCACATCGGCCACACGTGGACGGTGGGCTGCTTCCGCTGCCACGACGAGGAGCACGAGACGGCCGGCGGCCGGACGATCTCGCAGGACTGCACGACCTGCCACGCGCTGCTCGCCCAGGACGAGCGGGACCCGGAGATCCTGCGGCAGATCAACCCCTGATCTCGAGGAAGAGGCTCGATCCGTCCACCTCGCGCACCTCGCCGCGCGCGCCGATCCTCCGGCACAGCGCGCGCAGGTCCTCCGGCCCGAGCCGTCCGGATCGGAAGCCGTCCCGGCACGCGACGACCCCGTCCCGCGAGGAGCCCCGGTCGATCGGGCCGACGAGCCCCTCGGCGGCCTGCGCCTCGAACCATGCGAGACGGTGGCGCCAGAAACGCCCGGCATACGTCGAGAGGAGCACCCGTCCCCCCCGACGGGTCACGCGAAGCGCCTCGCGGAGCAGCGCCTCGGGATCGCCGCCGAACGCGCAGACCCCGTTCTGGACGCAGACGACGGCGTCGAACACCCGGTCCCGGAACGCGAGCGCGTACGCGTCCATCACCAGGAACTCGCACCGGCATCCGGGCGGCGCGAGCTGGCGCGCGAGCGCGATGCTCTCCTCGGCGGAGTCGATTCCGACGACGCGGCGCGCCGCCGCCGCGAGCCGCATCGCGACGCGTCCGTACCCGCAGCCCAGCTCGAGCACGTCGTCCTCGGGACCGATCCGCCGCAGCACGTGCCGGATCTCGGCCTCGAGATACCGTCGCACGCGGGGAGGCGCGATCTCGTAGCAGCGCCTGAGCCGAATTCCGGCGAGGCGGCGAGCGTAGTACCCGGACGCGCCCCGGCGTCCGGGCGCGGCCGGGCCGCAGGCACCGCTCACGAGGGCCCCGACCCGTCCGCGGGGCCGAACTCCCGCACCTTCGCCGCGAGGGCCCGGAGCTTCGCCTCCGCCCGGCCGAACACCGACTCCGGGGGGTACGCGCCGCCCACGTCCGCGACCCCGGCCTCGACTCCCGTGAGGACCTCGATCCCCTCCTCGACCGTCGAGACCGACCAGAGATGGAACCGGCCCCTCGCCACCTCCTCGACGAGATCCTTCCGGAGCATCAGGTGCGGGACGTTCCGCGCGGGGATCATCACTCCCTGCCGCCCCGTGAGCCCGACCAGGAGACAGAGATCGAAGTACCCCTCGACCTTCTCGTTGACGCCTCCGATCGGCTGGATCTCCCCCTTCTGGTTGACCGATCCCGTGACCGCGATCGACTGCCGGATCGGCACTCCCGACAGGCACGACAGGAGCGCGTAGAGCTCCGCCGAGGAGGCCGAGTCCCCGTCGATCTCGTCGTAGCTCTGCTCGAAGCAGAGGCTCGCGGAGAGGGCGAGCGGACGGTCCTGCGCGAAGCGCGCCCGGAGGAAGCCGGCGAGGATCAGCACCCCCTTGGTGTGGATCGCCCCGCCCATCTCCGCCTCGCGCGCGATGTCGATGATCCCCGCGCGTCCGACCGCGGTGGTGGCGGTGATGCGCGAGGGCTGGCCGAAGGCGTGGTCCCCGACGTCGAGGTACACGAGGCCGTTCACCTGGCCGACCTTCTCCCCCTGGAGGTCCACCAGCATCGTCCCGTCCGCGAACCGCTCGCGGAGAACCTCCTCGACTAGATCGACCCGCCGCACCCTCTCGGCGATCGCCCGGTCCACGTGCTTCGCGTCGACCCGCCTCGCCTTCTCGTGGCGCGCCCAGTACCCCGCCTCGCGCACGACGTCGGCGATCTCGTTGAAGCGGGTCGTCAGCTTCTCCTGCCTGCCGGCCAGGCGGACGCCGTGCTCGGCGACGGCCGCGACCGCGTCGCGGTGGAAGGGCGGAAGGCCGTCGTCCTGGCACTTCTTCCGGACGAAGGCGGCGTAGTTCATCAGCTCCTCGGGGCTCCGGGCGGTCTCGACCGCGAAGTCGGCCTTGACCTTGAAGATCTTCTTGAAGTCCTCGTCGAGGGCGTGGAGGAGCCGGTAGATCTGCCGCGTGCCGATCAGGACGACCTTGACGTCGAGAGGGACGGGCTCCGGCTGGATGGAGACGCTGGAGAAGAAGTTGAACGGGTCGAACGACTGGATCTCGAGGCGGCGCGTGCGGAGCGTCCGCTTCAGCGCGGGCCACACCCCCCCCTCGGCGAGCACGTCGAGCGCGTCGAGGACCAGGATCCCGCCGTCCGCGCGCGCGAGGCTTCCCGCCTTGATCCGCGTGTGGTCCGTGCTCCATTCGCCCGAGGCGTCCCGCGCGCGCTCGATGGTGCCGAAGAGGTTCCGGTAGGTCGGGGAGGTCTCCCGGATGATCGGGAGCCCCTTCGTGCGGGAGTTGTCCACGATCACGTTGACGGCGTACGGGCGCATCCGGTCGCGGAGCTCCGCCCTCGCGCGGTCGCGGTCCGCCCCCGAGGCCGGCGGCTCCTCGACGTCGCGGAAGCGGTCGAGGTGGTCGAGCACGTCGTCGAGGACTTCGTCGAGGAATGCACCCGCAGCGTCGCCGGGGAAGCCGTCCCGGAGATCCTCCACGGCCGCCTTCACCGGAGGGCTCGCCAGATCGCGGTCGAGATCGACGAGACCCTTCCGCAGGTCCCTCTCGACGTCCCGGAACTCCTTCGTGAGCGTCTCGAGCCCCTCGCTCAGCTTCGCGTACTTTCCCTTGAGCTTCTCGTACTCGCGCCGCTGGAACTTCCCCTCCTCCACGAGGGACTCGAGCTGGCCGAGCGCGACCGGGTTCCCCGCCACGACCGGCATCAGGTCCGGCCGGACCACCGGCCCCGTCTGGATCTGCACGAGGGTGAACCCGTCCTCCGACACCCGCTTCTCGTACTCCTTGAGCCTCTCCTTGCGGACCTCGTTGGCGGCCTCGATCGCCGCCGAGCGCCGCTTGCGGTACTCGTCGGAGTCGAAGAGCTCCGGGACCGCCTTCCCGAGCGTCGCCACGAGGTCTTCCATCGCCTGGCGGAACGCCTGGCCCCGCCCCGCCGGGAAGCGCAGGAGGCGGGGCCGGTCGGGATCCCGGAAGTTGTGGACGTACACCAGGTCGTCCGGCGACCGCTCCCCGCGCTCGATGCCGGCCAGCTGGCGGTTCACGGCGGTGGAGCGCCCGGTTCCGACCTCCCCCGCGACGAAGATGTTGTAGCCCCATTCGCGGATCGCGAGACCCAGGCGAAGGGCCTCCATCGCGCGCGGCTGCCCGATGATCTGAATCGGGCCGTCTCCCATCTCCGCGGTGGTCTCGAACCGGAATCCCGCCGGGTCGCAGCGCCACCTGAGACGCTCGGGCGGAAGCTCGTGCGGGTCCGTGGGGGGAGGGGTCTTCCTGGAGGGGGTCATCCTGGGGCCTCCTTCCGGCTCCCGGGGAGACCGGGCGCCCGGCGATCTATACTAACGGCTTCCGGGCCTCGGGGGGCCCGTCCGGGACCTCTTGGCGGTCCCGGCGACCCCGGGTCGTCTCCGGGAACCTGCGCGAGGGTCCCTCGTTTCACCCCATGGCGGAAACGGCCCAAGAGAACCGGCAGGCGGACGATCTCCGGCTCGTCCGCGCCGTTCTCGACGGGGATCGCGAGGCGTTCGGCGATCTCGTCGCGCGCTACCAGGGGCTGGTGGCCGGAGTGGCGTGGCGATACGGCAGCCGCCGGGACGACGTCGAGGATGCGGTGAGCGAGGTCATGATCAAGGCCTACCGGAACCTCCACCAGTACCGGCCGGACCATCCCTTCTCGACCTGGCTCTATCGCCTCGCCGTCAACCACGTGCTCGACCTCGCCCGCCGCTCGAAGAAGGAGAAGCTGCGGGCCGAGATGCCGGAGCAGCTGGCCGACGGGGCCCCCTCCGCCGGCGAGGGGATGGAGACGAGGGAGCGCGCCGAGCTCCTGCGGCAGGCGCTCCGGGAGATCGATCCCCGCCACCGGCAGGTCATCTTCCTGGTCTACGTGGAAGGGATGCGCGTCGACGACGCGGCGCGCGCCCTGGGACTTCCCGAGGGAACCGTCAAGACCCGCCTCATGCGGGGCCGGGACGCGATCCGCAAGATCCTCGAGCGGCGCCATCCCGGACACTTCGGAGCCTGACGTGCGCTGCCGCGACGCGAGAGAGGCGCTCCCCGAGGCGAGGCTGGGCCTCGCGCCCGCGGTCGTCCGGGACGCCGTCCTCCGGCACGTCGCGCGATGCCCGGAGTGCGCCGCCGCGGCCCGGGCCGAGGCGGAGATGGCCCTCGACCTCGCCGCCCTGGGCGACGAGCCCTGCCCGGCGATCGACGCGACGGCGCGCGTGATGCGGGCCGTCTCGGATGCGGCACCGCGGGCGAGGGAGCCCTTCCCCCTCAGGGAGGCCGCATGGGCGACGGCGGCGCTCTCGGCGGCGGCTCTCGCGCTCGTCGCGGGAGGGATCGCGATGGCGCCCTCGTTCTGGTCCGCGGTGAGGCAGACGGTCCCCGGGATCGTCTGGGCGGCGGCCCTCGGACTGAAGGTGGGGCGCTCCCTCGCGGAGACCGTCGCCTTTCTCCACGTGTTCCTCCGGGCGGGGCTCGACCTCCTCGCCGCCGCCTCCCGCCTCGCCGTCAAGGCGGAGCCCGTGGCCCGCGCGGCGGCGGCGGTCTGCACCGCGCTGATGCTCGCCGTGACCACCGTGATCGTCCGCCGCGACCTGCGGCACCGCGCCGCGCGCGCGGGCGAGGAGTGACGCGATGAACTCCCATGCGAGGCCTCTCGGAATCCGGATGCTCTTCGTGCTCCTGGCGTGCCTGCTCCTCGCCTCTCCCTCGATCGCGGGGGAGGGCGCGAAGCCCGGGCGGACGCCCTCCCCGCCCTCGGCGCCGACCTCCCCCGAGGCGCCCGCGGCGGAAGCGCCGAGCGACACGGAGCCCGGCCCCGATTCCCCGGTCCGCTTCGTCGTACGGGAGGGCAGTCCCGACAAGGTAGCGGTGCTCAGCGACCTGGATGTCCCCGCGGGCACGAGCGTGCCCGGCAGCGTCATCTGCATCGGAGGGACCGCCACGATCGCGGGGAAGGTCGGCGGCGACGTCGTCGTGATCGCGGGAAAGCTCGAGATGACGGGCGCCGCGGGCGGCGACGTGGCGGGCGTCGGGTCGCGGATGATCGTCGAGGACGGCGCCGTCGTCGGCAAGGACCTCGTCAACGTCGCAGGCTCCCTCGACCGCGGCGACGTCCGGGTCGGTGGCCAGTCGGTCAACATCGGGATCGGCGGGTGGGCCGCGCACTTCCCCTCGCCGTTCGGGATCTTCGGGTTCTTCCTCTTCTGGGCCGCGTTCCTCAAGCTGCTGCTCGTCTTCATCGGGCTCCTGCTGGTCGGGGCGTTCGTCCCGGCCCGAGTGCAGGTCGTCTCCACGGAGTTCCCCCTCCACCCGGCCCTCGCGTTCTTCGTGGGGATCGGCGCCTACATCCTCCTGGTGATGGTCCTCGTGCTGCTGTGCATCACGCTGATCGGCATCCCGGCCGCGATCCTGATCTACTTCGCCTTCGTCGTGCTCAAGTGGGTCGGCCTCGCGGGGGTCTTCCACTTCGTGGGACAGAGGATCGGGAAGGGCCGGATGTCGGTCCTGGGAGCGACGCTGCTCGGCTTCCTTCCCTTCGCCCTCCTCCGCTTCCTGCCGTTCTGCATCGGCAGCGTGATCTGGTGGGTGCTCGGGGCGATCGCGTTCGGATACGTCGTCCTCACGCGGGTGGGGAGCCGGCCGTACCCGGGCGCCGCGGCGCCGGCCCCTCCGCCCGCTCCGCCCGCCCCCGCGGTCTGACACGGGGCGCCGCCGGCGAGCTAGAATCCGCCCCGTGAGCCGACCCTTTCCTCCGAGGCTGGCGACGGGCGGGTTCCTGGTTCTCCGCGGCCGCGGGATCTCGCCCGGAAGGGCCTGCGGACCGCTGCGGCGGAACGGTCCCGAGGTCGAGCCCGACCGGGTCTCGGGCGCCGTGCTCGTCGCCGAGCGCGCGGTCCCGGACGACGTCGCCAGGATCCTGGCCGCCGCGGGGACGCTGACCATCCAGGGCGCGCCGCTCTCCCACGTGGGGCTCCTCGCCCGGGAGTTCGGGAAGCCGTGCGTGGCGCTCGGCGCCGACCGCCTCGGACGTCTCGTCGCGGCGCCGGGGGGCGGGAGAGCGATTCTCGAGCTCACGGACGTCGTGGGCGCCGAGGGAATCGCGGTGCTGGAGGAGGACGACGTCGTCCTGATCGACGGGGGCACCGGGACGATTCTCGTCCCGGGGGCGCTCGACCGGGGCGCCCGGTCGGCCGTGCGGGAGGCCCTTCGCGACCTCGCCGCGCTCGGCGCCTCGCCCGCCGACGGGGAGGCGCTCGCGCGACTCGCCGGGGCATGCGCCGGCTCATTGCGGATCGTCCTCCCCTTCACGCTCGAGGCGGCCTTCGAGTACGGCGCGCTCCCGGACCGGCGGGGGCGGTCGGCCCTCCTCGCGGCGCTCCGCGCGGAGGCGAGGCTCCGCGACGGGCTTCCTCCCCTCGTCGAGGACATGCGGGAACGGATCGCCGCGGAGCTTCGCTCCCTCGGCGACCGGGCGCTCCAGGCGGTGCGGGCCCACGAGGATCCGGTCTCGCTCGAGCGGGGGTTCGGAGGGTTCCGGGACACCGCGGCCCGCCTGCAGTCGCTCCTCGAGGATCTCGGGGACGAGACCGTCCGGGCGGCGTCCGTCCTCGAGCCGGCGCGCGCCGAGGCGGCGATCCGCAGGAGCCGCATGGTCGAGGCCGCGCACGCGGACGTCGAGGCCGCCCGTGGGCTCGAGGACCCGGCCTTCGTGCGGCGGATCGGAGAGATGTACGGGCTGGTCCGCAGGGCCAGGGCCCTCGGGATCGAAGCCGGAGCCGTCCTCGACGTCGAGGAGCGGCTCGCGCGCCTCGTGGCGCGCGAGCGCGAGCGGGCGGGCTCCCGCCTCGTCGTGCCGCTCGAGGAGGGGCTGCTCCTCGACCGGAGCATCGTCGGGGGCAAGGCCGCCGGTCTGGTGGAGGTCCGGGCCGCACTCCCGGAGGGGTGCCGGATCCCCGCCGGCTTCGTCGTCACGACCGCGGCGTACCGCGTGCACGTCCTCGGCGAGCGAGGGGAGCGCCTGCGGCAGGCCCTCTCCGAGGGGCCCGACGAGGCCACCCTCTCGAGGCGCGCTCGCGCGATCCTCCTGGCGGGGGATCTCCCCGAAGGGCTTCCCCGGGACATCGTCCTCGCGCTCGATCGGCTCGGGGGCGCGAGGCTCGCCGTCCGGTCCTCCGCCACGGTCGAGGACGGCCCCGAGGGGAGCCTGGCCGGTCTGTGCGATTCCTGGCTGGGAGTCTCGGGGCCCCGGGACGTCCTCGATCGCGTGCGACGGTGCTGGGCGTCGCTCTGGAACGCGCGCGTCCTGCGCGCGCTCGCGGCCTCCGGGGTCTCCCCCCTCGACGCCGCGCAGGCGGTCCTCGTGCAGGAGATGGTGCCCGTCCGCGCCGCGGGCGTCCTGTTCACCCGGGAGCCCGCGGGGAACCCGGGAACGATGCTCGTCAACGCCGCCTGGGGTCTCGGGGAAGCGATCTCCTCGGGAGAGATCGACGGAGATCTGTTCTGGGTGCGGCGGGCCAGCGGCCAGGCGATCGCCACCGAGCGCGGGACCGCGTCGCGGCGGATCTCGCTCGACCCGGACCGGCCCGGCACGCGCGAGGAGCCGCTCTCCCCCGAGGCGGCGCGCAGCCTATGCCTCGACGAGGAGGACCTCGAGAGGCTCGCCGCCCTTGCGCGCGCCCTGGAGGCGGCGACCGGACGGGCCCAGGACGTGGAATTCGGCTTCGCGGAGGACGGCTCCCTCGTCGTCTTCCAGACTCGCCGCCTCGTAGCGCCGCCGCGCTGACGACGCCGCGGGCGCCGCCGCAACCGCGGGCGTCGCCCGCCGTATCTGCGCTAGGATGCCGGCGCCGGGGTCCCCGGCGCCGCGCGGCGCGCGGATGCGGGAAGCGGAGACGATGGCCATGCGACGGACGAGGGCGATCGCAGCGGCGATGGCGGCGGCGTGCGCGCTCTTCCCGGCGGGGGCCGGCGACCCCGCCGAGTCCGGAAGCTCCCTCGCCTTCGTCAAGCCTTTGCACCGCGGGCGGGTCGTCGGGGAGGTCGAGATCGAGCTTCGCGTCGTCCCCTCCCCGGGGCTCGCGGCGCGGCGGATCGACCTGACGGTGGACGGGAAGCCTTTGGCGACGCTCACGTCCCCCCCGTGGAAGACGGTGTGGGACTCCGGCGAGGCGCGCTCCGCGCACGAGATCGCCGCGGTCCTGCTCCTCTCGGACGGGAGCACGGTCCGCTCCTCCGTCCGCACGTCGCCGTTCCGGGTGGACTTCGTCGAGAACGTGGACCTCGTGAACCTGTACGCGGTCGTGCGCGGCCCCTCGGGCGACTACGTCACCGGACTGGGTCGCGACGACTTCCGCCTGTTCGAGAACGGACGTCCCCAGGAGATCGACCGGTTCGGCACGGACTGGAAAGCGCTCCGCGTGGCCATCGTTCTCGACACGTCGCTCACCATGAAAGGAGAGAAGCTCGAGGCCGCGCGCGACGCCGCCCTCGGATTCCTCGATCTCCTCGTCGAAGGGGACGAGGGCCTCGTCATCACGTTCAGCGACTCCGCCGTGGTCGCCCAGGACCTGACGAGGGACCCCGAGGCGCTGCGGGCGGCGATCGAGAACGTGCGGGCCGAGGGCGGAACGGCCCTCTACGACGCGATCTACAGGGCCTCGAACCTGCTCGGGCAGTTCGAAGGACGGCGCGTCATGGTGCTCCTGTCGGACGGAAGGGACGAGGCGGCGAACGGGCTCGAGCCCGGCAGCCTCCACACCCTCGAGGAGTCCCTCGACCGGGCGCTGCGGAACGAGGTGATGATCTTCGCCATCGGCTTCGGGAGGCGCCTGGAGCACACGCCGGACTTCTACGGGAGGGAGTCGCTGGCGTCCATCCTGACGAAGCTCGGCGAGGCGACCGGAGGGAGGGTCCTCTTCTCCGTCCGCCCCGGGCAGCTCCGCAAGGCGTTCGAGGACGTGGCGCAGGACCTGCGCCACCAGTACTCGCTCGCCTACGTCTCCGACGACCGGCGACGCGACGGCACCTGGCGAGAGATCCGCCTGTCGGCGACGAGGCCCGGCCTCAAGGTCACGACTCGCCGCGGCTACTTCGCCCCGGGCGGCGAGGCATCGGCACGGCCGTCGAAAAGGCGGCCCGCCCCCGGCGAATCCAGGTGAGGTTCCGAATGTAGACGCCCAGGCCCGCCGCCTGCCCCAGTGTGAACACCGGGTCGCGGCGGTATGCGGCGTAGGCCAGGAGCAGGAGCCCGCCCGCGACCGAGAGCCACCAGAACGCGGCCGGCACGTAGCTCTCGCGCCTCCTCTCGGAAGCGACCCACTGGACGAAGAACCTCGCCGAGAACACCGCCTGCCCGAGGAAGCCGACGGCGAGCCATCCGGACGGGATCGCGCTAGGGATCATGTCGGACCACCTCGTACCCGAGCCGGCGCTTCTTCATCCAGCGAACCGCGAGCAGGTCCGCGAACGAGCGGAACACCCGGTTCCACACGCCGTACTTGCTCCGCCCCGCGCGCCGACGACGATGGCTCACCGGGACCTGGACGACGCGGTAGCCGTCGATCCGGAGCAGGGTCGGAAGGAAGCGGTGCATTCCGGTGTAGAGCTTGAGCCCCTGGAGGCACTCCAGGCGGAACGCCTTGAGCGAGCACCCGGTGTCGATGATGTCATCGCCCGACAGGCGGTTGCGCACCGTGTTCGCGATCACGGAGGACACGCGCCGGATCCAGGTGTCGTGCCGCTCCTTCCGGTACCCGACCGCGGCGTCCGCGTCCCGGAGCGCCTCGAGGAGGAGCGGAACGTCTCGCGGATCGTTCTGGAGGTCCGCGTCCATCGTGACGACGATCCGGCCGCGCGCCGCCTTGAAGCCGGCGTCGAACGCCGCCGACTGTCCCCGGTTCTCCCGGAAGTGGAGGCCGCGCACGCCGGGCCGGGACCTCGCGAGCGCGGAGATCGTCTCGCCCGACCCGTCGCGGCTCCCGTCGTCGACGAGCACGATCTCGCAATCGAGTCCGAGCGGACCGAGGACCTCCCCGATCTCGTCGACGAGCGGCTCGAGATTCTCCCGCTCCTCGAAGACCGGGACGACCACGGTCAGATCCGGCCCAGTCCCGTCGGTCACGGCTCGCCTCCCCTCATCGCCCCGCGCGCCCCTTCCGGTTGAACGGCCACAGCGCCCGGACCCGCCGGAAGCGCCGCAGGAACGCCTCCTCGCCCGGCGTGAGCCTTCCCGGCGTGAGGAGCTGCTTCCACTTCAGATAGGCCGCCTCGTCCGCGATCGCGAGCAGCCGGAAGAGCAGCCGGTGCAGGATGCCGCCGGGCCTGAGGCGCACGGCCCCCGCGAGGTCGAGCACGACCACCTCGCCGTCCGGCCGGACGAGCAGGTTCTCGCGGCCCCGCAGATCGTTGTGCACGACCCCGGCCGCGTGCAGCCGGTCGATGAGGTCGCGGAGGCCGCCGAGGCGGTCCTCGCCGTGCTCCCGGGGATTCGCGAGGAACGCGACGCGCTCCCCGTCTATGTGCTCGATCGCCAGCGCCAGTCCGTCCACCCGCCCGATGAGGGCGGGGATCCCGCACATCCGCCCGAGCCACCGGTACGCCCGGACCTCGCGCGCGATCTGGATCCGGCCGAGGAGCCGCACCCACCACGCCTTCCGCGCGAAGTCCTTCACGACCATCGGGCCGTCGCCGAGGTCCACGAGGAGGACATCGGCCTTATCCGGCTCTCCCGGCTGGAGGACCGCGAGGGTCGCCGCCGTCAGCTCCTGGCGTGTCGGGGCCCGTCCCGGCAGTCGCCGCGCGTTGTCGGGCGCCGCGCCCGATGGTATGGTGGGCTCTCGGGAGCTCATGAGCAGATGGAACCCCAACCCTCTCAGCGACTTCCGTGACCTCGGGCCGACGAGAGTCTAGCACGGGGAGGCCCGGCCCGGTCGATCTTCGCCGGCTGCGGGACGCGGCCCCCACATCGCGGCGGATCGGCCGCAACGTGACGAAGGCCGACCTGGTGCGTTACCGGATCGACGGCCTGGACCTCGCCGTCAAGGACTACCGGCCCCGTCCCTTTCTCGTCCGGAACCTCCTCGGCCGGCTCGCGCTCCGGCGGGAGGCGGCCGCGTACCGCGCCGCGGCCGGGATCCCCGGCCTCGCCGAGTTCCACGGCCGGCCGGACCCGTTCTCGATCGTGCTCTGCTGGATCTCCGGGACGCCGCTGTCCGAGATGCCGGCGGCCCCTGCCGTCCTCGGGGGCGTGTTCGATCGTCTCGACGAGATCGTCGCGGGGCTCCACGAGCGGGGGATCGCGATCGGGGATCTCCACCACCGCGACGTGCTCGTCTCGGACGACGGAGCCGTGCACGTCGTCGATCTCGCCACGTCCGTCGTCCTCGGAGACTCGCCGGGGATCCTGCGGCGGGCTCTCTTCGAGAGGCTCCGAGACCAGGACCGGATCGCGCTCGCGAGGATGAGGGCTCGCCACACGGGCGGGGACGAGGACGCCGCGATCGCCGCCGCGGGGCCGAGGGCCGCCGCGCGGTACTCGCGCTGGCGGAGGCTCCGCCGGATCTGGGACGCCGTGCGGGGCAGGAGCCGCGAGAGGGGGAGCCGGCCGTGACGGGCCGGTCCGTCCCCGAGAGCGAGCGGGGGGCGAGGGCCCGCACGGCCCTCCGCGGCGCCGCGATCGCGCTCGTCGCCGCCGCCGCGCTCGCGGCGTACGCCCCGTCGCTGACCGGCGGGTTCCTGTGGGACGACGACTTCTACGTGACCGGCAACCGCGCGCTCGAGAGCCTCTCGGGGCTGCGCCGGATCTGGACCGACCCTGCCGCGACGCCGCAGTACTACCCGATGACGCACACGACCTTCTGGGTCGAGAGGAGGCTCTTCGGCCTCGACCCGACCGGCTACAGGGTCGTCAACCTGGCGCTCCACCTGGCGGGAGCCTGGCTCTTCCTCCGGATCCTGGAGCGCCTGCGGGTCCCGGGGGCTCCGCTCGCCGCCGCGGTCTTCGCCCTCCATCCGGTGCACGTCGAGTCGGTCGCGTGGATCACGGAGCGGAAGAACGTCCTGTCGGGCGCCCTGGCCCTGGCCTCCCTCGCGGTCTTCCTCCCGCCGGCGCTCGACGGCAAGGGGTGGCGCGGGCGCCGCGCCGCCGCGGGAGCCCTCGCGGCCCTGCTCTTCGCCGGCGCGGTCCTCAGCAAGACCGTCGTGGCGACGCTCCCGATCGTCGCGGCCCTCCTGCTCGTCTGGAAGCGCGGGAAACCGCCGGGGCGCGCCGAGACCCTCGCTCTCGCCGCGGCCGCGGCGGCGGGGGCCGCGCTCGGCCTCCTCACCGTGCACCTCGAGCAGAGCCAGATCGGGGCCGTCGGCGCGGAGTGGTCGCTCGGCCTCCTCGACCGCGTCGCGCTCGCCGGGCGGGTCCTCTGGTTCTATCTCGGGAAGCTCGCGTGGCCGGCGGGGCTCTGCTTCGTGTACCCGCGGTGGGACGTCGACGCCGGCCGGCCGTCGGACTGGATCGCGCCCGTCCTGGTGGTCGCGGCGATCGCCGTTCTTTTCGCCTTCCGGCGCAAGACGGGCAACGGCCCCCTCGTCGCGGCCGCGGCGTACGGCATCCTGCTCTTCCCGGCCCTCGGCTTCTTCAACGTCTACCCGATGCGGTACTCCTGGGTCGCGGACCACTTCCAGTACCACGCCAGCCTCCCCGCCCTGGCGCTCGCCTGCGCCGCCTGCGCCACGGGCGCGGCGCGGCTCCGGGGGACCGCCGCCCGTCGAGGTCTCACGGCCGCGGCGGTCGCGGTCGTCGCGGCCCTCGCGGCCGCGAGCTGGTCCCGCGCGCACGCCTTCGCCGATCTGGAGACGCTCTGGCGGGACACCCTCGCGCGGAATCCCTCGGCGTGGATGGCCCACAACAACCTCGGCGGGCTGCTCGCGATGTCCGGGCGCGAGGAGGAGGCGATCCCCCATGTCCGCGAGGCGATCCGCCTGAAGCCCGACCACGCCGGGGCCCACGACAACCTCGGTCGCCTCCTCGCGAGAAGCGGGCAGCTCGAGGAGGCGATCGCCCACCTGCGGGAGGCGGTCCGCCTGGACCCGGGCGCCGCCGGGCCGCGCTTCGCGCTCGCCCGCGCCCTCGAGCGCGAGGGGCGCTCCGAGGAGGCGATCGCGTGCTACCTCGAGGGGCTCTCCCTCTCCCCCCGGGATGCCGACGCCCAGTACGACCTGGGAACCCTCCTCGCCCGGAGCGGACGGCTCGAAGAGGCCTTGCCCCACCTGGAGGCGGCGCTCCGGATGCGGCCGGACTTCGAGAAGGCCCGCCGCAACCTCGCGCTCGCGAGAAAGCTCCTGCGCGACCGCGAGGCCGGGCGCGCCCCCTGACGGTGGGACTCCCCCCGCTTCTTGCGGTATGCTCCCGGGCCACGGGGAGGGGCACGTGAGGGACAGGCGGTACAACAAGACCCTGGCGATCGTCCGGCTCCTGCTGCTGTACGTCTTCGTCGCGGCGCTCCTCGCGACGGCGAGGCCCACCCCTCTCGGGGTCACGATCGGGTTCGTGATCGCGGCCCTGGGCGAGGCGGTCCGCGTCTGGGCGGCGGGGCATCTCCTGAAGACCGAGGAGCTGGTGACGTCGGGGCCCTACCGCTTCACGAGGAACCCTCTCTACCTCGGGAGGCTGCTGATCTTCACGGGGCTCTGTCTCATGGCCTGGCTCCCCTACGGCGGTAGCCTCGTCGTCCTCGCGGGGGGGTACGCCGTGTTCTTCGGCTACTACCTCCCGCGCAAGGAGAGGGTGGAGCCGGCGCGCCTCCGGGAGCGGCACGGCGAGGCGTTCGAGCGGTACCGGGAGGCGGTTCCGGCGCTGTTCCCGACCGTCCACCCCTACCCGGAAACCGCAAAGTCCGGCTGGTCCTCCGACCGCATGTTCCGGAACCGCGAGCACTGGATGGTCGTGGGGATCGTGATGCTCTCGCTGTTCCTCCTCTGGCGCGCCTACCAGCCGGCTCGCCAGGAGCCTCCGCCCGAGCCGCCCGCCCAGGCGGCCGAGGCGCCGTAGGACACCGGCTCAGCGGCTGGAGAACAGCCAGGCCGTCGTCCCGCCGACCGGAGCTCTCGCGAGCGGCTCGCGCCCCCCGAGCGCATCCCGCGCCTCCCCGACGTGCTCATCCTCGACGAGGACGAACACGCGGCCGGGCGCGGCGGCGCGAAGGGCCAGCTCCTCGCGCGACCCGAGGTTCCGGATCGTCCGTCCGAGGTAGAACGAGTAGCTCGCCCTCCAGCTCCAGAAGCGGTACGAGACCAGCTCCGCCTCGGCCGGCACGATCTCGCGCACCCGCTCGCAGAACGGCCGCGCCGACTTGAGGCGGTCGACCGAGGGCAGGACGGCGACCGCCGCGGCCAGGTAGACCGCGACGACCAGGGCGAAGAGGGCGGCGGGCGCGGCGCGGGCGCGGGCCCGGCTCGCGATCGCGGCGGCGAGCGCCACGCCGCCCGCGAGAAGGACCGAGACCAGCGTGGCCCCCGGGGCGAGGAGGTCCGGATACTCCGGGATCGCCCGCAGGAGGAGGAGCGCCGCGGCCCCGATCGCCAGGGCCGCCGCGAGCCCGTGGACGGCCATCGCGGGCAGGGCCTCTTTCCGATCGAGCCGGCCCGCGAGGAGCCGGTCGGCGAGCTTCGACACGAGGATCGCGACGGCCGGGGCCGCGGGGAGCATGTACGCGCTGCGCTTGCTCGCGGAGAGTGAGAAAAAGACGAGCACGCACGCCAGCCAGAGCCAGGCGAGGAGGTCGAGACGCCGCTCCCCCTCGTCGCGCCCCCGCAGCCGGGCCGCGAGCGGAGCGAACCAGGACCACGGGGCGAAGTCGATCCAGTAGTAGTAGAGGTAGTACCACCACGGCCCGGGGTGGTCGAAGCCCTGGACGTACCGCGTCGCGCTCTGCCGGAGGACCGCCTCGCGCAGGAAATCCGTGCGGCCGTCCGCCAGAAGGGCTGCCGCCCACGGGAGCGGGACGGCGACTGCGATCGCGGCGCCCGCGATCGTAGCCGGGCCGAGCGCGGCGCGCAGGCGCCGAGTGGCGGCGAGGTAGGCCGCGAGCACCAGGGCCGGGCACGCCCATGCCACCGGACCCTTCGCCAGGAACCCGAGCCCGGCCGCCAGGCCGCCGAGCGCCCATCCCCGCCACGCCGGCCGGCCGCCGTCCACCGCGCGCAGGACGGCGAGCAGCGCCGCGAGCGTGGAGACCGCCACGAGCAGGTCCATCTGGACCGCTCGCGAGTTCCACCACCAGGCCTCGGTGGTCGCGAGGAGCGCCGCGGCGATCCTCGCCCGTCCCCGGCCCGCGTACGGGAGGACCAGGAGGTAGAGGAGGAGAACTCCTCCCACGCCCACGAGCGCTACGGGGAGCCGGAGCGCAGTCTCGTCCACGCCGCCGAGCAGGCGGGACGCGGCGAGCGCCGCCCAGAAGTAGAGCGGGGGCTTCTCGGCGAACGTCGCGCCGTTGACGGTCGGGACGAGCCAGGCGCCGCGCCGGTCCATCTCGGCGACGGCCTGGCCGTAGGTCGGCTCGTTCGGCTGCCACAGGTCCCTCGACCCGAGGGAAACGAGAAAGAGGACCGCGGAGCCGGCGGCGATGAGGAGGAGATCTCGGCGGATTGCGGAGCGCGAGGGGCGCGAGCCGCTCACGGCTCCGCGTCCTGGAACTGGAGGGCGTGGAGCCGGGCGTAGACGCCGCCCCGGACGAGGAGCTCGCGATGGGTCCCCTGCTCGACGATGCGCCCGGCGTCGAGGACGACGATCCGGTCCGCACGCCGCACGGTCGCCAGGCGATGCGCGATGACGAGACAGGTCCGCCCCTCCATGAGCGCGTCGAGGGCCTGCTGCACGAGCGCCTCCGACTCCGAGTCGAGCGCCGAGGTCGCCTCGTCGAGGATCAGGATCGGCGGGTCCTTGAGGATTGCCCGCGCGATCGTCAGGCGCTGCCGCTGTCCCATCGACAGCCTCGCGCCGCGCTCGCCGAGGCGCGTGTCGTACCCCTGCGGCAGCCCGAGGACGAACTCGTGCGCCTGCGCCGCGCGGCTCGCCGCGACGACGCTCTCCGCCGGAGCGTCCTCCTTCCCGTAGGCGATGTTGTTCCGCACGGTGTCGTCGAACAGGACGGTCTCCTGCGTCACGAGGCCGATCTGCGCCCTGAGCGAGCCGAGCGTCACCTCGCGGAGGTCCCGGCCGTCGATCGCGACGCGCCCCCGCGTCGGGTCGTAGAAGCGCGGCAGCAGGTTCGCGAGCGTCGTCTTCCCGGAGCCCGACGCGCCCACGAGGGCCACGACCTCGCCCTTGCGCAGCGTGAGGTCGATCCCGTCGAGCACCTTCTCCCCGTCGTACGCGAAGTCCACCCCCTCGAACCGGATCGCGTCGCGGAAGGGGGGCAGCGTCGTCGCGAGGCCGGAATCCCGGATCTCGCGCTCGCGGTCCATCATGTCGAACACGCGCGTCGCGGCAGCCAGCGCCTGCTGGAACTCGACGTTCAGCTGGTTGAGCTTCCGGATCGAGATGAAGAGGACGCCCAGGGCCGTGAGGACGACCACGAAGTTCCCGGCGTCGAGCGTCCCGCGCGCGATCGCGAGTCCTGCGTAGTAGAAGAGCGCCCCTCCGGCGATCCCTCCGACGATCTCGATCACCGCCGGGGCGAGGGCCGCCGCTCGGCCCGCCTTGAGATCGGCCCTGAGCATCCGCTCGAGGGCCTCGCGGAAGCGGCCGATCTCGAACCGCTCCATGGCGAACCCCTGGACGACCTTCGCCCCGCCGACGGCCTCGGCGACGAGGCTCGCGGTCTCCGCCATCCGCTCCTGCGACGAGGTCGAGGCGCGGCGGAGGCGCCGGCCCAGGCGGATCATCGGCAGGGTGACCATCGGGAGGACGACGAGGGCGAAGAGCGTCAGGCGCCAGTCGTGGAGGAGCGCGACCAGCAGCATGAACGGGACCATCGTGCCGACCCGGACGAGGTCCGCGAGCACCGTCGTGGTGATCCTCTGGATCCGCTGCACGTCGCTCAGGATCCTGGAGAGGATGACCCCGGTGGGGTGGGCCTGGAAGAACCGGAGCGACTGGTAGGTGATCGCCTCGTAGAGGTCCGCGCGGAGGTCCCGGATGATCCCCGCGCCGGTCTTCGTCGTCAGGTACTCGCCGAAGTAGAGGAACACGGCCCGCAGGAAGAACACGACCATCAGCAGGATCGGCACCTGCACGTAGGGCCGCTTCAGGAGCCAGGCGGACCAGCCGTCGGCGCCGAGCCAGCTCTTGGCCTTCTCCAGGATGTCCGGCCCGGCCGGCGCGGCGGGAGCGGCCGCCGCGGCGGCGGGCGCCGCCCCCGGCAGGAGGACCTGGTTGACGAGGGGCTTGACGGTGGCTACGACCGCCGACATCAGGGCGCCGGCCACGGCGAGCATGACGGCCGCGGCGATCATCCGGGCCACGTACGGCCGGAAGTACCCGAGGAGCCGGCGGACGGTCGCCATCGGGAGGATGCTAGCACGCGGCGCGGCCGGGACCGCGCCCGCGCGTCAGCCGATCAGGTCCACGCCGCCGAAGAAGTAGGCGATCTCGAAGGCCGCCGTCTCGGGCGCATCCGAGCCGTGCACGACGTTGCGCTCGACCGAAGTGGCGAGCTCCTTGCGGAGCGTGCCGGGGGCGGCGCTCGCGGGGTTCGTCGCCCCCATGACCTCGCGCCACTTCGCGATCGCGTCCTCCCGCTCGAGGACCATCACGACCGCCGGCCCCGAGGACATGAAGGCCGTGAGGCTCGCGAAGAACGGCTTCCCCCGGTGGACCGCATAGAACCCCTCGGCCTCCGCCTTCGAGAGGCGCGCCGACCGGATCGCGGCGATGCGGAACCCCTCCGCCTCGATCCGCGAGACTACCTTCCCCACGACCCGCTGCTCGACGCCGTCCGGCTTGACGATCGCGAGTGTCCGCTGCACCTGCTGCGCCATGTGATCTCCCGAACGGCCGGCCGCGGGGGCCGGCCCGACGTCACCGGAGCGCCTTCTTCAGGGTCTCCCCGATCGCGGCCGGCGTCTCGACGACGCGGATGCCGGCCTCCCGGAGCGCCTTCATCTTCTCCGCGGCGGTTCCCTTGCCGCCGGAGATGATCGCACCGGCGTGCCCCATGCGCCGCCCGGGGGGCGCCGTCTGCCCGGCGATGAAGGCGACGACCGGCTTGCGGACGCGGGCCTTCACGAACTCGGCCGCGTCCTCCTCGGCGGTGCCCCCGATCTCGCCGATCATCACGACCGCCTCGGTCTTGGGGTCGGCCTCGAAGAGCGCCAGCATGTCGATGAAGTTCGTCCCCGGAATCGGATCGCCGCCGATCCCGACGCAGGTGGACTGCCCGATCCCGAGGCGCGTCAGCTGGTCCACGGCCTCGTAGGTGAGAGTCCCCGAGCGGGAGACGACGCCGACCGGCCCCGGCCGGTGGATGTGCCCCGGCATGATCCCGATCTTGCACTCGCCCGGCGTGATGATCCCCGGGCAGTTCGGGCCGATGAGCCTGGTCCTGCGCCCCTCGAGGTACGCCATCACCTTGACCATGTCGAGCGTCGGGATCCCCTCGGTGATGCACACGACGAGGGGGATCTCCGCGGCGGCGGCTTCCTGGACCGCGTCCGCCGCGAACGGCGGGGGGACGAAGATCACGCTCGCGTTCGCCCCGGTCTCGCGGACGGCCCTCTCCACCGTGTCGAAGACGGGGATCCCGTCGACCGCGGTGCCCCCCTTGCCGGGGGTCACCCCCGCGACGACCTTCGTGCCGTACTCCACCGCCTTCCGCGTGTGGAACGTCCCCTCTCCGCCCGTGATCCCCTGGACGAGGAGGCGCGTCTCTTTGCCGCACAGGACCGCCATGGCTACCTCCCCCCCGCCGCGGCGACGACCTTCTCCGCCGCGTCCTTCATTCCGTCCGCGACGAGGAACGTCAGCCCCGACTCGCGCAGGATCTCGCGGCCGCGCTCGACGTTCGTCCCCTCGAGCCGGACGACCATCGGGACCTTGACGCCGACCTTCCTCGCGGCCGTCACGACCCCCTCCGCCACGACGTCGCAGCGCATGATCCCGCCGAAGATGTTCACCAGGACCGCCCGGACGTTCGCGTCCTTCATCAGGATCTCGAACGCCGCCGTGACGGCCTCCACCGTCGCGCCCCCTCCGACGTCGAGGAAGTTCGCCGGGCTCCCGCCGTGGTGCTTGATGATGTCCATGGTGCCCATCGCGAGCCCCGCCCCGTTCACCATGCAGCCGACGCTCCCGTCGAGCTTGATGTAGTTGAGGCCGTGCTTCGACGCCTCGATCTCCAGCGGATCCTCCTCGCCGAGGTCCCGGAGCTCCGCGATGTCGTGGTGCCGGTAGAGCGCGTTGTCGTCGAAGTTCATCTTGGCGTCGAGCGCGATCACCCTGCCGTCGGTCGTCACGATCAGGGGGTTGATCTCGGCGAGCGAGGCGTCGGTCCGGACGAACGCCTCGTGGAGCGACGCCACGAGCTTCGACGCCGGGTTCACGAGCTTCGCCTCGAACCCGAGGCCGAAGGCGAGGCTCCTTCCGATCCACGGGGAGTACCCCGCGCGCGGGTCCACGGCCGCCTTGAGGATCGCCTCGGGCCGGGTCGCCGCGACCTCCTCGATCTCCGTTCCCCCCTCGGCGCTTGCGATGAACGTCAGGGAGCGGATCGCGCGGTCGAGCAGGACGGCGAGGTAGAACTCCTTGGAGATCTCCATCCCCTCCTCGACCAGGACCCGGCCGACCCGCCGTCCCTCCGGGCCGCTCTGCTTCGTGACGAGGACGTTGCCGAGCATCCGGGAGGCGATCTCCTCCACCGCTTCGGGACCGTCCACGACAACGACCCCTCCGAGAGGCTTGCTCCCGTCGGGGCGCATCACCGGCTTGCCGGTGGCGGCATCCCGGAACGTCCCCTTCCCGCGCCCCCCGGCGTGAATCTGCGCCTTGACGACGACCCGTCCCCCGAGCTTGCGGGCGATGCCGGCCGCCTCCTGCGCGGTGGCCGCGACGTCGCCCTGCGGGACCGGCACTCCGTGCCTCTTCAACACGGCTTTCGCCTGATACTCGTGGATCTTCACTCCCGTTCCTCCCTGTGAACGGCGCAGTATAGCAACCCCCTTGGGGTCAGACATTACCGGCGTTACCTTTGCAGGCGAAAAGGACGGAATTCCAAGGTATTCCGGAATCGATCCGGGGCCAGGTTCGGGATCTCGACGATCGGGCGACCCTCGGACAGTTCACCGACCTTACGGGAACGCGGCCCCCATCTCTCGGCAAGAAAGATCGCGATATTGCCCTTTTTCAGGAAACAAGTAACGCCGGTAACGTCTGACCCCGAACTACCACAGCATGCGCGGGGGGAGGAGGGTGAACGAGCGGCGGTGGATGGCGCAGGGGCCTAGGCGGCGGATCGCGTCGCGGTGCGCCTCGGTCGGGTACCCCTTGTGTACCGCAAACCCGTAGCCGGGGTATTCCTCCTCGTACCTCGCCATCCGGCGGTCCCTCTCGACCTTGGCGAGGATGGAGGCGGCGGCGATCGCGTGGCACGTCGCGTCCCCGCGCACGATCGCCTCCTGGAGGGCCTGGATCCCGGGAATCGTCCGCGCGTCCACGAGGACGATCTCGGGCGGGGCGCAGAGCGCCACGACCGCCCGCCGCATCGCCTCGAGCGACGCGCGGTAGATGTTCAGGCGGTCGATCTCGTCCGGCTCGACGACCCCGACCGCCCACGCCGACGCCGCGGTCCGGATCTCGGCGTCGAGATCCTCGCGCCTCTCGGGGGACAGCTTCTTGGAGTCGTCCACGCCCCGGACGCCGACCCCCCGCGGGAACGTCACCGCTGCGGCGACCACCGGCCCCGCGAGCGGTCCGACCCCCGCCTCGTCCACGCCGGCGACCCGCGTGTACCCCTCGGCCCAGAGCCCCCGTTCCTTCTTCAGGAGCCGCGCGAGCTTCCGTCCCGGCGTCTGCGCGCCCCGCGTCGGCCTCTCCCCCAACCGCCCCTCCCGCGCCCCTCCGCCGCGTCCGCCCCGGCGGCGGGCGGGAGGCGATTATAATCGGCCGGAGTCCGCACACGGGGAGGTTCCGATGCACAAGGTCGTTCTCCTCCGCCACGGTCAGAGCCTCTGGAACCTCGAGAACCGGTTCACCGGCTGGACCGACCAGGACCTGTCGGACCAAGGGGTGCAGGAGGCCGAGGAGGCCGCGCGCCTCCTCGCGGAGGGGGGCTTCGGCTTCGACGTCGCGCATACGTCGGTCCTGAAGCGCGCGATCCGCACGCTCTGGATCGTTCTCGACCGGCTCGACCTCATGTGGATCCCGGTGCACCGGAGCTGGCGCCTCAACGAGCGGATGTACGGCGCGCTCCAGGGGCTCGACAAGGGGGAGACCGCCGCCAAGTTCGGCGAGGAGCAGGTGCAAATCTGGCGACGCAGCTACGCCACGCCCCCCCCCGGGCTGACCGAGGACGACCCCCGTTGGCCCGGCCGCGACCCGCGCTACGCCGGCCTCCGCCCGGAGGAGGTCCCGCGGACCGAGTCGCTGAAGGACACCGTCGCGAGGTTCCTCCCGTACTGGGAATCCACGATCGCCCACGACATCCGCGCCGGGAAGCGAGTCCTGATCGCCGCCCACGGCAACAGCCTGCGCGCCCTCGTCAAGCACCTCGACGGGATGTCCGAGGAGGCGATCGTGAAGCTCAACATCCCGACCGGCATCCCGCTCGTGTACGAGCTGGACTCCGACCTCCGCCCGATCCGCCACGGCTACCTCGGCGACCCCGAGAAGGCCAGGGCCGCGGCGGAGGCGGTCGCCCGCCAGGGGAAGAAGTCGGGAAGCTGAGGCCGCGAGACGGGCGGGTGGCGCCGCGGACGATCACGCTGCCCGCAGCGTGATCCTCAGGATCTCGCTGCGGCGGGGAAATCGCATCGGCGGGCCCCAGAACCCGGTCCCCCGCGACACGAGGAGCGTCATGCCGCCGGCGCGGTACTCCCCCTCGACGCGCGGGTACGCGAGCTTCACGAGGTACCGGAACGGCCAGATCTGGCCTCCGTGCGTGTGGCCGGAGAGCATCAGGCCGACGCCGAGGTCCGCCGCTCCCTCCACCCCCTTCGGACTGTGCGAGAGGAGCACGACCGCCCCCGGCGGCCGGCCCTCGAGCGCCCTCTCGAGGAACCCGTCGTCCTCGCCCGTCTGCCGCCTCCCCGTCGGGTCGTCCACCCCCGCGAGGACGAGGCCCGGCGCGACCTCCGCGTGCGCGTCCCGCAGCACCCGGAACCCCGCCCCCTCGAGCAGCGCGAGCGAACGTCCGAGGCCCGCGTAGAACTCGTGGTTCCCGGTCACCGCGAAGACGCCGAGAGGGGCCGACAGCCGCCGGAGGACGGGGACCAGCCCCTCGACCTTCCCGACGTCGTGGTCCACGAGGTCGCCGTTGACGACGACGAGATCGGGGCGGAGCGCGCGCACCTGCTCGATCCGCGCCGCGACCCACGATTCGCCGAGCATCGGCCCGAGGTGCAGGTCCGAGATCTGCACGAGCACGAGGCCGTCGAGCGCCGCCGGAAGCCCCGGCAGCTCGACCTCGTGACTCCTCACGGCCGGCGGCCGCGCCGCCTGGATCAGGGCGACGACCGACAGGACGCCCGCGATCGCGACCGCCGCGGTCCGGACCCTCGTCACGTGCGCGCGGAAGACAAAGCCGAACCCGGTGACGACGTCGGCGGCGAGAAGCCACGCGAGGAGGAGGAACAGCACCCCCACCCAGACCGACGCGACGACGTCGAGCGGGAACGCCGACCGCCCCAGGGAGCGGGACAGGCTCCGGACGAGCGGATAGGAGACCGCCAGCAGCGCCGTGGCCGCGACGACCCACCTCCGCGCTCCCGTCTGCGCGATCCAGGGGAGCGACCAGACGCGCGACAGCACGTACGCGTGCATCCCGCCCCAGACGGACAGGACGATCGTCAGGAAGACGGCGAAGCGGGGCATGGGCTACGCGCCTCCCCCCTCCACCGCCTCCCGGAACGCCCGCACGTGCTCCGGGGTCGTGCCGCAGCAGCCGCCGACGATCCGGACGCCCAGGCGCAGGAGGTCGCGGACGCGGGCCGCCATGAACGCGGGGGGCTCGGGCCACACGGTCGCGCCGGCCTCGCGGCGCGGGATGCCGGCGTTCGGCTGGATCGCGACGGGGAGCGCGGTCCGCCTCCGGAATTCCGCCGCGATCTCGACCATCGCGCCGGAGCCCTGGCCGCAGTTCGAGCCCAGGGCGGCCGCCCCCGCCTCCTCGAGCGCACGGCACGCCTCCTCGATTCCGGTCCCCATGATCGTGAAGAACCCTCGCGGCGTCCGGTCGAAGGTCATCGTCGCGACGACCGGGACGGCGGGCATCGCCTCGCGCGCCGCGCGGACGGCGATCGCGGCCTCCGAGACGTCGGTCATCGTCTCTACGATCACGGCGTCGACCCCCGCCTCGGCGAGGACGCGCATCGTCGTCGAGAAGCTCTCCCGGACCTCGCCTGGGGAGACGTCCCCCCAGGGCTCGAGGAGACGACCGCAGGGGCCGCACGAGCCGTACACCAGCGCCTCCTCCCCCGCGCCCCTCCGCGCGCACTCGACCGCCCGGAGGACGATCTCCCGCGTCCGGGCCTCGAGGCCGTACGCGGCGAGCTTCAGCGGAGAAGCGCCAAAGGTGTTCGCCTGGACGAGGTCGGCCCCGGCCTCGGTGTAGAGCCGCGCGATCTCCTCGAGAGCCTCCGGCCGTTCGAACGCGAACGTCTCCGGGCACGCCCCCGCCTCGAGACCGCGGGCCATGAGCATCGTCCCGATCGCGCCGTCGGCGAGCAGGACCTCGCCGGCCGCGAGGCGCTCCGAGACGCCGCGCACGTCAGCGCGCCACCAGGGCGGCCACGCGCTCGACGGCGTTCGCGGCGTCGTAGCCGTAGTCGTCCGCCCCGATCTCGCGCGCGAAGTCGGCGGACACCGGCGCCCCCCCGACGATCGTCCGGACCGATCCCCCGAGGCCCCGCTCCCGGACGAGCCCGACGACCCTCGCCATCGCCGGCATCGTCGTCGTCAGGAGCGCCGACATCCCGATCACGCGGGCCCCCTCCCGCTCGGCCGCCTCGACGAAGCGCTCCGGGGGAACGTCGCGGCCGAGGTCTACGACGTCGAAGCCGGCGCCCCGGAGGAGGACGCCGACGAGGTTCTTGCCGATGTCGTGGAGGTCCCCCTTGACCGTGCCGATCACGACCTTCCCACGCGAAGGCATCCCCTCCCCCTCGAGGAGCGGCTTCAGGATCTCCACCCCCGCGATCATCGCCTTCGCGGCGAGCAGCACGTCGGGGAGGAAGATCTCGTGCGCCTTGAACCTCGCGCCGACGGCCTCCATCCCGCGGACGAGCCCCTCGTCGAGGACGACCCTCGGGGCGACCCCCGCGGCCAGCGCAGCGCGCGTCCTCTCCGCGGCGCGCTCATCGTCTCCCGTCTCGAGGCTCGAAGCGATCTCCCGAAGCAGGTCCATCGGCGGTCTCCTAGGAGGGCCGGAGCGCGACCGGTCGGCCCGCGCGCTCCCGGCAGTGGTGGTCGGAACAGGCGGCGCAGCACGAGTACGCCGCCTCGATGCGGTGGATCTCCGCGGGCCCGACGAGGATCGCCCCGGAGACCGACTTCAAGGGGTCCATGAGGCAGCTCTCACCGAGGGAGATCCCGATCTCCCCGGGCCCGAGCCTCTCGAACAGCCTGCGCTGCCCCGTGACGTGCCAGCCGCAGTAGCCCGGGCTGTAGTCGAGCGCGGTCCGGTCGGGGGCCGCGGCGCCCCTCGCGACGACCGCCTCGAGGAACCGGGCCACCACGACGCGCGCGAACCTCCCGGCGGCCGCCGACGCCGCGGCGTCGAGGAGGTAGCCGAGCGGGAACTCCCCGGTCTCGAACAGCGCCCCGATCTCGTCCTGCACCTCCCGGCCGAGCGTCAGGGCGAAGAGGCCGGTCCGCTCGGCCCTCGGGTGGATCGCCTCGATCGGGTTCGGGGAGACGTTGCTCCCCTCCCCCTCGAGCACCTGCGCGAACTCCGAGGGCGCGATCTCCTCGAAGACGGCGACCGGACGCGCGTGCCGCCCGAGCAGCTCGACGGCCCGCTCGACGAGCCGCGCCACTCCGGCGGCGGGCTCCGCGCGCGGCGCCATCCCCGTGTGGCCGAGCACGCCGTCCCGGTCCGGGAGAATCGAGTCCGGGGAGATGCGGCAGACCTCCCTCACTCGTCCCTCCAGGGGAGCCTCCCCATGCCGGCCCGGCGCGCCTCGGCCTCCATGAGGCGCGTCATCTCGCGCCGGACCTCCGCGGCGAGCGGAGGAGGCGTCCAGGCCCTGATGTGCTTCTCGACCTCGCGGGACGCCCGCTCGCCGAGCGAGAGCGCCCCCTCCTCCCTCCACCGGGAGAGGTTCGCCCGGTCGATCGCGGGCCCCGGCACGCAGTGCTCGGCGCGCAGGTGCCGGCGCGTGTGCTTCGCGACGAGGAGATGCCCTTCCCGGAGGAGCTCCTCGAAGAGCGGCGCCGCGGGGAAGTCGTCCCGCGGCTCGATCCCCCGGGCGAGCCGGAGCGCGAACCCGCAGATCTCGTGGTCCACGACGAGCTTCTCGAGGCTCTGGCAGCTCTCGAAATCGAGCATCCCGGGGCCGGAGACGCTGTTGATCCCGGCGAGCGCCGCGAGCGTCGCCCCCATCGACGACTCGAGCCCGGCCTGGGCGTCGAGCCTCTTGGAATCCGAGAGGCCGATGTAGGCCTGCGTGGGCAGGCCGAGCGATTTCCCGATCTCGTGGTAGGCGCAGTCGATCATCTGCGTCTCGACCGCGCCCATCGGCGTCGTCTCGAAGCGAAGGTCGAAGGCGGCGGGCGACCCCCCGTAGAGGACCGGGGCGCCGGGGCTCGCGAGCTGCGCGATCACGTAGCCGGACAGCGTCTCCGCCGTGTGCTGCACGAGCGTCCCGACGAGCGTCACCGGCGCCATGAAGCCGGAGAGCGGCATCGAGATCAGCTCCGTCGGGATCGAGGCGCGCGCGCAGTCCACCAGGTTCTGCGAAGTGACCTCGCTCCACCTCAAGGGGGACGTCGGGCAGCACGAGAAGACCGCGAGCGGCCGCTCCGCGAGGGCGCTCCCGCTCCCGCGCACGGCGACCAGGAGGTCGCGCATGACGGCGAACGACTCGATCGAGAACGCTCCGGTCACGACCGGCTTCCGGCAGTGGAGGAGGCTCAGGTAGAGCCGGTAGCTGTCGGAGATCCCCTCGGCGACGTCCGAGGGTACGATCGCCGTCGCCGCCGCGTGGATGTGGGGGAGCGCCGCCACGACCTTCGCGTGCTCGATGCAGTCCGCGGTCGCGGGCTTCCGGGACTCCCCCGTGCGCCCGTCGAGCACGCGGATCGCCGCGGAGCCCGGCGTGAAGTGGACCTTGCGCCCCGAGAGGTCGTGCGTCTCCCGCCCCTCGACGTCGTGGAGCCGGAACCCCTTCGGGGCGGAGGCGACGGCGCGGTCGATCAGGTCGCCCCTGAGGAACGCCCGCGACGACGCGCGGTCCACCTTGGCGCCGTGGTCCGCCAGGAGCGCGAGGACCCGCGGGTTGTGGACCTCGACGCCGACCCGCAGGAGAACGTCGCGCGCCTCGGCGAGGATCCTGCCGACGAGATCGTCCTCGAGAAGTCTGAGAAGCGGTCGCATGAATCCCCTCCGGGGAGGCCGCTCAGCGGACCTCCGCCAGGACCTCGTCCGTCGTCGCGATCCTCACCCCCGTCCGGCGCCAGGAGTCGAGCAGCGGGAGCGCCGCCTCCGGCCGGATCGCCTTCGCCGCGTCCTCCACCATCCAGATCTCCGCGACGCCGAGCCGCAGGAACCCCTCGACGGCGTGCCGGCCGGAGACGTCGAGGGCGACACCGTACACGACGATCCTCTCCGGGTCGAGGGCGCGGAGCACCGTGGAGGCGTTGGGGTTCGAGAAGACGTCGAAGCGCTGCTTCAGCAGGAAGACCTCTCCGTCGTGGTCGCGCACCTGCGCGGCCAGCACCGGGCAGGGGATCGGATTCGAGGGGACCCAGAGGGGGTTCTCGGGGGCGGTCGCGGGGATCTTGGCCGCCCCCGGCGTGCCCGCGACGCAGTGCGGCGGGCACCTCTCCCGCCCGTACGGCGCCGGCTCGCCCTCGTCGCCGGGCTCGCGATGGGTCACGGAGCCCGCCCTCTCGACGCCCATGCGGCGCGCGTGGAACGTGAGGCGCTCGAGGTTCGGCACGATCGTCTCCGCCCCAGGCACGTACATCGCCCCCGACGGCGCCATGAAGTCCACCTGCGTGTCCGCGTCCCAGAAGAGCGTTCGAACCATCGCGTTCGCCCTCCGGGCCGGGGGGCTTACCCCCCCTGCGCCTCCAGCCATCGCTCGCAGTCGATCGCCGCCCGGCACCCGGCCCCGGCGGCGGTGATCGCCTGGCGGTACGTGTGGTCGTGCACGTCGCCCGCGGCGAAGACGCCGTCGACGCTCGTGTACGACGATCCGCCGTGCACCTCGAGGTATCCCGCGGCGTCCGCCGGGAGGACGCCCCGGAAGGCGGCCGTGTTCGGGACGTGGCCGATCGCGACGAAGAACCCCGCGCAGGGGCGCGTCGAGACCGCGCCGGTCTCGACGTTCCGGACCCGGACCTCCGTGACCTTCCGGCCGTCGCCCGCGACGCCCTCCACGACGGAGCTCCACACGACCTCGATCTTGGGGCTCCGGAGGACGCGCTCCGCCATGATCTTCGACGCGCGGAACGCGTCCCGGCGGTGGATCACGCTCACGCGGGACCCGTAGCGGGCGAGGAACAGCGCCTCCTCCAGCGCCGAGTCCCCGCCGCCGACCACCACGATCTCCTTGCCGCGGAAGAAGAACCCGTCGCACGTCGCGCAGTAGGAGACCCCCCGTCCTGCGTACTCCTTCTCCCCCTCGACCCCGAGCGGGCGCGGGGAGGCGCCCGTCGCCACGATCACCGCCCGCGCCCGGAGCTCCCGCTCGTCGGTCCAGACCGCGAACGGCCTCGAGGAGAAGTCGGCCCTCACGACGTCGCCGGGGACGAAGGCCGCGCCGAAGCGCTCCGCCTGCTTCCGGAACCGGTCCATCAGCTCGGGGCCCTGGATCCCCTCGGGGAAGCCGGGGTAGTTCTCCACGTCCGTCGTGTTCACGAGCTGGCCGCCGGCGAGCAGCCCTTCCACGACGACGGGCTCGAGGCCCGCGCGCGCGCAGTAGATCGCGGCGGTCAGCCCCGCCGGTCCCGAGCCGACGATCACGACGTGGTGCAGGTCCACCGTCCCCTCCCCTCGCTCACTCGAGCTGCATTCCGCGCGGGATCACGACGACCCCGCCGACCGTGACCATGTACCGCTCCCGGTCCTCCTCCGGATCCTCGCCGATCACGAGCCCGGGGGGCACCCTCACGTCCTTGTCGAGGATCGCCCGGCGCACGCGCGCGTGGCGCCCGATCTCGACCCCGTCCATCAGCACGCTGTCCGCGACGCGGGCGTACGAGTTGACCCTCACCCTCGGTCCCAGGACCGACCGCTCGACGCGGCCCCCGCTGACGATGACCCCGCCGCTCACGATCGAGTCGAGGAGGAGCCCGATCCTCCCCCCCGGCTCCTCCTGGGCGAAGACGGTCTTCGCCGGGGGGAGCTGAAGCGGGACCGTCCGGAGCGGCCATTCGCGGTCGTAGAGGTTGAACACCGGGTCCACGGCGACCAGGTCCATGCTGGCCTCGTAGTAGGCGTCGAGCGTCCCGATGTCCCGCCAGTAGGCCGTCTCCTTCCGGTTCTCGTCCACGAACGGGTACGCGAAGAGCTTCCCCGTCCCGACGAGGGCCGGGAGGACGTCGTGGCCGAAGTCGTGGCGGGTCTCCCTCCGGGCGTCGGAGCACAGCGCGCGCACCAGCGCCTCGGTCTCGAAGCAGTAGACCCCCATGTTCACGAGGGCGTGGCCGGGCCGGCCGGGGATCGGCTGCGGGTCGGCCGGCTTCTCCGTGAACGAGACGATCCGCCAGCTCTCGTCCACGCCGAGGACGCCGAACGCGGAGGCCTGCTCGATCGGCACGACGACCGCGCCGGCGGTGGCGATCGCCCCCTTCAGGCCGTGGAACTCCAGCATCCGGCAGTAGTCCATCTTGTACACGTGGTCGCCGGACAGGATGACCACCTTCTCGGGCCGCTCCTGCTCGAGGAGGTAGATGTTCTGGTAGACCGCGTCGGCGGTCCCGGCGTACCAGCGCTGCCCCACGCGCAGCTGCGGCGGCACCGTGTAGACCCACTCGCCCAGCTCGGCCGACAGGATCGGGTCCCACCCCTGCTGGATGTGCCGCTCGAGGCTGCCCGACTTGTACTGCGTCAGGACGAAGATCTTCCGGAGCCCGGAGTTCAGGCAGTTCGAGAGGGTGAAGTCGATGATCCGGTAGTTCCCACCGAAGGGGACCGCGGGCTTCCCCCGGTCCCGCGTCAGGGGGTAGAGCCGCTCCCCCTGGCCGCCCGCGAGGACCAGGGCGAGCACGTCCTCGAAGATCGCCTTCCGTCGCAAGGTCCGCCTCCCTTCCGGGCGCTACGGCTTCGCGGGGGGCCCGCCCGGACACCCCTCGAGCAGCTCCCGGACCTTCGTCCTGAGCTCCGTGGTGTCCGCGCTCTTGATGATGTACGCGTCGGCGGCCCAGCTCATGAAGTTGTCCTTGTACGACGAGTACGCGGAGTTGAGCACCACCGGGATCTTCGGGTGCCTCTCCAGGATCCGGCCCATCGCCTCGAGCCCGTCCATCCCCGGCATCCGGATGTCCAGGACGACGAGATCGGGGGACTCGCGCTCGATCGCCTCGAGCCCCTCGACCGCGTTCGCCGCCATCACGACCGTGTGGCCGTCCTGCTCGATGTCGTGCTTGTAGAGAAGGCGCAGGTTCTTCTCGTCCTCAACCACCAGGATTTTCGCCATCGCCCGGTTCCTCCTCGACGGCCGGCAGCCGGAAGTAGACGGTCGTACCCGAGCCGACCTGGCTCTCGACGTGGATCTCACCCCCGTGGTCGCTCAGGATCTGGCTCGCGATCGTCAGCCCGAGCCCCGATCCCGTCGCCTTCGTGGTGAAGAACGGCTCGAAGATCTTGCCGCGGATGTCGGCCTGGATGCCGACGCCGGTGTCCTCGACGGCCATCTCCACCCCGCCCGGGACCTCCCGCACGCGGATCGTCAGGCTCCCGCCGTGCGGCATCGCGTGGACCGCGTTGCGCATCACGTTGACGAGGGCCTGGAAGAGCTGGTTGCGGTCCGCGGCCGCCGGCGGGGCGTCGGCGTCCGCCTGGATGCGTCCGACCACCCCCGCCTCGTCGATCTCCCACCGGAGGAGGTCGAGCGCCTCGGACCCGAGCTGCCCCAGGTTCACCTTCCCGATCCGTGGCGCCACCGGCCGGGAGTAGTCGAGCACCTCGCGGACGATCGTCTCGAGGCGCCGCACCTCGTCCACGATGATCTGGATCGACTCGCGCTTCGCGTCCTGCTGGGGAACCTCCCGCAGGAGCGACCGCGCGAAGCCGCCGATCGCGACCAGGGGGTTCCGGATCTCGTGGACGACGCGCGCCGCCATCTCGCCGACCGCCGAGAGCCGCTCGGTCCGGAGCAGCCGCTCCTGGTTGCCGCGGATCTCCTGCGTGGCGCGCTCGAGGGACTGCACCTGCGTCTCGAGCTCCCCGATCAGCCGGGCCCGCTCGATGGCGAGGCCGGCCTGCATCCCCAGGAGCTCGAGGACGCCGACGTCGGAGTCTTCGATCGGCCGCAGCGTGATCGCGTTGTCCGCGAGGAGGAGCCCCACCGGCTTCCCCTCGGCCACCAGCGGGACCGCCACGAAGTCCCGCACGCCGAGGCGCTCCAGGATGCCGGGGTGGACCGGACGGCCGGAGGGCATCTCGCGCCCCGCCTGCACGCGCACGGTGGAGGGGGAATGGAGGGCGCGGATGAGGAAGTGCTCGCCGTCGGGGAGCCGCGCCGCGAGCTCCCGCACGATCTCGTTGACCCGGCTGCTCTGCCGCTCCGCGAACGGCTCGTACTCGCGGAGCATCCGCCGCAGGCTCGGGCGCGTCCTCGCGAGCTCGTCCCAGATGCGGTGGGCCTCGTCGGGGTCCGAGGGGCCGATCGCGACGCGGCCGCGGAGCTCCATCCTCTTCTCGTCGGCGAGCAGCAGGAACGCGCGGTTGAACTGCAGCCCCTCGCCGGCCGTCGCGCCGACGAGGATCGCCCGCAGGATCTCCGAGAGGCCCATCGCCGACTGCAGCGCCTCGGCGATCTCGCGGATGATCGAGAGCTGCGCGACGCGGCGCTCGAGGTCCCGCTCGAGCTCCTTCGACCCGGTCAGGTCCAGGACGAGGTAGAACGCCCCCTCGGGCTCGCCGTCGGGGGTCAGGAGGTCGGTCCTCGTCACCATCACGCGCAGGGGCTGGCCCGCCGCGCCGCGGTGCCTGGCCTCGTAGCGGATCGTCAGCCGCTCCGGGATCGCCTCGGGCTCGACGAGGAGCGTCTCTCCCACGACCTCGGTCCACGGGCTGCCGACCGCGTCCTCGCCCGACCGGCCGTACAGCGCCGCCGCCCCCCGGTTCCAGGCGCGCACCGATCCGCCCGCGTCGACGAGCACGACCGGAACCGACCAGCCCGCGATCAGGCGGACCAGGTCCATCGTGCCGCTGTGGAAGAACGAGCTGAGCCCCTCGGCCCCCCGGATCTCCCGCGTCAGCTCGATCCAGAAGCGCTCGCTCCCCCCGCCGCCGCCGACGGCCGCGACCTGGACCTCGTAGACGCGGGGGGCTCCCCCCTCGCGGACGGTCCGCAGGATCCGGCGGACCTGCCCCTCCTCCGCGGCCACGGAGAGGAGGCACGGGTCGCAGGGCTCGTCGCTGCGGGCGAAGACCTCCTTGCACGTCTTTCCGACCGCCTCCGCCGCGGTGCAGCAGGGAAGGAGCCCGGTCGCCCACACGACGCGCCGGTCGCCGCCGAAGATCGCGGCGCCGAGCCTCCCCAGGTCGAAGACCCGGCGCACGAGGTCCTCGCACGGGAACGGCAGCGCGCCGTGGCTCCCCGTCTCGCCGCCCATCGGATCCCCGCCCTCCTTCAAGACGCGCGCGGCGCCGCCACGGCCTCGGCGTCCCGGTCGGCCAGGGCCTCCCGGTACACCTCCTCGTAGCGGCCCGCCGAGCGCTCCCAGGAAAAGTCCGCCGCCATCCCCCGCAGGACGAGCGCGCGCCACAGGCCCCGATCGCGCCAGATCCTGACGGCCCGCCGCACGGTCTTGAGCAGCTCCGCCGGCTCGTAGGCACGGAACACGAAGCCGTTCGCCCGCTCGGGGTCCTCGTCGAGGTCCACGACCGTGTCGGCCAGGCCGCCGACCGCCCGGACGAGCGGGACCGCCCCGTAGCGGAGGCTGTACATCTGGTTCAGGCCGCACGGCTCGTACCGGGAGGGCATCAGGAACATGTCGGCCCCTCCCTCGATCCGATGCGCCAGCTCCTCCTCGTGGCCGGTGCGGAACGCCATCCGCCCCGGCCTGCGCCTCGCGGCCTCCCGCAGCGCGCTCTCGTACCTCTCGTCCCCCGACCCGAGGATCACCATCTGGACGCCGTCGTCGAGGATCCGGTCGAGGACCGGGAGGAGGATGTCGATCCCCTTCTGGGACGCGAGCCGCGTGACCATCCCGACGAGGGGGGCGCGCGGCCGGGAATCGTCGAGGCCGAGCTCGCGCCGGAGCGCGGCCGCGACCTTCCCCTTCCCCGCGAGGCTCTCCGGACCGTAGCGGAACGGGAGGTGCGGGTCGCTCCCGGGGTCCCAGACGGAGCCGTCGATCCCGTTCAGGATCCCCGAGAGCCGGTCTGCCCGCCCGGCGAGCACCCCCTCGAGGCCGGCCCCGAACTCCCCGCTCGCGCGGATCTCCTCGGCGTAGCGCGGCGACACCGTCGTCAGCCGGTCGGAGGCCACGATTCCCATCTTCATCAGGTTGACCTGGCCGTGGAACTCGATCGGCCCGGCGGCGTACTCGAGGCCGCGCGGCAGCCCGGACAGCTCGGCCCACGACGGCGGCTCGATCCCCTGGTAGCCGAGGTTGTGGATCGTGAAGACCGTCGCCGGGCGGCGCGCCAGCCGCCCGGGGAGCTTCGCCCACCGGAGGAGCGCCGGCACGAGCGCCGTCTGGTGGTCGTGGGCGTGCACCACGTCGGGGACCCATCCGTCCGAGCCGACGGCCGCGTGCACCGCGCGGCAGAAGATCGCCCACCGGAGCCCGTTGTCCTCGTAGGGTCTCCGCGTTGCGGGATCCAGATAGATGCCGGGACGGTCGAAGGTGTCGTGGGCGACGAGATCGACCGGCGACGGGAGGTCCTCTCCCTCGACCCGGACGACGCGCGCGGACACGCGGCCGTGGCGGACCACGAACGACACCTCGCGGGTCCCGGTCTCGCGGAGCCCCGGCGGGACTCGCTCGACGAGGTCGCGGTAGCGGGGGATCGCGGAGCGGACGTCGTGGCCGATCCGGCCGAGGGCTCCCGCGAGCGACCCGACCATGTCGGCGAGCCCGCCCACCTTCGCGAGCGGCCAGAGCTCGGCGGTGACCATCAGGACGCGCATCGCGCGCTCCCCCTCACAGGATCGCCTCCCGCAGGAACGCCGCCGCCTCCTCGGGCGACGTGGGGTTGATGTAGAAGCCGGTCCCCCATTCGAACCCGGCCACGCGGGTCAGGCGCGGGAGGATCTCGATGTGCCAGTGGAAGTCGAAGGGGAGCGTGTCCCAGTAGTTCCTCCGCCGGACGACGGTGTCGGTGTTTGGAGAGGTGTGGAACACGAAGTTGTAGGGGGGATCCCGCAGGACCGACTTGAGCCTCCCGAGCAGGTCCTGGAGGCACCGGGCCAGCGCGGCGAGCACCGGGCGGGGCTCCTCCGCGAACGAGTGCCGGTGGCGCCGCGGGATCACCATCGTCTCGAACGGGAAGCGCGAGGCGTAAGGGGCGAGCACGACGAAGTGCTCGTCCAGCATCACGACGCGCTCGCGGGCCTCGATCTCGTCCCTCAGGAGATCGCAGTAGATGCAGCGCTCCTTGACGTGGTAGTGCTGCCTCGCCGACTCGAGCTCGACCGAGATCTCGCGCGGGGTCACCGGCGTGGAGATGATCTGGAGGTGCGGGTGCGCGAGGGCCGCTCCCGCGGCGACGCCGTGATTCTTGAACAGGAGCGAGTACTTGAACCGCGCGTCGCGCGCCAGGTCCCGCAGCCGGTCCTGGCAGAGGGCCAGGACCCGCTCGAGGTGCGCGGGGTCCATGTCCGCGAGGTGCTCGTCGTGCTTCGGCGACTCGACGATCACCTCGTGGGCGCCGATCCCCCGCATCCGGTCGTACATCCCGACGCCCCGCCGGTCGATCTCCCCCTCGATCGTCAGCGCCGGGTACTTGTTGGGGAACACCCGCGACTCCCATCCGGGCCCGTTCGGCGGCGAGCCGTGGGGACGGATCGCCGTGATCTCGGGGGGCGTCTTGTCCTCGCTGCCGGGGCAGAACGGGCAGAACTTGGGCTCCGGGTACGGGCTGGGCGGCAGGAGGAAGTCCTCCGGCCTCCGGCTCCTCTCGGTCGCGATGATGACCCAGCGCTTCGACAGCGGGTCGTGCCTGAGCTCCGACATCCGCGCTCTCCTTCCTATCCGAACAGGGTCGCCGCGAGGTCGATCAGGTCCCCGCCGACCGTCTTGAGCTCGGCGACCGCCTCGCCCAGGGGCGTGGGCTCGAAGCGCCCGCCCCGGAGCGCCGCCATCATGCCGAACTTCCCCTCCTCGACCATGTCCGCCGCGAGCAGCCCGTACCGGGTCGCGAGCCAGCGGTCGTACGCGGTCGGCGTCCCCCCGCGCTGGACGTGGCCGAGCAGGACCGACCGGGTCTCGTAGCCGGTGCGCTTCTCGATCTCCCTGGCGATCCTCTCGCCGATCCCGCCGAGGAGGACGTGCCCGAACGCGTCCTTCGCCGCGTCCTTCGTCACGGCCCCCTCGGGAAGGACGGCCCCCTCGGCGACCACGACGATGCCGAAGCGCTTCCCGCGGTCGCGGCGGCGGCGGAGCGCCTCGCAGACGGCGTCCATGTCGATCGGGCGCTCCGGGACCAGGACGAAGTCCGCGCCGCCGGCGATCCCCGCGTGGAGGGCGATCCAGCCGGCGTGGCGGCCCATCACCTCCACGACGATCGTGCGATCGTGCGACTCGGCGGTCGAGTGGAGCCGGTCGATCGCCTCGACGGCGATCGAGACGGCCGTGTCGAAGCCGAACGTGACCTCGGTGCCGGACAGGTCGTTGTCGATCGTCTTCGGAACGCCGACCACCGGGTACCCCGCGGCGGAGAGCTTCGCGGCGACGCCGAGCGTGTCCTCCCCCCCGACCGCGACGAGCGCGTCGAGGCCGAGGCTCCGGAAGCTCTCCTCGACCTTGCGGAGGTCCTCCGGCTTCTTGTACGGGTTCGTCCGGCTCGTGCCCAGGATCGTCCCGCCGCGGTGCAGGATCCCGGAGACGGCCTCCAGGTCGAGGGGCACGGTGTCGGCCGTGATCATCCCCTTCCAGCCCCTGCGGATCCCGATCACGCGGTGCCCCCGCGCCATCGATCGCCGGACCACCGCGCGGATCACCGCGTTCAGCCCCTGGCAGTCGCCGCCGCCCGTCAGGATCCCGATCGTCTTCATGCGTCTCTCCCCCGTCGCGTCCATCGTCACACCGTCCAATCGAAACGGGAAGGATCCTCCTCCGGGGGCGGGACCGTCAACGCCCCCTCCGCCGGCAGGCGCTGCGTCGCGCCGGGCCCGCAGTCCACCTCGACCTGGAACCGGACCGCTCCCCCGTCGCGGGCCAGGAGGGAGAGCGGGACCGCCGCCTCCACGACGCGATCCACCGCCACCCGGATCTCGCCGCCGGGGGTGGCGCCGGCCTCGGGAATGGCCACCCGCACCGTCCGGGCCGCGTCCCCCGGGACCCTGAGGACCAGCGATCCCCCGGCCAGCGAGGCGCTCGCCGGGGCCTCGAACGGGTCGAGCCTCAGGTAGAGCCACTCGCCGTCGCGGCCGAAGCGCACCTCGCGGACGAGGCGGGCGGACGACTGCATCGTTCCCGAGACCGCCACCGCCCTGCCCGCCGGGAGCCACTCGAAGTAGTCGGTGATCCTGCCGTCGATCGTCGCGCGGAGCGCTCCCGTCGGGGGCTCGAAGCCGCGCGAGGAGCGCCGCCGGATCGGATCGGTGAGGGCCGCCGGGGGGACGAGCCCGCCCAGGTGCCAGGCCGCGCGCAGCTTGCGACGGAACCCCGCGTCGAACTCCGCGGCGTGGGCGGTCGGGTGGTCGTCGCCGAACCACCAGAACCAGTCGCTCCCCTCCGCGGCGAAGACCGCCCTCCACGCCGGGTCCGCGAAGTCGGGCGCGCCCCGCGCCTTCGCGACGGCCGCCCGGGTCTCCGCCAGGAGGTCCCACGCCCGGTTCTTCTCGGGGTGGCCCACCCAGGTGGCGAGGTTCCTCCCGATCCACGAGCCCGCGACGACGCGGGGGAGCGGCCTCGCGGCCGAGGGATCGGCCGCCTCCGAGGCCGTCCGGGTCCGGATCCAGGGCTCCGACTCGAGCGCCGCGTGGAGGGACTCGAGAAACACCTGCCCGTTGTCCGGGTAGTACTCCCACGCGTTCTCGCCGTCGAGGATCACCGACACCGTGTAGGGGCCGTCCTCCGGCGGGAGCGTCTCGCGGACGTGCCGGAGGCGCCCGAGGAAGTCCTCGACCGCGGCCCTCGCCGGCCAGGCGGAGTACACGAAGCCGATCCGGTCGGACAGGTCGTGGTCGCGGAACAGCAGGACCGGCCCGTCCTCGAAGCGCCACGGCCTGTAGAGCAGCGAGCCGCGCAGCGCCTCGGCGCGGTCGGGAGGGAACTCCTGCCCCAGGGAGCCGAACAACACGTCCTCGTCGCTCGCGGCCCAGCGGTAGCCCGCCGCCCGCAGGAGGCGAAGCGCTGCCCCCGAGACGGCCCCCTCGGAGGGCCAGCCCCCCGCGGCCTCACGCCCGAACTCCCGCGCGAAGGCCCGCTTCCCCTCCCGGAGCTGGATCTCCGCGTCGTCCGCGTGCGCGAACGCCGCCGCGGGGAGCCGGATGCCCGGGAGCGCCTCGCGGGCGGAGCCGACGTCGCAGAGCAGCGGCAGGATCGGGTGATAGTACGGGGTGACGGAGAACTCCACGTTGCCGGCGTCCGCGAGGCGGCGCCAGGCAGGGAGCACCCCGCGCAGGAACTCCCGCTGGATGCCGAGCAGCAGGTGCTTGTCCTCCTCCGTGTAGCGCTGCCCCTTCTCGCGGAGCGCCCGGACCCGCGGGTCGGACTGCAGCGCCGGCCCGCACCAGACCAGGTGGAAGAGCACCTCGAGGTCCCGGATCGCCGCCTCGTCGAAGCGGTTCACGACCGCCATCGGCAGGTCCTCGAGGCCGTGGTCGCCGCGGAGCGCGGCGAGCTCGTGGACGCGCCGCATCCCCCGGGCGAGCGTGTCGCGGTTGAACGAGAAGAACTGCGCGACGACGAACCGCCGCTCGTCCGCCGAGAGGCTCGACGCCGGCCGCTCGCTCACGGCTAGGAACGGGTCGGGCGGGGCGCTCCCGTCCGCGAGGGCGCGGAGCTGCTCGAGGAGCGAGGGGACCACGTTGATCGTCGCGCGGACCCGAGGATGGCGCTCGAGGTAGCGGGCGACGTCGACGTAGTCCTTCAGCGCGTGCAGGCGGGTCCAGGGCATCGAGGCGGCGCCGGTCCCGGCGTCCAGGTAGTCCGGCTGGTGGAAATGCCACAGGAGGACCAGGCGGAGCGGAGGCTTCTCGGACGGCATCGACCGGAACCCGTGGGGCGCCTGGCTCGTCGGCTCGCCGCGGAAGTCTTGGCCTCCCAATGCGTTGGACGACGGCCCGCGGCGCCTCCCGCGCCGTTCCGGGCGCCCTCGCCGGAAACTTCGCGGAGAGCGCGATTATACTCCGCGCAGCGGGCGGCACGGCGTGCGGGAGCAGGAGGGACTCCGGTGCCGACGAGAAGGAGCCCGAGGGAGCGGGAGATCCGGGCGATCCCGAAGGTCGAGCTGCACCAGCACGTGGACGGCTCGATCCCGCTCCGGACCTCCTGGTCGCTGATGACGCGGCACGGGCTGAACCCCGTCCCGACCCTCCGCGAGATGCGCCGTCTCCTGCAGGTGCAGGCCGACGAGAGCGGCTCGCTCCTCGACTACCTGGACAAGTTCCACTTCCCCCTCTGGATCACGCAGTTCTACGAGAACATCCAGCGGGTCACGAGGGACATCGTCGAGGAGGCGTACGGTCACGGCGTGCGGATCCTCGAGCTGCGCTACTCCCCGGCGATCCACACGTTCGCCGGTCTCTCCCTGCGGCAGGCGATCCGGGCCGTGCTCTCGGGGATGAACGGCGCCGCGCGGCGGCACCCGGACCTGGAGGTGGGGCTGATCGTCATCTCGATGCGGCAGCACGGCCCGCACATCGCGAAGATCGTCGCGCGGCAGGCGATCGCCGAGGCCCAGCATCTCCACGAGCGCACCGGGGTCGTCGGGTTCGACCTCGCCGGGGCCGAGCGGGGAAGCCCCCCGGGCCTCTTCCGCGAGGCCTACGAGATCGCCCGGAAGGGGGGGCTGGGCGTCACGGTCCACGCGGGCGAGGACGAGGGGCCCGACCGGATCTGGGAGGCGATCGACTCCCTCGGCGCGGACCGGATCGGGCACGGCTGCGCCGCCGTCCTGGATCGCGCCCTCCTGAGGCGTCTCGCGAGGGACCGCCTCCTCGTCGAGTGCTGCATCACGTCGAACCGCCAGACGCGCGCGGTCCGCCCGGAGGACGTCCACCCGATCTTCACCTTCCTGGAGAAGGGCATCCCGGTAGCCGTCTGCACCGACAACACGACGGTCAGCGGAACCGATCAGACCCGCGAGAACGCGCTCCTGCTCGAGCGTCTCTCGCTCTCCGGGATCGAGGCGATCCATCGCGAGGCCGCGGCGCACAGCTTCGTCCGCCGCGTCCCCGCCTTCACGGAGCGGCGGGGGCAGATCGCGGGCCGGCCGGCCCGGCCACGACCTCCTCGCCGGAGGAGCGGACGATGAGCTCCGCGCGGCACCCGAGGAACGTCGAGCACATCCTCGACCACCAGATGCTCCAGTGGGACCTGAGGCGGCGGATCGCCGAGGAGGACGGCGGGGCCGGCCGCGGGAGGGCGACGCGCGCCGAGGGGCCGTGGATCTCCATCTCGAAGCAGGCCGGGGCGGAATCGGAGGGGATCGCGGAGATCCTCGGCAAGAGCCTCGGCTGGCAGGTTTTCGACCGGGAGCTCGTCGAGGCGATCGCGCGGGAGACCAGCACGCGGGAGCGGGTGCTCTCCCGCCTCGACGAGAGGGCGGTGGGACGGTTCGACGAGTGGCTCGCCCAGCTCATCGTCCCGGGCCAGCAGCCGCAGGTCTCCTACCTGCAGCAGATGGCCCGCGTGATCTGGGCCCTGGCGAAGCACGGGGGCGTGATCCTCCTCGGCCGCGGGGCGAACTGGTTCCTGGACGCCCGGCACGGGCTCCGCGTCCGGATCGTCGCGCCGCACGACGTGCGCGTGGCGAGGATCGCGGCGCAGGAGGCGCTCACGCCGAAGGAGGCGGAGCGCAGGGTCCGGTCGGCCGACGCCTCGACGGCCGCCTTCATCCGCCAGGTCTACCGCCGGGACATCGACGACCCGCTGGGCTACGACCTGGTGGTCAACACCGGCTCCCTCGAGCGGGAGGTCGCGGCCGAGGCGATCCTCGGCGCCGCCAGGAGCAAGCTCGGCGAGCTGCGGGGCTGACCGGGACCCCGGCCGTCAGAGCTTCCGGACGAGCGGCCCGCCGGATGCCGCCGCGACCCCCTTCGCCCGGTTCTCCCCGTCCACGAACGCGAGGAACGAGTACTTGCCGTAGTGGACGAGCTTCCTGCCCGCCGCGCGCACGGCGTCCGCCGAGAGGCCGAGGAAGAGGCCGACGCCCCGCGCCGGCTCCCCTCTCTTGCGCCCGACCGCGAGGAGCGCCGCCCCGGCGTCCGCATACTCCACGCCCTGCACGACGAAGCGATCGCCCGCGGCCGACACCTCGGCGGGAAGCCCCGCGAGCAGTCGTTCGAATGCCTCTCCCCGGGGCATCCCGAGCAGGAGCACCGACCGGCCCGAGAGAGACTCGGCCGCCGCCTTCGAGGCGTCGACGACCTCCCCTTCGCCGGTCCGGGTCAGCGTCCCCGCCATCTCGCGGTAGGCGGCGACCGTGGCGGCTTCCGCGCCGTCGTCCACGACGAGGAGGGTCCTCGGGTCCCCGAGGAGCAGAGAGAGCACGGGCGGCATCTCCGCCGGGTCGAGGCGCCGGAAGACGTCCTGGTCCGGGTCCGCCACGAGACGGTCGGGACGGAACGGGAGCTGCGCGGAGAAGCTCGTCGATCCCCCCTCGACCTCGACCGTCCTCGTCGCCGTCTTCCCCTCTCCTTCGAACGCGAGCGGCACGAGCAGCCTCCAGGCGCCGTCCTTCTGCCGCACCTCGCCGCGCACGATCCATTCGCGTCCGCCCTCGGAAAGCGAGACGTCCCCGAGCGAGAGCGACGGCGCGCCCGGCCTCGGGACCCACTGCTCGAAGAACCAGCCGAGGTCCTCGCCCGCCTCCTTCGAGAACTCCTTCCTCCACGTCCCCCAGGAGACGGGACGGTACAGGAAGTCGCGATAGACGCGCCGGAGCACGGCGTCGAACCGCTCGCGGCCGAGCCGCCGCTCGAGCATGTGGAAGACCATCATCGACTTCCCGTAGCCGATCGAGCGCGTCGCCGGGGTCGAGCGCTCGGTGAACTGCGAGAGCGGCAGGTCGCGCCCGGGCTCCGAGACGTAGTTCGTGTAGTCGCGCGCCGTCTCGCGCCGGTACTCCGCGGCGGCCGCGGGAGACTCCATCGCCTTGTACCGGTAGTCGGCGGAGTAGGTCGTCAGCCCCTCGCACCAGTTTCCGCCCCTCTCGTCCACGAAAACCCCGTTCCCCCACCAGTTGTGCGCCACCTCGTGCCCGAGCGACGTCCCGAGGATGAACGGGAGCTTCATCACCTCGCGGCCGAGGAGCGTGTACCCCGGCATCCCGTACCCGGTCGGGAAGAAGTTCTCGACGACCGTGAACCGGTCGTAGGCGTACGGGCCGAGCCAGGACGAGTAGAGATCCAGGTATCTCTCGACCGCCGCGAGGTACGGCTCCGCCAGGTCGGCGTCCTCGGGGAACAGGTACGCGGCGACCGCGATCCCGCCGTGGTCGCGCTCGAACCGCTTCCAGCGGCCGGCGGCGAGATTCAGCCCGTCCTTCGGCCAGCGCCCCTCGAAGACGGTCCGCGTGCCGGACTCGCTCTCCTCGCGAACGGCACGGCTCCCCTCGACCATCGCCTCCCAGCCCGGAGGGAGCCGCACCTCGACCCTTGAGCGGTCGAAGGAAGCGCCTCCGACCGGCCTCGGATACCACGCGGCCGAGGAGGACAGGAACGCTCCCTCGGCCTGGATCGTCCCCTCGGTCTGGTCGGCGATCCGCTCGCGCGAGAATCGTGCGACCGCGGGCGGCTCGTGGATCGTCCCGGCGTAGCGGAACACCACGCGGCGAAGCTCGCCCTCCTTCCCGTCGAGCCGCACGACGACCGCCGGTTTCTTTCGATCCGCGGGAGCGGGCTCCATCCGGAACGGCGCGCCCGCGCCGTCTTCCTCGACCGCCGAGACCGCGAGCCCCGGATGCAGCTCCAAGGCGATCTCGCCGGATCCGGGGACCGCGACGTCGAGCGCCGCCGTCGCCTCGATCCGGTGCGCCTCGGGGTCGATCCGGACCTCGAGGTCGAGACCCCTGCCGGCCCCCTTCGCCTGCGAACCCGCGAACCCCGCGGCCGGAACCGCGAGGAGAGCGCACAGCACGAACACGCGACGCATCTCGAGCCTCCTTCGACCCCGGTAGTGCACCAGCGAATCCTCGGGCCATCGTTCCCGTTCACAACGCCTCGCACGGCAACGACTGGCCCTGCCGTGCCTGCGTCGAACTCGTCGTCGAGCAGCGGGGCGGGAGAATGCACCTGCCTGTCGTCGCTCTTCGACGCGCCGCGTGACGACCGGAATCCCCGCGTAGGAACCACGGCATTCCTCGGGGGGCCGTGTGCCTGCTTCGCGATTCCGGGCCTCTCGAGCGCGACGCGCAGCCCGTCCGCGCCTGCCGCGATCCTCCACCGGCCGAACCCACAAGCATCCGCTGCGCGGCAACGATCTTACCGTCCGTACGGAGGCGATTGCCCGCCGGGATTTTTCGAAAACCCCTTGACATCTGAAATCTTGGTGATATCATTCCGATGTCAACCAAGGAGGTTCGCCATGATCCGTGAAGTTCGCAGGGACGCCATCCCGGGAATCCCGGTGCTGATCCTCTTCTTCCTCGCCCTTCTCGGCTCCATCGCCTGGCTGATCTCGGCCGGCATCCGGAACTCCGGCGCCGAGGGGATCGCCGCGGGCCTCTGCGCCGTGATCTCCATCGTCGTGCTCCTCGGCGTGTTCACGGTCCACCCGAATCAGGGCCGGGTGATGCAGCTGTTCGGCTCGTACCGCGGCACGGCACACGAGACGGGCCTGCGGTGGGCGAATCCGTTCTACACGAAGAAGCCGATCTCGCTCCGCGTGCGGAACTTCGAGACCGCCAAGCTCAAGGTCAACGACCGGCGCGGCAACCCGGTCGAGATCGCGACCGTCGTCGTCTGGAAGGTCGTGGACACCGCCGAGGCGGCGTTCCAGGTGGACAACTACGAGAACTTCGTGCACGTCCAGAGCGAAGCGGCGCTCCGGAACCTCGCGACCGGCTACCCGTACGACGCCCACCGCGAGGGGGAGACCGCCCTCTCGAGCCACACCGCGGAGATCTCGGCGCAGCTCAAGGTCGAGATCCAGGAGCGCCTCGCCCAGGCGGGCGTCGAGGTGATCGAGACGAGGATCAGCCACCTCGCGTACTCGCCGGAGATCGCCGCAGCAATGCTGCGGCGCCAGCAGGCCGCCGCGGTCGTCGCCGCACGGCAGACGATCGTCGAGGGGGCCGTCGGCATGGTCGAGACCGCCCTCGACATGCTGGCCGCGAAGAACGTGATCACGCTCGACGAGGAGCGCAAGGCCGCGATGGTCAGCAACCTGCTGGTCGTCCTCTGCAGCGAGCAGAATACGCAGCCGGTGGTCAACACCGGGACGATCTATCAATAGGCGCCCGGAGAGCGGCCCATGGCAGAGCGGAAGGCGTTCCTGCTGCGAATCGACCCGAAGCTCCACGACGCCCTCGCGCGCTGGGCCTCGGACGATCTCCGGAGCCTGAACGGCCAGATCGAGTTCCTGCTCCGCAGGGCCCTCGCCGAGCGGGGGCGTCTCCCGGGCCGTCTCGAGGAGGCGCCGGAACGAGAAGGGGGCGCCGGGCCCGGAGAGCCCGGCGCGCCCGGTTCGCGGAGGACCGAACCGTGAGCGACAACGTGATCGACTGCCCGCGCTGCCGCGTCCGCATGGAGCCCGGCTACGTGCTCGACTTCTCCCACACGTCCAGCCAGAAGCGGATCAGGTGGATCGAGGGAGCCCCCGAGAAGAGGCTTTTCGGCGACTTCAGGACGCGGGGGAAGCGGCAGTTCGACGTTATGGCCCACCGCTGCCGCCTGTGCGGCTACCTGATCTGGTTCGCGCCCGATCCGAGCGGGAACGCGGGCTGACGAGACCCCGACGTTCCCGCTTCCCCCACCCCGCCGGAAGGGGTAGAATCGCCGATCGCACCGCGGGCACGGGATCGGCAAAGCCCCTGAACACGCGATCGCGCGGGGAGGAAGGGATGGATCGGCAGGCAATCGAACGGGCGAAGGAGCACTTCGGGAAGCTTCTGGAGGAGCAGATGAAGCGCATGGAGGCGCTTCGCTCCGCGCCGGACTGGGTGGACTACGCCAAGCTCGACACGATCCGGATCGGCATCCTGGGCGGGGACGGGATCGGGCCTTTCATCGCGAAGGAGTCCAAGAGGATCCTCGCCGAGCTCCTGAAGGACGAGATCTCCTCGAAGCGCGTGGTCATGGAGGACATCGAGGGGCTCACGATCGAGAACCGGGCGAAGCACGGGAAGGCCATTCCCGACGACGTGCTCGCCGAGATCAAGAAGTACCACGTGACGCTCAAGGGCCCGACGACGACGCCGCGCAAGGGCGACCCCTGGCCGAACATCGAGAGCTGCAACGTCGCCCTGCGCAAGGAGCTCGACCTCTTCGCGAACGTCCGGCCGGTGCGGGTCCCCGAGCAGGGCATCGACTGGATCTTCTTCCGCGAGAACACGGAGGACGTCTACGCGCTCGGCTCGCGCGGGATCGAGGTGGACGCGGACATCGCGATCGACTTCCGCCTGATCAGCGCCCCCGGAGCGGACCGGATCGCCCGCCTGGCCTTCGAGCACGCGAAGAAGCAGGGACGCACCAGGGTCACGTGCGTGACGAAGGCGAACGTCGTCAAGACGACGGACGGCCGGTTCCTCGAGAACTTCTACCGCATCGCGAAGGACTATCCGGGGATCCAGGCCGACGACTGGTACATCGACATCATGACGGCGAAGCTCGTGGACGAGAAGAGGCGCAGGGACTTCCAGGTGCTGTGCCTCCCCAACCTCTACGGGGACATCCTCACGGACGAGGCCGCGGAGTTCCAGGGCGGCGTCGGGACCGCCGGCTCCGCGAACATCGGCAAGCAGTACGCGATGTTCGAGGCGATCCACGGGAGCGCCCCGCGCATGGTGACCGAAGGGAGGGCGGGGCACGCCGACCCCGCGAGCATGATCCGGGCGGCCGCGATGCTCGTCGGGCACATCGGCCGTCCCGACAAGCAGCGACTGCTCGAGGCGGCCCTCGACGTGTGCGGCCAGTACGAGCGGAAGCTCGTCGTGACCGGGCGGACCGACGGCGCCTCGGGACGCGACTACGCGGAGTACGTGATGCAGACGATGAGCGACCCCCGGCTTCTCGCGCGGTGGGAGGCGTATCGCGGGGGAAAGGAATCGAAGAGGTAGAGGGTCCCTTCGGGAGAGAGGAGACGAGCATGCGGAAGAAGATCGCCCTGATCGGTGGAGGCCAGATCGGCCAGATCCTGGCCATGCTGGCGGCGCAGAGGGAGCTCGGAGACGTCGTCCTCCTGGACATCCCCCCGCTCGAGAACCCCGTAAAGGGGAAGGCGCTCGACCTGATGGAGATGGCGCCGCACGGGAACTACGACGCGAGCATCACCGGCACCAGCGACTACAAGGACATCGCGGGCGCCGACGTCGTCATCGTCACGGCGGGTAAGCCCCGCGAGGCCGGGATGACGAGGGAGGACCTCCTCGCCGTCAACATCAAGATCATCACCGACGTGGCCAACGGCGTGAAGGCGAACGCACCGAACGCGTTCTGCATCATCGTCACGAACCCGCTCGACGCGATGGTCTACGTCTTCCAGAAGGTGACCGGCTTCCCCAAGAGCCGCGTCGCCGGGATGGCGGGCGCCCTCGACACGGCGCGCTGGAGGGCCTTCATCGCGATGGAGCTGGGCGTCTCGGTGGTGGACGTCGCGGGAACCGTGCTCGGCGGCCACGGGCCGGACATGGTGCCGCTACCCCGCCTCACGACCGTCGGCGGCGTCCCGCTCGCGGACATCGTGTCGAAGGAGACGATCGAGAAGCTCGCCACCCGCACGAGGGAGGCTGGGACCGAGATCGTCAAGCTGTTCGGCAAGGGATCCGCGTTCTTCAGCCCCGCCTGGAGCGCCATCACGATGGCGGAGGCGTATCTGAAGGACAAGAAGCGGGTCATCCCCTGCGCCGCCCTGTGCGAGGGCGAGTACGGGGTGAGGAACCTCTTCATCGGCGTCCCGTGCGTGATCGGCGCGAGGGGCGTCGAGAAGATCCTGGAGATCAAGCTGACCGACGACGAGAAGGCGATGCTCGCGAAGACGGTCGCCGGCGTCACGAAGACGGTCGCGGAGACCAAGATGTAGGGGAGCGGGGCCGGGGCCTCCGCGGGCGGCGCCGCCCGCCGCGGGCTCCGGCCCCGTTTCAGTACTGCACGAGCGAGCCTTCCCTCTTCGCCTTCCGGATCGCGATCCGCGAGAAGAACAGCCCGAGCGGCAGCAGGACCAGCGTCAGGACCGCGAGATTCAGGATCTCGCCGCGGAGGTCGCGGAGCGTCTTCCCCTGCAGGAGCGAGCCCCGGACCACGTCGAGGGACCACTTGATCGGCAGGAAGTTCGACACCCACCGGATCGGGGCGGGAAGCAGCGCGGACGGGAAGAACACGTTGCCGAAGAACGTCGTGACGGCGCTCAGGAAGAAGTTGACCGGGTCCCCCCTCTTGAAATACAGGATGAACGAGGCCGAGAGGATGCCGAGCCCCGCCGAGGAGAGGAGCGTCAGGACCACGCCGAGCGCGAGCGTCCCGAGGCTCGTCGCGTAGAGCTTCACGCCGAAGACCAGCGTCGCGAACAGCAGGTAGATCGCCACCCGGATCGCCCCGAACGCGAAGTCCCACGTCGCCTCGGAGAAGATCACGATCGAGGTGGGCGTCGGCGAGACCAGCATCGCCTCGAGCGTCCCGAGCATCTGCTCCCCGCGGATCTTGGCCGAGAAGGCGTAGAGCGCGGTCGAGAAGTAGTACTGGAACGAGAGCCCGAGGAGGACCCACGGGAACGGCTCGATGCCGTCGAGCCCCTCCGTCTTCGGGTTCATCATCTTCGTGATGAAGTAGAACGCGGCGACCGAGAGGAGCATCCCCGCGACCTGCAGGAAGAACGCCAGCCGGTAGGAGACCTCCGACAGGAAGTCCCTCTGCAGGAAGGCGAGGATCTTCCGCAGGCTCCGGATCACGGCGTCGCCTCCGCCTCCGTCTCCTCCTCGAGGATCCGGGAGAAGGCCTCCTCGAGGTCGGGCTCGATCCGGTCGCAGGCGTGGACCGCCGATCCGGAGTCGAGGAGCGCCCGCAGCACGCCGTCGAGCCTTCCGTCCCGGTCGAGAGCGATCGTCACGCGCCGCAGGCCTTCCCCCTCCTCCTCCGAGAGAACCCGGCAGGGGCCGCGGAAGCCGGGAGGCCACCGGTCGACCTCCAGGCGGAACCGCCGCTCGTCCACGTCCCATCGGCGCACCTCGTCCACGGTCCCGATCCGGCGGATCTTCCCGCGGACGAGGATCGCCACCCGGTCGCACAGCGTCTCCGCCTCGTGCAGGTTGTGGGTGGCCAGGAGGACCGTCTTCCCGTCGCGCCCGTTCAGCTCCTCGCGGACGAACGACCGGAGCGACATCGCGGACGCGGGATCGAGGCTCCGCGTCGGCTCGTCCATCAGCAGGATCGGCGGGTCGTGGAGAAGCGCCCTCGCGACCGCGAGACGCTGCTTCATCCCGGAGGAGTAATCGGCGAATCGCCGGTCCGCGTCCTCGAGCATCCCCACGCGCCGCAGCAGCTCGTCGATGCGGGCCCCCATCTTCCGGCGCGGCACGTCGTAGAGGTGCGAGAAGAACCGCAGGTTCTCCCGCCCCGAGAGACGCCAGTAGAACGACCGCTCGTCGGAGTGCACCAGCCCGATCTTGGGCTTCACCCTCCCCTCGTGCACGGTGTCCTCTCCCCCGATGACCGCCCGCCCGGAGTCCGGCAGGACGAGGCACGAGAGGATCTTCAGGAGCGTCGTCTTCCCCGCCCCGTTTGGACCGAGGAGGCCGAAGATCTCGCCCGCCCGGACGCGGAGATCGACCCCCCGGAGCGCCCGGACCCGCTCGGCGCGCCGGAAGGGGTGGCGGACGAGCTCGTTCACCGGCCGCTTCTTGACGAAGGTCTTCACGACCTGGGAGGCTTCGACGACGTGCTGCACGGGGGCCCGCTCCTCGGAGCGGGGGATTGTAGCCCACACGCGGCTACTCGGCCGAGGGCGGAGGCGCCGCGGGGGAAGAGAACCACCCGGTCGGGCCGAAGCCGTCCCGCGGCTTCCAGGTCGTATCCACGACGGCGGGCCGCCACCGCACCGGGCGGAGGCCGGCGCCGCCCTCGGACCGGAAGCCCGAGGCCGGCCACCAGACCGGGTCGAGCACCGGCTCCGCCCATCGGGTGGGGCGGAACCGCGTCGCGTCCTTCCCCTCGAAGCCGTCCCTCGGGGTCCAGCGCTCCGCGCCGCTCGGAGGCCGGAAGAGCGCCGGCGGCCTCCCGAACGCCGCCAGCATCTCCCTCCTCCCGGGCGCCGGGACCTCGAGCCCGGCGAGCGTCTCCGACCCCGAGAACGTGAGGCCGGTCGGAGGCGGCGCGTCGCCTCCGGTCAGCCGCATCTCCTTCACGAGCGCCGCCGGGATGGCCATCACCGTCCCGTCCTCGCCGGCGAGCTGGTACGCGTCCCCCTTTCGCTCGACGGAGACGCCGGAGAGGACCTGCCCGTCCAGGAGGACGAGCTCCGCCCCGGCCAGCGCCGGGGCGGCGAGGGCGAGGACGGCGACGCCGAGAACCGATGCAGGAAGCGCCCCGATCCTCACGATTCGGATCTCCCCCCGGGAGGAATCATAGGTCCTCCGGGAAGCGCGTGCTAACCTCGGGCCGTGAGCGACATCGGACCACACCTCCTGGGCTGGGCGGAAGCCCACGTCCCGAACGCCGTCCGGATCGTCCTGATCCCGCTGGTCGCGTGGCTCCTTTCGAAGCTGGTGCGGAGGCTGATCCGGCGCCTCGAGCGGCTCGCGGACGACGGCGACCCCGCGACGCAGAACGAGGCCGAGCGCCGGGCCGCCACGCTGGGGCGCATCCTGCGCCAGGTCTCCGGAATCTTCCTCTGGGGGACCGCGGCGATGCTGATCCTGAGCGAGCTCGGGGTTTCGCTCGGTCCGATCCTCGCGGGCGCCGGGATCGCAGGCCTCGCGGTGGGATTCGGGGCGCAGGCGCTCGTGAAGGACGTGATCGCGGGCTTCTTCATCCTGCTGGAGAACCAGTTCCGCGTCGGCGACGTGATCGAGACCGTGGGCGTGGCGGGAGCGGTCGAGGCGATCAACCTGCGCACGACCGTGCTGCGGGACGTCGAGGGCCGCATCCACGTCGTTCCGAACGGGACGATCGCCGTGGTCACGAACCTGACCCACGGGTGGTCGCGCGCGGTCGTCGACGTCGGCGTCCCCTACGAGGAGGACACCGACCGGGTGCTCGCGGTGCTGCGCGAGGTCGGCGCCGGGATGGAGAGCGATCCGGAGTGGGCGCCGAGGCTCGCGGGAGCGTTCCAGGTTCCCGGCATCGAGCGGCTCGGCGATTCCTCGGTCGTCGTCCGGATCCTCGTGGACACGAAGCCCCTCGACCGCTTCGCCGTCGCCCGCGAGATGAGGCGCCGGGTGAAGAGGGCCTTCGACGAGGCGGGGATCTCGATCCCGTTCCCCCAGCTCACCGTGCACCTGCCGGAGCGCCCCCCCGCCCGCGGAGGCGGCTGACCGGAAGCCGCCCGGCGTCAGAGCGCGGCGAGCGCGGCGTCGTAATCCGGCTCCTGCGTGATCTCCGGGACGAGCTGGCGGTGGACGACCCGGTCCGACGCGTCGAGGACGACGACCGCCCGCGCGGCGAGGCCGGCCAGCGGGCCGTCCGCCAGGAGGACGCCGTAGTCCCTCGCGAAGTCCTTCGACCGCATCATCGAGAGCGGCACGACGCTGTCGAGCCCTTCCGCCTCGCAGAACCGGCTCGCGGCGAACGGCAGGTCCGCGGAGACGATCAGCACGACGGAGTCGCCGCGCCCCGACACCTTCTCGTTGAACTTCCTCGCGGAGGCGGCGCACACCGGCGTGTCGAGGCTCGGCACGATGTTCAGGACCTTCTTCTTGCCTGCCCACGCGGAGAGCGAGCGGTCGGCGAGGTCCTTCCCGACCAGCCGGAAGTCCGGCGCCCGGCTCCCGACGGCGGGGAGCTCCCCGTTCGTGTGGATCGGATTCCCCTTGAGCGTCACGGTGGCCATGTCGTCCGTTCCTCCGGGGCCGGAGTCCCCGGCCCGAATCCCCCGCGAAGGGCCGAAGCCTAGCACGGCGCGCGTCCAGGCGCCGTCGGCCGCCCGGCACGTTGACGCGGGACCCCGCCCGGCGTACTGTCGCCGCCCGGAACGTCCGACCGCGTCTCCAGGGCGCGAGGAGCAGGAGAGCGCGCCGTGACGGACTCCTTCTCGCCTTCCCCGGGTGTCTCGGCCGAACGGGGGCCCCATCCCCTCCTCGACCCCCGGCTGCCGAGCCGGGATCCGGCCCTCGCGCGCCTCTGGATCGCGACCTACCGGAAGGCGATCCGGGAGCCGGAGACCTGGTCCCGCATGCTCGCGGCGTACGCCCGGCCGGCGGGAGGCGACGCCCCCTCGGAGGAGGACGTGGCCCCCTTCTTCCGGGAGGCGGACCTCTACCTCGACGACCTCCTGCGGCTCGTCCCGGAGGTGCTCGCGCGGCATCTCGAGCCGCAGGCGAGGACGCGGCGCCTCAACGACATGCTCTCGCTCTTCCGCGCCGTCTTCGAGGGCCCGAGCCCGAGGATCCGCTACGAGGCCCAGCGAAAGCTCTTCCTGTCGAAGATCTTCTTCGACGTCGAGCACTGCCGCTCGATCCGCGACGGCCCGCGCCACCAGCAGCGGTTCGAGTCGCTCCTCTCGGCGGCGCTCTGGAGGGAGGCGGACGCCGGGGGAGACGTCGAGATCTGCTGCCGGCTGGAGCGCACGGCGTCGGGCGGCGACCTCCTCGAGGTGGGGGTGCCGCGGGACCGGGCGACGCGCTGCTGGCGCTTCCAGATGCGCCGCCTCCCGCCCGCCGAGGGGGAAGGCGAGGTGGACGTCTACCACTACCGGTCGCGCTTCAAGAAGGAATCGATCCCGGCCCCTCCGACGCTCGACCCGGGCGGATTCCTGCTCCTCGCCGAGGAGCCGCGCTGGCCGAGCCTGGGAGGGCGCAGCGGGTCCATCGTCAGCAAGATGATCCGGAGGGGCCTTCCGGATCCCGGCATGGTGCAGGACGTGCTCGGCGCGATGTTCATCGTCGGCGATCGAAGGCAGGCGTACTCCCTAGAGCACCGCCTCGTCGCGGCGCTCGGGGGCCCCCTTCGCTTCCGGGACCGCGTGGACACGCTGCGGGGGGAGCGCGACCGGGCCAAGCTCGACCACCGATCCTCCAGCGGATTCCGGGTCCTGAAATCGATCGTGGACATCCTCGTCGAGGACCCCTCGGCGAGCGTCCCCTACCTGTTCGCCGTCGAGATCCAGGTGTTCCCGCTCGAGGCGTACCTGAAGACCCTTCTCGACGAGAGCTTCGCGAGCCACACCGCCTACAAGAGGAGGCAGTTCCTCCGGGACCTGATCCCCGCCCTCTTCCCGCCCGAGATCTTCGGCGAGGAGACGCGGCTGCTGGGCGCGACCACCTGACCGGATCCTCCCGGGCCGTTCGCGGAGTTAGAATACGGGGCTTCCGTGAGATCGACCGTCCGAGCGCCCTGCGGGGAGCGTCGAAGGAGGAACGCCATGTCGAGCGAGAATGCGATCCGGCCCGCCCTGACCGTTTTCGGCGAGGAGGAATCCATGTTCCGCGAGGCCGTGAGGGACTTCGCCGAGAACGAGGTCCGGCCCCGGGTCGCGGCGATGGACGAGGCGGGGAAGTACGACGAGAGCCTGATCCCCAAGCTGTTCGAGATGGGCCTCATGTCGATCGAGATCCCGGATGCGCTCGGGGGAGCCGGGGGCACCTTCTTCCAGTCCATCCTGGCGGTGGAGGAGATCTCGCGCGTCGACGCCGCGGTCGGCGTGCTCGTGGACGTCCAGAACACGCTGTTCATCAACGCCCTGCTCCGCTGGGGAACCGAGGCGCAGAAGAAGGAGTTCCTCGGGGGCGCCGTCGAGGGATCGGTCTGCGCCTACGCCCTCTCGGAGGCGGGCTCGGGCTCCGACGCGTTCGCCCTCAAGACGCGCGCGACGCCGAAGGACGGCGGGTTCGTGCTCGACGGGCAGAAGCTCTGGATCACGAACGCCGGCGAGGCGAGCCAGTTCCTGGTGTTCGCGACGATCGACCCGTCCAAGGGATACAAGGGGATCACCGCCTTCCTCGTGAAGCGCGACGACGCCGGCTTCTCGGTCGGGAAGCGGGAGCACAAGCTCGGGATCCGGGCCTCCAGCACGTGCGAGCTCCTCCTCGATCAGTGCTTCGTTCCCGCCGGCCGGGTGATCGGCGAGGTCGGCAAGGGGTACAAGATCGCGATCGAGACGCTCAACGAGGGCCGGATCGGGATCGGCGCCCAGATGGTCGGCGTGGCGCAGGGGGCGCTCGACGCCGCGCGCAGGTACGCCCTCGAGCGCGAGCAGTTCGGCAAGAAGATCGCCGAGTTCCAGGGGATCCAGTTCCTGCTCGCCGACTGCGCGACCCGGCTCGAGGCGGCGCGCCTCCTCGTCTACAACGCGGCCCGCCTCAAGGAGGGAGGGCAGCCGTTCGTCAGGGAGGCGGCGATCGCCAAGCTGTTCGCGAGCGAGGCGGCGGAGAAGGTCGCGGCGTCCGCCCTAGAGGTGTTCGGCGGCTACGGGTACACGGTCGACTACCCCGCGGAGAAGTACTACCGCGACGCCAAGATCGGGAAGATCTACGAGGGGACGTCGTTCATGCAGCTCCAGACGATCGCGAAGCTGCTGCTGTCGGAGTAGGGTTGGACCTCGGGATCCGCGGCAAGGTCGCGCTCGTCACGGGCGCGAGCGAGGGGCTGGGCCTCGCCTCCGCCCGGGCGCTGGCGGGGGAAGGGGCGCAGATCGCGATCGCCGCCCGGAGGCCGGAGAGGCTGCGCGCCGCGGCCGAGGAGATCTGCGCGGCGACCGGGGCCGAGATCCTCGCGCTCCCCGCGGACGTCACGGACCGCGCCGCCTCTGCGCGGCTGGTCGAGGAGGTCGCGAAGCGCCTCGGCCCGGTCGAGATCCTCGTGGCGAACTGCGGGGGGCCGAGACCCGGCTCGTTCTGCGACCTCGCCTGGGAGGACTGGGCGCAGGCGTTCGGCCAGGTCGTGGGCCCTCTGCACCATCTCGCCTCGGCCGTCCTTCCCGCGATGCGGGAGGCTTGCTGGGGGCGGATCGTCTCCATCCAGAGCGTCAGCGTGCGCCAGCCGGTCGCTTCCCTCCTGCTGTCGAACGCCCTCAGGCCCGCGGCGGCCGCGCTCGTCAAGGGGCTCGCCGCGGAGCTCGCCCCCTTCGGGATCACGGTCAACGTCGTGGGGCCCGGCCCCTCGCGAACGGGGCGCATCCTGCAGCTCGGCCGCTTCCGGAGCCCGGGAGCCGAGGACGAAGAGATCGCGCGCTCCCTCGGGGAAGACCTCCCGATCGGCCGCCTCGTCGAGCCGGACGAGGTCGCCGCCGCGGTCGCCTGGCTCTGCTCCGTGCAGGCCGCGGCGGTGACCGGCGCGTACTTCCCCGTGGACGGGGGGACGATCCGCGCGCAAATGTAGGCGGGAGAAGAAAAGGGGCGCCGCTCCCGCGGCGCCCCTCGAACGAACCCCTCTCGAGATCCGGACGGATCAGTAGCGGCTGCGACCGCGTCCGCCGCCGAATCCGCCGCCGCCGCCGCCCGACCGCTCCTTCGCCTCGTTGACGGTCAGCGGGCGACCGCCGAAATCGCGACCGTTCAGCTCGCGGATGGCTCCGTCGGCGTCCTGGGCACTGCCCATCTCCACGAAGCCGAAGCCTCGGGGCCGACCGGTGTCGCGATCGGTGACGAGCTTGACCTCGGTGACGGACCGGCCGTCCCGGGAGAAGAGCTCGCGGATCTGCTCCTGATCCGCGTCGAAGGGGAGGTTGCCGACGTACAGTCTGGTTCCCATGTCTCGAACTCCTGCCGCGCCTCGCTCGGCGCCGTTCTCGGGTTCCGGCCGCAGACCCGATCCGTCGGGTCGTGGATACGCGCCTCGGCACGTCCACCGGCTTCGGCACGTCATTCTTTCGTTTCTGTACGAGAGGATGCCGACCAGAACCTGGATTGAGGATACAGGAGAACTCGGCGGCCGTCAAAGTCCCGCCCCGAGGGGCCGGGCCCCGCCCGGCTGGGGACGTGGTATCGTTCATCGGAGATCCCGCTCGTGAAGAAGGAAACCGTCCCCGCTTCGTCGGCCGAGTTCGGACCGTGGACCGCGGCCCGCTTCCACACCCAGGAGGCCCGCGACCACTTCCTCGTGGCGTTCGCGGCGCTCCGGACGGACGAGGTCGAGGCCGTGGGGATGCCCGGGGAAGGCCGGGGTGCGCTGGTCCGCTGGCGCCCCGGAAAGTTCCTGGGCCTCAACGACGTCGCCCACGGTCACGGGGGACGGATCGTCCTTCCCGCGACGCGACGGCGAGGGGGTTGAAGTAGGAGCGGAAGGCGCTCTCGCCCGCCCGCCGCCCCCTTACGCCGGCTTGACCGCCCGAAACGTCACCGAGCGCACCTTCCCCTCGAAATCGCGAGGCGTCACCCCCTCGCGGGCGAGGGACGCGAGGAGATCGTCCGGAAGCACGCAGGCGCCCGTGGCGAGGAAGTCGACGTCCCGGAGGATCCGGATCTCGCCGAGGCCGGCATCCCGGACCCCTCGGAAGTACTCGTCGCGCTCCATCGCCCCGGCGACGCAGCCGACGTAGGCGAGCAGGTCCCGCCCCACGGCCTCGGGCAGCCTGCCGTCGAGCACGATGTCGGAAATCACGAGCCTCCCGCCGGGCTTGAGGACGCGCGCGATCTCCCGGAACACGGCCGCCTTGGCGGGAACCAGGTTGATGACGCAGTTGCTCGTCACCGCGTCCACCGAGGCGCTCTCGACGGGCAGCCGCTCGAGCCGTCCCTCGCGGAACTCGACGTGGGGAAGGCCGGCGGCGGCGGCGTGGGCCCGGGCCTTCTCGATCATCGAGGGAGTCATGTCCACGCCGATCACCCGCCCAGCGGGGCCGACGCCGCGCGCCGCGAGCAGCGCGTCCATTCCGGCGCCCGATCCGAGATCGAGCACCGTCTCCCCCGGCCGCGGATCGAGGGCCTCGACCGGGGCTCCGCATCCCAGACCGAGATTCGCCCCCGCGGGGAGATCCGCGAGATCCCCCTTCGCGTAGCCGATGGCGAGCGCCGTCGCGAGCTCGCCGGCCGGGCCGCACCCGCACGCCCCGCCGTCGGCGATCCGTCCGTACCGCTCCCGAACCTTCTCCACGATCTTCTCCGAGTCCGCCGGCAGTCGGCCCGGCTCCCCGGCTCCCGATCCGCAGCATCCGCGTTCCCGACCCATTGCGCCCTCCCCGCGCGTCTCTCCGCGCCCTTCCCATGATACGATCGCCCTCAAGCGAGCACCTTCGCGGAGGGCAATCGATGTCACGCAACATGCTTTCGATCGTGTTGGCGCTTGTCGCCTTCTCAACCGCACTCGCCGTCGATCCTCCGAAGGCGGGCGACGCGGCCCTCGGGACGCAGCCGTACGACAAGTTCGAGAAACCGGCGGTCTGCGCGACCTGCCACGTGGACATCGCGCGCCAGCACGAGCAGGCGATGATGTCGCAGGCGTTCACGCACCACTGGGACGAGATCGAGTACTTCGAGCTCGCCCTCCCGCACGCGGAGAAGGTCGAGAAGGTCTCCGGCGTCAAGGCCGGCTGCAACGGCTGCCACGCCCCCCTCGCCTTCCTCGCCGGGGACATCCCCCCCAAGCCGGTCAAGGAGAACACCCGCGCGAACGAGTCGGTGTCGTGCGACGTCTGCCACACGATCCGCGGCTTCGAGGGGGACACGCCGTTCAACTTCAACTGGATCTCGTCTCCGGGAGGGGTGAAGCAGGGGCCGCGGGACGCCGCCGTCAGCCCCCACCACGAGACGAGCCGGAACGATTTCCTGAAGAAGGCGGAGTTCTGCGGCACCTGCCACAACGAGAAGGACCCGTGGGGCCTCTGGGTGAAGTCCACGCACCTCGAATGGAAGGAGGGCCCCCATGGGAAGGCCGGGATCGTCTGCCAGGAGTGCCACATGCCGCCGGCCGCCGGCCGCTCCGCGACGATGGGCGAGACGCACCCGGACGTGCGGCAGCACCTCTTCCACGGGGCGCACGACACGGGCAAGGTGCGGGGCTCGGTCGAGGTCCGGATCCACCCGGAGGCCCGCGAGGCGGCGCCGGGCGACACGATCCGGCTGACGGCGGTCGTCGTCAACGCGAAGGCGGGGCACAAGATCCCTTCGGGGTCGGCCGAGGAGCGCGTCGTCTGGCTCGACGTGGAGGCGAAGGACGCCAGGGGGAAGACGTATCGCCTCCCGGTCGACCGGAAGGGGTTCCCGGGGGAGGAATACACGATCGCGGACGGCCGCGCGCTGGCCTACCAGGACATCGGGGAGATCCGCGGCCTCGCGGACTTCCGAGGGCTGCCGCGCGACGGCGAGGTGCCGGACGGCGACCGGATCTTCCGCCTCCCCTACCTCGACGAGAAGGGGCGCATGACGGTCGCCCAGTGGAACACGGCCGGCTTCGCGACCGACTACCGGCTCGCGCCGCTCGCCGCGGTCGCGGAGACGTTCACGTGGAAGCTCCCCCAGGACCTGCCCCCGGGGCCCGTGGTGGTGACGGCCACCGTCTGGTACTCGCGGCTCGTCTCCTCGGTCGCCGAGTACCTGAAGGTCCCGCGGGAGGAGTCGGAGCCGATTCTCGTCAACTCGCATTCGACGACGTTCACGTCGCTCGACTGACCGGAGGCCCCATGAGACGCCACCCTGCACTCGTGCTCGCCCTGACGGCGGCCGCCGCGGTCTGCGCCTGGAGCCGCGCCGAGGCGATCCCCGCGTTCGCGAGGAAGCACCAGCTCTCCTGCTCGACCTGCCACGCGCCGTTCCCGCGCCTGAAGCCCTACGGCGAGGAGTTCGCCGCGCGGGGGTTCCGCATGGAGGACCCGTCCCAAGAGCCCTCGCGCGCCACGTACGACGTCGGGGATCCCCTGCTGCAGCTGCCGCGGGACCTCCCGCTGGCCGTGCGCTTGGACGGTTACGCCTCCTGGAAGCAGGACAGGATCGCCGAGAGCGACGTCGAGTGGCCCTGGGCGTTCAAGATCCTCTCCGGCGGTCCGATCTCGAAGAGCGCGTCGTACTACCTCTACTTCCTGGTCGAGGAAGGGGACGTCGTCGGGCTCGAGGACGCCTGGTTGCAGTTCCGCTCGATCTTCGGCGCGCCGGTCGACTTCTCGGCCGGGCAGTTCCAGGTGTGCGACCCGATGTTCAAGCGCGAGTCCAGGATCGAGCGGGCGGATTACGACGTGTTCAAGACGCACGTCGGCAGGACCCGCGTGGACCTCACCTACGACCGGGGGATCATCCTCGCCTGGCGCGCCCCGGCGAAGGTGGACGCGATCGTGCAGGTCGTCAATGGGAACGGGATCGAGGCCGCCAGCGACGAGCAGTTCGACCGCGACGACTACAAGAACGTCGCCCTGCGGGTCGTCCGGACGTTCGGCCCCGCGAGGGTCGGCGTGTTCGGGTACTGGGGGCGGGAGCGCGCGCCGGAGGCGGAGGGAACAGGCGCCACGAACCGGACGACGTGGCTCGGCCCGGATCTCGTGCTCGACCTCGGCGAGCGATGGGCCTTCTCGCTCGAGTACCTCGAGCGCCGGGACGACGACCCGGACTTCTCCGGGTACGACGGGTCCTCGTACAAGACGCGCGGCGGCTTCGCCGAGCTCCACTTCTTCCCGGCGGGGCAGAACGGCCGGTACATCCTGAGCGCGCTGTACAACAGGATCTCCTCCGATTACGGTGACGCGGGCGAGGCGTTCGAGGATCCGACCGGCGAGTCGGCCTTCGTGACGTTCCAGTACCTCTTCGCCAGGAACCTGCGAGGGATCGTCGAGGCCGGGCGGGACCTCCAAGCCGACGCGACCCGCGTGAGCTTCGGCCTCTCGACTGCTTTCTGATCGGACGGGGTCAGACGTTTCCGGCGTTACCACTCCGCTGCGGACGGTGGAGGTAAGTCCAGTCTTCCGAATCGGTTGCGGATTCCTCGCGGAAGAGTGTCCCCATGGCAGTCTTCGCAACCGGCTCGAAACGAACGGGTTAGTAGTCGAAAAGTAACGCAGGTAACGTCTGACCCCGTTTCACGTCCGAAGCCAGGAGGGCCCGGAACCATGGCGGCAAAGCGCTCGTCCCGTCCCGAGACGATGGCGGTCCACGCCGGGCCGGCACCCGACCCGAACCACGGCGGCGTCTCGGTCCCGATCTACCAGACGTCCACGTTCTCGTTCCGCAGCGCGGACGAGGGGGCCGCGAGGTTCGCCGGCACCGACCCCGGCTACATCTACACGCGGCTCGGCAACCCGACGATCCGCGCGCTCGAGCAGTGCGTCGCCGAGCTCGAGGGGGGCCACGCGGCTCTCGGCACCGCGTCCGGGATGGCCGCCGTCTCGACGACGTTCCTGGCGCTCCTCCGTCCCGGAGACCATGTCGTCGGCACGGACGCGGTGTACGGACCGTCCCGGCTGCTGCTCGAGAAGCAGCTCTCCAAGTTCGGGATCGAGTCCTCCTGGGTGCCCACCGAGGATCTGGAGGCGGTGCGGCGGGCGATGCGGCAGACGACGCGGATGCTCTTCGTCGAGACGCCGGCCAACCCGACGATCAAGATCACCGACCTCGATGCGTGCGGGAAGCTGGCGAGAGAGAAGGGAACCCTCCTCGTCGTCGACAACACGTTCTCGTCGCCGGTCCTCCAGAACCCGATCCGCTTCGGCGCCGACGTCGTGATCCACAGCATGACCAAGTACCTGAACGGTCACAGCGACGTGGTCGCCGGCATGATCGTCGCCGCGGACGCCGGGCTCCACGCGGAGATCGGCTCGATGCTCCGGAGCCTCGGCGGCACGATGGATCCGCACCAGGCGTGGCTCGTGCTCCGCGGCATCCGGACGCTCGCGCTGCGCGTGCGCCAGGCGCAGGAGAGCGCCTCGCGCCTCGCCCCCTGGCTCGAGGTGCATCCCGCCGTCGCCTGGGTGTCCTATCCCGGCCTCCCGTCCCACCCGCAACACGACCTGATGCGGCGCCAGATGGCCGGTCCCGGCTCGATGATCTCCTTCGGCGTGCGGGGCGGGCTCGAGGCCGCGAGGCGGATGATCGACTCCGTGCGCCTCGCGACCCTCGCCGTCTCCCTCGGCGGCGTCGAGACCCTCATCGAGCACCCGGCCTCGATGACCCACGCCTCGGTGCCGCGCGCCGAGCGCGAGGCCGCGGGGATCCGGGACGACCTCGTGCGCCTCGCGGTCGGATGCGAGGCGTGGGAGGACATCCGGGACGACCTCGACCGGGCCCTGGCGGCCGCGGTCCCGGCGAGGTAGCCGCTCTCCGGTAAGGAGCGCCGCCGCTCAGCGGCACACGGACTGGGACCGGTCGATCTCCGTGCCGTCCGAACGGGCGCCGGCCGGCGACTCGACGTCGTCCACGTGGCCGGTCACCAGCCAGTAGCTGTCGGCGGAAGGCTGTGCCGCGGGGGCCAGCGCGATCTTCAGCCGTCCGTCCCCTGCATCCACGACAGGCGCCGCGCAGAACGGCCCGGCGGGCGCGGCCGAGCCGTGGTCGTACTGCCCGGCGAGCAGCGTCGAGAGGCTGCCGACGTAAAGGTTGTAGCGGGCGGCGCCCGGGAGCGCCTCGAACGAGGCCTCGATCGTCCCGTCCGGCAGCCGCTCGATCCGGAGATCCGCCGCCTCGGGAGGCCTGGGCGCCTCCCAGCCGTAGAGATCGATCCAGGCGGCGTCCAGCTCGACGCGGTAGAGGTCGTTCCCCGCGGTGCCTGCGACCGGGGCCGAGACGACCCGGACGGCCGCCGAGGACAGATCGTCCTGGTGGACCGGCGGCCACTCGTAGTCGGACGCCCCCGACGGGAGCGTCGGGTTCTTGGTCAGCGTGGCCGACACCTCGCGATAGGTCGCGACGTTCGGGCGCGCGAGGACCCTCGCCTGCGAGTAGTCCGGGTTCTCCGGGGGCTGCCCGGGCCCGCCGCCTCCGACGATCGGGGTGTAGTAGTTCCAGTCGGTCGGTGTGTACGCGTGCCCCGCGGGGGGCCGGAACTGCCCCGTGACCGAGGCCTCCATCCGGTAGAAGTCGTCCTGCACGGTCCCGGCCGTCCGGTAGCGGACCCCCGCGATCGCCCGCACGATGCGGTCCTCGTCGTACCAGTCGGGGAAGCCGGACAGGCGGAGTTCCTCGGTCCCGATGCCGAGGGCGATCGCCGTCGCCGCGCCGCCGTCGCCGTCGTCGAGGGCCGCCTCGGGGTCCGTCACGGCGGCGCCCCCCGACGTCTCCCACGCCGTCGGCAGGAGACGGCGGACCCTCCGGAGGAAGCCGAAATCCGCCGCGATCGAGGTGCGCGAGAGGGCGTCCTTGCTCCCGAGGCTCACCCCGCCGTCGGCCTCCCAGAGCTTCTCCCGGAGGATCGTGTAGCCGTTGTTGTTCGGGTGGATGTTGTCGGTCTGGAAGAGGTCCCGGCAGATCATCCCGTCGAAGCCGAAGCAGGAGCCCGCCTGGTCCTCGTGCGCGAACTCCGCGGCGACCTCGTTGATCGAGACCCGGCGCGCCTGGCCCCACGCGAGATCCCGCAGGATGCGGTCCACGATCGGGAGCCACTGCCGGTGGAACGTCGAGGAGCTCCCCGAGTAGCAGTCGTACGCGAGGTTGTCGTAGAGAGAGTTGAGCGCGACGTCGGCGCCCGGGATCTCCGACACCAGCGCGGAGATCGCCTCCTGGAGATTCTGGCGGGAATCGAGCACCTCGGCAACGGCGCGATTGATCTGGTCCTGTGTCGGGGTGCCCGACGGGTCCACCCCCAGGAGGTCGTTCCCGATCATCGAGATCGCGACGTACCGAGGCTGCGCCTCGACGACGCGGAACACGTTGTTGAGGTCGTCGGCGTCGTCCACGAGGAGGTCGTCGGTGTGTTCCCCCTTGACGGCCGCCTGGTCGAGGGTTACCGAGGCCGCCGGAGCGACGCACTGGAGCCGCGCCTGGATCTGCTTGCTGTACCAGAAGGACGACGTGTAGAAGCACGAGTTCCAGTTCCAGGCGATCGAATCCCCCATCGACGAGAACCGGAGGAGCCCCGCCTTGAGGCTCGCGATCCCCCCGTCCAGCTTGGCGAACCGCGGCCGGCCGACCGGGAACGAGTAGCCCGCGGTCCCCTCCGGGAACGAGTCGGAGCGGGCCCCGGAGAACCTCCACCCCGGGGGGTCGCCCGGGAGCAGCAGGTAGCAGCCGTTCCCCGGCGAGAAAGAGAACGCACCGTCGGCCCCGGTTGCGATCGTTTGGTCGTAGGCCCCCGACGCGTCGCGCGTTCCGAACAGCTCCACCGGGACCCCCGGCACGGAGGGCTCGTCCGCCTCGCGGACCCCGTTCCCGTTCCGGTCCTCGAAGGCGCACCCCGAAACCGTCTGCGCGGCGACCGGGAGCCCCGTCGCGAGCAAGGCCAGGGCGAGCGCCGCCGCCCGGCCCCTCACCGCTCCCTCTCGAAGCGGCGGTGGAGCGCGAACCCCCCCCGGTCCGCCCCTTCCACGAAGAAGCGCACCGTCATCTCCCCGACGAGGGCTTGGCCGGACTCGACGAGCCGGTACGACTCGGAGATCTCTAGGACGAGATCGTCGGTGGGGGACGGCCGCACGCGGTAGCGAGCGATCACCTCCCCCGTCGAGGCGTCCTCCTTCACCGAGACGTCCTCGACGGGAAGGAGGCCGGCATCGTTCGCGAACGCGGGCCACCTCGACGCGGCCGAGGAGTCGCCCCCCGCCCAGACCCGGCCGGCGACGACCCCGCCCTCGCGACGGAACTCGATGCGAAGCGGCTCGTCCCTCGAGGCGAGGTTCCAGTCCCCGTTCCCGTACCGTTGCTCGACGAGCAGGAAGGTCCCCTCGACCGGGCCCGCCGCAGACATCGTCGCGACCGGCCAGCCGACGAGCGCGGCGAGCGCGACGCCCCTCCACGTCCCGACGCCCATGGCGCTCTCCCCCTGCTTCCTTATACGCCGAGGCGCCCCCGGCGACAAACGCGCGGGCCGGGGAAGCCGCGACGGCCTATACTGCGTCCGCCGGTCCTGGGGCCGGGGAGAGAGGATCATGGCGGCGTTCGACGATCGTGTGGTGCTCGTGACGGGGGCGAGCAGCGGCATCGGCGCGGCCTGCGCCCGAGCCTTCGCGCGGGAAGGCGCCAGGCTCCTGCTCGCGGCCCGCCGCGTCGAGCGGATCCGCGCGGAGGCCCCGCGCCTCTCCGGCCTCGGCGCCCGCGACGTCCGCGCCGTACGCCTCGACACGCGCGACTACGACGCGGTGCGGGCGGCGCTCGGCGATCTGCCGGCGGAGTGGGAGGAGATCGACGTCCTCGTCAACAACGCCGGCCTGTCCCGGGGCCTCGCCTCCCTCCACGAGGGAAGCCTCGACGACTGGAACGAGATGATCGACACCAACGTCAAGGGGCTCCTCCACGTGGATCGCGTCGTGGTTCCCGGGATGGCCGCCCGCCGGCGCGGGACGGTCGTCCACGTCGGATCGATCGCCGGACGGCAGGCCTACCCGGGAGGCAACGTCTACTGCGGGACCAAGGCGGCCGTGAAGGCGATCACGGACGGCCTGCGGATCGACCTCCTGGGAACCGGCGTCCGCGTGGCGACCGTCGACCCCGGAATGGTCCGCACCGAGTTCAGCGAGGTCCGCTTCCACGGCGATCGCGAGAGGGCCGACTCCGTGTACCGGGGGATGACGCCGCTCGCGGCCGACGACGTCGCGGAGGTCGTGGTCTGGATCGCGTCCCGCCCCGCCCACGTCCAGATCGCCGAGGTCGTCGTCCTCCCGGCCGACCAGGCGTCGGCGACGCACGTGCACAGGCGGACATGAGACGCGCGGCGCGGATCGCGGCCGCCGCGACGATCGCGGCCCTTTCCTGCGGGGGCGCGGCCTTCTCGGCGCCCCCGACCGAGAAGCCGGAGGCCGCCGCGGCGCCCGCCGACATCGGCTTCCAGGAGCGGGCGGAGATCCGCCTCGCGCAGATCGACGTGACGGTGAGCGGGGACGCGCAGGTGGTCGAGTCCCTGACGGCGGGCGACTTCCTGGTCTCGGTCCTGGGACACAGGATCGACGGCCTCACTCTCGACCGGCTCTGCCGTTCTCCCCGAGAGGCGGACCCGCGGCCGGCGGAGGCGGCCCGCGCCGCGACCTTCCTCTTCTTCTTCGATCAGCCCCACCTGACGATGGCGGGCCGGCAGCGGGCGATCGAAACCGCCCGGGATCTCGTGCGCCGGCTCGTGCCGGGCTCGGGTCGCGCGATGATCGTCAGCAGCGCAGAGACCATCGAGACGTTCTCGGGTCCTACGGAGGACCCGGGGAACCTTCTCGCGGCGCTCGACCGCCTCGAGAAGTCGCAGCACCAGTGGGACCCGTACGCGCAGATGGAGGAGAGGCGCGTCGCCGACGTCCTCGCGCTCCTCGACGACCCCCACGGCGGGGTGCACGCGGCCGTCGCCCGCGCGAGGGAGTACCAGGCCGAGGAGGCGTGGCAGGCGGAGCGGTCCCTGAGCCGCGTCTCGATGGCGCTGGGCCTCCTCGACCCGGTCGAGCCCCCGAAGGCGGTCCTCTACTTCGCGGACACGATGCGGGCGAGGCCGGGCGGCCACTACGTCGACCTCTTCGGGGAGACGGTCCTGCGCGTGGGGGCCTCGGCCCTCCTCGACGCGGAGGCCACGCTCGGCTCGATCGCCTTCGACAGGCTGGTCAACGACGCGGCGGCCCACGGAGTCCGCTTCTACGGGATCGAGGCCCAGGGGCTCTCGGGCCTGGGAGAGGGAGCGGGGCTCGCCACGTCCCGCGGCGCCGCCGGATCGGACACCCTCCTCTCGGCGATCCCCTCCAATCTCCGCGTGCGGGCCGCGCAGGACGCCCTCTCGGTCCTCTCGCTCGAGAGCGGAGGGCAGGCTTTCCTGAACGGAATGCCGGCGCAGAGGATCGCCCGGAGGATCCTCGACGACCTCTCCTGTCTGTTCGTCGTCAGCTTCGATCCCCTGGGCCTCCCGGAGGACGAGCCCCTCCCCGTGAAGGTCGCCGTCCGGAAGCCGGGGGTCGAGACGCGCTCGCGCGGCCGCCTCGTTGTCCAGAGCGACTCGGCCCGCCTGACCTCCCGTCTCTTCGCCGCCTTCGCGACGCCGGGCGCATCGGTCGGAACTCTCCCCCTCCGCGCGACCGTCGTGCCGACCGGCTACGAGGACGGGCGGTTCGGGGGGCTCGTCCAGATCTTCGTGCCGGCGTCCCCCTACCCGAACGCCGGCTGGGACATCGGCGCCTCGCTCCTGACCCCCGGATCGCTCCACGACGAGACGTCCGCCCGCATCGAGGTGGGACGCGGCGGCGTCCCCGTCGTGCTGGAGCGAGAGGTGCGCTTCTCCCCCGGCCCCTTCGAGATCGTCGCCGTCGCCCGGGAGACGTCGACCGACGAGATCGTCTCGCGCCACGTGGAGGGGGCGTGGCCCGACCCCCGATCCGCGGCCCCCTGGATCGGCCCGATCGCCTTGCTGCAGCCGGCCGCCGGGGCGTTCCACCGAGCGGGTGCGACGCTCCCGCGGGGGTCGCTCGCCCTGCCCGAGGAGGAGCCGCTCCTCCGGGATCGTGCCGCCGCGCTCGTCACGATGGTCTGCGGGGGCGCCAGGTCTCGCGGAGGGCTCCGCGTCGCCCGGACCCTGACGGGCGCCTCGACCGTCGAGTTCCCGGAGATCGATCTCGACCCCGACGATCCCTGCGTCCAGATCCGGGACCTCGTTCCCGCGGGGATGCTGGGCCCCGGCGAGTTCCGGTACGACCTGCGGGTCCTCGACGGCGGGGAGGAGATCGCCGGGGGATCCCGGAGGATCTCCGTCGCGGCGCCTCCGGCGCCCTGAGGGCGCGTCCCGGCAACGGGACGCGGAGAAGAAGGGCGCGGTGCGGTTCGCGCGCAGCGGGAGCCGGGCGCCCCGCCGCGCCACGAGCGCCGCAGGGAGTAGGAACGGACTCGAGAAGCCTTGGAGGACCGCGCCATGCAGAAGCGCCTCGTCCCCGCCCTGCTCCTGACGCTCGCGTCCTCCTTCGCCCCGGCCCTCGAAGGGAAGGAGACGGAGCCCGGCCGCCCCGCCGATTTCGGCCTCGTCGAGAAGGCGGGGACCCATCTCGGGCAGATCGACCTCTCGCTCTCCGGCGATCCGGACGTGCTCGACTCCCTCCGGGCCGAGGACTTCGAGGTCCGGGTCCTGGACCGGCTCCTCGAGGGCCTGATCGTGGACCGCGTGTGCGCTCCGGACGCCTCGCCGGCGCGCCCCCCCCGGCCGCCCCAGGCCCCGCCTCCCGCGACCCCGCAGATCGAGGTGAGAACCCGTCCCGCGACGTATCTCTTCTACTTCGACCAGCCGCACCTGACGATGGCGGGACGGCTGCGGGCGATCGACCTCGCCAGGGAGATGGTCCCGCGGCTCATCCGCGAAGGGAGCCGGGGAATTCTCGTCAGCGACGGCCGGAAGCTCGAGACGCTGGCCGGACCGACCTCGGACGCGGCGGCGCTCGTCGCAGCGCTGAACCGCCTCGAGAACGACCCGACGCAGTGGGATTCCTACTCGTACCTCGAGAATGCGCGGGTCGCCGAGGTCGTGGACATCCTCGACGACCGGATGGGCGGCATCACGCTGGCGATCGCGCGAGCCCGCTCGTTCCAGATGGAAGAGGCGTGGCAGCTCAGGAAGTCCCTCGCCCACCTGGCGATCGCGATGCAGGCGATCCTGGACGCGGACCCGCCCAAGGCGGTTCTGTACTTCGCCGACACGCTCCGCTCGAAGCCGGGCGACCACTACCTGCAGATGTTCTCGTCCACGCTGCTCCGGGAGAGGGAGGACTCCCGGATGATCGGCGACGAGATGAGGCACGACGCCGCCTTCGGCGAGCTCTCGCTCGACGGCCTCCTGAACGAGGCCGCCGCTCGGGGCGTTCGCCTCTACACGGTGGAGGCGCAGGGACTCACGAGCGCCCTGGACGCCTCGTCGAAGTCGCTGACCGGCGCCCGCGGCGCGAACAACGTCACGATTCCCGGCTCCGTCCGGATCCGGCAGGCCCAGGACACGCTGGGATCGATGGCCGCGGAGACGGGAGGACGCGCGTTCCTGAACGGCGTCCCCGCAGAGAAGATGATCGGCAGGATCGAGGGCGACCTCTCCTGCGTCTTCCTCGTGAGCTTCGATCCCTCGGGCCTTCCCGAGGACCGTCCGATCCCGGTCGCCGTCCGGGTCCGCAGGCCCGGCGTCGAGGTGCGCAGCAGGGGCCGGCTCGTCATCGAGAGCGAGGCGGCGAGGCGGGAGAAGAACATCTTCTCGGCCTTCGCGAACGCCTCCGCCGCCGGGGCCGACTCGCCGCTCCGCGTCTCGGTCGTTCCGACCGGAATGAAGGACGGGGCCTTCTCCGCGCTCATCCAGGCCTCGGTCCCCGCCTCCCCGTATCCGGACGCGAGCTGGGAGATCGGCTTCTCCGTCGTCGGGAAGGAGAACGTGCGGGACGAGACCGCGGGGCGCCTCTCGGTCGAGTCGCCGGGGATCCCGCTCGTGCTCGAGCACGAGACCGTCTTCCCCCGCGGCCCCTTCGAGATCGTGGCCGTGGCCCGCGAGATCTCGACCGAGCAGATCGTCTCCCGTCAGGTCGAGGGCTCCTGGCCGGACCTCCGGCTCGAGCCCGCCTCGGCGGGGTCCGTCGCGCTCCTCCAGCCGGTCGAGGGAGGGTTCCGGCGGGAGGAGGGGGTCCGGGGGAGCGGTCCGCTCGCGGTGGACGAGAGGGACGCCGTGCGCGGAGACCTCCCCTGCGCCCTCGTCTCCCTCGTCTGCCGCGGGCGCGGGATCCGCGGGTCCCTTCGCGTGGAACGGCTCCTCTCCGGGGAGACGACGGTCGAGTTCGAGCCGATCGAGATCGAGGAGAACGGCGAGGAGGCCTGCGTGCAGACGCGGGATCTCGTCCGCGCCGGCGCGCTGGGCGTCGGGGAGTTCACCTACGAGATCCGCGTGCTCGAGGGGAAGAGGCTCCTGGCCCGGGGCGAGCGGCGCTTCCGCGTCGGCGAGCCGGTTTCGGCGGAGAGCGGCAAGCCGCGAGCCGAGTGACGGTTCGCGCCCCGTGCGGTCCGTCCGCAGCATCCATCCGGCCCGACCAACGCGCCTCGCCGTGAAGAGGAGTATAGAGCGGGCAAGAGCGAACGAGAGGAGGGCATCGCCATGCGATCGATCCTCGTTGCGGCCGCGGCGTACGCGCTGACTCTTCTTCCGGGACCGATCGTCGGAGCGGCCGAGCCGCCGGCGGATTGCGGAGCGGTCCTCGGTCCCGCCGATGCGGCGGGAGGCCTCCCGGCAACGTACGTGTTCCACTTCGACCAGTCCCACCTGACGGCGGCAGGGCGCGTCATCGCCGGCCGGC